>Ga0247774_1001265_pt1 | contig 12772 bp, 9 predicted proteins | sample UWRJL001104B6_FD_179933 | JGI IMG/M metagenome (GOLD analysis project Ga0247774, IMG submission 179933) | Plant litter microbial communities from Arlington Agricultural Research Station in Wisconsin, United States - UWRJ-L001-104B-6 | ecosystem: Environmental > Terrestrial > Plant litter >... | reverse complement strand
CAGGCGTGCGTGTCCGGGGTGTACAGGCAGTGCGCCGCGGTGAGCAGCATGTTCCGCTTCGGCGTACGGACGACGCTGGCGGTGCAGTAATGGCTGCCGCTCCCGCTGTTGAAGAACAGCGCCCCGATCACCCTGCTGCCGGGCACGCCCCGCGCCGCCGGGATCCCGGCCCCGGGCACGCCCTCGCTCACCCGCCCGCCGAGCGGCGTCGCGTGCGCCATGCGCTGGGTGGTCCAGTACGAGGCGCCACCGAGCGACGGCGCCGTCGCCACCTGCGCGCCCGCCGCCGGGCCGGTCGGCAGCAGCGGTACCACCGCAAGGACACCCCAGAGCAGCCGCCTGACATCCACCGAAGCCTCCGCGTGCGCGTGACGATACGACGAGTTACATCGTCGTTGAGACACAGAGCGGATTCCCGCAGGTCGGCCGCGTGTCGTGATCATGAGGGTCACCAAAGGGCCGAGGTTCGGCAAACACCCGGCGAGACCCCGCCGGTACGCCGCGAGGCGCCGCCCGGCCTCCGTTAACGTGCGGACCACGACCCGGAGGAGGGATGACGTTGCGCGCAACCCCGATGGTGGCGCTGATCGCCATCGCGATGGCCGGCGCCGGCGGCGCGGCCGCGCAGACCATCGTCGTCACGCCCGACGCGCCCCATCCCGGGCAGCAGGTCCACATCAGCGTCCCCGACTGCAGCACGGGCCCCACGGCGCACACCGCGGTCTCCGCGGCCTTCCCCGACGTCGTCACGCTGCACGGCAAGGCCGACACCGGCGACGCCGACATCACCCTCAGACCCGACCTGAAGCCCGGCACGTACGCCATCACCGCGCACTGCGGGACCAAGAACGTACGGGGGCAGATCGCGGTCGTCTCCGGCAACGGAGGCGGCCCCGAGGAGAAGCCGAACTACTGGCTGCTCGCCGTGCCCGCCGCCGTCATCGCCGCCATCGCCGGCGCCTTCGTGCTCCTGCGCCGCCGTGACTAGCTGGTACGGGTCAGGACGTAGTCGCAGAGTGCCATGAACGCCGTACGCGCCGGCAGGTCCGGCAATGTCGCGAGCTCGGCGTGCGCGTCGTCCACCCACTGGCGCAGGTCGGCGCGGGCGAGCTCCATGGCCGGGTGGGCGCGCAGCAGCGCGAGCGCCTCCGCGTGCCGTCCGTCGTCCTCCGACAGGTCCGAGACCAGCAGCTCGCGCAGGTGGGCGTCTCCCGGGTCGGTGGAGCGCAGGACGTGCAGCACGGGCAGCGTGTGGACGCCCTCCCGCAGGTCGGTGCCGGGCGTCTTGCCCGACTCATCCGACTCCGAGGCGACGTCCAGGATGTCGTCGGACAGCTGGAACGCGATGCCGATCTTCTCGCACACCGACGTCAGCGTCCGTACGACCTCGGGGTCGGCGCCGGCCAGCAGCGCGCCCAGGTGCCCGGAGGCCGCGATCAGCGATCCCGTCTTGCCCGCGACCACGTCGAGGTAGTGCTTCAGCGGGTCGGCGCCCTCCGAGGGACCGGTCGTCTCCTCGATCTGACCCTGGACCAGCCGGGCGAAGGTACGGGCCTGGATGCGCACCGACTCCGGGCCGAGGTCGGCCAGGATGTCGGAGGCGCGGGCGAACAGGTAGTCGCCGGTGAGGATGGCCACGGTGTTGTCCCACCGCGAGTTGGCCGAGGCCTCCCCGCGGCGCATCACCGCCTCGTCCATCACGTCGTCGTGGTACAGCGTCGCCAGATGGGTCAGCTCCACCACGACGGCGGCCGGGACGACACCCGGCGCCGCCGGGTCACCGAACTCCGCGGCGAGCAGCACCAGCATCGGCCGGAACCGCTTGCCGCCCGCCTCGGCCAGATGACGCGAGGCGTCCCGCAGGAGCGAGTGCTCGCTCTCCACCGAGCTTCGCAGCAAGTCCTCGACCGAGTTCAGCCGCTCGGTTATGTCCGCTGCGAGTGTGTCATCGACGGCCGGAAGGCTGAGAAGGCCACTACTCACAGAGTCTCCCGAGGGGTCAGCGAACGAAGAACTGGCTGGCGGCTGACTGGGCCAGGTGGAGCGCAGGCCCCGGCACCACGCCGAGTACAACAGTAGCCAACGCTCCGACCGCGACCGCAGCCGTGCTGGTCGGACTGCGGACCACGAGGGGACCGTCGGCGGTGGGGTCGTTGAAGAACATCAGCACGATCACGCGGACGTAGAAGAACGCGGCGATCGCCGAGGACAGCACACCGACGATGACCAGCGGCGTCGCACCGCCCGAGACCGCGGCCTGGAACACCGCGAACTTCCCGGTGAACCCGCTGGTCAGCGGGATACCGGCGAAGGCGAGCAGGAACAGCGCGAACGTCCCGGCCAGCAGCGGGTGCTCCTTGCCGAGCCCGGCCCAGCGCGACAGGTGCCACGCCTCGCCGCCCGCGTCGCGGACCATCGTGATGACCGCGAACGCGCCGACCGTCGTGAAGCCGTACGCGGCGAGGTAGAACAGCGTGCTCGACAGGCCCGCCTCGTTGGTGGCGATGACGCCGGTCAGCAGGAAGCCGCCGTGCGCGATCGAGGAGTAGGCGAGCATGCGCTTCACGTCCGTCTGCGTGATCGCCACGATCGCGCCGAGGAGCATGGTGAGGATCGCGACGCCCCACATCATCGGCCGCCAGTCCCAGCGCAGCGTCTCGAAGCCCACGTAGAAGACCCGCAGGATCCCTCCGACGGCCGAGACGAGGGTGCACGAGGCCATCAGCGCGGTGATCGCCGTCGGCGCGCCCTGGTAGACGTCGGGCTTCCAGACCTGGAAGGGCACCGCGCCCATCTTGAACAGCAGGCCGACGCTGAGCAGCGCGACGCCGGCGAGCAGCATCGGCTCGCTGCCGACCTGGGTGCTGATGGCGGCGGAGATGTCGGACAGCCGCACCGACCCGGCGTAGCCGTACAGCAGCGCGGTGCCGTACAGGAAGAACGCGGAGGAGAAGGCGCCGAGCAGGAAGTACTTGACCGCGGCCTCCTGCGAGAGCAGGCGACGCCGGCGGGCGAGGCCGCACAGGAGGTACAGCGGCAGCGACAGGACCTCGAGGGCCACGAACATGGTCAGCAGGTCGTTGGCGGCCGGGAAGATCAGCATGCCGCCGACCGCGAAGAGCATGAGCGGGAAGACCTCGGTCTGGGTGATGCCCGCGACCAGGCTCTCGCGCTCTTCGGCGGTGCCGGGCACCGACGACGCCTGCGCGGTGAACGGGCTCGGCTCGTGCCGGCGCTCGGCGATCAGCAGCAGCGACATCAGGGCCAGGGCGAGGATCGTGCCCTGGATGAAGAGCGTCGGCCCGTCGACGCCGATCGCGCCCATGGCCGCAACGTGGTGCGGCGTGCTGGACACGCCGAGCGCGACGGTCCAGGCGAACGCGCCGACCAGGCCGAGCAGCGAGACCTGCACCTGCGCCCAGTAGCGCTGCTCGCGCGAGAGGAACGCCTCGATGAGCACGCCCACCGCCGCCGCGCCGAGCACGATCAGGATCGGCGCGAGCCGTCCGTACTCGATGTGCGGAGGCGAGATGTCCCCTGCCGCGATGTTCACTGGTCGCTCGCCCTTCTCACTCGCTCCACCGACGGCCTCGTGCCTCGGCCGTCGCCTCCGCTCGCTGCGGCGGGGTCGCTCCCCTTCGGCTGCCTCACGGGCGGGTTCCCTTCTCCGCGATGGTCGGCTTCGGGTCATGCTGGTCGACCCGGACCATCGTCTGCTTCACGGATGGGTTGATCATGTCCAGCGCGGGCTTGGGGTAGAAGCCCAGCACCACGAGGAGCGCCAGGACCGGTGCGATCACCGCGACCTCACGCTTGGACAGGTCCGCCATCCCCCTGACCTTCTCGGCCGTCGGCCCGGTCATCGTGCGCTGGTACATCCACAGGATGTAGACGGCGGCCAGGATGATGCCGGTCGTGGCGATGATCGCGGGCACCTTGTAGCGCGTGAACGTCCCCACCAGCACCAGGAACTCCGACACGAACGTCGACAGTCCCGGCAGCGACAGACCCGACAGGCCGGCGACGAGGAACGTGCCGGCCAGGATCGGCGCGACGTTCTTCACCCCGCCGAAGGCGTCGATGCGGGCCGAGCCGCGGCGGGCGATCAGGAAGCCCGCCACCAGGAACAGCGCGCCGGTCGAGAAGCCGTGGTTGACCATGTAGAGCGTCGCGCCGGTCTGGCCCTGCGTGGTCATCGCGAAGATGCCCAGCGTGATGAAGCCGAAGTGCGAGATCGAGGTGTAGGCGATCAGGCGCTTGAGGTCGATCTGGCCGATCGCCAGCACCGCGCCGTACACGATGCCGATCACCGACAGCGTCAGCACCACCGGGGTGAACCACTTGGCGGCACCGGGGAACAGCTCGATGCAGAAGCGCAGCATGCCGTACGTGCCGACCTTGTCGAGCACGCCGACGAGCAGCACCGCCGCGCCGGCGGGCGCCTGGCCCGCGGCGTCCGGCAGCCAGGTGTGGAACGGCACCAGCGGCGCCTTGATCGCGAAGGCGACGAAGAAGCCGAGGAACAGCCACTTGGCGGTGGTCGGCTCGATGTGCAGCCGGGTGAGCTCGCCGAACAGGAAGGTGCCGTTGCCGGCGTTCGCCGACACGACGTACAGCCCGATCACCGCGGCGAGCATGAGCAGGCCGCCGAACAGGGAGTACAGCAGGAACTTCACCGCGGCGTACGAGCGCTGGGCACCGCCGTAGGACCCGATGATGAAGTACATCGGGATCAGCATGGCCTCGAAGAACACGTAGAACAGGAAGATGTCGGTGGCCGCGAAGACCCCGATCATCATGGCTTCGAGCGCCAGCAGCAGCGCGAAGTAGGTCTTCACCGACCGCTTCGGGGGTTCGTCCACCCCGCCGGAGCGCTCCGCGTCGTTCCAGGAGGCGAGGACCACGAGCGGCACGAGGATGGCCGACAGCAGGACCAGCACCAGCGCGACGCCGTCGACGCCGACCGCGTAGTGGACGTGGAACTGCCGGATCCACCAGTGCTGCTCGGTGAACTGGAAGCGCGGCCCGCCGTTGTCGAAGCGGATCGCCATCACCACGGTGAGGACCGCGACGACCAGCGTGACGCCGAGCGCCGTCAGCTTCGCCAGCTCGTCCTTGCCCTTGGGCAGGAACGCCAGCAGCACCGCCCCGAGCGCGGGGATGGCGATGAGCGCTGTCAGCATGTCAGATCCTCACCAGGAGCAGGGCGCCGATGACGAGCGCGGCGCCGAAGAACATGGACAGTGCGTACGAGCGGACGAAGCCCGTCTGCACCCGTCGCAGCCGCCCGGAGGTGCCGCCCACGAAGGCGGCGACGCCGTTGACGACGCCGTCGACGCCGCGGCCGTCGAAGTAGACCGTCAGGCGGGTCAGCCACTGGCCGGGACGCATGAACAGCGACTCGTTGAGCGCGTCGCCGTACAGGTCCTTGCGGGCCGCGACGACCGGGAAGCGCCCCGCCGGAGCCGTACGCGGGATCGGGCGCCGCAGGTACTGCAGGTAGGCGAGGCCGATACCGACGACCATCAGCGCGAACACCACGATGGTGTACGGCGTGATCAGCTTGTGCGCCGCCTCGGGCTCGCCGACGACCGGGGCGAGGAAGTTGGCGAACCGGTCCCCCGCGATCAGGAAGGCGCCCATCGCGACCGAGCCGACGGCCAGCAGGATCAGCGGGATCGTCATGACCGACGGCGACTCGTGCGGGTGGACGTCGTCGTCCCAGCGCTTCTCGCCGAAGAACGTCATGAACATCACGCGCGACATGTAGTACGCGGTGATGCCCGCGCCGATCAGCGCCGCCCAGCCGAGGATCTGGCCGGACGTGCCGCCCTTCTCGAAGGCCGCGTCGATGATGCCGTCCTTGGTCCACCAGCCGGACAGGCCGGGGAAGCCGATGATGGCGAGGTAGCCGAGGCCGAACGTCGCGAAGGTGATCGGCATGACCGACCGCAGCGCGCCGTACTTTCGCATGTCCACGTCGTCGTTCATGCCGTGCATGACCGAGCCGGCGCCGAGGAACAGCCCGGCCTTGAAGAAGCCGTGCGCGATGAGGTGGGCGATCGCGAAGACGTAGCCGGCCTTGCCGATCCCGGCGGCCAGCATCATGTAGCCGATCTGCGACATCGTCGAGCCCGCGAGGGCCTTCTTGATGTCGTCCTTGGCGCAACCGATGATCGCACCGAAGATCAGCGTGGCCGCACCCACGATCATGACCAGGAGGCGTGCCTCCTGGGACAGCTCGAAGATGACGTGGGAGCGGACGACCAGGTAGACGCCCGCCGTCACCATCGTCGCCGCGTGGATCAGGGCCGAGACCGGGGTCGGGCCCTCCATCGCGTCCAGGAGCCAGGACTGCAGCGGGAGCTGGGCGGACTTACCGCAGGCGCCGAGCAGGAGCAGCAGGCCGATCGCGGTGATCGTGCCGTGCGATGCCTGCGAGGCGTGCCCGAACACGTCGGTGAAGCTGATCGAACCGAAGGTCAGGAACATCAGCATGATCGCGACGGAGAGGCCGAAGTCGCCGACCCGGTTGACGATGAACGCCTTCTTGGCCGCGGTGGCCGCGCTCGGCTTGTGCTGCCAGAACCCGATGAGCAGGTACGAGGCGAGACCCACGCCCTCCCACCCGACGTACAGGGTGAGGTAGTTGTCGGCGAGGACCAGCAGCAGCATCGACGCGATGAACAGGTTGAGGTACGCGAAGAACCTCCGCCGCTCCGGGTCGTGGGACATGTAGCCGATCGAATAGATGTGGATCAGCGAGCCCACACCGGTGATCAGCAGCACGAAACTGATCGACAGCGGGTCGATCAGGAGGTTCACGTCCGCCTTGAACGACCCGACCGATACCCACTGGTACAGGTGGACCAGGCGGGTGCGGCCCTCTCCAGGCTGACCCAGCATCTGCACGAACGCGGCGACACCGACGACGAAGGACGCCAGGGACATCGCGACGCCCAGCAGGTGTCCCCACTTGTCGGTACGGCGGCCGCCGAGCAGCAGGACCGCGGCACCCGCGAGCGGGAAGGCGATCAGCAGCCACGCGGAGGACTGCACACCATGGGCCGCCTGCGCATGCAGCTGCGGATCGGCTAGGAGATTCGTCATCGAGATGTCCTCAGTACTTCAGCAGGTTCGCGTCGTCTACGGACGAGGACTTGCGGCTTCGGAAGATCGCCATGATGATCGCCAGCCCCACGACGACCTCGGCGGCGGCCACGACCATCACGAAGAACGCGATGATCTGCCCGTCGAGGGTGCCGTGCATGCGGGAGAAGCTCACGAACGCCAGGTTGGTGGCGTTCAGCATGAGCTCGACGCACATGAAGATGACGATGGCGTTGCGGCGGATCAGTACGCCGACCGCCCCGATCGTGAACAGGATTGCAGAAAGCGCCAGGTAGTGCCCCGTCATGAGGCCTCCTCAGTCGGGGCAGTGACCAGGGTGCTGTGCTTGTCGGTTCCCTCGCTGCGCTCGGTCACTTCTTCTCCTCCTCAGCGGGAGACTCGGACTCGACCTCGACCTGGCCCTCGTCGCGGCCCTGGAGCACCGCCTTGAGCGTCGCGGCCCCGTGGCGTACGGCCGACTCGGGCCCCTCGCCGTGCAGGTCCTCGTGCGAGCCGCCGCGGCGGCGGGCGATGACCGGGCTGACCGACAGCTCCGAGACCGAACCGTCCGGGAGCAGCGCCGGCATGTCGACGCTGTTGTGCCGGGCGTACGTGCCGGGCGGCGGGAGCGTCGAGACGTGGTCGCTCTTCATCCGCGCCTCCGACAGCTGGCGCTGCGTCGGCTTGGGCGTCAGGCGCTCGCGGTGGGCGAGCACCATCGCGCCCAGCGCCGCGGTGATCAGCAGGGCGCTGGTCACCTCGAACGCGAAGATGTAGCTGGACATCGTGTTGTGCGACCTGGTGTTGCTGCCGAACAGCAGCCGGGCCAGGCCCATCACGTTGCCGCCGTCGGAGTTGGCGTTCTTGAGTCCCTGGGCCTGCGGCAGTGTCGCGTTGCCGATGCCGAGGATCAGCAGCACGCCGAACCCGATGCCCGCGAGAGCCGCCGCGACACGCTGTCCCTTGATCGTCTCGACCATGGACTCCGTCGAGCTGACGCCGACGACCATGATGACGAACAGGAACAGCATCAGCACCGCGCCGGTGTACACGATGACCTGCACGAACGCCAGGAACGGCGCCTCGTTGACCGCGTAGAAGACCGCGAGGGACAGCATGACCACGGCGAGCAACAGCGCGGAGTAGACGACCTTCCGCATGAAGATCATGCCGAGCGCGGCCGCGACCGACACGATGGCGAGGAACCAGAAGATCCCCGACTCGCCGGTCTGGTGGGCGCCGGCGGCGATCGTGCCGCTCATTTGCCGCCCTCCTCGTGTTCGCCCGCGGCACCGAGGAGGTAGTAGTCCTCGTCGGAGTCGCCGAGCCGCATCTCGTGCGGCGGGTTCTCCATGCCCTCGATCAGCGGCGCGAGCAGCATCTCCTTGGTGTAGATGAGGCTCTCGCGGCTGTCGTCGGCCAGTTCGTACTCGTTGGTCATCGTGAGCGCCCGCGTCGGGCACGCCTCGATGCACAGGCCGCAGAGGATGCAGCGCAGATAGTTGATCTGGTAGGTCCGGCCGTAGCGCTCGCCCGGGGAGTACCGCGCCTCCTCGGTGTTGTCGGCGCCCTCCACGTAGATCGCGTCCGCGGGGCACGCCCACGCGCACAGCTCGCAGCCGATGCACTTCTCCAGGCCGTCGGGCCAGCGGTTGAGCTGGTGACGGCCGTGGAAACGCGGCGCGGTCGGCTTCTTGACCTCGGGATACTCGACCGTCTCGGTCTTCATGAGCATCTGGTGGAAGGTGACGCCGAACCCCTTGACCGGGTTCAGGAAATCAAGCACGGGTGGCCTCCGCGGAGTTGTCGGCGCGGACGTCTCCGGCACCGTGATAGTGCGGCGCGTCGAGCGGGGGCACCGGGAACCCGCCCGCCATGGAGTCCGGCTCGGCCTCGGCCGTGTCCGGCGCGGCCTCCGTCCGGTCCGACCCGGACACGCGTTCCCAGATCACCGACCCCACCAGCAGGAGCAGGATCAGCGCCGCCGCGCCCAGCATCACCGGGCGCATGTCGTGCCGCTCGTTGCGCAGGGCGCGCACCGTGGACACGAAGAGGATCCAGCCCAGGGAGACCGGGATGAGCACCTTCCAGCCGAGCCTCATCAGCTGGTCGTAGCGGACACGCGGCAGCGAGGCGCGCACCCAGACGAAGAAGAAGATGAACATCCACAGCTTGATCAGGAACCACAGGATCGGCCACCAGCCGGAGTTGGCGCCGGACCAGACCCCGGTGATCGGCCACGGTGCGCGATATCCGCCGAGGAACAGCGTCGTGCACAGGGCCGACAGCGTCGCCATGTTGATGTACTCGGCGAGGTAGAACATCAGGAACTTCAGCGAGGAGTACTCGGTGTGGTAGCCGGCCACCAGCTCGCCCTCGCCCTCGGGCAGGTCGAACGGGATACGGCCGGACTCCCCCATCATCGTGAACAGGTAGATCACGAATGACGGGAACAGCAGCACGACGTACCAGGACGGGAAGTGCCCCGTCATGCCGAGGAAGTGGTAGGTCCCGCCGTGTGCCTGGGCGTTGACGATCTCGGAGGTGGACAGCGACCCGGCGAACAGGAACACCGCCACGAACGACAGGCCCATCGCGATCTCATAGGAGATCACCTGGGCGCTGGACCGCATGCCGCCGAGCAGGGAGTACGGCGACATCGACGACCAGCCGGCCAGCACGAAGCCGTACACGCCCATCGAGGACATCGCCAGGACCAGCAGCACCGCGACCGGAAGGTCGGTGAGCTGCAGCGGCGTCTTGTGGCCCCCGATCGAGACGATCCCGCCGAACGGGATGATCGAGAACGACACCAGCGCGGGTGCCGCGGCCATCACGGGCGCGAGGAAGAAGACGACCTTGTCCACGCCGCGGGGGACGACGTCCTCCTTGAGCGCTCCCTTGACGCCGTCGAGCAGCGACTGCAGCAGACCGAACGGCCCGGCCCGGTTGGGACCGGGGCGCAGCTGCATGCGGCCGATGACCCGGCGCTCGAACCAGACGGCCAGCAGCACCGTCAGCAGCAGGAACACGAAGATGACCAGCGCCTTGGCGCCCACCAGCCACCAGGGGTCACAGCCGAACGAGCCCAGGCCGTACGGCTTGCCGACGCACTGCTCGGTACGCGGCGTCGCGGCCAGCGCGCTCGCGAGGACGTGGGTGGCGCTCATGAGGCCTCCTGCGTCGCAGGAGTGACCACCCGCACGCTGCGTATTCCGACTCGCTCGCTGCGCTCGCTCATGCGAGGCTCCCGTTCTGAATCTTCACGACCCCTCCGGCCTGGACGCCGAGGTCGCGGTGGACCGCGGAGCCCGGAGAGTTGGCGGGCAGCCAGACCACGCGGTCCGGCATGTCGGTGATCTCCAGCGGAAGGGTGATCTCGCCGCGTGCCGTGGCCACGGTGACCTTCCCGTCCGCTCCGATCTCCTCGGCGGTGGCCGCGCTCAGCCGGGCGACCGGCGTCTTGGCGGTGCCGGCGAGGTACGGCTCGCCGTCCTGCAGCCGGCCCGCGTCGAGCAGCATCCGCCAGGTCGCCAGGACCGCCTCGCCCGCGGCGGGCTCGGCCGCCACCGCCGCGGTGACGCTGGGCAGACCCGGGCGCGTGCCCCTGAACCCGCCGAGGACGGCCAGCTCGTGGCGGGCCGACGCGGCGTCGGGCAGGCCCAGGTGGACGTCCATCTGGTCGGCGATCGTGGCCAGCACCTTCAGGTCCGACATCACCTGCGGGACCTTGAGCACGGCGTCGAACGGGCGGCCGCGGCCCTCCCAGTTGACGAACGTGCCGGCCTTCTCGGTGACCACCGAGACGGGCAGCACCACGTCGGCCCGGTCGGTCACCGCGCTGACGCGCTGTTCGAGGCTGACGACGAACGGCGTCGCCTCCAGCGCGTCGAGCGCCGCGGCCGGGTCCGGCAGGTCGTACGGGTCGACGCCGCCGATGAGCAGTGCGTCGATCTCCTCCTCGCGCGCGGCGGCCAGGATGCCGTCCGTGTCGCGACCGGGCGTCTCCGGCAGGGCGGCGACGCCCCACCTCCGCGCCACCTCGGCGCGCGCGGCGGCGTCGACGACCGGGCGGCCGATCGGCAGCAGACCCGGCAGCGCGCCGGCCTCGACCGCACCGCGCTCACCGGCCCGGCGGGGCACCCAGGCGACGCGCGCGCCGGTGGCCGCCACGAGACGGCCCACGGCCGACAGCGCGCCGGGTACTCCGGCGAGACGCTCACCGATGAGGATGACCGATCCCTCGGCCTTGAGCAGCTCGGCGGCGGCCTTGCCGGCGGTGTCCAGCGCGACCCCGGTGATCAGGTTGCCGAGCGCCTCGGCCTCGCCGCCGGGCGGCGTGACCACCAGCGTGCCGCCCATCTTGGCCAGGCCACGGGTCGCGAACGGCGCGATCGAGTAGACCTTGAGGCCGCGCTTGCGCGCCGCCTTGCGGAGCCGCAGGAAGACGATCGGCGACTCCTCCTCCGGCTCGAAGCCGGCCAGCAGCACCGCGGGAGCCTTCTCCAGCTCGTCGTAGGTGACCGAGATCGGGCTGCCCGCGACGGACGCCGCGAGGAAGTCGGCCTCCTCGCGGGAGTGCGTGCGGGCGCGGAAGTCGATGTCGTTGGTCCCGAGAGCGAGCCGGGCGAACTTGGCGTACGCGTAGGCGTCCTCGAGCGTGAGCCGGCCACCGGTCAGCACGCCGGCCCTGCCACGCGCCCTCGCCAGGCCCTCGGCCGCGATGCTCAGCGCCTCCGGCCAGGACGCGGGCTCCAGCACGCCGTCCTCGTTACGGACGAGCGGGTGCGTCAGCCGGTCCGGCGCGGTGGTGTGGGTGAAGGCCCACCGGCCCTTGTCGCAGTTCCACTCTTCGTTGACCTGCGGGTCGTCGCCGGCCAGGCGGCGGGTGACCTTGCCACGCCGGTGGTCGGTGCGCTGGGCACAGCCGGACGCGCAGTGCTCGCAGACGCTCGGGGTCGAGACCAGGTCGAACGGCCGCGAGCGGAAGCGGTACGCGGCCCCGGTCAGCGCGCCGACCGGGCAGATCTGCACCGTGTTGCCGGAGAAGTAGGACTGGAACTCATGTCCCGGAGCGACGCCGACCTGCTCCTTCGCGCCGCGCTCGAACAGGTCGATGAACGCGTCGCCGGCGATCTCGTCGGAGAACCGCGTGCAGCGGGCGCACTGGATGCACCGCTCGCGGTCCAGCAGCACCTGGGTGGACAGCGCCAGCGGCTTGGGGAAGGTGCGCTTGGTCTCCACGAACCGCGTCTCGCCGCGACCGTTGGACATCGCCTGGTTCTGCAGCGGGCACTCGCCGCCCTTGTCGCAGACCGGGCAGTCCAGCGGGTGGTTGACGAGCAGCATCTCCATGACGCCGTGCTGGGCCTTGTCGGCCACCTCGGAGGTCAGCTGGGTCTTGATGACCATGCCGGGCATCACGGTGACGGCGCAGGAGGGCTGTGGCTTGGGCATCCCGCGGCCGTTGCCGGCGTCGGGAATCTCCACCAGGCACTGGCGGCAGGCGGCCACCGGGTCGAGCAGCGGGTGGTCGCAGAACCGCGGGATCTGGATGCCGAGCAGCTCGGCGGCCCGGATGATCAACGTGCCCTTGGGCACGCTGATCTCGAAACCGTCGATCGTGACGGAGATCAGATCCTCGGCCGGTACACCCCCAGGC
>Ga0247774_1001264_pt1 | contig 12791 bp, 9 predicted proteins | sample UWRJL001104B6_FD_179933 | JGI IMG/M metagenome (GOLD analysis project Ga0247774, IMG submission 179933) | Plant litter microbial communities from Arlington Agricultural Research Station in Wisconsin, United States - UWRJ-L001-104B-6 | ecosystem: Environmental > Terrestrial > Plant litter >... | reverse complement strand
TGGATAAATCATGAAGAGTCTTTTTTTAATAATTGAATTGCTGCGTCAGGCTTCCACGGCATTGCCCACTATGCCGGCTTTCGCCCTATCTGCTACAACGGAAGCACCCCCCAAACATATTCGAATATCGGTGGCAAATATGTCTGGTTTTAACAATGGCTCCTAGACCCGATCTTCACCACCTACCACGCCATGAATCTATCTACCAACAGAGGTTCGGCCTCGAAATCGATCAAGAAGGATCAATGAAGTTCGTCGAAGTCCGGATACAAAGGTAGTATTTGGTCGCCAGGCGCGCGTTGTGGACGAAAGCTGTTGGCCAAGGATGGACGGACAGCTGCAGTATCGTGGAGTCGCTGCGCGCAGGGCCAAGAAATTGGTTCGGGTAAGCGCAGCTATCCATACTCATCTAGCTAAAATGAACACGTTGAACACACGATTCCGTCATCTTTGCGGCTGTTATATACATGCTAATACTAGGATTTCCCACGACAATCTGGCGAAGTCGGATTAATAATTATCCATCCGGAGAGGGTTCGATCTGGCCTGGTTTACGGTCTTCAAGAATCCATTGTAAGGTTTTACAATGGCGTTGTAGGTGGTGCGCAAAATGGCGAAGGCTTCTGGTGGAGCGACGTACGTAACACCCACCCTCTGCGGAATGTGGGAGCGAATGCCCGTCACCAACTTACAGCGCATCAAACTTGGATCCCGGTTCCTGAGGCTTGCCACTTGCCGTTTTTGTTTGACACCAATTCGGCAGACAAATCCGGCACTGGCGCGGATTGCGGAACTGCTCGCCCGTGACAAGATGCACGCCCAAAGCGCCAAAGCTCGAAACCAAGAAGTAGGCGCAAGGCTAGGCTATGGAAATTAGGGCCTGCAATTCGCCATCGCTCGGCCAAGAGCAGTTTGGATCATGCATTTCGACATTTCGAGATGCTGTCTCGGCACGTAAGAAATCGAAGAGCTACTTCGGGCTATTCAGAGGGCCGTGTGAGCTCAGATTTGGGGTGTGCGCCCTGTGCCGTCTCCCAGCTGACCTGAAGAGTTGCGAGTACGCGCGCCAATCCTGCAGTTTGCTCACTCTGATCCGGACACGGCGTCAGAGACGAGATATACCATGTCACCGGCCGGATATTGACCTAGCTGGCCACTCGGCTCCCTGCCCGATAGATGAGTTCGTGAAACAATATACGAAGTACTCTCCATGGAAGAAATTCAAAATTGTCTTCATTTGTTCGGATTCTCGAAGGCAACCGGTTCGCACCGCCTTTGGATATGTAGCAGAGGAAGACGAGCGGGCCGAGGCTGGCAACAAACACGACGTTTCGATGCTCGGTCTCTTCAGTGGTTGAGACATCGTGTCTGTTGGAACGTGGCGATCCCACTGGGCCCCTTCCTTAACCAAGTTCCCAGTTCACCTGCTCGGCACTCAGCTTCGGCGTTGTACGAACCGTACTTGGTAGCCAAGACGGGATGCTTCAGAAGCGTAGTGCTTCATCGAAGAACAACTCGCCTCTCGACCGTCCTCCCCAGTTTAGCCTCGGCATTGGCGGCTAGATGCCATTAGAATGTATCATCTGTTGGCAGTTCATCTAGCCGGACGAATCCAAGATCCAAATTCCCGGGAAAGAGGTGACGGGGCTCGGACTTTGTAGTCCCGCGTGGGACATGGCTGGAATCTGGACATTTTTGACGTCTCGCCTCCTGACGGTGGGGATGTGTTCCAATCCGGCTGTGGATAGGCGACGGCGGACGGCAGGTCTGGAAATTTTGATGATTCCCGCCAACGTGCAATAAATTGCCAGCCACTTACACCTCCAACTTCCCCAGCGTGACGCACGTGTAACAGATTGACCAAGCATCGACAGCCGGGGGCCATTTATTGAACAGTACTAAGGAATCTTGTGGTCGGTTTGTGTCGAGTCCTAAATTGCCCCGTATTGTCCTAGTATGTAGTAGGATAAAGAACCCGAATATTTGTCCGCCTCGAGTCATATAGGCCCAGGTAGAAGCTAGAACGTGCAGATGGCTGGAAACCTTAGCTGGGGCGTGTCCCTAAAATTTCCCTGCTAGCCGTCCTCCAGGCCGGAAAAACAATCCGGTCACATAGTCCGGAACAATCTGGCGAAACACAATGATGAGTTTGTAAGACGACCGACTGGAAAAATCAATTCGCGGTTGCCAACATCATCCGACGACGTATGTCGATTTGAAGATTTAGACAGTCGAATATCAGAAAAGCACACTCAGATTCCCGGTCCAAATTGGTTGAAGTCGAATCGAGATTTAGTTTGCCAGTCATTCCTTTGGCAGCGTGGGTTGCCGGCCCCTGTTCGAATGCACTTAGGTGCGGCCTTAGACCGAAGCAACCACTATTAGTAGGTCGGTGCCTGTCTCCGAAACCCCGTATGAGTGCCTGAGGCAAATAGAGTTCGGGCGGCCGCCAAAGTCCTTCCTGATGGGTGAATACGGCAAGACCCTCATAAAATCTAGGCGGTGAAAACCATGCATGGCAGCAAGCAACGAAGTTTCGTGGCATTTTCGACCATCTTCCCTTGACAATCGGTTGAGTATGGCCATCTTCGGCATGGTAGATATTCCGGTTAATAAAGGATGCCATCTTCCAGACGCACCCCTCCTTCATTCGGCATTCACTTTAACACCACGTGGTTCCCGATTAACAACTACACATACGGGGTATGCTGCTCGGACAATACCTTGGCCGCCGACAGGGTTTGTTCCGGCCTTGACGTGAAACTCGAATGAAAGCTAGGCAGAATGCCCAACAAAATTCGTCGAAAAGTCAAATTCGCCTGTTGCAAATCGTCGTCCCGACACGAACAACGCCGGACAAAGTCTACTCCGCCCGACCTTTGCCGTAATGGTGCTGCCGCAAGCTGCCACGTCCACGAGCCGCGTCCGACGGCAATGGCAGGCCGGGTGCTTCCCATTGGGTGCTGGGCAACTAGGGTGTGGGGAAGCCATGGTTTTTCCGCTCCACGGCCGAGCCAAGATGGTCCATTGCAGCCGAGTTTGAACATTGATTCAAGTAATTCCCATTCGGACATGTTTGCAGGTCCCTGCAACGGACTGCAAGATTTTCGATGGCAGCGACTGATGGTAGAAACGCCAGCTGAGCATCTAGGAATCTCTTCCAAGACCGATGCATCTCGGAAAGCCTGTCTGCATTTCGGCTGCCAGCGTCCTCTGACGAGTGTGGACGACGATGATGAATTTGCACCCCTGCCGCATTCTAAACCCCCCCTCCCCACGCGAACGCTCGTAGTGTTCCTTGGCGGGCAGCTGGCTTCCTGGTTGCCTACATGGGCCTTGTGTAACCACAAAGCGTGGCCTTGGGCTAGCCCCAACTCCCCAGCGTATTAGTGGATGAATGGTGACGGGTTTCGAAGACCCTCCCCTCCCTTGTCTCAACCAGACACTGGCGTCACTAGCACTGGGCCACTGGAGAGAACAGTTCATGTCAAGGGCCACCTAACCTCGAAAGCTCACCGGAACATGGAGGCAAGAGCGTGATGCGGCGGTGACGATCGACCTGGCTACTCAAAATGCCATACTCAGAGAGACTTCTTGTGTCGTCGTTGCTGGGAGTGTCCGCAGCCTTCCTAATTGGTGAGCCACTTGAAGCATTTGACGCAAATAGGCAGCAGCTCCACGGATCTCGCGGAGTTCTCCACCGAGATGTGTGCTCCACTAACCGCCGAGGGACGACACTCCAGGTAACGAGCTTCCCGCAACCCCCATCCCAATGCCCAAGCCCGTTGAATGGCATCCCAGAGAACCCCATTCCAGGTTGAAGTCTTCACCAGTGCTTGAGCGTCGGCAGCACGCTAAGGTGCAAGATGGCAGGTCGCCCGACTCTTTTGGACCCGAACCTTAGAATTAATGTGTTCTTTGTTGGTTATGCCCATCCCCGACTTGGTCTTGTCTAGGATCTTTCCCATTGGCCCGTTGACTTTACCAGGGTGCCGCTTGGGAGCTGGGGGGCTTGTACCGATTTCCGAATTACGGGTTCTTCCACAAAGGCACAATTCGGATTGCTGCTCCAGCGGAGTGAACTTGCGGAAACATGGGGTGGAGTTTTATTCTTTTCACCGTCACTCATCCGTACAGTGCCGGCCCACCATAATGGCCCCGTCTTATTCCCTTTTTCTTTATGCCATTATTCATCCTGATTTCCTACCCCTAATTCGTTTTCTCCGTGGTCAATAAATGCCACACGGTCGCTTGGCAAAACCGCTTAGAGAGCTAAACGCTTTGGATGTCTCGCTAGCTTCTTTCGAGGACGTTAGACATAGTGGTAGAGGGTGTACGGATCTACCGATAGGGGTGGCAACGGAACTGCTAGTTGGATTGATTCGAGTGCCGAACACTTCGTTTGTTTGGAGGTCAATACATTTAGTTCTGCGGTCTCCCCACGTACATGGGGAGACGCACCGGGAGGCTGGTTGCTGCGGGAGGACTTAGTTCTAGCGCTTCTATCAATCAATCATCTTGCTACCAACACCAACAAATCACCCTCCCAAACCGACGCGCGTCATAGCCCCATCAGTCCATGCAGACGGCAGTGCGACCCTGACAACGAACGACCAGCAAGAACTGAGGTCTGAGTTGCTCGAAAAGCACTCTTTGGAAGAGTCGCGAAGTTCGGTGCCAATCGGCTTCACGGCTGCCCACATACTCCTGAGGCACGCCAAGGACGAGAAACTGCTCCGCTCGGCGAGAATCACCAAATATCCCTGTGGCCTGCTTACAGCGTCGTCTATTTGCATCGACGGCGCGTGACAACTTGGGACTCGGCGCGCCTTAGCGCAATCAGTCTTGTCCTCCAAGCAAGAGAAAACGACCGAGAAGTGCCTCCGTATGAGCCGCCCACACCCGAGGGCCTGTTCTTTTGCGGCAAGCTGCAGAGCCCCCCGGCCCTTGCGAATGATTGTTTTGTGTCTTCGGATACGCCTGGTCTCGAACACAGACACTGCTCCATCATACTGGGAAGCATTCATGGACAGGGACGGCTGCGAGGATCTGTGATGATGACCTGGATCATCGCCAATGGGTCAAAGCTATTCTGACCCAAACTTGCGAGACTCGAGAAGAGAAGAGAAGGCTGAAACGGAGCCTCAACCGGAGTCTCGGCCGGGTGACAATCCTAGGAGAGGGAGTTACGAATACGACGGCGTCAAAGACCCTTTGCCAGTGGCTTCGTCGCCAAACTTTGATAGAGGCATACGGCATTACTAGACCTTGACCAAAGACGACAAGGGGTACCTTCCCACATTGCCCAACTCCGCCTTGCGGCGCCATCAAAAACGCCACACGACACTGTTCGTTGCTTTGTTCTTCGGCGGTTCGCCAGAACGAAAGGAACGAACGGCGCCCGGGTCTCGGCTTGGGCTGCTCCCACATCGGCGCGCCTCTCCGTCCGTACAGAGATACGATCTCTCTTGTTACGACTCCCTTGACGGAGAAGCTCGGCATACCTGCGCCGGATAACTACTGGAGCGACAAGAAGCCTCATCACGGAACCGTGGTAGGACGACCACCAAAAGCGTGTCGGACAATTTGCAGAAACCAAGTGCTCAAGCCCGTCCGCAGCAGGGATCAGAGACGCTCCATTTCTGGTTGACACAGACATTCGACACAAAACACTACGCAGCACCCTTGGTATTCCAATAGATTTTCAACAACCCTCCGTTGGGGATCATACCAGAATTCCCCACTTCGAATTACTTCGTACTTTTTACGAGGTGCTCGCCAGAGTGCCAGACCCCTCCAGTCGAGACTAAACCTGTTAGTAAGTGTTTCAAGCTATTTTTTGACGGAGATCATAACTGCACCTCTTAAGCTTTGGCAAAGTTGGTCGAGTGAACCTAAAATTGCATTGTCTATTTGTTCCTGCTCGGCCTCCATTTACAAGCCCGGCCGAGGTTTCTCCTAGTTCCGTATCCTGCCTCTGCACGTCCAGCAGTAGCTTGGCGTGCCGGATACATTTGGCTGTTGTCCACTCAAGGCAGCGCGATATGCTAGATTGTGTGTGGTCCTGTTAGGACGATCTAGTGCATGGTCTGGTGCATGAAACCTTGCCAGTCCATTCCCGGTGAAGAAAATCCAATATTTCAACGCAGCTACTACCCATTTCGTCAGCACCGCATCCCTTTCTACATAACATTGCCGCTATAGAATAGAGCAGTGCAAGGAGTCACAAGTCGAAGCGGCCTTAGCCGGAATTGCATGGCCTTGCCAAGGCTAAATTCCAAGTGGCATTGGGGCTTGAGCATCCTCTAGCGCCTTGCAAAATAGTGCAGGCGTCATTCCAATTCTACACGTGGATCGAAGTCCAACACGACCACGCGAGACCACTCGCTGCGTCACACGAGTTTCGGGGTGTGGCGCCCCAGTATTCTCTGGAGAATAAGTCCATTGGATTGCGGAGCAGGCGGTGGGCTAGGAATTTGGACGACAGGTTCCGAGAAGCACATCATGTCCTTCCCAAAATAGGTTAAGCCACCAGGCCTTGGTTGCACCAGCTCGGCGGTTCTCGACTTTCGACATGACCCATCCACCCATCCTTCCATTTAATCAACTGCGGCTGCTCCGAAGATTCCTACGGCCTCAATCACCTTTTGCACTAGAACTCGCATGATACGACGCCAAGAGACGCATGCCTTGGACGACCTACCGAGCTGCGGTATCAGTTGTGGGCGCTTGCTCTCCGCTACGGCCTCAGCGCCCTCACGGCTTGGAAAGTTTCCAGTCAAGAGCTATTTCCACGGCAGGAATTGTCAACTGTGGGCGTGGATGCCAGGGCCGCCGAGTGAAACGGAGCCTGTCAAGATTGCCAAGGCATATCACGGACATTCGCCAGGGTGGGCTTTTGCAGTCTTTGCATGAAGTATTGCTGCGGATTGGGGACGATTTTTTTTTCTCGTTCTTGAGCACAGAAGCCAAACCTTTCAAAATTAGCAGCAAAAATGTCGAACAGTGGAGCAGTGGAGGGCCCTGGCGCTGGTGGGGCGCTGGTGGGTGGCCTGTGGCAAGTTGGGTGCTGGCTTCTGACAACTGGCGCAACATGTGGGCCATGGCGGGCCGTGGCACCCTCCATAAAGCATGGCCAGCTGCCCATTTTGGTCCCCCCTTGCCCACGGACCCGGTCAGGGATCGTACAGATCCAATCCCACAGATCCGCCATCAAAGTCCCTTGAACCCTGTCTTCCCGGGCCCAAACCAGGAAATGAATTTCTCGCACTCTTTCCGTCCGTGGCGAGCCTCTGCGCAAAGCCTGCGAAAAAATTTCCTAGCAGCACGGAGGATTAATTGCTTTGCGATAATTTTTCGTTCTCTGGTTCTGGTTCTGGTTCCCACTCGCATGCCGGCGCCATCGAGTTCGATGTCCCGCTCACAACTTCCCGCCGGCTCCATGACATGCGACAGAAAGGCAATGCTGAGACGGAATTTGCTGGGTTTGCCAGCCGCTGGTCCGGTCAGGGATGGGTTAACATCAGCGAGCTACAGGGTCTCGATCACCGCAATGCTTGCAGCACCCGCCTACTCCAGGTGCATGGTTCATGGGTTCCCAATGACTTGTCCGACGTTTTCGTCGGGGCAGGCACACCCACCAAATATGCGGCACAGGTCGAAACTTGTTGGTGTGTCCGGGTACTGGGAGGTCTGCCGTTGACGACAAACCCGCTAGCCGCTGAGGCAGCAGCCCCCGGCACAGGCCTGCAACCCCCCATTTGGCTCAGAGGGCCTTTCCTCTTGCGGGACACCCTTGATCGATCCCTAGGCCGCATCACCTCACAGCACTAGTAATCGTGCGAATACCGAACAAGCTCCCTACCGAACCTGGAGGTGCAAAGCTGCACCATCTCCTACCATGAACGCGAGAGGCCAGTGCCACTAGGCTCACCCAACGCCCCATGTTGGCCACCCCTGCCGGCTCGGCCGGTACGTTAGCATTCATTCCAATGTTCGGGTCTCTTCCCATGCCTATCGGCACACTCCAACCACCCTAGTCCCTGATCCTTGTCCAGCCGGCGTCAGCAAGGAGTGGCCCTAGAGGCTGAACCGGGCAGAGCAATTCTTTCCCGAACCTGCCACGCGAACAGCGCATGTCACCGGCGTCTGTAGCCGTGGCCGGGCTTTAACCTCAACTAAGTGCCTCCAGAGAGCAATTGACGGGTGAGATTGGAAAGCTGCAAGTCAGGCCAAATCTCCCTGCGTTGCCATATCCCCCCTCTACAAAGTAAACTGGGATACATGTGTGTGTGACAGGACCATAACCGTATCCTGCCGAGCGAAGCTCTCGTACACACCACTGTTCGTTTACACACCGGCTTCTGTACCATTCTTCAACACGTACCTCTGCAGATGTCCGCCAGTCTTCCTTCTTCTTACCCCTCTGCCCTTTTATCGTTGTGGAGTCGGTGGAAACTTGACTTGCACAACGCCCGGATACCGGAATACTTGAGCACCTCGTCCTCCACTGCCAGATACCAGCGGCCAGATCTCGTACCTGGTTCCCTTATTAGCCTAGTTTCTTTTTCGAGTCTTTATTGTTTCTTTCTCTCCTTGCTTCACTTTTCCTCGCTCGAGATCTCTGGATGGCGGCACTGACCTGATCATTCAGTCAGCAACCGGGACAGAGTGCAACGTCAGCTCTTTTCGCAGCTATCTTTAGACATCGTCAAGGTCAATCAGAACGGCATAACAGATGCTCTCTTGCCGCTGTCACGTCGCCGAACGGCACAGATACCGAGTTGTAGTTCAGTGATATTCGGCAGGGCGACCCGTAGTGCGGCAAAGCGGCAACCTCTGTGCTCGAGCTCTTCAACCAGGAACAACCAACGGCCAGACAACCGACTTCGTCGGCATTGCGCAAGGCAAGGCCAGAAGAAAATCCACGTCTCCATTTGGCTGGGCCGGCGCGTTTTCCAAGTGACGGCGGGAGCCACGGGCAGTTAGGCCGCACATCGCAAAGGCATTTGTGGCCCAAGCGAAGGCGATCGCCACGCAAGAAACACTTTGTGCTTTGAGGATTTGCACACCAACCGCAAAATTGGCGTTTCCAACACCAGGAACCAGCAATTGAAAGGAAAATCGCGGAGAAAACGAGAAACGCCGACCAGGACTGGACTTTCTTTGGAGGCATGAGGCGAGCTGCTTTCCCATAATTGATCGACAAACACTTCCCGCTTGCACGGATTTTCCCCTTAGCACCTGGGCAAATCGAAACAAAATCGACGGGAAATCCACGCGACTTAAAGCATTTGGAGTTCAAGCCGAGCCTTGTCCTCGACGCTTTCACTCATTTGTTGGTTCCGTCCGGGAGGCTGTGACGGTTTGGGAAGAGGTTGACGGCAACCAAACTTGACCGTCCCAAGCGCGTGGGTTGCACACCTCTCACTCTGACATCTCCCCACAGTCGCAGGGATCAAGCTGAAAAAAAAAGCACCGTCTCTGTGGGGAATAGATTAATACGCAGTCTGCCCTCGACTCCTCGCCCCGAGCCGCATCTCTCTCGCAGACTTGCACCACCCTCAATACTACCCCACCAACCCACCCACCTCGTCCTCCTCCCAACTATTCCGTCGCCCACCTCGATCAAAAGAGAGACGCACCCGTCTGCAGCAACCAGACTACCAATCCTTTACACATCACCAGCCTAAGCATATATTGCTCTTCGCGTAATAATCCGCCTGCATGTACTTTGACGGGCAACTCCCCAGCATCCAGCCTATTGGGGAGCTCTTGGAGAGACTTCCTGCCAAGGGGTTTGATAGCTGGTCAAGAAAGAGCAGCATCGGCTCCGCTATGGCAGCAGCCGCTCCGTACTTACGATCTCCGAACCTGTCAACAAGATCCTACGACTCTTCGTCGGTCTCGTCGACATCACCAAAGACGCAATTTTCTGGGGGAAGCCTGATGAATCCGTCAACGAGGCTAAATGCGGGCCACCCGCCGCCTCAGCCCATTGGAATCCCTCCTCTCCCTCCTGTCAGCAACCACGGCCAGTCTTTCCAACCATACACGCCCATGACCGGGTCCATGATGGAGAGGGAATCACTACCGTCGGCGGAGTCGGGGTCGACGACGCCTGGCCCGTCCCACTCGGTGTTGCCATCGTCAGGGAGCATCGGGACAAATGCGCAGAAGAGGGCATACCGACAGCGGAGGAAAGATCCAAGCTGCGACGCTTGCAGGGAGAGGAAGGTGAAGTGCGATGCCACGGAGATGACGAGCTGTTCTGAGTGCTCCAGCCGAAATGTCAAGTGCCAGTTCACCAAGGAGACAAACCGGAGGATGTCGTCCATCAAGCAGGTGCAGGACCTTGAACGGCAGATGGACAAGCTGCGGAGGGAGAACACGAGCCTGAAGAGGATGTATCACGGGCGGGACGGACCCGGGTCGAACGAGATGGAGGGGGATGGTTCGGAGCAGATGGCGTTGCAACTGCCCGATATTGGATCGGAGCCACGACGAAAGAAGCGACCGCCGCCGCTACCTGATCTGGGAAAGGCAAGGTGGAATATGAGGAATTTTGCGAGGGGAATCTGGAAAGCTCCGGCTCCGTTCCGGCCCGCCACCACCGCGGCGTTTTTCGACCCGGCAAGGCCGCCTTTGCCCCCGAGACAGACGACCGATCACCTCCTCCGTGCCTACTACGCCTCGGCGCACACCATGTTCCCGATACTGCATTGGCACACGTTCCAGGCAGCTGTGGACGAGGTTTACAGCGTGGGTGACATGCGGCAGCTCTCCCCCGCTTGGCTCTCCATGTTCTTCGCCGTGCTCGCGGTGGGGAGCTTGTTCAGCAGCAGCCCGAACAACGAGCGATTCTACCGGCCGGCCGAGTTGATTGACGAATCGAGAAAGCTGATGGATCCCTGGAACAACGAATACAGCCTCGACAACGTGCGGACCTTGACGCTCACATCAATTTGTCTGAACGAGATGAACCTGAAATCGGCCGCGTGGAGCTGGCTTGGGACGGCGGTGAGGGCGGGGCAAGATCTCGGGCTCTACTCCGAGTCTGGGCCGTGGCCCGTGATCGAGGGCGAAATGAGGAGAAGACTGTGGTGGACCATGTATATCCTCGACCGGAGTCTCTCTCTGGAACTGGGGAGGCCGGTGTTGATTGATGACGACGACTGCGACGTTTCGCTTCCCGCCCCTGTGGACGACCACTTCATACACGATAACGGCATCAACGTCCCCGAAAACCAAGAGCCCTTGACACACTCCCTCCTGGCCGTCATCAACGTGGTGCGCTCCTACACGTCCCTCATCAAGACGATATCCACTCCATCGGTCCTACCGACGCGGCTCGCCACCTTCGACCGACACTTTGACACGTGCCTCAAAACCTTCCCGGCCGCCTGCGACCCCGCGAGCACGGTACCCCTCGCAGTCCACTTCTTCGCGCCGCTCGCTTACCTCCTGAACGCACGCCTGCTCCTCCACCGACACAATCTTCACCCGTCGTGCCACCCGGAAGTCCGCATCTCGGCAGTCGAGCAATGCTACCACACGGCCCTCGAAACGACCAACCTCATCGCCCGAACGAACCCGAGTTTTGCCGACGCCGCCACCGCCCTCCTGACGACGCACATCTTCCGATGCACCCTCTTCCTCCTCCTGCTGGGCGATTTCGACCGTGCCTTGACGTGCATGCGTGCCCTTGGCAGCGTAAACGCTCGCCGCGACGTTGCTGTTCCCTGCGGCCGGTACCTATACTTCTTCGTGTCTGCCCTGGCTGCCAGGCGGACCGAATACGCGCCACAGGTTGCCGCGGCGCAGCCCCAGCCGTTCGCGCCGCCACCGCTTCCCCAATCGAGACAGGGCCTCTCGGCGCTGCAGAACCGACTACTCCACGATGAGGAGCTTCTAGCGTACGTTTCGGCCGACCTCCAAGCCTCCTCCGACGGCTCATGGGTCTGGGCTGGCGCCGAGCGGGACAGCCCGATACCGCCTCTCCCCACCCCTGCTTCTGGTGTCGGCGTCGGCAACGGGTTGCTCTCGCCCGAGCAGCGAACCGGTCTATCGGAAGAAGAGTCAAGGGATTGGGGCGGTTGGGCAGGGTTGGAAGCGGCGGTGAGGGCCTTGTCGGGAAGCAACACGGCGCCGACGCCGACGAGTGCTACTTGGAATACCTTGCCTTCGGGGGTCAAGGTAGAGCCGGGGAGCGCAGGTGTGGGGCCGGGACCGGGACCGGGGTCGGTGCCACCCCTGATGCAGGCGGCCGGAGGGTCGAATCCGCTGGCCCCGGCGAGCGCGGGTGGGAATAATACTGGGAGTCCGACGAACAAGTCGAGGATTTCGATTGCCAACATCATTTGATGGCTCCGAGCCAGCCGTATGAAAGATCCTGATGCCAAGAAACCGGCACGAAGCCAAACCTTGCAAAGCCCTGGGAGCAGTTTTCCGACCCCTACATACGACACAAACCCCCCTCGGAACGCCTCGCCGAATCCTTCTACACCGTCTTACAACCGTAGACAGGAATCCACCATGCACGTTTCGACAAGATCTACCCATAATTATCTTGCTTTTTTGGTTTCTTTGTACATTTTAGTTTGTTTTATGATACCTTTAATGGGGTTTTTAACGGCAAAGCACGGAGTTGTAGGACACCTTTTTTTTTATAGTTTTGTTTTACCCCTTCCTCCCTTATGTGTTAAAGCATTCACGGGGCAGCATGCTGTTAGGCTCTTGTCTCTTTTTTGCCATATGCAAATTTCTTTTGCTGTCTCTTTTTTTTTTTCTTC
>Ga0247774_1001263_pt1 | contig 12791 bp, 12 predicted proteins | sample UWRJL001104B6_FD_179933 | JGI IMG/M metagenome (GOLD analysis project Ga0247774, IMG submission 179933) | Plant litter microbial communities from Arlington Agricultural Research Station in Wisconsin, United States - UWRJ-L001-104B-6 | ecosystem: Environmental > Terrestrial > Plant litter >... | reverse complement strand
TTCCCCGACCGTTGCTGGGGGCCATTCGGAAAAATGTCGGAATATGTGCCATATGAACCAGAATAGAGCACCAAGGCAGGGGAGGCAAACCCAGGCGAAATATATGATAAAAGAAGAAAGAAAGGGCTCAATCACTGTGATTTAGCTATGTCTATTTCCTTGGCCCTCAGCCTGCATGTTCTTCTGCCTTGCCTCCAGGTACCCTTTCTTCAGGTCTCCGTATTTCTTCATCAGCTTCTTGTTCTCGAGGGCTCTTATAGCCGCCTTGTCGCCAGCCTCCTTCTTCGAAAGACCATTCCCATGTCCCAACTCGACACATTGCTCGCCGTATCCGTTCATCACTAGCCGCACTGCAAACAAGGCTATTTTCTTATTGTGTTGGTATCTTGGTTTATGGGGTAAGTCTTCGTAGATGAGCTTCACTCCGGGGACCATAATCAAGGCATTGAGACGCTCTTTCGGACCAAGCCCGCCTTCGTCGACTGGATTCTGTCCTCCGCCATCCTCCATAAGCTTCACTCCTGCATTTCGGTCGAGTGTGCGAAGGTCTGCCGCCAGAGTGCCAGCCCAAAGAGCCTTCAACCACTGAGAGCAGCGGTCATGCCCAAAGGGATCTGACTCTAGGACGGCGCCGATGTATGCCTCGAACATATCGCCTTCAACCTTTTCCCTAGTGCCCTGCTTGACGCGAATCTCGCCGTGCTTGTCGGGATAAAATTCCTGGGGAAAGTTGGCTCGCTGGCCTAGCTCGTACCTCCGAAAATACGACGAGAGCGTTTTGTTGCATATGAGCCGCTCACGCGTGTGAGAGATCCTTCCAGGGTTATATCGGCCGAACGTCTTGTATATTAGGTTCGTAGACAGGAAATAAATGAAGGAATCCCCTAGAACCTCGAGGCGCTCGTAATTCATTGCACCCTTGAAGGCAGGTGTCGAAGCCGAATGCGTCAGCGCCGCCTGGTGAAGCTCCGCTGTTGCTGGTGGCAGAGCAGGAAGTGTGCCGTCGGGGAGGATATCTTGAACCGCCCATGCTGTAATGAAACGAGGATCAAGGTGCGGTAACTGATGAGTATTTGGGTCGAGCACCTGCCGCTTGGAGGGCAAGTCGACTTCTGCCTCCCCTCGTGGACGTTTCGACATCTTGGGTCGAGTTGCTTAGTTTATTGCAGCAAAAGGGTATCCGTCCGCCAGAGACCACTAGGCACGGATGCAAAGGTACGTCGTACCTGCTGTCGTGCAACGGCATGGAAGGTTTGCGGTCTCGCTGTCCCTTCGTACCAGCAGCCACAGCCGCCTTCTAGCTACCACGCCCCGCGGGTCGCCTGAAGGGGGTCAAAAGCTACTGCCATGCATTGACTAAGCTTTGAGCCTAAAAAGACGGAACGGGAGGAGGGAAGAAGGCTGGAAAGTAGAAAGTTAAAAGAAAACGAGAACAAAAGATGAAGATGGTAACGAATAAATAATAAAACAATAGAAAGAGGCACTGTAAAGCGCGAGCAACTAGGTACCTGCAAGGCCTGTGTACAATGGCCTGTGCCCTGGAGTTTCTAAAAAAGCGCGCAAAGCACTCCACATTTATCCGCCACTGTGATGTCACTTATTCAACAGCAAATAGTGAGCCAGGAACTCAAAATGGTCTTCTTGGATTTGCTGTAATCTATATTCTCCTTCCCTTCACATACTATCATTCAGAATAGGCCGGACCTCATGTTGCGACAATCTTCATTCTGCAGCAAATACAGGTTGGTCCGCCTCTCTCCACGTTGTTTTTACTCACAACCGCGAATTATGGCCGAACAGCCGGCCAACTCCGCGCCGGGCGTACGACTGGAAGAGCTACCAAAGACATGGCATTTCACGTCCTCGCTTCCTCATGATCCCTTCTTTCCCACACCGAAAGCTTCCCATGACACGCCACGAGACCAGATTCTTCCCCGTATGGTGAGGGGCGCGCTATACACGTGGGTGAGACCGCAGTCTGTCCAGAACCCTGAGCTTCTCGGCATTAGCCCTGCCGCCATGCACGACCTAGGCATCAAAGATGGGGCGGAAAAGATGGACGAGTTCATCCAGGTTGTCTGCGGAAATCGATTGCTGGGCTGGGACGAGGAGAAGAAAGAAGGTGGATATCCATGGGCTCAATGCTATGGCGGCTTTCAATTCGGGAGCTGGGCCGGCCAGCTCGGTGATGGGCGAGCAATCTCTCTATTCGAGACGACCAATCCGGCATCGGGCATTCGATATGAGCTTCAACTGAAAGGGGCAGGCCTGACGCCGTACTCGAGATTTGCCGACGGCATGGCAGTTTTGAGGTCAAGCATCCGCGAATTCGTCGTGTCAGAGGCGCTCAATGCCATGGGCATCCCGTCGACCAGGGCATTGGCCTTGACGCACCTGAAAGGGTCTCGAGTAGTTCGCGAAACAATAGAGCCGGGAGCAATCGTGCTCCGATTTGCACAGTCTTGGTTGCGTCTCGGCAATTTTGACATTCTAAGAGCACGCGGCGATCGGCCGCTGATCCGAAAACTCGCCACTTATGTTGCAGAGCACGTGCTCGGGGGCTGGGAAGCTCTCCCTGGTCGGTTACAAGACCCAAGCAACGCAGCAGATTCGCCGCCTCCAAGACGAGGAGTGGAGGCATCGGAGATTGAAGGACCGCCGGAAGCGGCAGAGAATCGGTTCGTCCGACTCTTCCGCGAAGTGGTTCGCCGCAATGCCGAGACGGTAGCGAAATGGCAGGCGTATGGTTTCATGAACGGGGTCCTGAACACCGACAACACGTCCGTAATGGGTCTCTCGATTGACTTCGGCCCCTTCGCCTTCATGGATAATTTCGATCCTTCTTATACCCCGAACCATGATGACCACACTTTGCGATACAGCTACAAAAACCAGCCTACCATCATATGGTGGAATCTCGTCCGGTTTGGGGAGGCAGTTGGGGAGCTTCTTGGCGCTGGATCTCTTGTTGACGATGCATCATTCGAAAACGATGGCGTTCGCGAGGATCAAGAAAAGGAGATTGTTTCACGGGCCGAAAAGCTGATTATGCAGGCCGGTGAAGAATACAAGGCGACCTTCTTGGCCGAGTATCGAAAGATGATGGGCCGTCGTCTCGGCCTGAAAACATTTAAGGAGTCGGATGTAGACGATCTCTTCAATAAGCTTCTCAGCACAATGGAATCATTAGAGCTTGATTTCAATCATTTCTTCAGAAGGCTAAGCTCGATTTCCCTGGCGGATATCAACACTGCCGACGCAAGGCTAGATAAAGCCGCGGTATTTTTCCACAGCGAAGGGTCTACCGCATGCCAGGAAGACGATGCGAGACAAAGGGTAGCAGAGTGGCTCGCTAGGTGGAGGCTACGAGTCATAGAGGACTGGGGCGATAATGATCAAGTCTCGCCGCAGTGTGACGGCGCGAGGCAAATGTCGATGAGAAGGGTGAACCCGAATTTCGTCCCGAGGGGTTGGATTCTGGATGAGGTCATCCGAAGAGTGGAAAAAGATGGCGAGCGCGATGTTCTTGGAAGGATCATGCACTTGGCCCTCCATCCGTTTGAAGAATCATGGGATGGGAGAGATTTCCGAGCAGGGACTTATCAGGGTGACGCAGACGAAGAAAAAAGGTGGACCGGCGACGTTCCCCAGAAGGAGAGAGCACTCCAGTGTAGCTGCAGCTCCTAAGTCATGATTACTTGAACTCTAGAGAGACGTCTATGTTGCATTTAAGTACGCTAGAGGCCCAAAGGTCTCCTTCCCATGCTCCTTCGGGTAATTAGAGCCTACTAAAACTCGTCAATAATAACGTTCAGTACGACTACCGCTAGTACTTAGTCGGAGTCGTAACTAGAAACGGTAGTACACTGCCGGCGACGCTTGCGATCAAGACCGTGGACGAGACTGCATCTCCAGATACGAAGACACCTTTTGTAAGTCCCCAAAAGTTACAGTCGGGCGCGGTAAGGCGCTAATGCGAGGAGGGGTCAGTCGGCTAGGCCCCCGCTAGGGTCCAGCCGGGACCCGCCGCTGCACGTCTCAAAGGCTTAAGCGGGGGCCGAGGCATCTGACGCGCCGAGCACTGGGAAAACCCGCGAGCGCTGGCATCTGATTCAAGGAACTTGCATCGAGAATCCTGTCGTAGCCGTCCATCTTTTCAACCTTTTCACTGCCATTATTGCAAAACAGAGGCCGCGTCTCATGTGCAGAAGTGGCGAAAGCAGCGACCTAGCCTGCTTGCGGGGTTTTATTTATCCTTGAGCGATTCGAACTGCGATGCCCATCTCAGCGAAAGAAGCGGTGATACCGTATCCGTCTAGACAACGGAGCAGCAGAACTCTTCATCTGGCCATCGGCGAGAAACCGGCCTAAGATGTCGGATTCAGTGGGTAAGGGCTCTACATACCCCGCTGCGGGTTGCCTAATGCTAATGTTGCCTGCCTGTTCGCCTCTAGACCGAGTCTTCGTCCATGCCCTCAACACGGTGAAAAAGATACCCAAAACCGGGGCCACACGACCGCCACCGCCAGATCGGTTAAGACTCTATGGATTGTACAAACAAGCCATGGAGGGCGACGTGGATGGGGTCATGGAGCGGCCAATTGCAGGACTGGGCGTGGCGGCGGAGGAGCTTCAACGAGAAATGGACAAGTGGGATGCCTGGAATTCGCAGACAGGGCTCACGAAAATCGAGGCAAAAAGGAGATATATCGAGGCTCTGATCGAGACCATGCATCGATATGCAACTACGCCGTGAGTCTCCGCCGCGATTGTCAGGGTACGCGTCCCTATTATCTAACTAACTAGCCACTGTCAGGGACGCAAAAGAACTTGTCGGCGAACTCGAATTTGTCTGGAGCCAGATCAAAAACAGCACTCCGCCCTCGTCCGACTCGTCCCCGAAAGCTCCGAGGTATGGCACAGCGCGACACTTCCAGCAACCTTTAAGTGGAAGCGAAGGCCCACTCAAAATTCTAAGTCCCATGAGCGAGCAGGATGAAGCTGAAAGAGAATCAGACCGTAGACTAGACGCCGAGGATGAAGAGGACAGAGTACAGCCGACCGGGCCTAGCAAATGGTCGAAGAAGGTGGAGAAAGCCATGGTCAAACTGTCTGCTGAGGTGGCAGCCCTCCGTGAGCAGATAAGCAGCGGAAGGGAATGGCGGTCACGGAGAGAGAAGAGCTGGCAAGCCTGGATAGGATGGATGGCGTGGATGGTTGCGAAGCACGTCATCGTCGACTTTGCTGTCCTTGCTATTGTTTTGCTGTGGATGCGACGACGCCACGACCGCCGGCTGGAGGATTTGGTACGGGCGGCCCTGCGGATAGCAAGGGAGTACCTGCGAAAAGTTCTGCCGGCGAGACGAAGACTATCACAACGAGATCATCAGAGTCGATAATGGCAGCACATGAAGATGACCTCGAAGCTTCTGTGTTTCCCCTCTGGGATTATGTCAAGTCGACGCACCTCCAGTCTACCTTCAAGCCTTCTTTCATATATCCAGCACACCACCTAAACTTCTTATTCGTGAAGACATATCGGGCGTGAGAACGAGAGTTAGCTCAGTCTCCATTCCTCGGCATGGCCAGCCAACAGAAGCACTTTTCTCGCTCTAGTGTGAACATGTTTGATATGGCTGAGACAAACAGTTCCACAGAAGTTCTGGGTAATCGTTGCCCGCGGGATTCCCTTACCGTGGTATGTCTTTAGCTTACCTTTTCCAATATGAGTTGCCGTCATGCCACGCGGAGCATGCTTGTGGTGGTCTGAAGGTGGCAGCTTACCCAATTCTAACTTGACGTTTTTAGTGGCGATGATAGGAATTGGCTATCTTCGCTGCTCGTTGACTTGCGGTAGTCGAAGCAATGATAAAGAATCTAGAAATCTCACAAGACTAGAAATATCAATCCCGGATCCCATCCAACATTTATATCGCTAAGATTGCCCTCGAAGGTCATTTTGACATAGACAAAGATGGGCTACAGAGCCCCGGAAAATTAGATAATTAAGTCTCATCTCGTCGCAAAGCAAGTAGTAGATAGGATTATGCCGTCACTTCGCTGGTACCAAGGTAGAAAAAGTCGGGATCTGGATACTAATAAGTAGAAAGTGAATGTCGCTGGGTAGAAAAGGAAAATTCAATGAAAGCGTGCGACTCCTCCCACAGAATGAAACGAATGATTCCACAGTGTAAAGCCTATACAAAATATTTCTTTGTTGAAATACAGTTTGACAGGCGGTTGGCCTGCAAAAGCCTCGCAACGAATGAACTCATGGCGTTTCCAACCTGTTTCCGCGTAAAAATCAACTCCAACGGTCTCCCAACATATATCGATCGTGGAATTTTGGCAGCCAGCCCGCGATGCCCAATTACCAATCACTAGTATGGATAGAGCGAAAAGTAACCGTATCGGCGGCCGTCTAAAGTATGAGTAAAGCGGCGACTCCAGAATGTGTTCTTCTTTGGCAAGCTAACAAAGGAGAGCAGACGGGGTAATGATCGGCCTGGGCGGCCAGAGGCTGCCATAATTAGGACCTCTAGGTAAGTAGAAGTACGAATCACGCTTTCAAGGGCTAGTCGCGGCTAGAAAATGGAACATCCGTGCTTCGAAGCTGCTGCATATTACGCCAAATGGAGGCATCGATTGAGTTCCCACATATTTTCCACTATTCTCCAATGCGTTGTCCGGTGCTCTATCTGGCTACTGGACGACAAAAGACTCTCGTCGGCCATGGACATTCAAATCCCAGAGTCAAAGGATGAGGGTCAGTCGCTGACTAGCCTTGCTCCCAGCATATTCATACCAATCACGACGGATCTCACCGATCCATTTGACGAGCCGCTCTCCGAAGTCGCCCGGTTCCGGAGGGCCTTGGAAAATGTCGAAATTCACTCGGCCGCTGTCAAAGCCAATATCCTCCACATGTTCGACAGGGAGATAATAAGAACTCGCCGAGAAGCCAAGGAGGCAGAGAAAGCGACATGGGGCACCCCCAATGCGGACGAGAACGTGGGTCTCTCCAAGGACGAGTTTGAGAGACTAGCACGGAAGGTCGAGGCAAATGCCGAACACACGTCTTATCAAATTACGGGCGACATTCCCACCCCTTATTTTCGAGAGAGTGCGGAGGATAGCTCGCTGAGTCTTCGAGAAAGATATGCAAAGATGGTTCTAGACTGGGTTGAGAATGCTATTTGTCAAATTGAGGGCTACACCAGTCACGTCGAGGATACCAAGGCTAGGTATCAAAAGGCACTAAACGATGCTCTAGCTCTACCGAAGGAGTCCGAGAAGTAGGTAGAAATGTAGACCTGGGCTTGAAATAGAGTAACAGTTATGACGGCTACAAGAAAACAGCGGGGAAGAAATGTGACGACCGGCGGTAAGAAGCAAAGGTCATTGAGTTTTGAAGCTCTTTCATGCATCCATTACGGCGCCTGATTTACTCTAGGACACATGATAGAGGAACGCTCGACGGAAATCCAATCCTGGTTTAGCAGGTTCGAACCCAAGCTCTCCTACAATGAACGCCCATGTACAATTTGGTGAAGAAAGGAAAGAAAGAAAAAATATGGTCCGAAAGTTTTGAGCACCGTAGTAATGGTGCGGCTAGTGGGGCAGCAGCGGGTGCCTGAGGCAGAAACCCACGCACCAATCAAGGATGAGATAATAATGATCTGTTCCGAGACGGGTCAAGCCGCTAGAGAAGCACCTCGCAGAGTTCGGCAACACGGCGTCGACAAAACCCCCTTGCACCAAACGCAGAGCCGCTTTCCTTGCTTCGAGAGTGCGTAACGGTTGCTGTTGCTTCCAATCCCTCGAGGCGACGCCATGCTACGACAAACACTCGGGCGGTCGGCCTTGCGGGCGGGTAGGCAGGCCGTCAATGCCTCGAGGGCTTTCTCGGCCACCGCTCAGAGACCCGCCGAAGTAGAGCTCACAATTGGTAACTTGATCGTCCCCTATCCGGTCAATTGGCCTGGCATCGTATTCTAACGCAGAGCCAGATGGAAAGAAGGTGTCTATAGAAGGTACGATGAGCCCCAGTTGCTAATTGAGGAGCTGAAGCTGACAATACGAAGCGGGATCGGCCCTCATCCAGGCCTGCGAGAAGGCCGGAGCTACGGTCCCTAGGTGAGCATAGTTGCGTCTTTTCTAGAAAAGTCGTACATAATAGCTAACATGGTCTCTTAAACAGATATTGCTATCATGAGTAAGATCCCGAACTTCGAATTACGCCGCGAATCGTGTCTGACGAGCTGCTCTCCAGGAAGCTGATGATAGCTGGTAATTGTCGCATGTGTTTGGTGGAAGTGGAGAGGGCCCCGAAGCCTGTAGCATCATGTGCATGGCCGGTCCAGCCCGGAATGGTGGTCAAGACGAACTCGCCCTTGGTCCACAAAGCCCGCGAAGGCGTGATGGAATTCTTGTTGGCGAACCACCCTCTTGACTGCCCCATCTGTGATCAGGGGGGCGAATGTGATTTGCAGGATCAGTCGATGCGCTACGGAGCGGATCGGGGCCGATTCCACGAGATCGGAGGCAAGCGTGCCGTCGAGGACAAGAACATTGGGCCTCTCATCAAAACGTCGATGAATCGGTGTATCCACTGTACTCGCTGCATCCGGTTCGCCAACGATATTGCGGGCGCCACCGAACTCGGCTCGACCGGGCGAGGCAACGACATGCAGATCGGTACCTACTTGGAGAAGAACCTGGATTCAGAACTTTCGGCAAACGTCATCGACCTCTGCCCCGTCGGCGCGCTCACGTCCAAGCCGTATGCTTTCAAGGCGAGACCCTGGGAGTTGAAGCACACAGAGTCCATCGACGTTTTGGATGGTCTAGGCTCTAATATCCGGGTTGATTCGAGGGGCCTTGAGGTCATGCGCATCATCCCAAGGTTGAATGACGACGTGAACGAGGAATGGATCAACGACAAGTCTCGATTCGCCTGTGACGGCTTGAAGACGCAGCGATTGACCATGCCCCTTGTCAAGCGCGACGGCAAGTTTGAGCCTGCTGACTGGGAACAAGCTCTTCATGAGATCACTACTGCGTTTGAGAAGATCAAGCCCCAAGGGAATGAGTTCAAGGCAATAGCTGGCCAGCTAACCGAGGTGGAATCCTTAGTGGCAATGAAGGACCTCGCCAACAAGCTTGGATCTGACAACCTTGCCCTGGACATGCCCTCCGGAAGCCAGCCGGTGGCCCACGGAATCGATGTTCGGTCAAATTACATGTTCAATTCCAAGATCGGGGGGATTGAAGGGGCCGACTGCATTCTCATTGTCGGATCTAATCCTAGACATGAAGCTGCTGTTCTCAATGCCAGAATCCGAAAGCAGTGGCTGCGATCCGACCTCGAGATTGGCCTTGTCGGCGAGGCCTTCGAATCAACCTTCGACTTGGAGCATCTCGGAACAGATCATGCCGCCCTGAAGACTGCTCTTGCTGGCCCTTTCGGCAAGAAGCTTCAAGCCGCGAAGAAGCCGATGATTATTGTTGGGTCTGCCGTAACGGATCATGCGGATGCTAAGGCATTCTATGAGACCATTGGCACATTCGTCGACAAGAATGCCGCCAACTTCCTCACTAGAGAGTGGAACGGATACAATGTCCTGCAGCGGGATGCTTCGAGAAGCGGTGCTTTCGAGGTCGGATTCGTCACGCCCTCGCCAACCGTGGCAGAGACCAAACCAAAATTCGTCTGGCTCCTGGGAGCCGACGAGATCACGGCGTCTGATATCCCCAAGGACGCCTTTGTAGTGTACCAGGGTCATCATGGCGACAAGGGCGCCCAGCTAGCTGACGTCGTCCTCCCGGGTGCTGCATACACGGAGAAGGCTGGCACTTTCGTCAACACAGAAGGCCGAATCCAAATGACACGTGCGGCAACATCGCTTCCCGGAGCCTCTCGGCCAGATTGGAAGATTATCAGGGCGGCTAGCGAAGTCCTCGGCGTCCCCTTGCCCTACGACGATGTGGCGGCTCTTCGGGACCGAATGGTAGAAATCAGCCCGGCTTTAGCAACATATGACGTTGTCCAGCCTGCGTCGTTGCAGCAGCTGAGCAAGGTTCAACTGGTGGATCAAAACAAGGGGTCCAAGGCTAGCGGCGAGCCATTGAAGAAGGTCATTGACGACTTTTACTTCACCGATGTTATTTCCAGAAGGTACGATGCCGAACAATGATTTACTGAATTTGACTTATGCATGAATGCTAATCGTGATCTAGCTCACCAACCATGGCACGCTGCTCGGCGGCCAAGAAGACAAGAAACCCGAACACGAACTTTATGGCACAGGGCATGGACGAAGACAAGCCCATGGGCCAAGTTGCCTACGGTGCATAGTCGGGACGGCACTAGGATTAGAGAGCTTTGTTTTGTCTAGGAATATCGGTCGAATGTACATATGTCCACTTAGAGGCGCAATAGTCTATTCTTCCTTCTGCTCCGAACGCTCAAATCCACCTACCCCAACCGATTTGCCCACTATCTAACAGAATAAGAAGGCCATGGCGTACATATGAAGAAACGGATGACTATAGTCTCGGCTATCTCCTCTAAATGATGTGAGAAACTACCCGGTGTAAATAAGAGCCTGCGTAGTGCAGCTGAGTAGTTCAAGAGACGCAGTCGTCTTTAGCCACCTACGATAGTTGAATAGCCCTTCAGAGAATGCTGCCACTTTCTCCGGGAATGTTGCTCCGCTATTATCGATGAAGGGGAGTAGCACCCGGAGCACCGCCGCAGCAACGAACGAAGCAGCGATGACGAGTGCGTAATGTGTTTGGATCACATGTGCTCTGGAGTTCCTCTCCAAACGCTATTGACATGACACGCCCCGAACGTCACGGAAGCCGTGAGAAAGACGAGGAGGTTATTTCTAATCGGTCATCAGGCTTATGCAGATGAAGAGTCTAACACAAGAACGGGGCCAAATTGTCGTCCCAAAACTGCCCTCGTACCGTGAACCCGGGCATGAACCTGAAATGGTCAATAGAGCTGCGTCGTCAGGGTGCTCCGGGGTGCCGAAAACGGTACCCACCCATCAGCTTAAACGACACCCTCGGTAGGCACACTTAGACAAATAGTAGAATTCTGGGAGCTTGGACCGTTGGAGATAAGGGTGAAATATGGTCAGGTTGGCGGCGGGGCTTACGTTGCCTGTCTGGAGGAAGGATTTGAGATTCTCTTGGGTGAAGTTGGTGGTGCTGATGGGGCTCGCCTTGCTGGGACTCGTTTCGGACTCATGTCGGCTGGTATGCTCTGCAGTTTCTCAGTAGATGAAGCGCGGAAAGCGCAGCGGGTGGGCGTTGTGTTTGAGCAACATCTATGAGCCTAGCATTAGCGTTTCGGCGGTTGCTTTCCCTCCTCTGCCTTCCCCAATGAATAATTTGTTTATTACCCTTTGGCAATCTTACAGTCCAGGTGATTCACATGCCTTCAATTAGCAAACATAGCTATCTAAGCCGAGTTAGAGAGACGAAGTTACACATGCTGACATGCCTCTCGCGGAACTTATGGAGTGGCCCGTGCCCACCCCAGAAAAAGGTGGAGGCTCAGTGAGGTCGGACACCAGCTCTAAGGACCCACAATTGACAACGACTTTCGAATTTTGCGCATTTCAAATATCTGCCACCAACACGGGATGTTCACAGCATCCGCGCATCTTCCAGAACCTACAAAATGGTTCTCCCAAGAGCAAGATTTCTTGATCTCCTGAAGGTATTTGGCCCATATGATACCCTGGCAGAGATTTTCTCCTCTCCCACCCATTACTCTAACCACCGCAACAGGCACGATGCGACGTCTTCGCGACCACCTTCAATCCCGACGGCCTCCGTCTCGGCAACAAGATCCTTCGAAAACGGCTCCTCGGTCCCTCGTTGGCATCATACTACCCAATGAAAGTATGGAGCATAAAAGAGATGAACAAATCGTTTGGGCCGCACGTGGAGACGTTCTTGGACGAGGACGTTGAGCGGGATGAACATCTTGAAGAGTATGTCGCCGTGTTTTCATGTTGGCACTCGCGACTCTCAAGTGTAATAATGCTGATGAATTGCGTAGGAGACGCTCTAGAGGAAAGCAACCACCAAAAAAGAAAAAGGGTCCTCAAGACGGTAGGTTTAGGTCTCAACATCAGCGTACTGAACTCTGGCTGACAGTTGTAACAGGAAAGAAACGGAAGTAGACGGGCTATATCACCAATTGCGAGACACATTTGTACGAGAACGAACACAACAACCTCCGATAGATCTCTTATATCCTTGTATAGGTGGAATATCAGGCTTAGCATACTCGTTTTGCGCGGTGTCCTTGAGACATCATTCTATCCCTCTAATTCCAGATTGATAGTCACATTTAGATGCGTCTTGTCTTGTCACTCCGTGATGTCCAGGCAAGACCGCTTTCCTATGGGATCTCGCCACGGAAATATACGACTAATATCGCTTGGGCATAATCATCGGCGGACTGTAATAGGGAATCTGGATCAGGACCGAGGGGAGCCTTGGGTCCTTAATCTCATGGTGTCGCAAGAGACGAAACGACATATGCAAGAACAAAAAGAGACAAGAATAGGAAATAGGACACCCTTGTGCCTTAGCTTCGCATCTTCAGGTCTTGGTCTTCATCCTCCAAAATGCCCATCCATATGACGAAGACTGGCGAGTATTAGAGTGAAGCTACTCACAATGACGCCAACTTATTTGGTTGTAATGAACCGAGCCCATTTCTCTGCTCCATGCTATAGTCTCTGATTCGGCCTCAAGAGCCCCAG
>Ga0247774_1001262_pt1 | contig 12799 bp, 9 predicted proteins | sample UWRJL001104B6_FD_179933 | JGI IMG/M metagenome (GOLD analysis project Ga0247774, IMG submission 179933) | Plant litter microbial communities from Arlington Agricultural Research Station in Wisconsin, United States - UWRJ-L001-104B-6 | ecosystem: Environmental > Terrestrial > Plant litter >... | reverse complement strand
GACCGTTATAATAGGATGTCGTGCTAAGTGTGATCACTCGGCCGGGAGTCGTTATCAGTTGCCTAAAGGAGAATGTGGAGTACGAATGGAGGGACTGATGTCTGGGAGGCCACGGCAACCATGGGACATGGCCTATGTTGGATATTATTCTCCGGATCTTGCCTAACGTTGCTTCTTAATTGCCCTACTGCCATTGGATAACCTAGCTGAAACGGGACCGGGAAGAAGGTCCTGCTTGGCCTACGGACACAACTTCACCTGGGCAGAGGAAGGAATCGAAAAGAAAATGCTGGTTCACGGGTAATGTCGACACTTCTTCACCCTAATACCAACAAGGAAAGTCAACCAGAGCCTTACTTAGTGTGTCAGCACATGGCTTGGCGGGTGGAACGAGCCTCATCTGAACTTGGGCCTGCAGATAGTGGGATGGAGAACTTCGTCGCACATTCGGCATGTGCATCCCCGTCTCGTCCAATCGGTCGCACGCCAGATGACGAGCAGATCGGGAACGGCAACTGCAGGTGCCACCACCTCTAATATTGTACACAGGTAGGTAGGGATGCTGCATGTTGGTAACAGCCGGAAGAATTGAAGAGGCGATCCTTTGAGGTTGCCTGCGGAGGCCTAAAAGTACTTCCAGTTAGGGAACAGCGGGAATCCCGGCACGTGCTTCTTGCGAAGTGTTCTCGGGAGGCCCAACACCAACTCGCTCTGTTGAAATATCAACTCGTTGTACCTTTGTATATACTTGAGAAATGATTTATCCGATTTTTCAAAGCTAGGGAGCGTAGCTCGTGGACCGAATTTCGGGCCAAGCATCAAGGAGTTGGCAGCGTAAACACTGATCCGTTTCAAACCTAACCCTAAGAAGCGAACAAGGTTTTTTCAGGAGGGTGTTGATGGAAGGTAGGTGTACACGTCGCTTATTGCGCAAACACCTGCTTCAAGAACTAGTTAGAGGCTGTGGTAATTGCAGAGCGCATTCGGCTGAAGTGATGCCTGGGACTCTGGAGACTACCTATTTCTCCCTCTGTGTCTATTCTCGACCTGAAAGATCCGCACCATCTTGGTGTCTAGAGTCTAGAGTGCCAAGGAATTTATCCCCTACTATCCGCGAACTCTCATAAGGAGAGTTTGTCCATCTATATCCACTATACAAGACATTCCGCGATCTACAAATCTTAGCTTAGACAACCGTAACACCTCGCTCCGGAAGCAAATATATTGTGGGCGTATGACCGCTGCCATCAAAACCCACCACTCCTAATGCATCGCATGTCTATTTCTACAGCCTGGATCGCACGGCTTCTAGGCGATACTTGACGTCCTTGAGAGCCTTGGTGGTGGGTTTCCAAGTATCGAATTGCTTGAGCAGCTCATCAGTCTCGGCTGACAGTTCCGTTTTGACAAAATTTTCCTCAAGCAGGCCACGCATGACCCAAGGGAGGGTGTAGGGGTTGGTGGCAGCAAGGTTCTCGAACTTTTGGATGTGGCAGGGGTGCTTCGGAACTGACGTTGTCTCGAGAGCATGAATGACGGCGAGGTCGTACACCTGATCATCGTAGTAGAGGCGGGAATGGCCTTCGCCACCGTATAGACTGCCGGCTAGGGGTATGGACAGTTCTCGGATAAGTCCATGATCCGACACACCTAGATTTCGAAGCTTCAACGCAAAGCCTATGAGGTGGGCAATGAAGTCTGGCGCGTGGATTCGGCCGTCAATAAAGACAGCTCGGTAGATGTACGGATGGTTGGCGGGCGAGTGGATAGCCGATTCCATGGGCACGAGCTGGTCATCAATACTGCCGACGAAAGTAATGCGAACACCGTACTCAAGGACCTCTTTGAGAGCATGCTCGTATCGCTGAGCCAACTCGCTCTGAGGATTGGAAAACTCCCAAAGCTCGGCGGCTGAACCCATGAACATGCCCATGCCGGACTTGTAGTCGGGGAATGGGCCCAAAGACACACCCGCTAGCTCAATGTTAGCCTAGATCCAGGCCAGCGGCTTAGATGGAACTTACCCATGGCGCACACGCCAATCCGCGCCTCGGAGATGATGCCCATATCAAGCAGTTTTGCCAGGAGCATCACACTAACCGGCACGCCCTGAGAATGGCAAGAGATGATGATGAGATCGGCCTTTCGTAGGTGATCAATCCAGTTCAGAAGCAGTTTCCAAAGATTGTCAACCCGCTCGGCAATCCTCCCCTCCCCTTCAAGGCAGACCTTCTCAATTTCACAATCCGAGCAGCCATTCTCATCCGCCCACCTTTGAATGGCATCGGCCCCCAGAGCCGCAAAGCGCATTGATGTTCCCGTCGGCGCACCTATGAGTGGCGTAATGTACTTGGCTGGAAACAAACCGTGAACACCGATAGATATAGCGTTTTTGATCTTTGGCGCTTCTTTTGCCCGGAAAACGTGCTTCGCCGGCGGCTGCTTTGTGCGCAGGAGGAATTCGCCGATTTGTTGCAAGATAGACGGGTTCTCCTTCATGCGGTAAGTGCTCTTAAAAGTTGGAAGCAAAATATTAGGCGGGAGAGCTTTAGCAGAGGCGCTGCTTGGCGTTGTCTTCGAGTCAGCATTCTTTGACGTGGATGCTTTGCTCGGAATCTCCTTCGCTGGAGTTGCGTTGGATAACTCTGCTTTCGAAGATCCGGCTTTAGAGGGTGATTTATCCGGTTTCGTCAACAGAGAATCTTTGTCCGACTTGAGGCTTGACGATTTTGGAGGCGAAGGGGTTGGGGTGTCAATGTCCATTGACTGTGGCCGCAACCGCTTGTTGCTTTTGCCACGGATCGGTCGAGGAGTAGAAGTCTCATCCGATTGTTTTGCCTTTTTCTTATCCTTCTTGTCCTTGGGCGGAGGTTCTTGGATGTCTTGGCTGGTGGCATGCTGTGGATGTGTTGCCGATTCCTGTCCGGCTACCGCTAGCTCTCCGTCCTCCATTTGCGGCGTACTCGTTCCGCCTGACGTCGGCCTGGTGGCTCTCGACCAAAACACCCAGGTAGATCCGGCAGGCGGTGGATGTGCTATTTCTGACTCGGTTTTAGGGTCGGCAGACGCGAGAAGAGCGGGATTGGCAGGCGGAGCATCCTGCATCACGACATCATCGGCCTCTTTAACTTGCGGAGGCTCGGTGGTTGACGTCGAACTTTCCCCAAGCTTCTGTGTTGCCGTTTCCTCGTTGATGGACCACATTCCGAACCAAGAGGTGCTTCGGGGTTTTGACACCTCTGCCGATGCTGTCCTCACCGGTGACAGCCCCGGTTCTGGCCTGGGAGACTCTCCAAACCCATGCGCTTTCGGTATTTCCTGCGCTTTCGGTGCTTCCTGCACTTTTGGCGTTTCTTGCCCTTTTGGGATTTCCTGCTCGTTTGAATCCGGTGGGTTCATCGCATCTGAAGCCCCGGATAATTCCACTCTTTGTTCTTGTGACTGAACGCCAATAGTCGGAGCGGGGGAGCGTCCAAACCATCCCCCAAGCCAACCCGACGATGTTGAGGGTCTCTGGGGGGTTCCGGGCTCTGAAACAGCATCTGGCACGGGTTCAGTAGTCTTGATCGAGTCCTGATCCTTGCTCGGTGTCAAGTCGGTCGGCGCGAGCTGACTTTGTGGTTCTGGCGCCTCATCGACGTCCATCTTTGAGCTATCGTCAGGTTTTGGGAGATCGACGGTGTTCGATTCGGTCGTCTGAGTCGGCGGAGTAGATTCAGAGCCGTCATCCAAGCCAGGTTTCTTAGATTCGAAGCGCGTGAAGTCGGGGGTGCTCGCAGGCTGCAAAGTCCCTCCTAATATGTGTTCCCGTGCTAGCTGTGTCGAAGCTGACGACTTTGGCAAACGCGGCCATGAGCCATACCAACTCCGCGTCTTGTGTACTTGCTTGGCAAGATTTGGGATCGAGGATGGCACGTCTTTCCCACCCTGGTGGATCGGTGAGCTCATGGTCGGCGCCGTCGCAGCTGATGACTCGGTTCTGAATGTTCCCTGTGAACCAGAGCTCTCGCAGGTGGGCATGTTGGTTGGGAGGCTAGAAGAGCTTGCTTCTGCCGGGTTTGGGCGTAGCCGTTTTCTTGGAGCCATGGTGGCAAGTCCAAAAAATGTTGGGATGGGGACAAAGAAGCCGAAGCTTTGCTGGCAGCTGGTTCGCCTCAGGCTAGGGAAAACCATAAACCATCCGCAGAGGTATTCAACCGTGTTATTCCGCTGCCTGCTGGGCTGCGTCACACAACACGCTAGCGCGGCGTCCTATCACCCGTCAATCCCCCACCCTATGCAAGATCCGAGCGACGTGTCGAGCAGGACAAAGAGTTAATTGGTCGGCTTCGGCTAATGGTCGGTTGAAATCTTTATCTTATCGGACTGCGGGGTTTGCATATCGACTGTTGAATTGAAGAAAAAAAAATTTCTGGTGGAGCACCAGCTCTTGAAAATTGAGAGTATGCGAGATGTTCGAAACCTTTTCGCGCTTTCTGACCTTAACCCGCCAATCCGTCAAAACTCTTAGTAGAGTGTCAGGATGAGCTCAAAGAAGAGAAAAGAGCCCCCCAAGGGAGCAAAAGGGGTAAACGAGACCCATTCGCCGAAACGTACGAAGACCAAACCGTCGAGTTCCGATTCCAGCGCAAAAAGTGCCAAACCGAAACATGATGCAAGCACCAAGTCCAAGTCCGCATTAGAGCTTCAGAAGGCTTCTGTTCTCACAGTCCTCAAAGATGAGGAGCCAATGTTTAAGCGCGGAGGCGGAAGTGTTTTGACGCCGCTCGAGCGGAAGAAAATTCAGCTGCAGGCGGAAGCTGATGCTAGGGCAGAAGATGAACTGGAGGACAAGTCCCAGACGAAGGGAAAAAAGAAGAGGAAATTGCCAGACAAGTCTCTTGCACGACGAGAGAAGAAGACGGCTCCTGACACATCCACGGAGCCGTTAGTGAAGATAGAGAGCTTGAGCTTCAAGGTGGGTTGTCTAGCGCTAGCAAGAAGATTTTCGACTGACCATCACATCCAGAAACTAGCAAAGGGCACCCTAATACTGGGCCAGGTAACCGAGGTCGGTCCTCATGAGATCACTGTCGCGCTGCCGAATGATCTCGTCGGCCATGTTCCCATCACGGCGATCTCAGACACTCTCACGACTCGACTGCAGGAGGCCCAGGATGCAATGGAACAAGATGACGACGAATCCGAAGATCATGACATTAATATTTCGTCATTCTTCACCACTGGGCAGTATGTACGTGCTTGCGTCATGTCCACAATGGACGGCGGAGCCTCTCAAAAGGGGAAGCGGCGGATCGAGCTGTCGCTTCGACCTCAAGACACCAACTCCGGCCTCGCCAGCGACGATATTGTTATAAGCATGGCCCTGATGGCGTCCATTGTCAGTGTGGAAGATCGCGGATGTGTCATGGATGTTGGCCTCCAGGAATTGGGCATCACAGGATTTCTCACAAACGACAAGATAGATGCGAGCTTCGGATCTGGTCGGCTTCAGCCGGGGAACGTGTTCTTGTGTCAGGTTGCTGGACGTGGCCCGAACAAGAAAGTGGTTCATCTTACCTCCGTGGACAAATCCTTTCGCGATCCAAAAGCCCGACCGTACGATGCGACAACGATCAATTCTTTCCAGCCGGGTACACTAGTAGAGGTCCTGGTATCGGAAATCACGGCAGGTGGAATAGCCGGGAAGGTGCTAGGGCATCTCGATGTTGTGGCTGATCGGATACACTCGGGCCTCGTGGTAGACTCGATTGATCTTGAATCCAAGTACAAGGTTGGGTCAAAAGTCAACGCTAGAATCATCTGCAACTTTCCCAGCGCAAACGAGCCGAAACTAGGCGTCTCCTTTCTACCTCATCTGCTTGCCATGACTTCAAAGTCCGTTGAGGTTAATGGTAGCCCGAAAACCCCGGCAGAAATTCTCCCACCCTCATCCACCGTTGATGAGTGTGTCGTTCAGTATGTGGAGCCTGCGACTGGACTCTACGTTGACGTCGGCGTGGAAGGCGTCCGAGGCGTCGTCCACATCTCCCGTGTCAAGGACGGCAAGGAAGACATTCTTTTTGAGTCAAGCGGTCCCTTCAAGCTGGAGTCGAAACACAAGGGAAGAGTGCTGCGATACAACCCAATGGATGGACTCTTCTCGGTGTCTTTCGAGCAGAGCGTTCTCGATCAGCAGTACCTTCGCCTTGAAGACATCCCTATCGGTGCTGTCGTGAGCGGCAAAATCTCGAAAGTTCTGATTGGCGAGGATGGCATCAAGGGTCTAATTGTTCAAGTGTCGGACCATATCTCAGGCCTGGTTCCGGCTATCCACTTTTCGGACGCCCGTCTCGAGCACCCGGAACGCATGTTCCGCGAAGGTCTCAAGGTTAAGGCCCGAGTTCTCTCGACTGACTTGCAGGAGCGTCATATGCGTCTTACGCTGAAGAAGACTCTTGTCTTTTCGGATTTGCCGATTCTCAAAGACTTCGCCGAGGCTTCTCCTGGAATGCAAGCACTCGCCACCATAATCAAAATCTTGCCCTCAGGTGCAGTCGTCCAATTCTATGAATCTCTGAAGGGCTACCTGCCAAAGGGAGAAATGAGTGAAGCCTTCATTCGAGATCCGGCAGAGCATTTCCGGGTCGGTCAATCTGTCAGAGTCTACGTCCAAGACGTCGATGTTGCGAAGGAAAAGTTGACGGTTTCCTGCAAGGATCCCTCGGATTTCGGTCTCGACAAGAAAACTGCACTTCTTGCGCTGAAGATAGGTGCCATGGTGTCGGGGAAGGTTATGGAGAAGACTGAAGATGTGGTCGTCGAACTCTCCGAGAGTGGTCTCAGAGCTGTGTTGCCCGGAGGACACCTCGTCGACACGGCGTCAGAATCCAAGGCTCGCGCGAAGCTCAACCGCATCAACGTTGGTCAGACATTGACTGATCTGATGGTCATTGACAAAAATATCCACCACAAGTCCATTAACCTCACGCGCAAGCAGAGCTTGATGGATGCGTTCAGGGAAGGAAAGCTGCTGCTAGACTTGGCCGATGCGAATGTCGGCGACATTCGGGTAGGATACGTCAGAACCATTCAGCCTGCTGGCATCGCTGTCCAGTTTGGCGGTGAAGTTCGCGGCTTTGTCCCTAAGCACAATATGCCCGAAGACTTTCGCAACAAGCCCGACTTCGGCATGCGTAGACTCCAGTCCATCACCGTGGTGGTCGTGACTGTTATGCCAGAGCAAGACCGATTGACCTTGGCTATACCTGGAGCGAAAGAGGACGACCAGTTGTATGTCGGGTCGATTACGGAGGCGAAAGTTACGAAAGTTCGCGCGACGCAGCTAAACGTGGAGGTTAACAAGAAGCTTCAAGGTCGTGTTGATATCTCCGAACTGTTTGAAAGCTTCAAGGATATCACCAAGCCAAAAGCGCCGCTCGCGAAGTTTAAGGCAGGGGACATCCTCAAGGTTCGCGTCCTCGGTGTCCACGACGCCCGGGACCACAAATATCTCCCGATGTCGCATCGGTCGACTCATCAAGTTCTCGAGCTGACAGCAAAGCCGAGCTCGTTGAAGGCCGAAATCCTGCACCCGCTCACCGTCGACAAGATCAAGGTTGGATCGGAGCAGGTTGCCTTTGTCAACCAATCTTCCTCTGGGTTTGTGTGGGCTCACTTGTCTCCATATGTCAAGTCGCGTATTAACGCCCACGACCTTTCTAACGACCAAGCCGTGCGTGCAAACATTCCCGCGAACTTCCCCATTGGAACTGCTATCTTGGCTAGAGTTACAGCTGTAAACGAGGAGTCCGGACGAGTTGACCTATCAGCCTGGTCCGACCAAGCAAACGGCCGAGAAGCCGTCGCTCCAGAGCCATTCTCCTGGGATGAGATAAAGCCAAACGCCATGCTGTCTGCAACTGTTACCAAAATGTCAGAGAGACAACTGATGGTCCAAATCAACCGACAACTTGGCTTCCCTATCCACCTGCCCGACCTGGCTGACGACTTTTCCGAGGCAAATCCTCTAGTGTACAAGAAGTGGGATGTCATCAAGGTTTCGGTTGTTGAGGTTGACAAGCCGAACAAGCGGCTGCGCCTCTCAACTCGGCCATCAAGAGTTTTGAGTTTGAACTCCCCTGTAGTCGATCGTGAGATTACCAGCGCCAACCAAGTTAATAAGGGGGACATTGTTCGCGGGTTCATCAAGAACGTGGCTGACGCTGGCTTGTTCGTCAACCTCGGCGGGCAAGTCGTTGGCTATGTGAAGGTTACCAATCTCTCTGACAAGTTCCTCAAGGAGTGGAAGGAACACTTCCAGGTTGACCAGCTAGTCAGGGGTCGCGTCATCATGGCCGACCATGATGCTGGCAGAATTGAGCTTGGTCTCAAGGAGTCGATGCTCGCTGATGGATGGGCTCCTCAGATTAACATCGGGGACGTCAAAGAGGGCCAGATTCTGACCGGCAAGGTTCGCAAGGTGGAAAGCTTCGGCGCCTTCATACAAATTGACAACTCGGAAAACGTCCGTGGTTTGTGCCACAGGACGGAAATGTCCGATGAGAAGGTCGCGGATGCCACTAAGCTTTACAAAGAAGGGGACGCTGTCAAAGTCTACGTCAAGAAGGTCGACGTTTCGCAGAGACGTATTAACTTTAGTCTCAAGGCATCATACTTCGTGGACGAGTCGGATGAGGAGCCCGACGAAGCCTCTGATGAAGACTCTGATTCAGGGGGCGCCGTGGTGGAAATGGAGGCCGACAGCGACAAAGAGGAAGAAGTGGATGGTGACGCTGTCAAGGGTGGCGTTTCGCTGAATGGATTACATGTCAATGGTCTAGAAGAAGATGACGATACTGATGACGGCGGTGACGTCGCTATGGAGAACGGCGAGGCAACTTCTGGGACAAAATACGACTGGGAAGCTGATGTCTTTGCTCGCCCAGAACAGGGCTCAGACGCGGAGGGAGAGTCTGTTGTTCCTACCATGGACAAGAAGAAGCGACGCAAGAGGGCTGAAATCCAAGTCGACAAAACCGCCGAGCTCGACGCCAGGGGGCCACAAAGCGCCAGCGACTACGAGCGTCTTCTCCTGAGCCAGCCGGACTCTTCTGCCCTCTGGATGGCATACATGGCCCACCAGATGGAAGTCAGCGAACTTGCCAAGGCCCGAGAAGTGGCTGAGCGTGCCATTAAGACCATTAGCATTCGCGAGGAGACTGAGAAGCTTAACGTCTGGATTGCCTACCTCAACCTCGAGATGGCCTACGGGACGAAGGACAAATTTGAGGACGTGTTCAAGCGGGCTTGCCAGTATAACGACGAGAGGGAGGTACACAGCACCTTGATCAGCAACTATATCAAGTTGGACAAGAAAGACGTGAGTTTCTTCCCCAACCGTACTGGACATTCCAGCTCGCTAACCCTTTCGCAGGCGGCCGATAAACTCTTCCAGAGCACGGTGAAAAAGTTTGGATCCAAGACCCCTGAGGTCTGGCTCAACTATGCACACTTCCTATTCGTCTCCATGGAAGATCCCGCTCGCGGCCGCGCCTTGCTATCGCGCGCGCAACAGTCCCTCGAGAAAAAGCATCACCTCCACATCGCGACGCGCTTCGCCGCTCTCGAGTGGAAGTCGCCCAAGGGCGATCCGGAGAAGGGTCGAACCCAGTTCGAGGGCATTTTGTCCCTCTATCCCAAGAAGGACGACATTTGGCGTCAGCTGCTCGATGCCGAGAAGACAGCCCCCAACGCGGACCGTGAGGCTGTACGGGCCGTCTTTGAACGGAGATTGAAGGCTAGCATGAAGTTGCGCCAGGCGCATAAGTGGTTTGAGGCATGGGCTGCCTGGGAAGCTGAGATCAATCCCGATGGAAACGGCAAGGAGACGGTGATGAGGAAGAGGGAAATTTGGGATGTGAATTTCAGAACCAAGCAAGGTGCTTTACTTGAAGAAGAGTACACAGAGGGTATTGGGAATGACTAAGCCGCTACAGGCCCGTCCGGAGTCCATAGTGAAAAGGATGATTCCACACTATCATTTGGTAACGTTGCTGCCCTTCATATAAACTTCATGGGTAGATAGAATCAGGTCGCCCGTAGCTGAAAACAATGAGATTTTGAACCTGAAACCTACCAGATTGTGAGAACGATTCGGCAGCAGACCTCGGGTCCTACTGGACCCTGAGCCATCTTCTACACTGTCGGTGGTGGCTTCATGACTTTATTAACTGAATGTTGTACATTTGTTCTCTGATACACTACTGTGGGATATCCCTTCTCTCATGATGTATTCTTCTGCCCGGCACAGGCGGCCAGGCTATTTGATCCTATAACATGTAAGAGAAATACGGTATTCACCGACTCTCCATTTAATCCTCGTGCATGATCCGCACATTCTCAACCACTAGCTCATGATGCCTGCTCCATTCCTGGATTGACCCGTCATAGATTTTCACATTCTTGTAGCCCAAAACTCGACTGAGCACAAAATGCCACCCTGCCGCCTTCCCGCCCGTGCTGCAGTAGATGATGACCTCGCCATCTTTGCTCATCTCACCTGCTCTTTTGCTACCCAACGCCCGGCTGACGGAAGACCGAAGCTCGCCTTCACTTCGGTAGTGTCCGTCCTCTGTCCAGATGAGGGAGGAAGGTAGGGAAACAGCCCCCGAGATGTGACCCTTAGCGTTCTTCGCATCTGCTTTCCCATCTGCCGTCTGGCCTACGAACAACTCCTCGGCGCGGGCGTCCACGAGAACCACGTCGTCTCGGTCGAGCGCCGCAGCGACGTAGTCCATATCCACCACAAAGTCCGTGTCCGGCTTGGCCGAGAAAGAGCCCGGTTCGGGCCGCCGCACAAGCGTCGAGACGGCAAACTCAACCGCGCCCCAGGCATCAAACCCGCCATTCAGAATAGCGACCCGACCCTCCGAGATGCCGGCGAGTTGAAGGGTTGCAGCCACACGCGGCCCCGCCTCGAGCGAGCCCGGAGTGCTGGCCGTGACGAGAACCACCTTCGTTTCGGGGCTGGGGTTGCTGATCCCCGCGAGGGCTAGGCTCTCGAAGAGGTCCTCGGCTGGCGGCATCTCCAGCAATAGATCATCTTCACCGGTAACGCTCCAGGCCGAGTTCAGGGCAAAGGGGATGCTGACGCTTTTGAGGACGTGTGACTTTTTGTAGTCCGATTCGGATCGGATGTCGACGACCACGATATCATCGCGGCAGAGGTGCGAGTCGAGCCATTGCGCTGAGACGAGGGCACCGGGGAGGGTGGATTCTTTGGGACATTGTGCTTGGGCGCCGATGGCACTGCTGGAAGCCAGGACCAGACACACGAGAGTGCTGCGTAGAGACATTCTGAGGAGGGTAATGGTGCAGAATTATTAGGAATAGGCAGGTAGTCGATAGATCGACATGTAAGAATCCCTAGAGAATCTTTCCTCCCCCTTCAAGTAGCTCTCCATTTCCTGCATGTTTCGACAATTCAGGTACGGTCCTAAGGAGCACCGAATTCCGGGCCACACCATCTCAGGATTGACGCCGGCGGACTGGACGTCTCAATTAGAGACTTGGACCCTGGATGCTCTATATAGCCGGCGCCGGGTCGCCGTTTAATATTGGAGCGGGGGGCGGCAGGGTCTGGGAGTGTGGAGAAATGTTCCGAGCGCCTACCTCGGACAAATATCCGGCCCCCATCGTGGAGATATGGAATAGTCCCTTCAACCTAACAACAGGGCGGGAGATCTAGGAGGGAGCGAATTGCGTTGACGGGCGTGACCGCCTGGCGCGTTGTAGGAAGCTACAAGGCTCAACCTTGACACAGGCGGGGCTCTGTGTTGGGATCGCGCCTGTCGCAGGTCATTGGCGAAACTAGCTCCGGATTCAAAAGCTTCGCTTGAGCCCGATGTCTTGGTCGCTCAGTTGCGTCGACCGTAACGCCATAGAATCCTTTCAATAGCAACCTCAAAATCTTTAGTTGCCTTTCGGAATCGGCCAGATGGCCATGGTTATGTCGCCGTCCATATCTGTATAAAGGGAGCTCCTCGTATGCATTATCTTTCACTCTAGCCATCCAAGAGTTCGAGAATTTGAACCCTGGCCACGTGAATACACAACCTCGCCGCCTTCTGCGCCAGCATGGTCTTCTTGCCCTAACCAAAGTCGGTCACTCGGCCTTCCCTGACAATATCTGCTATGTCTTTGATGAAAGGGCAATGCCTTCGATCCCCGAGCCCAGCCGGTAATGCCATTGGCGGTCCTCTTTGCAAATCATGAGATTGCCTCCTTTACCGGAATTCTCGTATGATGCGACATGTCCTTGGCAGCATCTAAGTACTGGGAGAGCTCCTTGGTAAAGAGGAAGGACAATAACCTCCACATGGCTGTCCCTGAATCCTCTCAGCTAGGCTTGCGTAATGCCATCTTATAAGATCAAGTTCGACAAACATGTAATTAGTGGGTTCCACTAGTCTGCCTTGCATCATTTGAAAGGTTACCATGATCTTGCTCTGAACTCGTCCGTTGCTGCCTATTATATTCACGTTTTTGTACGAGTTTGAGACACTACAGGAGGTATAGCATGCTGTATTTGCGGGCGTCCACGAAGAGAGGTTTGAAGTAGGGGAAGCACACGCCCCGAATTCATCAATGTCCTCGGAAAAGGTCTCATGAGCCATATGCATGAGGATGCAAACCATTGTCGCATCAGAGTTAGAGATTCAGAGAGTGGATCCCCACGATGGGTACTAGGCCACAATTTGGGTTGAGACGTGTTGTCTCGCGGATGTTTAATCGGTAGATCCGCTGGGATTCCTAGGAG
>Ga0247774_1001261_pt1 | contig 12800 bp, 11 predicted proteins | sample UWRJL001104B6_FD_179933 | JGI IMG/M metagenome (GOLD analysis project Ga0247774, IMG submission 179933) | Plant litter microbial communities from Arlington Agricultural Research Station in Wisconsin, United States - UWRJ-L001-104B-6 | ecosystem: Environmental > Terrestrial > Plant litter >... | reverse complement strand
AAGATGAGCGGTCAATACCGTCCTTACCAGGCATCTCAACAACCCGTGTACTGGCACCCACAGCAAGGCGGCGGCCAGCAACAACAACAACAATCACCACCACCTCCCGGCCATCATCAGCATCCACCGTATTCTCCTCATGGCGGCCATGGTGCGGTTTCGCCTCCGCCACAAGGCTGGCAGGCGCAGCCGGGCTCGCATCCTCAGACGCCGCAGACGCCGTACAGTCCCCCGATGAGCCAGTTTGGGGCATTTTCGCAGCCATACCCTCCCCAGCAATACTCTCAAATGCCGCATCACCAGTATCACCACCACCAGCAACAGCAGCAACAGCAGCAACAAATGCCCCCGACCGGCCCCGCAGCTTTTCTCGCCGAGCTAGACTCCTCGACCGTTTCCCACCCCCCCGCGGATGTTGCCGAGCTGCCGAGCGAACCAGCCAAGCCGGCCGAAAATAAGATGGATAAGAAGCTGGAGGATCGGCCGGCGCAGCCGTCGCAGGCAAATCCGTGGGGGTTCTTCCTCGAGGATCCGTCCGCGGCGAAGAAGGATGAGAACGAAACGCAGCAAGAGGAGCCGAAACCGGAGAGACCCAAGTCGGATCGGGCGAGGCTGCCGTCACAATCGGCCGGCTGGGATGGCAAGGGCAAGCAGAAGGACGATGACAATACAAGCCAGGCCGCCGGAGAGGAGCAGAAAAGGCCGGAGGGTGGGCAGTTCAATCTCCCTCACCATGGACCACCACCAGGACAGGGAAGTGCGGCTAGTACGCCTGCAACGACGTTTGATGCCATGTTTAGCGGACCCACGAAGAACCAAGCACCGCCGCATGGGCATTATCAGGCATATGAGCCCGGTAAACCGGGCCCGCCTGCTGAAGGGCAACCACTCCAGCAGCACCTTCCCCCGCAAGCTCAGTACCAAGCCTACGAGCCTGGGAACGCGGAGACATCAGCAACTGGCCAGACCCCTAAGCCACGGGAGCAGCAGCTGCCGCAGCACCAGTCTCCGCCGCAACGGCCCGCCCAGTTCGGAAGCGGTCCGGACCCTGCAAGTCCGCCAGCGCCCAGTTCCCACCACTTCCAAGCTTACAACCCTGATGCCCCGGGTCAAACCCCGGTTCCATCCACGAGTCCGCCGACGCAGACACCCTCCTCGGCGACCTCTACGCCTCAAGGCTTCTCGATATCAAGCACGCCGCCTCCGACGACTAATGCCTACCCCGCAGCGTTAAACATCGCGAAGCCCCCCGTGGCTGCCCAGCACAGCATTCCGTCCCAGCGACCCCACAGCCAATCTGTGAGTGCAGGAATGCCAGGCGCCCCTCACTTCCAGCCGTATCGACCGCCGAGCGTACCTGCGGTCCCAGCACAATTCCAGCAACCTCAGCGGGCGAGCATATCCGGACCACCAACTGGTCCTCGGCCGGCGGCGTCTCCTCCAGTCGGGACCGCGGTGTCAGACCCTGTGCAAGCAGCTCAGAGCGCGGCGGCTCAACGTCCCCAGAGCTTCCATTCGGGACCTACGGACCAGCAGCTACACAATCAGTCGTCAGCCCAACACCATTCCCCTAAGCAACAGCATCAGCCGTATCAACAGCCGGCGCAGCAGCCACCACCTCAGCATCATTCTCCGGAGCAACATCATCATCAGCCTTATCAGCCACCTCTTCAGTCTCCGGCTCTGCAAAGCCAGCAGCGGGACCAGGCAACGGCGGAGCAGCAACTACACAATCAACTGCCACCTCAGCATCACTCACCCGAGCAGCATCCACAACCCTCTCAACCGCCGGCTCAACAGCCACCGCCCCAGCATCATTCTCCAGAGCAGCATCACCAGCAGCACCATCCACCAGCCCAATCTCCACCAGCAGCCCAGCCGCTTCAGCAGCAACCGCCTCAGCAGCCTCCATCGGAACAAGTCCTGTACTCCCATGGTCAGACCCCCGCTCAACCCCAGCAGCAGCAACAACAGCAGCCCCACCCACGTCCAGCCTCAGGCTCGTACTTCCCTCCTACGAATACAGGCCCTGGTCCCTCGCGGACCTCGTCGATAGTTTCCCACGCCCCGCCAACTCAAGCCTCCCCGGTGCAAACCCCGCCGGATGTCGTGCCAAATCCCGTTAGCCACGCCTCAACAATGCCTGCTCAAGCATCTCAAGCGTCGCACGCAGACCCGCAACCGCAGCTTCAACACTCACAGTCCTATCAGTCAAAGTTTAGCCAGCTTCCACCTCAGGGCGTCGAACCACCCAAGTCTCCACCTCCTCCATACAGCCAGCATGTGTCGCCTGTTCAGCAAACAGGTCCACAACGACCCCAAACGATGTCGCCGCACATGGAAAACCCCACCGGGTCGCCTCCAACGAGTATGGCACCGGCAACGCAACACGTTGCTTCAGCTGCCCACCAACCAGCGACTGCACCGCCAATGCAAATGCAATCAGGATCTGCACCTCCGGGGGTGCCAGCTCTGCAGCCGGTCCAGCCCAGCCAGCCAATGCAAACTATGCATGCCATTCACCACTACGGACCTGCGGCACCGGGGCAGCCACCTATGGGTCAGCAGCCGATGGCACATCCTCCCGGTACCCAAATCCAAGGACAGATTCCAGGGGCCCCGCCGATGCTCCACTCGCAACACTCCGGCCTCCATGTACCAGCTCTGCCGCCTCGTCCCAGCTCTGCTATCGGCATACAGACCCCGTCATACCATCCACAAACGTACGGCCAGCCGCAGGCACCGATGTTTCAACCCCCTCCAGGCGCACCGGCCTACTCAGGGCACCATCTCCACAAGCCTGGCGGGCTGACTAGTGTTCTCAATAACAAAACGGTTAAGAAGTTCGCCGCGAGGGCCAACAACATGTTTGAGCAAACGGTAGCGCCGATGCTAAGCGGGCGACCCGTACAGGCAAACTATAGACCGTATGGGTACCCGGCTGGTGCGGCTCCGGCTCCAGGGCCGGGCGGGGCGCCGTCGCCAGGCACGCCTGGAACGCCTGGGACTCCGGGAACGCCACAGTATGGACCGCCGATGCAGCAGCAGGGTATGCTTCCTCAGGGCATGCCTCCGCACGGTATGCCTCCTCACGGTATGCCTCCTCAGGGTATGCTTCCTCAGGGCATGCCTCCTCAAGGCATGCCTCCTCACGGTATGCTTCCTCAAGGTATGCCTCCTCACGGTATGCCACCGCAAGGCGTGCCAGGACCGGGCATGATACCCCAGGGAATACCGCCTCAAGGTATGCCGCACTATCCTCAACAACCAATCTACGCGGCTCCTATGGGGATGCAGCAGCCTATGGTCGCTGGTGGGCCTGGTGCGCAGATGGGATACGGGCCAGCGCCGGCGTGGATGCCTAGGGAGGGTCCTGACTCGAAATGAGCGGATGATTTTCTCTCTGGGCCAGTTTTTGAAATGGGGTTCTTGATCCTTAAAGAGCAGCCGAGAAAGACGGCGAAATGAACGTATCGGTTTAAATTTATCCTTTGTAATATTCGGAAGTAGAAAATGATTTTAATCTAGTAGCACAGCAGGTACGTTTTGTTAGGGGTTTTTTTTTGCTGAGTGGGCATGAGTTCGAACTTACACAGAGTTGGGTAGTCAAGGTAGCATGTTAGAACTTGATTTGGCAACTTGATGTCCGAAACCAAGGATATCAATATTATTGAAGATTCTAAAAGTGGCGAGCGTATCGACTCCAACACCCCCCCACCCCACCCGAAATACTTCGTAAAGATCGTGGCTTCGTGAATGGCTATCGTTTTGCGACTCACAGCGTACCTGACGCACCATCTGGAAGTATGTTTACTTGGCGCGATTCAGGTGCGAGACGGCTTGAAGCGGGACCGCAGGAGGTGACGAAAATTTGGGGATCCGAGAACCTGCATACCATTCATAAGCACCAAATTAGACAGGTCCCATTATCAAACAATCAAAGCACTAGTGGGTTAGTGGGAAGCTTGATCGGACCTCGAAATTGTGCTGTGTTTTGGTGAGCTCCAGTCGTGGAAGGGAAAAAGGGCAAAAGGTAGGTATGTGCATGGGTCGCCGATTTTTGGTCTCGATGCCCGGTTCCGGTACAAATCGCTTTGGGTCCCGATACCCGGTTCTGGTGTATGGCTTTTGGTTTGGCCCCATTGGCCGGAATGTCGGCGGTTGGACAAGATCCACCGCCTCACGCCGGGACATCGACAATATTAAGCGGAAGGGTTATTATGATAGTTCACGACAGTGTCTCCTACTTTACTTTATTCTGGGCTTACTTTTTCCAAACTATACAATCCGTTACTTTCTTTTTTCTTAGTGTGACGGGTTACTCCGTAGAGAGCTCGGGCAAGAGCCCGCCTAGATCACGTTCGGAACCTTCATGAAGGTCAAGTTCTAGATTCGTAATCTAGATAGTATTCTCGATTTCTAGGAGTCCTTCACTCACTAGTCAATAAGCTCTAATATGCAGTCACTCATAATAAAAAACTTAGTACTAAATTCCAACTGGAAACTTATTGCTACATCGAAGTAATTTTTGGGTACCCACGGGTACCCAAACTACCCACGGTCCGGGTATTCCGAACCTACGCGGGCTCGTGGCAGACATTCGACACTAACCGTAAAGCTCTATATGCAGCTGCAGGGCATGTCCAGCCGTTCGGGCTCTTGTCAGAATTACCAACTGGACCAAAATAGGCACCGCACAATTATTATGAAGGCTTCTGGTTAATTCTCAACTTCTGACAGCTCTGAACATGGGTGGTCTTTTTTGGCCTAATGGCGCAGGGGCAGCCCTTGCCGCCATTCACGTTACAAATAACCAGAAGCCATTCGAACACTCAATCAGGATTCTGCATGTATCCCTTTCTCCTTATCTACGCCTGGACGACGATAGAGCAGATGGCTTATTGAGCAAAGCTAAGGTCTTTCTTTCCTATCCGAACCTTTTCGTAGATTAGAACTCAATTAGGTAGCACTGCCAATTGGCCCCTTACAATAGGAGATATCTACTACCTTCGGGCGTTGTTGCTTAACGCCATATATATATAGGGGCACGGCAACTATACAGTTGGCGCTACCTATGCTACGAAAATCCCAAGATGGGAGAGAGATGAAAAGTGAATCCAACGTGCGACGTCTTGTCCTTCGTCTCGTCCTGAATATTATTGCCTTATATTGGTCCGTGCGCGCTGCGTTGCCGACAATCGGCCGAGAGCTCTGCCGAGGCCACCCACGGGTGACAACATGAACCACAAGTGCATTTTAACAAAAAAGGGCACGAATCATCACGGAAACCCTTCTAAGATATACTAGAAGGTGCCTAGAAGTTATACAAATTATAACCTCGTCTAGGAGACCGGACGAGGTAACAGGAAACTGGGCTTGTTAGGGTCGCGCTTCTTTACTTTTTACTGCTAATTTTTTAAGCTACAGAATATATTGCTACACCAAGAATTTCATAGGATACCTACCTATTTTGAACAGATTAACCAAGGCAGAATATATCGGAGCTTACTAACAAGCCGAATAGTAGAGGTGGAATAGGTCTATTCACCTGTATAGGCGGTGAATCTACTTTACACTGTGTAATGGGATACCTGGGACTGACGGAGAGACGTCGCAGATGGATCGGAGACAGGCTAAGGAAACTGTGTAATAGCCGAGATTGTACCGAGATAGCGGTAACAACAGGAGAACCCGAGGCGAGGGCACGAGAGAAGGGTTCTCCAAGTTGAAGTTTGAATAGACGTGTGGGTTTTGGAAAGCATCGTTACTTCCCTAAGTAGTACCTCGGGTACAATACATGACACACTGATAGATGCAGATCCCTACGCTTGGCCTATATTGGCCTAAGATAATCGAAGTTAGGTCCTCTCTGTGACGGGTTACCCCGTGGAGAGCTCGGGCAAAAGCCCGAGCATTACGGACACGGAACCACTGGCCGGCGCCTACAAGGTGGGGCTCCGGCCCGTGCGTAGCTCGTTGATAATTCTGCGAGCTATCGCCAACAGCTCGCAGAGACCTCCTTTTCTTTCTCATCCGAACCTTTTCGTAGAATAGGATTCAATTAGGTAGCACTGCCAATTAACCCCTTACACTCTCTATCTCGGGCGTGACAACGGAAAAGTATACTCCGATGCTCCCAAACAATCGTCGGAATTTTAGCAAGAATACGTAGCTATCTGCCAGCTAATCATAACTATAGCCATTTACAGCGGTCGTAGCATAAAACCCCAAGTGCCTAGGAGCAACCGTAATCTCTCGGAGATTTAGTATCAAACACTCGTAGAGCGTTGAGTAAACTTTATTATAGAACTTAAGCGGGGTCCAGGTATTAGTGTAACAGGAGTTTTGGGACTACAGGAGGAATGTAAGGCTTAGTGATCTGGACGCCGGTGGACCGACCCCGCAGACAGGAAAGCATACATAAGTGGGACAGCAATGCCAACTTCTCTTAGGAAAAGATAGGCTTCAGTTTTGGTTTGCAATGGATACCTACCTTTCAGCATCTCTACAATCAATCTTCTATCTACCCCGTGATGTTAGGCATCGTTAATCACCTTCGTCATCGCCTCGTAGCACCTCCCGTTACATTAGCTATCGGAATATAACTAGTAGGTTTATAAAGACTATATAGCGAATACTTAGGGAGTTATACGAAAGTTTAGTAAGATAAAGAAAGGTCGGAAAATCGATAAAGATTTAACGGAACGACTACCGAAAGTATAATATCTTTAAAGATGTTATAATAGGGTAAAAGGGTTAGGGTTTAGAGATCGGTCGACGATATTATTATGAGAAGCTATAATTTCCTATTTTTCTTAGCGGTTTTTACCGCTATTATCTTAATATTTAAATAATATAGATATTATTTTTTTAGGATTAGGGTTAGGTAAGTTCCTAAACAGGACTAGTCTACTAGTGCTGGGTTACCAAAATTTTTGGTATCGGAGAAAAACTTTTATTTTTTCTGCTGCAAAATTACGTCTCTGTAACGGGAGGTGCCACGAGGCGCTGACGAAGGTGATCAAAGATGCCTAATGTTACGGGGTAGATAGAAGATTGATTGTAGAGATGCTGAAAGGTAGGTATTCATTGCAAACCAAAAACTAAAGCCTATCTTTTCCTACGAGAAGTTGGCATTGCTGTCCCACTTATGTATGCTTTCCTGTCTGCGGGGTCGGTCCACCGGCGTCCAGATTACTAAGCCTTACATTCCTCCTGTAGTCCCAAAACTCCTGTTACAGTCTCAGATTGATATTTTCCCGAGACCGTCTTATATGCTAGCGGGTCGTATGCCGACGTAAGGGCTAAGGACGTATGTAGGAGACCAATATGCTACAGACCCTTCAGCGTATAACCTATTTTAATATAGAAGCTTGTCCCAAAAATTAGGGGCCCTATAGGGCCCCACTTTAACCAGCATCTAGCAGCTACGCTGCTAGGATTGGATGAAATACAGTGATTATAGCAGATATGCTTTGGTAGCTCTTATCGCTATATAAAGCATGCTATTGATATTATTTAGCCGACTTATTATCATTGCCAAACCCTCAAAACATACCCTTCGGCATGCAGTATCTTCAATATACTTAGCAAGGATGCACAAGGAAACTACTAGATGACTGCTCATCTTCCAGGCGCTGCTTAGCGAAGGATCGACGATGAATTCAAACAGAAGCGGTGGTCTTATGATTGAATGGGTTGGCTGGGATCTAGATGTGATCTGAAGTAGCTAGTCTACGTGTTGCCACAAGAACTCACACCATCGGTTGCCATTATGAGAAGAAAATAGACCGATCCGCTTATTTTGCCATTCGATTTGTTTATATTTGCGATATGTGATTATGCGGAAGCTCAGTCGTCCTCTCCGCCCCGTCGAGTGGACTACGGTGGTCGGCCCTTTTTTCGACGTCATATGTCAAATTTATAATGACCCTCGACTGCGGCTTTTCAAATATTATTGTATCCCAATTTGGTATAACCATCTAAGTAACTCAGGCTTATATGATAAGACTCCAATTTCCCAAGGCCAAACACGCCACAAGCAAAGCAGGAGAGAGAAGCCCGGGGAGTTGTCCCTCACCAAACTGCTACAACAACCAGGTCCATAAAGATGGACATCCTTAGTGTATATCCCTGAATCAATCGGGGATTAAAGTGCTACAGATAAGGACTCTACCGGCGCTTCCTACCTTTTATCCTTTTCATGCAAAGCCTTGGCTTGAGGCGCGATAAGTAGCTATTGGATACTAGTGAAAAGTCTTCCAACCTGAACAATCCCCCTGAAGCGCCGGGACGGGACCAACCACAAACAGGTTTAAAATTTGATAGACATTAATCAAGAACCGCGACCTTATTGATTTTCATGTATAGGTGCTTTATCCGTGGCCGCATGGCTGCGGTGAGATTATCTGCGGTGTCGAGAGCGCGGTAGGGATTAGAGCCATAGTGCGGGAGAAGACGAGGCGGCGGTTGTGGATAAAGCATATGGATGCCGTACATACGACTCTTAAGGGTAGAATCGACTTTTATACATTTAATCGAAAGCTGTGGTTGGTATGCGCATCTATCGGTTGAGAGACTGAACATCTAACGACATGTAGTGAGTTAAGGTATATGGAGTGAAGTGTGATTGGTGGAATGACCTAACAAAAGTCGCCAATTAAGCACCTAATGGCGAGCAGTATTGCGTATCGAGAGTCTATTGTTTATTATAGACAATGGCCATGATCATCAAGTAGCGGCGTATTTTGCTGGCCACGAAGAAGGGCGGCTACGCGTTAAAGAGACTTGATGATGATTGCACACTCACCTCCCAACACCTCCTCGCCTCTATCTTAGCATGGTATTTTAGTATTTGCCAGCTTGCGAGTACCCGTGAATCCAGCTATTATTAGGCTATTCCTGACCTGGGATATGTAGTGGGAGATGAGGAACGTTAACTAGCTATCCATGGCCAAGCAAGGAAGGAGATCGTCGGAACGTTCAAGAAATACGCCAACGCTCTAGATTTATTTACCATTTCTGCATGCGTCGTAGCTGTTGGCACATTATGGATATGGGATCACAAGGGGAACAAAACGTCCAAGACATTGGCTGCTGCAGCGCGCGAGGAAGGTATCGAGATGGACAGAACATTCTCCAGATGATAAAGTAATGTTTTAGGTGGGAAGAGTACCATTTATCCCATGAAGAGTGATACGAATTAGCCTTGAACAAAAATCCGAGTTCATTTAGCAGCACATGAGTCCAGAATCCACTACCAAGCTTGACTTCAACGCCGCTAAACAATTCTTGACATGTTGTCATCTATCCTGAAACTCTCCAATCATCATTAGCGGAGAGAAAGAAAAACTCTTGTCCGGATGACGGTAAGTCCCTTAAAGGTAGACCTGGCAGAGCCACCATGTAAGCTCTTCGGCAGCGTTCTCGTGGCTGTCTTAAATTTCAATGATCAAGGCAGGTGTCTCGAGCGTATTGCCGAGCTGCAGCACGACAATGAATTAGGGGACTCCCTGAATTGATCGGACGGCGACGGCATGTCGATTGAGGCCTCTCGTGTGTCATGTCCAGTTCCAGCAAGAGAGAGTTGAGGGAGATAAGGAAGAAACCGCCCCACGAGCCCTTTGCCCTTGCGGCAGCAGATTGTTTTACGTAAAAGTCACCCTTGGCAATTTTCCAATCGAGGCGTAGTCATGAAGCAGCCCGCTAATCACGATTCTAGCGGGCAAGTGCGCGCACAGGCCTCCGAGCGAACACACCCCCCTAGGGGGTTTCGGCCACCCAATATTTCAGAATACCCTCCTCAACACAGCCCTCCTCAATTCTGCTTATTAGTAGGGGGTAACCGGGCATGTATAATCGCTGGTCACATTAGATTAGATTTTTTGGGCATTCTTAGGATGAGGATTTGCGGAATTCGAGTCCGTTGGAAATTGCGGTTTGGCTTTTATAGAATCATTGTCAACTGTACACAGTCCTTAGATTCGCATCAGATAGGCGCTGAAGTACTATGTTGTCTAGAAAAGGAGGGCGAAGCCCGCTCGCCATCAATCTGATCCCTGCCGATGTCACTGTCACTGGCCGGGTCTGATTCGTGCCAATGATGGAACCAACCGTTCAACTTAAAACGTATTGGCGCATTTGCTAAGCCCAAGTCCTAGTTTCCCCGATCTTGTCAGCATCGTACATCATCGCATGTACGATGTATATGATAAACTGTTCGGAATAGAGGAATGCTGCAGCTTCCTCCCGCCCCCACGTGCCTGTGCCTGTCAGCATTTTTATTTCAGCTGTGTGGCTCGGCTGGTGAGGCTTAGCGACTCGATCCACGTTTCAAAATCCGGGGTGCTAAAAGAGCACGCAGGCCGCCGATGCGGCACGTAAAATCAATGCAGCCTTCCGCCTCATCTTAAGGGACTCTCAAAAAAAGATGGGCCAAACATGCGATCCCTTAGTCAAGCCCAAAGAGCAAACCAGCATGAAGACCGGGATGCAACTCAACACTTTAGGTAGTCGAAACGTAAAGTTAGCATTGAACCTGTATTTAGAGTAACCCAGGGGGCATAGGATGCCAAGCGAGTTCAGCTAGGCTCAAAAAAAAGTCTTCATCATTGATGCGGTATGGTTAGTATGCCTTCACGCACGATAAAAGCCACAAATTTTGGCTCATGAGACGGGATTCAGCGGCGCTGCAAGGCAGAATGATATAGACGGAGACAAGACTGGTGATGTGATGTACTGAGCTTGAGGAAATTGCGGCACCAACGTCCAAAATTGGGAATCACTGACGATGAGGGACTCCGAGGGTCGGTATCACGTCGGACACTCGTCTGAGACTATCGGAATTGGAAGGAACTCCTATGTCTATCGTATACTCTAAACGATTTTCTATCGAGATTTCGCTGTCTCCGGAGGAGTATAAAGATCGTGAGAATCCCCTCTTGAAACTAAGGTTGGCAATCATCATCGACATCAATTGCAAGCAATCCCATCAGGCATCATACACATCTACAACTCAAACGTCTATTTCATACCCTTCAGAACCTCTTTCAGCATCAATCATTACGCTTGATCAGATAGCAAAATGCGTCCCGGCACCCTAACTATCATTGCCGCTCTCGCGATCCCTGCGATGGCGGCCATCATACCTCGAGTCCCTCAGAACGACGAGAACCCCGGAATTGAAGATCCCGGAAACGATGAACCTGGAAACGACAATCCACGTGAAGAGCCAGTAAATGATCCTCCCGAAGAGCCTGAAGAGCCTGAAGAGCCCGAAGAGCCAGTAGTCGGCGATCCGCCCCAAGGGCCCGGGAACGAAGACCCCGAAGGGCCAGGGGACGATCCACCAGACAATAGCCCCGAGCCAAGCACTGGAGGCGGCGGAGGGGCTCCCCCAGTTGACAGCAACAACCCAGTCTCCTTCCACTACAGCGTCAGTGGCGACTACGTCGAGGTCACTGATACAAACACCGCCCCAGTTGACATCCTATGGCATGTCTGGAATGCGCGCAGCGAGTACACCGTCAGCGAAACAAGCACCGATCTTGGAGGCGGATGTAGCATCTCCTTCCGCGGCCACGGAAACGACTCGTGGAAAACTCTAAATGCAATGAGCCAGATTCTCGTCGAGATGGGCAAGGATGGCCAGGCGCTTTCCAGCCGCTGGAATTCAAACGAGAAACACTGTGACCTGTACTGCATTCCGACAGCACCAGGGGCACCAACCAATCAATGCTGCCACGAGGCGACGAAGACGGTTCCGAGGGTCAGGATGCCGGAAAAGATGACTATATACGCTATGAACTCGGCTTCGAACAGTGACCGGGGAGAACTCTCGTATGCGATCACTTGTAAGGCGAAGACGCAAGACTGCGAGTCCGCGAAGCTGACTCAGTCATTGATGGAGGCTTTGTCTATCATTCCTCTGGTTGGAGAAATTTTCGGGGCTGGAAACGTCCTTGCGAAGACCATTGCCACTGTCGCTGGGTGTGCTGCTTAACGAAGATGGAGTTAGTCCAAGGAACAGCATCGTATCATCTGGGTTCGGATTGTTTGGATTCTCGTTTTTCGTCTTCCTTTTCAATGTTTTTTTACCACATCATGCTCTCCATTTCTCCCGTGTACCAACCTACCCACTCTTTTCTTTTCCTTTGTTTTCCTCCCCTTTTTCTGCTTCTTACTTTTATAGCAAATTAAAACTGTTGTCAAAGCTGTGATTCCAAGCTTGTAAAAATATTGATATTTCTCTCTCTGGCGTACTGAGAACTGCTCGCAGCCCCCTAGACTACCCAGCCGCCAAAATTCCTAGCATTCATCCATCATCGAGATTTTTGTGCACACCAGTCATGCGGATGCAAAGCCTGAGGATCGACGTTCTCTTACAACATCTCATCATTCTTACCTTCACCGCGTGGCTCACCGCGTGGTTCTTCAACGCGAAAGCTTCAAGAACCTAGGGTTGGCGGAGAACCTGCGGGCAGGGACTTGTGTAGGACTGCCCTCACCACCAGTTCAATTTCAAGGGGCGAGGCGTTCTATTCAGTTTCGTACTCAAGCTGCTCGTGACAAGTTTCGATTTGATAACCCTCTAGATGGAATCTTTCGTTAGTTGACTGTCATGGGTTGTAGAAATTTAGCATGAACCATCGCGACGAACCTCCGGCCGAAATGCTTCATTAGCGACATTAGTCACCGGGTGGCATTTGGTGAAGGCCCGACGCTAAATAAATGTAATATGACCCGATCTGCTCACCTCGTAGGCTTCTGGGTCACGTGACATTCCTCAGGTTTTGCTCAAG
>Ga0247774_1001260_pt1 | contig 12801 bp, 9 predicted proteins | sample UWRJL001104B6_FD_179933 | JGI IMG/M metagenome (GOLD analysis project Ga0247774, IMG submission 179933) | Plant litter microbial communities from Arlington Agricultural Research Station in Wisconsin, United States - UWRJ-L001-104B-6 | ecosystem: Environmental > Terrestrial > Plant litter >... | reverse complement strand
ACACCGCTTGCGACATTTGGGACGCCACGAAGCGATCCCAAATCAGCTTGTACAGTTTGTATTGCTCGTCGCTCAGGTGCTTTTGCACCGACTCCGGGGTGTGCTCGAGCGAGGTCGGGCGAATGGCTTCGTGCGCCTCTTGCGCGTCTTTGCGCGACTTGAAAACGTTCTCCTTGGCGGGCAAATGCTTCTCGCCGAAGGTGGTCTTGATGTACTCGCGCAGCTCGAGAATGGCATCCGGGCTGATGCGCACGGAGTCGGTACGCATGTAAGTGATGAGACCGACGAGGCCGCCATCCTTCTTGAGATCGATGCCCTCGTACAAGCGCTGGGCGATGTTCATCGTGCGCTTGGTCGGAAAGCGCAGATGGCTGGTGGCATCTTGCTGCAGCTTGCTGGTCGTGTACGGCGCGGGCGCATTGCGCTTCTGCTCGCGCTTGGTCACGGCCTTGACCTTGTATTTCGCGCTGTCCAGATCCGCCTTCACCGCAGCGGCTTGCTCGCCGTTGGTGACTTCCAGCTTCTCGCCGTCTGCCTTCACCAGCCGCGAGTGGAAGCTCTGCTTGGCCTTGCCGCGCAGCATCGCGCCCACGTTCCAGTACTCATCCGGGACGAAGGCCTCGATTTCGCGTTCGCGTTCGACGATCAGCCTGAGCGCGACCGACTGCACGCGCCCGGCGCTCAGACCGAAGGCGAGCTTCGACCAAACCAAAGCCGACACGTCGTAGCCGACGATGCGGTCGAGCACGCGCCGACAGCGTTGAGCGCTGTACAGATTCGCGTCCAAGTCACGAGGCGAATCGATCCCGCGTTGCACGCCCTTCTTGGTGATTTCCTCGAACTCGACCCGCCGCACCTCGAGCTTCGGCCGCGCCAGCTCCTCGGCGATGTGAAATGCAATCGCCTCACCCTCACGATCGGGGTCGGTTGCTAGCAGGAGGACGTCGGCCTTTTTGGACTCTGCCTTCAGCTCGGCCAGCACCTTGGCCTTGGTCTCGATGACCTCGTACGTCTCCTCGAAGCCGTTTTGCACGTCGATGCCCATCTTCTTGGGCAGATCTTTGACGTGGCCCTTGCTGGCAACGACCTCGTAGCCGGCGCCCAAGTACTTCTTGATCGTCTTGGCTTTGGCTGGGGATTCGACGATAACGAGAGTCTTCGCCATGGCGGGTTGAGCGTGCCTTTCGATACCCTGAGTGCGGACGGTTCGACCGCTGCGCAAGCCACTGGACTGCGCCTGCGCCACAAATCCTAATTAAATCAGTTATTTATGAATTTGTAGTCGCCCCGAGGGGTCGGTTACTAAGACTCCTTCCAGGCGCAGCGTCAAGATCAGTTCTGAAACACGGCCCGCTGGCAGACCCGTTCCGAGACAGATTTCGTCGCTCGAACCGGCGCCGCGCCGAACCGCTTCGAGCACCGCCGCGCGCGCGGGCATGGGCGGGGATGTTTCCGAAAATTTTAAGCTTTCTTGTTGGGGCCGCGGTTCGCGCAGGGCCCACGGGGTCGGCCCAACCGCATGCAGGTTCTGCTCGCGGAGCGCTCTCAACAAATCTTTTACTGAGACGAGCACCTGCGCCCCGAGCTGGAGCTCGGCCAAGCAGCCGCGCCCATTGCTGTGCCAGGGCGCCGCCGGCACGACGAACAGCGGTCGGCCCAGGCGCCGGGCATACGCGGCCGCGTTGCGGGCGCCGCTCCGAACCGGTGACTCGACGACCACGACCAGGTGCGAAAGCGCGACCAGGCACGCGTTGCGCGCGAAGAAGATCCCGCGATCGGCAGGGCAATTCGGCTCGGGCAAGGACAGGTAGGCGCCGCCCCCGGCGACCACATCGCGAAACAGTTGCGCGTTCTTTTCCGGAAACGGCCGCTCGAAGCCGGCAGGAGCCACCACCACTGTAACGCCGCCGGCGGCGAGCGCGCCCCGATGCGCCTCGGTATCGATCCCTTCAGCGCCGCCCGAGAGCACCGCCACGCCGGCTTCCGCCAGCTCATGGGCCAAGTCGTGCGCAAAACGCGCATAAGCATCCGTCGGGTGGCGAGTCCCTACGATCGCCACTGCCGGCCCGCGCGGCAGTTCGCCGCGCAGAAACAGACGCTCGGGCGGCGAGTCGAGATCCGCGAGCCGCCCGGGCAGCGCGCTACCAGTCAGGCAGCGATCGGCGACTTCGGACATCGCCAGCCATTCGGTCATGGGGCAGTTCGGTTGCTGTGTTTTGATAACGCGTTCGGAAAGCGCACGGCAGCCCGGCGAGCCCGTGGTAACACGCCGTATGCTTTTCGTGGTGGCGAGCCATGGCCATTGTTTCGACGGCTTGTCGAGTGCCGTGCTCTTCACGCGTCTGATGCACGAGCACGGCCTTTCGCAAGCCAAGTTCGAATACAAAGCGTGCGGCTACGGCATGAACCAGCAGCGCAACGACGAAAAGCTGCTGGTCGGCGACGAGAACGCGATCCTCGATTATCGCTTCAAGAGCTCGCCCAAGCTCACCTGGTACTTCGATCACCATCGCACGGCCTTCCCGTCGGAAGCCGACCGCGAAGCCTTCGAAGCGGCGCACAACCCGCACTACTTCTTCGACGCCAGCTACAGCTCGTGCACCAAGCTGATCGCCGACACCGGAAAAAAACACTTCGGCTTCTACGATCCGAATTTGGATCCGCTGGTGCGTTTCGCGGACATCGTCGATTCCGCACGTTTCGACAGCCCCGAGCAAGCGATCGACCGCGCCGATCCGACCATGCGCCTGGTGAGCGTGGTCGAGCACTACGGCGACGACGGCTTTTACGCGCAGTTGGTGCCCGAACTGCTGCAAAAGCCGCTCAGTGAAGTGGCTTCGTCGAGCGCGATCAACGAACGTTACAAGCCGCTGGGCAAGAAGCACGAACGCTTCGTGGAGCGCGTGCGCGAGAAGAGTGAAGTGCAAGGCCGAGTGGTGTTCGTGGACTTGACCGAGGCGCTGCTGGAGAGCGTCGGCAAGTTCGTGACCTACGCGCTCTATCCCAAGAGCGTGTACTCGGTCCTGGTCGGCGTGCTGAAGGGCGGGCCGAAAATTTCGGTCGGTTACAACCCTTGGTCCGGCGAACCGCTGGACGCCGATATCAGCGCCATCTGCGCGCGCTATGGCGGCGGCGGGCATCCGGTGGTCGGCGGCATTTCGTTTGCTGCGAACGAGGTCGAACGAGCTCGGCTGGTCGCACGCGAGATTGCGAAAGAGCTTGCTGGCTGACGCGCTTCGCGATCCCCGACGGGGGGACGCTTTGCGCGCCTGGCAGCGGCCGCCCGGTGCACGGCCGTTCGTGCTCGGCCACCGCGGCGCGCGCCATGCGGCACCCGAAAATACGCTGGCTGCCTTCGAGCTCTCGCGCTCGGAAGGCGCGGACGGCATCGAGCTCGACGTACGCCTCGACGGCAGCGGCCAAGTGATCGTGCTGCACGATCCAACGCTCGAGCGCGTGACCCAGGGTGCGGACGCGCGTCACGCCGAAGACATCCCGAGCCGCGAGCTTTCGCGCCTGGACGTGGGTAAAGGCGAGCGCCCGCCGACGCTCGCGGAAGTGCTGACCTGGGCCCGCGAGCATGGGCAACGCGTCAACATCGAGCTCAAGGCCGATGTCCGGAACCGCGTGCTACTCCTGCACCAGGTCGCGCGCGTGGTAACCCGCCAAGCCTTGCCGAGCGTGCTCTTCTCGAGCTTCCACCCCTACTTCGTGTGGTGGCTCGCGCGCCGGCTACCCGAGCTGCCGCGCGCTTGGCTCGTGCACAAAAAGCAGCTCATTTTCAAGTACGCTCCGGGGCTGGCTCAATTGGGCGCCAATGCCCTGCACCCCGAGCACGTACTGGCGAACAGCGCGCGCGTGGCTCGCCTGAAACGCGCGCACTTCCTGGTCAACACCTGGACCGTGAACGAGCCCGCGCGCGCGCGCGAGCTCGCGAGCATGGGCGTGGACGCGATCATCAGCGACGTGCCCGGCAAGATCTTGGCCGAGCTCGCCGGGACGCGGTGACACTAACGCGGGCTGAGTCGCGCCCTACGGCGACATGCGTCGCCCACGACGGCCGGGCACGTGATGGCTCGACGGAGCAGGTCGACCACTGCGCCGCGTGTCCGCGAGCGCGGCCAAGAGCTCATGCAAGATGGCGACTCCCGCAAGCGCGGTGATATTTGCGGGATCGTAAGTGGGGGCGATTTCCACCACGTCGAAGCCGACGATCTCGGCGCCCACCAGGGCGCGCAGGATCTGCTGTAGCTCCCAGGTGTTCATGCCACCGGGCAGGGGGAAGGAGGTGCCGGGGGCGAACGCCGGGTCCAGCGCGCTGACGTCCACGCTCACGTACAGCGCGCCTTTACGGACCAGCTTTCTTACCTGGCTGACGACCGAGTGCAGATCCCAGCGCACTTCATCCATGGGCACGACCTCGAAGCCGTGGGCGGCCGCGAACGTCAGATCGTCGGCTGACGAGTATGGGCCACGCACACCGATCTGGAGTGTCGAATCCGGGCGGATCAGGCCTTCTTCCAGGGCGTGGCGCAGCACACTCGAGTGATCGAGGTGCGGATCTTTGGCGCTGCCGAGGCTGTTGCTCTGAGCGTCGATGTGCAAAATTCCGAAAGCCTTCTTCTTGGCGCGCTGAATGCCTCGCAGGGCCGCCAAGGTCAGCGTTTGATCGCCGCCAATCAGGCCGCAGATGGCGCCGGAGCGCGTGATCGACTCGGCACGAGCCGTGATCGCGGCCAAGGCACTGCCGAGCTCCTGCGGGGGGAGCGCGACATCCCCGCCGTCGGCCGCGCGTAGCTCGTCGTACACGTCGACGCCCAGCGCGGCCGAGAAGGAGCGAGCCAAGGCCGAGGCCTCGCGCACCGCGCGCGGGCCGAAGCGCGCGCCGGGTCGAAACGAGCTGCCGCCGTCGAAGGGCACGCCGCACAAGAGCACGTCGACGGCTGGCACGTGGTCCGGGTCATCGTGGATCGGCAAGCGCAGAAAGCTCGGGATGCCAGCGACCCGCGGCACTTCATTCGAGCGCGGAGCTCGAAACTTGCGCGCCTCGCGCACGCTGCTGGGTGCCGCCGTGGCGCCTCTTGCCGAGATGGCTTTGGGCTCGGGCTTCTTGGCGGCTGCTGGTTTGCGCAAGGGTCACGCCTCTCGCTTTCGGTCGCTACAGGAAGCGACCTCAGTTCGCGCACGGAGAGTAGCGCACAACCACGCCGCCCGGGGGCTCCTGCTGGAAGACCTGCGGCGTCAGCGGCGGATTGTGGGAAACATCGACGTTTTCCAGGATTACGTCTTGGTCGCCATCCGGCACCTGCAGCCGCAAGCGGCCCGGCACCTCGGACTGACAACTCGGACCACTGGGCGGCTGCGGCGAGTCGAGGCCATCCGGATCGACGCGCGCGCCGGACATCTTGGCTGGGCGGTGCCCGACCAGCTGCGCCCGGTACAGCTCGATCCCTTGCTGCGCGACGCGCACCTCGGTCACGCGCACGCGCTGCGCGCTGAACGGCAAGGCATAGTCCTGCTCCAGCGGTTGCAGATGAATTTCTTCAGTTGCATCGCGCGTGCTCTGAATGCGCACCACGTACTCACCCGACTCCCAAGCGATGCTGGCGGCGGCGGGCGAGTGCAAAAGCACGGGCGCCTCACCGCGCAGCAGCTGCACCAAGGCCGCGGGCGGCAGCGGAACATGCGTGAAACGGCCGAGATTGCAGGCGTTGGCCGGCCCGCGCAGAAACTGCTTCTGTCGCAGGTCGAAGAGCGCGAATTCGTGACCGTCGGAGGTCAGGGTCGAGATCGTGGCGCCGAATGGGCTCACGACGTCGAGCCGCAGCTTGTCCGGCGCCGCGACCACGTACAACAAGCTGCCGCGAATGCGACCGGCCTCACCGAAGTAGTCGATCTTGGCGTCACTGGTGAGCGCGCGACTACACGAGGTAGTCGCGCGCATGCGATCGAGTGCCGCCTGGGCGTTCGGAAATTGCGACGCCGGAGGCGGCGAGCCGCAGCCCAGCGCCAGCACTGCCCCGAGCGCCGCAAGCAGGCGAATTTCAGCCACGCAGCGCGTCCAGCAAATCCAGATCCGGATGCGGCAAGCTCAGCTTGGTCGAGATCAGGCCGATCTCGTGCTCTTCGCACAGCTTCGCCAGGCCCAGACCGTCGAGCACGGCGACGGGGCTGGCGCCGGGGGCGGCGGCTTCTTCGCGCGCGCCACTCAGCACCTGACCGGTGGTCATGATCAGGCCGGCTAGGGCCGGGCCGTAGTGGTGCAGCGCGCCGCGCAGCTCGGTGACGCGTTCGCGTCCGACTTCGCGGCCGTCGCGACGAATCACCACCGCCGTGCGCACGTCCCCCGAGGGACCTCGCGCCTTGCCGGAGAGGTGTAGCTCCGCGCCGTGCAGGCCCGGACGCCGCACCTGGCTGAGCTCGGAGAAACCCATACGTTCGAGCACCAGCGTGAGCAGATCGCCGAGACCGCGGTGCGACAGATCTTGCAGCGAACGCGCGAACGAACGCCGCAGCACCTCGCGGTAGCGCTCCGCAGTCTGCAATAGATCGCGCTCCAAGCGCGCCAGCTCGGCGTCGAGCTGCCATTCGCTGAGGCCAATGCGATTGGCAGAGATGCGGAAGCGGGGACGACGACCCGCGGCCAACGCGCGAACGTTGTCGGTGCGCGCAGCGGCCAAGAACAGCCCTTGCGACGCGGCTTGGTCCCCCGCGAGCCGACCGCGGCGCTGCGCGGCCTCGCACAACGTCGCGGCAGCCACCGGCCCGCGGCTGCGATCGAAGCCGAGCAGCATCGATTCCACCGCGTCCGCCAGATCCTTGCCGCACAGGTCGTCGATCGGTCCTTCGCGCTCGGGCGAGCGCTCGGCGCGCGCGGGACCGCGCTCCTCGCGCCGCTCGTCTCGGCGGCTGGAACCACGATCGCCACGTTCGCGCTCCGGGCCGCGTTCGCGCTCCGGGCCGCGTTCGCGCTCCGGGCCGCGTTCGCGCTCTGCACCGCGTTCGCCACCGCGCTCGCGCTCTGCACCACGCTCTTGATCGCGCGCACGGACGCGCTCGGGACGCGGCTCGGCCGCGCCGCGCGCTTCGATTTCCTGCGTCAATTCAGCGGGCAGGACCGCCGGCGCATCGGACACCGTGTACGACGGCAAATCATCACCACCACGCTCGTCACCGGGACGACCGCGACCGCGACGGCGACGACGACGACGCGAGCCATCCGTGGCCGCGGCGGCAGCAGCTTCGGTCGGTGCGGCGTCGGCTGCGCCGCCGAAGATCGGCTCGTCATCGTCGTCTTCAGTGGCGAACAGCTCCGTCGCGTGCGCGGCGAGCTCGGCGCGTGAGCGCTCTCCTTCGTCCGGCGCAGAGCTGCCATCTTCGTCGTCGAAGGTGACGTGCGCAGCGTGCGGAGAGCTGGCTGCGTCGGCCGGCGCTTCTTCCAAGGTGTCGACCTCGGGCTCACCCGAGTAGCCCTGAGCGGCCAAACGTTCGAGCGCGGGCGTGCGATCGGCCAGGCCCTTCTCGATCATCGCCGGATCCCATTCGCGCAACGCGAACACGCCGGGCTTGATGCGCACCAGCGGGTTTTCCTTGTCGCCCTTCTTCACCAGCGCAGCAAGGCGCGCGCCCATGGTGACTTCGGGGCTCTTGCCAACGTGACTGAGCAGATTCTTCTCAATCGCAACGTCGGTGATCTCTTTGTAATGGAGTGGTTTACCTACGAGGCGCAGAACCTGCGCCGCGGCTTCCGTGAACGTCATACGCTGTCGATTTCTTTCGCTTGGGAGAGAACTTGCGTTCTCACTGCCTGAAGGTGCCTCCGGGGAAGCGCACATTCGCTCCCGCCGTCGGCAGGACACCTTCCACACCGGTGAGATAGCACGTCGGGCCAGGTAGGCGAAAGCGGCCCATTTGCGGGGTTTCGTGGAGATGGCTCCGCCGACCCGCGCTTTTTCGGGTAAAATGCGGCCGTGGACCCGGGACGATTGTTCGACGAGCTCTTGGGCATCGCGGCCCGAACCGGGCTGGAGGTCCGCACGCGCGCCTTCCGCGGCAAAGTCTCGGGCAAGATCCCGTTCGCCGGCGGCCTGTGCACGGTGCTCGGTCGGAAGCTCGTGCTGCTCAACTCGAACGCCACCGCCGTAGAACGCTCGGTCGCCCTCGCCGATGCCATGGCGCGCTTGGCATTGGCCGAGCCCACGATGAGCAGCGATGCCCGTCGCTTCCTGGCCGAACGCGCGCGCTCGCAGTCAGGCGTAGTCGAGCCCGAATCCGCGCCCAGGCCGGGCTTGGCAAAGACGCTCTCGTCGCACAAGAAAAAGCCTCAGCACCGCTGACCAACCGAAGTAGCGTAGTCGCGTGTTGAAGATCGAGACACAAGTCGAGCTCGCGCCGCTCACCACGCTCCGGGTAGGCGGCAGAGCGCTGCACTACACGCGCGTCGAGCACGCGACCGAGCTCGATGAGGCGCTCGCGTGGGCCAAGCAGCGCGCGCTGGAAGTGCGCGTGCTCGGCGGCGGCAGCAACATCGTCGTCGCAGATTCGGGCTTTCCCGGCCTGGTGATCGACATGGCGTTGCGCGGCATCCGCTTCCACAACCTCGGCACCGAGGTGGAGGTGCGTGCCGGCGCGGGAGAACCTTGGGACGAGCTCGTAGCAAGCATGGTCCTTCGCGGCTACCAGGGGCTCGAGTGCCTGAGCGGCATCCCCGGCCGCGTGGGGGCCACGCCGATTCAGAATGTCGGCGCGTATGGGCAAGACGTGAGCGAGACCATCAGCCAAGTAGCGACGCTCGACACGATCAGGAGCTCGCCACGCACGTTCAGCGCCGAGGAGTGCCAATTTTCTTATCGAGATAGCTGGTTCAAATCGCGCGAGCCCGGTCGCTACATCGTCACCGAAGTGACCTTTCGGCTGCGGCCGAACGCGCCGCCAGCGCTGCGCTACGTCGAGCTCGAACGCCACTTCCTCGCGCTGGGAAACACGGCCCCGACCTTGTCCGAGCTGCGTCAGGCGGTGCTGCAATTGCGGCGCGAAAAGTCGATGCTGCTCGATGAAAGCGACGCCAACGGTCGCAGCTGCGGCTCGTTTTTCCTGAACCCCGTGCTGAGCAACCAACAATTCCAGCAGTTTTTGGCGCGCGCCGAGGGGCTCGGCAATCTACCGCAGTTTCCGCAGGCAGACGGGCGAGTGAAGCTGTCGGCGGGCTGGCTGATCGAGCAGGCCGGTTTTCCGCGTGGCACGCGCGATGGCCAAGTGGGCGTGTCGACCAAGCACGCGCTCGCGCTCGTGGCACACGCCGGCGCTCGCGCGGACGACGTGACCCGCTTGGCCAGGCGTGTGCAACTCGGCGTGCTCGAGCGCTTCGGCGTGCGGCTCGAGCCCGAGCCCGTGTTCTGGGGTAACGCTCAGCCCACGCTGGCGTAAATCGCGTCGATCGCTTCGTCCAGCCGCGCGAGCTCGGTGCCGCCGGCCTGAGCCATGTCTGGGCGGCCGCCGCCCGAGCCCCCCAGGATCTGAGCGGAGCTCTTGATCAGATCGCCCGCCTTGAGGCGATTCGTCAAATCCTTGGCCACGGTCAGTACGAGTTGCGCTTTGCCATCCGCCACTGAGCCGACCAGAACCACGCTTTGGCCGAGCTTGTCTCGGAGTTGCTCGGCCAGCTCACGCAGGGCCGCGCGATCGGTCACCTCCGTGCGCACACCCAGCACTTTGACGCCCGCGATCTCGCGCGCTTTGGCCAGCAGCGCATCGAGACCGCCGCCGCCGCCGCCGGTCGCGAGCTTCCTTTGCAGCTCGTCGATCTGCTTTTCGAGCGCGCGCTCGTGTTGCAAGAGCTTCTCGACCTTGTCGAGCACGTTGGCCGGCGTGGCCTTGGCCAAGCCGACGACCTTGGCGAAGCTCGCCTCGACCTCGCGCAGGTAGGCGAGCGCGCCGTCGCCGGTGACGGCGATGATGCGCCGCACACCGGCCGAAACGCCCTGCTCGCTCACGATTTTGAACAAACCGATGTCGCCGGTGGCGCGCGCATGGGTGCCGCCGCACAGCTCGGTGGACTCCGCCATGCTCAACATGCGCACGACATCGCCGTATTTTTCCTCGAAAATCATCATCGCGCCGCGCGCGCGCGCCTCGTCCATGTTGAGCACTTCCGTTTGCACGGTGTGGTTCGCGAGCGTGCGTTGGTTCACCAGATCTTCGACCTTCGCGATCTCTTCGGGCGTGAGCGCGCGCGGGCTGGTGAAGTCGAAGCGCAAGCGATCGGGGCCGACCAGCGAACCTTTCTGCTGAGCGTGCGAGCCGAGCACGGTCCTGAGCGCCCAATGCAAGAGGTGCGTGGCCGAATGATTGCGCCGGGTGCGATCGCGCCGCGCGCTGTCGACGGCGAGCTCGAGCCGGTCGCCCACGTGCAGCGTGCCGGATTCGACGCGGCCGCGATGGGCAACTAGGCCCGTGAGCGGCTTGTGGCTGTCATCGATCACGACCCGGGCCGACTCACTCTTGATCGTGCCGTGGTCCCCAACCTGACCGCCGGACTCGCCGTAAAACGGCGTCTGATCGCTGATCAGCTCGACGCTGTCGCCGGCGCTGGCCTCGTGCACCAACGCGCCATCTTTGACGATGGCCAGCAATTTGCCGTGATCCTTGTCCTTTTCGTAGCCGGTGAAGCGCACCGCGCCGTTCGGCACGGCGGCCAGCGCCACGCGATAAACGCCTTCCACCGCTTGATTCTGGGACTTGAACTCGGAGCGCTCCTTGGCCGCTTCCAGCGCTTCGTCGTAGCCCGCCTTGTCGACCACGAAGCCGCGCTCGTTGCAGATCACGTCCGTCAGATCGAGCGGGAAGCCGTAGGTATCGTACAACTTGAAGGCGTCCGCGCCGGGCAGCGTGGTCGTGCTCTCTTTGGCCATCACCTCGAAGCGCTCTTCGAGCAGTGACAGACCGCGCTCGATGGTCTGCCGGAAGCGCACCTCTTCGTTCTCGGCCACCGACGCGATGTGGTCGCGGCGCTCGCGCAGCTCCGGGTACTGATCGCCCATGGCGTCCACCACGCGCAGCGCGACCTCGTGCAGGAAGGGCTTTTCGATGCCGAGCCGGTGACCATGGCGGATGGCCCGACGCATCACCCGGCGCAGCACGTATTCCTTACCGCTGCGGTCCGGCATCACGCCTTCGGCGACCAGGAAGGCGGTCGTGCGCGCGTGATCGGCGATCACGCGCATCGACACGTCGTCCTTGTCCATGGTGCCCGTGTAGCGCTTGCCGGACAATTCACTGGCCCGGTCGATCAGTTGACGCAGCAAATCCGTGTCGTAGTTGTTGGTTTTACCCTGCGTGACGCAGGCCAGGCGCTCCAAGCCCGCACCGGTGTCGATGCTCGGCGCCGGCAGATCGGCGAGCTTATACTCACCACCGACCAGGCTGCGTTCGAACTGCATGAAGACCAGGTTCCAGATCTCCATCCAGCCGTAGCCCTCGACCGTTTGCTCGTCCCCGAACTTGCTGGGGTCGACATTCGGACCGTTGCAGAAGTAGATCTCGCTCGAAGGCCCGCACGGGCCGGTCTCGCCCATCTGCCAAAAGTTGTCGCTGGCCCCCATTCCGATCACGCGATCGGACCCGAAGCCGGTGAGCTTCATCCACAGATCGCGAGCAAAGGTGTCTTCCGCGATGCCGTTCTCGCCCTTGAAGTAGGTGAGGATCAGCCGCTCGCTCGGCAGCTCGAGCTCCTTGGTCAAAAAGTCCCAGGCAAATACGATGGCTTCTTCTTTGAAGTAATCGCCGAAGCTGAAGTTGCCCAGCATCTCGAAAAAGGTGTGGTGGCGGGGCGAGGGCCCGACCGCCTCGAGATCGTTGTGTTTGCCGCTGATGCGGATGCACTTTTGGCTGGTCGTGGCACGCTTGTAGTTGCGCGTCTCCCGTCCCACGAACACGTCCTTGAACTGAACCATGCCCGCATTGGCAAACATCAGCGTGGGGTCGCCGGACAGGACGACCGGGCCGCTCGGGCAGATCTCGTGGCCGCGACCACCGAAGAAGTTCAGAAACGCTGTGCGAAGCTCGGAAGAAGTGTTGCTACTAGACGCCATGGCTGGGCCCGGAGGTGTAGCATGGGACAACGGCCCGCGAATACTGAGCCAAAACATCACTTTCACTCGAGTCGGATGAGCGATACGTCCCTGGAATTTGCGGAGGAACACGGCCTAGGCAAGGTGCTCGGCCGCGTGCGGCTGGACTCCGGGATTGCCACCTCGGCCGGCTCGGAGGGCTCGCGCACGCGCGCCAGCCTGCTCCTGAGCGAAAGCGGCCTGTGGTTGGTCGCCGCGCGCGACCGCTTCCATGGCCAGCACCTGGATCTGCTGACCCACGCGGATCTGCGCCTGGTGCCCGGACGTCTGCGCGATCGGCTGTGCTTCGGCCAAGAGGAGCTGACCATCCCCGCGGGCCGGCGCCACGCGGTCGAACGCTTGATTGGCCTCGCGCGCTTGGCCTCCGCGAGCCATCGCCCGAGGCCGGAGGTCAAAGCTTCACGCTGGGTCGTGCTCGCGGACGAGCTCGGCCAGGCGTGGCTGAAGCGCGAGCTGGCAACGGGTGAGGTGCTCGTGACCTGGCTGCGCGGTTCGAACCCGCTGCCGCTCAACTCGCGCTTGATCGGCGAAACACGCTGCGATCCGTACCTGTTCCTGACTGAGCAGCGGGCAGCGATCGTGGCCTGGTCGGCCGTCGGCGACGTCAGCTACGTGCCGCTTCATGCCGAGAGCACGCGTATTCGCAACGAGGGCGACAAGGCCGAGCTGTCCT
>Ga0247774_1001259_pt1 | contig 12801 bp, 16 predicted proteins | sample UWRJL001104B6_FD_179933 | JGI IMG/M metagenome (GOLD analysis project Ga0247774, IMG submission 179933) | Plant litter microbial communities from Arlington Agricultural Research Station in Wisconsin, United States - UWRJ-L001-104B-6 | ecosystem: Environmental > Terrestrial > Plant litter >... | reverse complement strand
CCGGCTGACTAATCAATATGCAGCTCGTAACCAATCTGTTGCTGTTGTAGCCCTCTGCAGTAGCGTCGCCAAGGCGCCGCCGATCGGTCGCCGAACCCTAGCCCTTGTTGCCCTGTTACAGTTTCTTGCCATATTAAATGGCTTTAGGACGACTCCCGGGTCTCCCCGCACATACACTAGAAACCCCAGTCTACCGCAATTGGCGTCTCCCCATGAGTACAGTCAGAGTATTTGTCCAGGTCTTCCCAGTAGTAGTCTTCCACCTTTGCGCGACAAAAGTTCCGTACGCAATATTTATACTCGGAATGGGATAACGGGGAGCTCAGTCGCCAAGTGTCACCGTCCCATTCGTCAATATCACCCAAACAAGGCCCTGTTGATGTCCTCCTCATTCGTACATCATACTCGATGTAAGGCATGCCATTCCACATGCAAACCACATCACCATCGTCGCCGTTACAGTTCCACGCCGTTGTCACAGACCTACTCTTAGACACGGAAAATCCGGCAGCTGCCCATCCACCATCTACACCCCCTGTGACGCTAAACCCAAAGCTTGTTGTAAAGGTTTCTGAAATACCTATGCCGCACCCGCCATTTGTGCAGGCCATTTGGTCCTGTTTAGATGACACGCGATTGTATGGTTAGTTGAAGAGGGAGAGCTCTATGCAATAAAAGCGGCAGAACGAAGGTATTATCTTACCGTCACCTGCTTGCATAGATGTTTTTTTACTGGATTGCCGCTCTCATATCTTTCGATGTTGTAATCAACGCCGCAGCCCATTCCTCCGCCAGGAAAACCCGGGTTCTGTGCTGCGACACTACTTTCATCCCCTCCTCTCTTGCGAAGCTCCTGGAATTTGAGGCGCCCACCCTCAAAGCAATCAGGGGTTTGATCTAGAGGCATGAGGCGTTCTAGTTGTTTGTATTGCAGCATCAAGCAGTCGAGCTGCGCGATAGACTCGTCTGAGAAATGTTGGCAACTGAGATACTTGGGACCATCCGAACGGGTCCTATTGGCCGACGTCGGTCCCTCGTAAGTGATGGGGTAGGCCGTGGTTCCAATGATGACCCGGCCCATGCCGTTGGCATTGACGTCAAGTGTGAGTGGCTGGTTCTGGAGCAGATCATCGTGGGTAACGGTGTTGGAACAACTGGCTGCGTAGACTTGGCGACCAACTGAGTCGGTCATCCACATGGCCTGACTCCCAGTAGCCTTGTCATAGTACCAGATAATTCCGACGACTACGGGCATTTCAATCCCTCCACTGCTGGACTCAAGAGCCACTGGAGATCCTATGACGGTAATGACGAGAGCGAGGCATGCCCATAAATAAGAAAGAATGAAAGCCATTCCGGAAGGGAAGGTGGGTTCTTTGGAGAATCGAGTATTTGGAGCCACGAGATGAAATAAGCTAGTGAAGCTAATTACTTGCATCAGTTGGAGGGAGACTAGAGGACTACAGTTCTATTTATACATTGACGCCTAGAAGCCTGTTCCATCACAATAGGAGAACCAGAGGCTGAGCAGCCCTTACTTACGTGCCGCTATGTAGAGAGCACCAGGCATGATAATAAGCCCTTGGCCAACTTGATGCATATTGACGTACACTGGCTAATCAGACAATCGTACTGGCTGGCAGCAGTATATTGATTGCATGCCCTACATGTTGGTTCCCAACTTTAATATTCTTGAACCAAGACGGAAATAACACGAACTTACTACGCGTCTCAATCACTTTCTAACTGCCCAGGAGAAGCGTCAATGTCAGACCAACAACCCCCAAAGAAGCCCATCCAATGTGTCTGGTAGAGCCAGCGTTCTCCCCTCCCCATCCACAATTTCCGCGCGCCTGAGAACCATTTCGTTTATTGGCCGCGTTTCTAATGCAATCCAGAGTCCTCCCACTGAGCCGAGACCAGTCATCCTTGTTCTCAATTTTGGAACAGTTGCCATAGATCTTGCACCCACTACCGTCGCCGGTGCCAAAGACAAGAGTGTTTCCATCGCAGCACTACACGTGTACGCAAGAAAATCACTTTAGCATAGCTAGAGATTGGAGGGCGTGCGGGGAGGGAGGTGACTTCCATTACCTTTCGAAAGTCGTCAAAGGTCCCATTGTCGGCTCGGGTTACCTGGCATAAGATGACATCTGGATAGCCGGTGCCTAGGTATGTGAAACCAGGGTTCGGATCCTCTGATCCGCAAGTTGTAAGGTTCGAGCTCATGTTCATGTTGTATGAATACCTACAAAGCTCGAGCGAAGCGTTATCGTGTTCGTCGTAGACGACGGTGAAACGATGCTCAAAACTGCAAACTCAGTTGGTAGAAGGTGCGATAAAGTGAGGAGACGGGTAGTATCGAGAGGCTGAGTAAGATATAGATGCTGCGAGGAGTGTGACATGTAGTTGGACTTGTTGGTCCGTTCCTCATTGATGCATATATCAGCTGAAGGATAAATAAGTAAATAAGTTGTTATGTTAGCGGCGATCACCCTCTCCAAGCGCGTTAGCTCGAAGTTTTCGCCATGATCTCTTAACGATACGACTTTCCAACAGGCAAAAGAACCAGCGACGACCAACAGGCAAAAGAACCAGTGACGACCAACAGACAAAAGAACCAATGACGACCAACAGACAAAAGAACCAGTGACGACCAACAGACCTCGCTTCGCCTACTTTATATGATTCTACGATCAATCCTGACGTGGAGAAATCTGTCTGCCATTGCTACACAAATGAGTGTCTGGCAAGAGGCCAAGAGTTGACGTCTGTCGGCTAAATAAATGCCCGCGGCTGTCGCCGCCCAAATGACGTCAATCACAATGAAAGGACCAAATTTGATCCTGCACTTGCCTAACCGACGCTTAAGGGATACTAGGTGGAAGGTTGTCTCCAATCTCGTCAATTAAAGTGGGTAGTAAGTTGCCCCCCTCCCCCGATCTTCGGTTAGTTGTCCTGCGTAAAAAGTCCACTCTCCTCGCGAGCGGCGAAGGTGACTCGCAGTGGGGAAGAGAGGCTTATGCTGCCGGGACGACCCCACTGGTTGGCAGCGGGCTCTGGGTGCGTTCAAGTCAAGATCGAGAAGAGACGCAATTGCGAGCTAGCACAGGGGGGCCCTTCGTCTGGATTGGCTCTGCGATATATCAGCTTACAGTCCACCATATTTGCGATGTCGAACAGTTGGGGAGAACAAGAAGCTGCATACGAGACTGGTGACCAAACTCCGACTTTCGAACTAGACGACATTCACTTCGATGGCCAGTCAGACGATGACGAGGATGAGACAGAGAGCGAAACTTTCGCACGGACGAGCCAAGGAAGTCTACAGAGGATGAGAGAATATCCCCAGTAGTTAGAGAACTCAAAGAGAATAAGAATCTTGCAACTATCATACCTAACATAACTATGGCGTGTGTGATGTCCTACCAGCACCAATGCTGAGGACCACTGACATCGTGTGTCCAGAAACGCAGGAAGCGATAGCCGACGGCGGCAGTTGGCCGGCCTTCCCGAATTGAGGTGGGGCTGCAGGAAATTTTCTTTTTCAATCAGCATCAATTGACTCCTACTTTGCCTGGCAGCAGAATTTTCCACACCATAGATGTCTTCTTCCAACCAGCATCAAACGTCATTCTGCAGCCTGTGATTGCTTTGGCGCAACCTCACCTCCACCCGATGCCACCGCCGCCGCCAGGATGTCTCTCGTAGGCCTAAGGACCATCCTTCGCGATGTCTTCTTCTACGATTTTAGAGATCCGTTTCCTCTTCTAGGAGGCCTGGTCCTAACTCCTAGCGTCACCAACGCCAATTTCCACTTGATAATCAATATCATCCTTATTATTTTAAGCAACTATTTCCTATAGAATAATGACAACAGGATGCTTCTATAAGACTCATAACCTTTTCTCCCTGGAAACTATTATATTGTCGCTAATAGTATTATCAATATTAACAATAGGATTATTCTTATCTGGACTATTTCCCTTGGTATGGAAACAAGGATCTAAAAAATTGAGGATAAAGTCGATAAATAAGATAAACATTATATTGTAATGAAGATAGAGAAAACCTTATAGTTAAAGCTAGAAGCTAGGTTGATTTCAAGATTATATTTTCCTTTTGCATATAAACAAAATTAGAATGTCTATAATCTTGGTTATTGGATCACTCTCCCACTAAGCGAAGGATGTGACGGGTTGCCCCGTACCGAGCTCGAGCAGTAGCCCTCGTGACAACCAGTCCGGACTGACGGAGACGACGGCCGCAGCACGTGCCACGGACACTGCAGAGCACGGCGCGCTGAACGCGCCGTTGCTCCATGAGACGGATGGCCCGTGTGCTCCTAATCAAATCTGCGAGCAGTCTCCGACTGCTCGCCGAGATTCTCATTTTCCTTCCTCATCCGAACCATTTTGTACAATAAGACCCAATCAGGTAGCACTGCCAATTGGACCCCTCACACACCGGGAGCTACCCTGATATCGCCACAGAGGCCTTTCCAAGCAGGTTTCGCTTGAATTAACACCAACACAGGTGATTGAGAACCCACAATTCAAGAAAAGCATAGATAAATTTCACTATAACACCAATTCTTGGGATATTTAGCATGGTAAGAATCTCTTTATCAGCAGGCTTTCGGAGCTATCAAGGAACGGCAGGAATGCATACCCGGTCACCTCCAAAAATATTTCACATGCACCAACACAAGCTTAGTATCCGATGTGCCTGCCTATGCGCAAGATCTCGCTTGGCTTTCTGCTAAAATCAGAGGCTGGCTATTGAGAGCGAGCCAGGAGGAACAAAGGGCGAGAACCGGGCGAGGGAGGCCGGTACATTTCATGCCACCTACATAACATAGGTTCATATGGGAGAAATGCATATTATTGATGGTGTGCCGTTTGTGTGACCCGTTGGCGATGGCGGTACAGCCGCAAACCAAGGTCCTGTACTCCCAATTCGGAGTACCTTTGCATATAGATGTCTGCCTACTTCACAATTCAGGGTCCAACTTGAGCATAACTGGTTCAGTGAGCCACGCATCTGTTGTCTTAGTCTTTGGTCCCTGAATTTTGAAGTATAAATAAAGAGGCAGGAAACGATGAAATTTCAAGCTAGACCAAGCAAGCCGTCAACGCGATCTCGGTCCGGATCTCGAAGATAATTTAATTCTTCTCCCTTCTTGCACGCCATCGTCTCTCTAGTCCTCTTTCAAAGCAGCAACACATTCCGCCTTCCCAGGCCTAAGCAAACAAACAACCCAAAGGCAATCATGTTCCGAGTCGTCACCGCAGTGTCCTTCCTCTGGCTCCTTTCCCGGCCCGCCATGGCCGCAGCCATCGATGAACGGCCTGATGCAGCCCCGCCTCGTCTTTGTAAAAGACAGGATTCCGCCGTCGTGGCCAGTAAGAACCTGACAAGCGAGCAAGTTGCCGCTATGTTCAACGCCACAGGCGGGTTCTTTCATACGTATGACACCGCGCGGTCGCAAACATCTGGTAAGCTTCGAATCTTCTTATTTGTTTCCCGTTCTCCAGTTTATGCCATCTCCTGCTGTGTCGATATGCAAGGTAGATGAACGGCAGGGGCATATGATACTAACTTTCTCGCCTCGAAAAGCACGTTCCACTGTGGTCCAGGTGTTGCATGTGGGTGCGACTTTCACCCCCCTGCAGAGATGTGCAGCATCGTTGGCTGTATCATCGCACCCATTCCTGCCGGCCATTGCTGAGCCGGACATAGGGCACCTCTTGGAATGTGGCGGGATATGTTTTCGAGGGATGTAAATTTCAAATTGGTGCAGAAAAATGAGGCGAATCACATCAATTATTTTGTTAGTTTCGACAGAAGGAAAACCAAATATAGAAGAAAAAATTCAGAGCGGATCTAGCCATTGAAAGTGTTCATTCCGGTGTCTCTTTTGCCGTCCAGTCCGTGATGATAGTCCTATACGAACGAATCTATGCGATAAACGTGTAATGGTGCCAGGCAGAACGCTGAACTGGGGGGTCACGATGCGTCCAACGGAATTCTAGAAACACGTATTTGAACCAGGCTTCAACTTGCTGAACTCCAAAGGGTCTCCCGAGTCCGTCCCTTTCTCATTCAGCCCGGGCCAATCTCTTGGTCCTAATATTATTCCGGCCCCGCGATTGGGACGGTGTCTATGGCCGGCGTTCGTGTCACTCCGACTTGTCTCCACACAATCCCCACGCCGGCCGGCTACTTCCATACGTCCTCGGGTCGGGTAATAACGACGCTCTATCAGAGTGGGTACTTAAATCCCTACGACCCCCAATCCCCCTCGCTTGGTAATTTGTCTTTCTGCAAAGTCAACCTGAAAATGCCTTCATGTCACACAACTCGCAGCACATCCCTTCGGTGGACCTGTCTCCTTCTCGCTGTTCCAACAGGAATTTTTGCGGGGTCCGTTACAAACCAACAGATTCCGTTTCATGCAGTCGCAGAAAACCACAATAGGCGAGGCCTCTATCGAGAAGTGCGATGAAGGGTTTACTCCTTACTACTGCTGGAAACTCATTATCGGACACTTAGAAGATGTTCCCCGCTGGGTCGGAGGTAAGGGCGTTGTCCCATCTGAACTCAATCTCACACAATGGCATGCGCCACATAACATCTTCCCTGCCCCTCTTATAACACGCCATGGACTTGACAATATAAGGCAATCAAGGACTGGAAACTGATAAGAAACAATGCCCAGGTCCGGGACCCGTACCATCGCTGGACGATTGTGACAATGATGAGTCTCGTCGGGGAGCATATTGGACCATTTGCGTGATGCTTGAGGTAACTAACACTTTACAAACCATTCCTTGGAAAGTTTGCATTTATAACTCAGTGGAACGACAGGAGGACAGTGAGGACATTATTGTCGCATATGGTGTAGCTTGCGCGTACGCTGCTTCGAATGGAAGCATGGTCGAGATGTATGCGTGCTAGGAATTAAAGATTTTAGTCACAAAGAAGGAGTGTTCTTTTTTGGAGGATCTGCAAGTCCGGCCTCGCCGCGCAAAGAACACGCAGTCCGTCACACCGGCCAGGAGCTGAAAGGAGGGATTCATACTGGCGGAATGTCTTGCGTTACAAGGAGAGTAGGGCAATACGGGACATCAATAGAATATCGACGGGTGCCATTTAGTGGCGGATTCAGCGGCTGTGCTCTCGGTGGCTGCAAATACCCTCTTAGGTCTAAGGTGGGTGTGCCGGCCTGACGGCCGGCACACCCTCAGGAGAAAAAAAGACGAAAAGAAGTTTTTTTTACATAGAAATTCAAGGTCCCCGTTTAGTAGCATCTGTAACAGGGCGGATGGCTAGGACTTAGACAGCACTTCTTTCCTACCCTCTAGGGCCCGAAACCCATCGCAGCACCAGGTCTGCGACAGAACAGCGACGGCATGGCAGAGCCTTCCGATCTTTGGGACCAGGTCAGAGGTCTCTTTTTGGACCCTGGTTCCGGTCTTAACATTTATCTCATGCTCTCGGTGGGGACTACCAATGGATGTGCCCCGTTTCGTGTCGTTGTCGCCTGTTCTACTACGGGAGCATCTCGTCTCGGTTATCTCCCCTGCGTTGGAGTGTGGACTGGACAAAGAGACGACTGGGATAGCGTAATTTGTTTCCTCAACGAAGCTGAAGAGATTACTGGCTACACGTGTGTGGACTACTTGAGGAGAAATAACATGTCAAGACATAACTAGCATCAGAACATTGCAACTTGCCACTATTTAGATAGCAAGACGGGTAAGGGATATACTTTCAAGGCAATACTAGAACCCATGACTATTGAAAGATCGAGAGGATACAGATTAGATATTTCATTATCTATGGTCGTATAGTAATTATAAGTAAGTTTATATAGTTTCAGCGTTTATATAGCCTGAAGCTGTAAGCTTCGCTAGAAAGGTCGAGTCGTACTGAAAGAAAACCAAGTTATGTGTGTTTAACTCAATGAAATAATTCTCTCGGGTGTTGGTTCTAAAATGCCATAGAAGGCTTCCAGAGCTACGTGATGTCATGAGTCCTTTGAGCCATCCGGCCTTGGTAGCACTAGCGTGCTGAATTTAATCTTACAACGTTTGCCATAGGACAAGCCAAGAGCATACAGTTATATCTAAGTGGAAGTTTGAGTAGATATGTGGATTTTGGAAGTATTATTGTCTTGCTAGAATTAAACCCTTGGTCTAATATATTACATATCGATATATTTATTCATCTCTTGGAAGGCTCAAATACACTCGGATGGGCAAGACAAGACCATTCGCTGCCTCTGATCGGAGTATGTCCTACATAGACACAACCACACCGTACCAAACTTCTTCTGACGCAACCGCCTGCATCAACCTGATGGCATCCAAGTTGATCCCGCATTGTTTAGTTTCGGTGCCCCGAACGCTCTTACAATCTCAATAGGAGACATCGAAGCGGCTATACCTAGCCTCCACCAGTGCAATAGTAGCGGCGCGACAGCAATGGTAGTTGCGATAACAATCGCCGGGGATGCCCATACTAACCGTACACCGGTCTGGTAGATGATCTCCAGGGCCATGTGTGTGGCCATGAGCCGCTGCACTGGCCGGTACTCCTCGGCGACGCCCATAGCCTGCTCGGCAGCGAAGCGGAAGATGAGTTCCCGCGCCGCCTGTAGCATGGCTTCCGTCGGATCAGAAAACGAGGTATCACATTCAGGGGCTTCGTATCAGCAGAGAAGCCGCTAGGAGCATATTCCGCACGGCTGTGAGGCCCCCCGACATCGTCTCCATTACCGGGCCTGACCAACGCATTGTAGTCTTTGATGCAAACGGCGTGTTCAGCACGAGAGCCATCCCGCCCTGGTCCGATGCGCCGGCGGAAGGTTGGGTCTCGGTGGAGACATACTCGATGGGCTTGTCGTCCGTGTACCATATAAGTGGCTTGAGTCCGATATCTACCCGGGTTTCAATGGTCACGGGGTACTCCAGGATCGCAGGGACGAAGGCACTTCTTGACTCTCAAGTTATCGTTGCACGCGCTGTTTTTTTTTGTATACTGTCAAGTCTATAACCGGTCCCCTTTCGTCAAAGCTATCGGCAAAATATTTTTCGCTGTAGGAGGGATGAGGTGCTAAATATAACGGCCTAGGCAGGTGATGTGGTCGGGTTGTCGAAGGACTCTGTACTCTCGTCGCATTTGACTTCGTACCCCGCCTCGCGCAAGATTGCGAAGCAGAGACCTCCGCATGGCGTGTCGCCAACACTAGGAGGTGGCCCGTCAAGGTGTCTCGTCAGCGTGGCGAGCATAGTGTCGGCTAGGGCGCTGACGGTATGGTTGTTGTCACTGGTGATTCTCCCCGTGGCCACGCCCATGATGATGGGTTGCGCTGCTTCGACGGGAATTGTGACGGGCATTGGCTGGTTTCTGTCAGTGACAAAAAATGCCTTCTGGGCGATGAGTCCGTGGACGGGCAAGGCGGCCATAATTAAGGCTGCAAGAGCAACAAGGTTGAAACCTCTTCCGGCAAAGATAACTGTCTTAAGGCTTGTGCGGAAGGACCAGATGTTGTGAAGGTCCTGGAACGTGGTTCCCTTCCGCATCGCTGCAACCCACCACGAGATCTCGATGCCCTTTGCGAACGTATACCGAAGCATAACATTAGCAATAACCGCTGCGATAGAAATATACACTTGGGGGGCGGGAATATCCAGTTCTCAATCGGGGTTTTGGTCGCTCTCGCTATCGGTCCCAGCCGAAACCGTCGGCTGAGGTTTCTCGTCCATGAGGTGAATATTGAACGACGTGCCTTTGACACAGTCGGATAGGAAACAGGGAGTTGTCAAGCTGGGATATTCTTTCAACATCGTGAAGTGCCAAAAGAGAGCGCTTGGGTCTCATTTTCTAAGTTACCCGTCGCGTCTAAACTTAATTTCCCTCCCTCTGATCCTCTGATAACAATGATACACTGCTCGTCTGTTACCAAACCCAATCCATCGTGATATTGAGAATATCCCTTGCCAGTTAGAAGTGGAGCACTTCGTTTGGGATGATCTAATGGATGCCACCGACTCTAGCCACCCGTAGCAGCATGGCCCGAACAAATGGCGGGCAAAGCCGCTGCGCGGGATCGTGGGTTCTAGCCCGATTGGAGACCTACACAGGACCGGAATGGGAACCAAGTCAATACGATGGATGGGTGCTTAGCCAGGTTGTCGAAGTCAGGTTGGCTCTGCAGCATCAGAGTTTAGGGTTTGCAATTTGCCCGAGTGTCTGAAGAATGCATGCATCGATTTGAACCATGGCGGTCGTGATGTCGTGGCTGCTGTTGTCCAAGGGACACCACACGCGAACGACCACGCTCGCCTCGTTTTTGAAGCTGAAGTTGAAGGCGCGACACACCTCCGTCGAACGCTCCATTCAAGAAACGGCATCTAAGACTTTTTTTTGGTTCGAGGCTTGGAGTCCCTTGTGAAGCCCTCTTGTGAAAGGAGAGACATCGACCGCCTAGCTAGCCAGACGTTCTGAAATGAAGGAGCCTCGGAGATAAGTTCGATGGCTCCTGCGAATTCACTCAAGGGTGGAGCTAATATCAATACCCACCCAAAGACGTGTTTAACGTTCCCTCTTTTCGTGTGGATTAACTACTTAGCTCACATTTATAGGATCCGGCCGTCCCGAAAGCCTTTCCCACCATCTGCTTTTTCTCTGAACGTTTGTCGAAGATGGAAGCGAGGATGTACTTGCAACTGTAGCGAGACTGTCGAAAATCATCTCTACGATGGGCACAAGACGACACAGAATGTATAAAAAGGTTACCGAGAGATCTCAAGTTGGCTGTGGAAAGAAATCAGCAGGCAGCAACGATAGGAGCTAAATTGTTGCTGGCATGTTTCTATACGGTCCACCTGTGTTTGGGTCATAAGTGTTGGGACGTTGAACATTCATTCGGCAAAATGTCGGATGTCCATTCTGTCGGGTCAGCTCTGCGGCCCTCTAGTTTTTATTTACTCTTCATCAGTCTAGAGAGATAATAGGACATTGTAAGATCTGCACTCAGCATTCCGCACTCCGCAGGCTATACACTCCTTTCCGTTAATATATTTTTTCAGCCTAAGCTTAATTCTCTGGCATCTTGCTAGGATTTATTAATGAGCTTGAATCTTTGTAACACCGGCCCCGCTGCAGTATAGACATATCTACACCTAATGTTTTATCGTGGCGCCGTATACGCCTCAAGGCTTTTGCTTCTTGGCCGCCTCAAGCAGCCTGCATGTCGATTCAGGTGTCCAGAAATCGCGTATACCGGCATTAAGTGCTTCTCAGATTCAAGAAGGTTCAGTCACAGCTTCCCGTATTCGTGTCGTATCGTGTCGTCTCATGAGGGTTCGAACCACTCACACAACGCCATAGTAGATTCAACGCGGCATCGCGACACCCGCGGAGCGACCAAGGACGGAGAGGTAGAACGGGGGAGGGGAGCAGCAATGGCAAGCAGAAGCCAGGTCCCCTAAACCTGCCCCTGGCCGGGGCCTTGGCCATCGCTTTGGTGACAGGTTACTTCCTAAGCGTCGAGCTTTGGCACGATGCCTCACCAGGTATTGAAACCAGTACGCCGACGGGGAGGCCATCCCCACTAGCAGGCATGTCTCCTGTACAATTCGACCAAAAGCTGGACCTAGAAGAAGGAAGGACGGGCATTCTGGACCTGCGGAAACAGCTCGCGCAGCGGGCGACAGGACACGTATTGGAAGTCGCGGTTGGCACTGGACGGAATCTCGGTCTTTACGACTTAGAGGAAGGCAGTGTTATAAGGTCTTTCACCGGCCTTGATATCGCCCCCGACATGCTTGATGTGGCGGCCCAGAAAGTATCGAAAGCTTTGCCTCCTACTGCGGACTCCTCGCCTTCCGTCAGCGTGTTACGAGATTCTGATGATGGAGTTATTGGTGGTGCGGCCGATTTCATGGATGGGAGGATCCGCCTGGTGCGAGGCAACGCATTAAATGCCTTCCCGGGCCCTCCGCACTCGGACGACGACGAGCCGCACAGCTATGACACTGTCATACAGACTTTTGGGCTCTGTAGTGTCTCGGACCCAGAACGTCTAGTCCGCAACATGGTCCAAGCCGTCACGCCGGGGACTGGCCGTGTCATCCTCGTCGAGCACGGACGGGGAACATGGAGACTTCTCAACTGGTGGCTCGACCGCAACGCAACCGATCACTTCCAGAAGTATGGCTGCTGGTGGAATCGAGACATAGAGTCTGTTATTCGAAAGGCAGTCGCCGATGTGCCCGGCGTCGAAATTGTCAAGATATCACGCCCCCCCAAGCAGATGAAGACAGTTCTATGGATTGAACTCGGCGTCATGACAACGTAGGGCGGAAGGAGGGGACGGAATTCATGAGGTGAGTAGTAGGATTGTTACTTTCTCTGCCATGCCTGCCTCCATAGACTCCGCCGGTATCATACAGGCGGACCTCTCATACCGATAGCGAGGCCTCGATGCTCGCCATGCAGCGCCATGTTTTCTCCCCTGAGTAGTATATGAATACACACAAGCCTCCTATCTTGTTTTGGTGTCGGCTCCTCTGCCAGGATAGTAGCTTTACCCCAAGCGCCGATTTTCCGAGCCATGTTCCTCTGACGGCATTCTCTACTCACTCCGCACGCAATTTTAGCAAGACTCAAACAAACAGTCCAGCTCCTCGAGTTCCATATTTTCAGGCATCTCATCCCAATCAAGGAGGCCGCATGGCCTGAACAAGCCTTCCCCTTCCACGTCCTTTCTCACTTCACCGCCTGCAGGAG
>Ga0247774_1001258_pt1 | contig 12803 bp, 9 predicted proteins | sample UWRJL001104B6_FD_179933 | JGI IMG/M metagenome (GOLD analysis project Ga0247774, IMG submission 179933) | Plant litter microbial communities from Arlington Agricultural Research Station in Wisconsin, United States - UWRJ-L001-104B-6 | ecosystem: Environmental > Terrestrial > Plant litter >... | reverse complement strand
CCCCCCCTCGCCGTGCCAGGATAATGTCCAGGATTACCTCAAGTCTCTACAACGGAGGGATGCGCAGCAGGAAAATAAGCGCTATGTAGATAAGGGCCGGGATACACTGTTAGACGGCTATATCGATGATGAGTTTGATGTCTACGCTGAGCAGCAGTTCATCGCCGGAATACCTTTCGCACGCTCATCGACCTGCTCTTGGACCACTATATGCTTACCTGCGGAGATCTCCGACCCTTTCACATTAAGTTTCCAGGTGACGGCGCGACCCTTTGTATGCTCTATGTTGTCAGAAACGCGAGAGAATAACGCCGATAACGCAGCTGTATGCAATTGACGGTCTACGACCAAAAATAAGGCCTGTTTTGCCTGTATTTCGTGTCTCTGATGATCGCCTGTCAAAGTTCAAAAAAGTCTAACGTGGTCGCCGATCATCGCTAGCGATCATCACTACTCTCAGGGGACAGCCGCCGGCAGCTGTCTGAGGCAGCGTTTCTGACACTTTCTGCATCTTCGGGGTTGATCGGAGAAGTGCAGACTGAGTAACAGCTTCAGCTGCTGCAAGGAAGGTACGAGTAGATAGGCGGGATACTAACGTGAATCTCAGATTCTCCGAGAATCCCGATCGGTCGCAAGTCTAACTTCCCCCCATATCAGGCTTCCCCGCAACGCCAACGCCTATGTCTCACAACCACGCAACCTCTCCAAGCGGCCGGGTAGAATATTCCTGAGGAGAGGGTTAAATCTTCGACTTGCAGACAACAAGTCACGTACGACCATAGGTAGCAGAATACTCGGGATCCCGTCCGCTCTCCCTTAGATAAGCTGCTAACCGCCGGACCAGTACTACGGTGGGTGACCACGTGGGAATCCCCGGTGTTGTACGTCTCTTTTCCTATTTTTTTTTCCATTCCCCCTGCCATTGCGTGCAGATTAATGATCCCTCCAAGTCCGTCTCTCGTGTGGCCGCACTAGATAGATACGTCCAGAGCGCACAGGCCTACTACCATTTGTGCGCGGACATGGATATCCGAGCCTAACGGGTCTCCAGCTAGTTGTTGACGCCTAGCTATTCTTTCGGCGTGACAGAGACAAAAGGAATTGATAGCAGATAAGAAACATGCCCTTCTTCTACAAGGTAATAGTTACAAGCGATGTTAGAGTTTATCACCTTATTCGAGCGCCGAGCTCGAGAAGCCGCTACACGTCGTGGCCATTCTCGACGGCCTATTGAGGCGGGGGTCCTACTATCGCTGGTCTTCGCGTCCCCATCGATACCGGCGATGCTACAACAGTAGGATGAGATATAACACGGGTATTAGGTACTTGTAGCAAGATATTTCCCCTTTAGGAGAGACGATTATCAATCCTGAAAGGATGAGGCAAAAAGGTAGTCCCAGACCCCTCCTTCTGCATAGAAAATAGAAATAAGTAGAATAGTAGTAGGCAAGCTCTAAGGCAACCTGGGTCTTGCTAGTCCCTCCAAGGCCGACGATAGCAACTCTTTGGCACTTATTTTGAGCGAAGAGCATATATCTGAGCTTGTCCAATGTATCCTCTCGTCTGACAAGCACTCGTTTCGCGAAAAGGGAATATAGAAGCTAGCATATCCACCGTTGCTATGGCCATCGTCTAGGGCTTCCTTAATATGCCTTCTAAGACGGCGAATCGCACGCTCCTTCCCTTCGCCGTAGATAAGCAGCATAAAGGTACCGAAAATTCCCAGGAGGTAGTATACGTTATCTTCCGGGCGCGTGGTTTAGCGCATCGTTGCCCGGTCGAATCGCTTATTAACTCCGAACTAGGAAAGTTCGGTCCCCTAAAGCGCTAAAATAGGTAACTATCCCCGTTTATTTTGTAAATTTGCCGTTCTAGGGACCTCTTGTCGCCGAGTCTTATGTCTTCCTGGGTGAAGAACTCCACTTATACTAGGGCCAGAAGCTCCTGTAGCGTCCAACCTCTAGTGAACCGTTGACTCCCTCGAAAAGTTAATTTATAAGAGAGCTCTGTATAGTGATTAGTCTGCGAAGAACCGGAAATAGAGATATCTGGAGGGCAGGTATAGTATCGAGCGGTATCGCGATACTATTAAAATATGGAATTTATCGCCTCATCGAGTTCGGTTGTGTTCGACCTGTCGATGTAGCAGGTATCCACCTATTTGCTGCAAGCCATCACGCCATGCTTGTTCGGTAGAAATCCTAATTTTGTCGTACCCAGCCGCCTTGCCTCCGTAATACCGTCCACCAAGTCGCTGAATATAACCTCTTCGTGTCTGGCCCCTATCTATGTGACAATATGTCATAGGGAGGGATATTAGTACCGACTGGGTCCTTCCTTAAGCTAATCTTGCCGTCATTGCCGCGTTGCAGAAGTCGCATTGCTGCGTTCGGAGGTGGTAGTGGGGAAGAGACCCTGGATGGAGAGATCGTGCGGTGTCAAGCAAGGCTGTCATTCCTTAGGTCGTAGCCTGAGAAAGAGAGGGAGGAACTTACAACGTCACCAGGCATTAGGCTTGACAGCCAGGAAATAAGTAGCGCCTGTATCTATATCACGGGCCTGGGCTGCTTTTTCCTGCACGAAGTCGTATTCTCTGCTCTGTAATATCGCAGAATTCTCAATCTTCAGGCAGCCTTGGGAACTACTCGGTTCGCTCGACTCGTTCAACTTCCGAGGATTAGCCGCCGAAGCGGTCTCAGTTTTCGGCCCTGGTCTCACCTAATAACCAGTCCAGGAAAGGACACTGTATCTTCTGACTCATGCTTCTGTGTTCCTGACGGTTGTGCAAGAGTATTCGGCGATCTCGACATTCATGGGCCATGCAATGGATGCCAACGATTCGTCAAATGAGCGGCCGCAAAGTGGCGACGAGAGACAGAGAGACTCAACATGCGCCGACCCGCTGTGTACGGTCGCGACACGGTAGTTACGACCTGCGAGGAAGATATTGCCATTCGTAGCTTTCGTAGACTAGGTTCCAGGCCAGTCATATAACGATCAGCCGCTGTTTAGCATACGTTTCGTCGTAGAATGGAAGTTGACATCAAACAAGAGAGTAGTCGCGAAGCAAACGGAGGAAGGCCATGTCCTAGCTCCGAGTTCTGGAACAAAGAGCTGTCGAAAATTGCCGATATTTCGTAGTCGATCGGGAAGCTGTTGGAGACTGAAGGTGATGATTATCTCTATTCTGTCTGTCTAACTCTATGAACTGCGGCGGCAGCTGAAGAGGAAATGGACGACCGGTAGTATGTCGGCTCAACCGACACCAGGCTCCAACAGAAGCCTTATATTGATCTCTGCACTCCACTGAGGTGTTCACGAGGAGACGGAATGATTCCAAGTGCCATCTCCTAGACATCGACATGGTGGTAACCGTAAAGGTAGACTCTAGTGCTATGCGCATTCGGGTTATCAAGGGTTTGTCAGGCAGAGTGGACGAGATGCAATTTTTTTGCGCCTTGACCGTGGCGGACCACCCACCGAACCTGCTGCTGCTGTGGCCACTGCTTAGCGCCTACGGTGCAGTAAAAGAGCGCCGTTACCCGGCTGACTCACCGCCTAACAAAAACCTCGATTCAGGTTTCTTGTTTTCAAAATTGATTGCGCCAATTTCCCTGCAGTGGCTATTCTAGAGATAGCTAAAAACTGTCAGATTCAGAAACAGCCTTAAGTCGCTGCCTGGCCAAATTGGTGGCAAAACGAAGGCTAGAAATGTGACGGCTTCCTCAGGTCCTCATTTAGTTGTGCAACTGTAGCTACGCTTGTTAAAACGGGGACGATAAGGAAGAGGAGGCGTCAAAAATTTCTTGAGAATAAACAGTGAGGCGGCTGAAACGAATCGAACGAGCTGGCGGGCTAGGTGATTTAATTCATTCCAAGAAATAGACTCTTCGAAAGTGAGTGTCTTGTATAGGGCTGGCTTGGTTGGAAAGGGTCTGGACAACAGAATTGGGCAAGCGTCCCGATGATCATTTTAGTCATTGGGTTCCCAATAACCGGTACACTTGCTAACGTTTTGATCACGGTTGATCAACGAGGGACGTTCCTTGAAACTGGTATTAATTTGAAGACGGCACCTGTTTCAGACGACACTGATTTTCCAGCCTAGTTCCTTCATAAGATTCTTCCAATACGACTTTCCTTGAGACACCCGCGAATATTTTCCTGTCAATATTAACCAACAATATTGCCCTCGGCGTTGTTGGGATGGTTTGGGTGACACGGTCGTCGGTGGTTATCCGCGATCCTGAAAGCTTGGAGCTCCATTTTCGTGACTGACGGTCCTTCAGAGACTTGGCGGACGACAAGTTTATCACGAACACATCGCATCAGCCCCATTGCAGTCATGGTAGTATATAGAATACTGTGCACAGCTTGCAAGTTAGCCACCTTAGTAGTTAACTTACTGCTTGGTAGACGATCAATCGCTTCACGATTCAGGAATTGATATAAGGAAACAATGATTTCGGGTTAGCATGGCGATGTGTCAACACCGTATCGTTTCTATAGAAGCCTAACTATGGAGGATCTGTAGATCTCTTATGTTTGAATCTTCACATAGTGTTGCAAGCTCACTCTGGTCTAGGTAAGCCCGGAAGTTCACCGCTCCTTAATCATCTGCAACCACCACGCTTTAAATTCGTGGAATTTTTCCATAGTCCCCTTAAAATCGAACAATTCTCGTCCGGTGGATAAATTCGAACCATATGGAGTAGCTGGGCTAGCATTCTGAATCGAATCCATTTTCGACTTTGAGACTCATGGTCAACGAATGTGTGTATAGTGGAGAAATGGACGGGCGTGATTAGGGGCAGCTTCGCGGCACTCTCGCCCAAAGTGACCGATACAACCGTATACAATCAAGCCATACACCGTCAAGAATACATTTGGGTTAACACTCTCCAGTTAATCGGGTAATCGGATCGCTTGCTATCAGGGGCCCCCTTCACGACGAAATCTAGGCGCTGGACAAGTTTTAGGCAACGGGATGCTAGACTCGCGTCCTGGTGATTTAACGACGGATGTCTTTTCGCTGAATCATCGTCATTCACTGAAGTTCAGATGCGGTCCAGATATTTCTGCTGCATCGGCATCAGCTAACAGTTTCTAGATGGAAACAAACAATCGATGCTTTTCATAAAATTCTCGGGCACTTGGAGATACTTTTGCATCTCCAACATGGGAAACGATCAGCGACGATAAACTTTTTCAGCCTCTCATCTCGGTTGGTGGATGAAATGGCTCTCCTTCGGCCCGCTGTCTGCCGCTGTGGATTGGAAATTTGGGCTTGATTGGGTGTCTAAGACAGCCCGATGGTGACCCTGGTGCTGAATGGTCGAACACTCGACATGGAAACCTGTATCACACTGCCGTGAGTACTTAGGCCGCTGCTCCAAATGTGGTGAATGCGGGGCTCACCACCACACTCAAGCTGGAAAACAAAAGCCTCCGCAACATTGACAAAAAGCCCACCAAGGTCAGCGAACGGGGAAGGTCATCATTTCGGATCGCCTCGAAGCGAAAGCGGTATAGAATAGAAGGATCCGCCGATCTAGCCGACAGATAATCGTCCTCGGAGAAAGAGCGCCTGTTCAACGACCAGGCTCTGCTAAAGAAGATGGCGCTGTGATGTTTTACTACTTGGCGAAAAATCTTCACGCATATGCTGTTGGAGATCTCCACGACACAGGTGAATTGCTGCACTTCGCCCCAATTAGCTGACCGGGTGGTGCCGTGTGTCGTGGACTAGGGCCAATAGAGGTTTGCCAGAACAGTCAGCGATGATGGCCTGGCCTTCCCACCTCTTCCGATTGTCATCGGGCCGCGATCTTCGCTTGATGCTGGCGTGGAAAATGCCGTTGCATTCATCGAAGTGGTGGTAGAATCGATCCGTCGGTTATCGCACGGTGGACGTGACTTTAAGGTACTCGGCGCTTGCAATTGTGTCGCACAAAGGCGGAGCTCTTGAGCAGGTATCGTCCAAGAGCGGCACATCAGCGTCCAATCATGCGCTTCTTACTGGTGATGGGAAAAGAATGGTTAGGTTTGGCCTGGTAGCATTCAAGCCGTCGTGCGGAAGAGCCTGCGGGTTCAAGAAGCTACTTTGTCTTGACTTCAGCAGTACTCCGCACAACCCAAGCATATTTCCTTGAACCAGGTGCTCATGCTGGTTGGAATGAAATGCCATGGGCGCCTCCTTTGCTCGGGGCCTTGCGCGGCAAGAATTTGTTGAGAAGCGCTTCCCTTGCACAGAAACACTGGCAATGCTTGCCACGTTCGTGTATTTCCACCATCTGGAGCAATGTCGTTGAGGTTTTGGAGGCCGATGGCTGCGTGAACTTGTGCCTCCGTACTTATTGCGGGGTGGACATGTGCTGGCTGGCTGGCTGGCTGCTGGAGAGATTCGGTCAATTTCGCACGCTTCCCGCGCCAATAATGCGCATGGGATCAATCGTCTAATGATATTGAGGTATTTATGCAGGAGCTGTCAGCGGAAAAGTGTGTGGCCAGCAAGGATAGGAAGTCGAATGCGGCACCTCCGCTGGCCAATGAACTTCTGGGTTGCTTCTTCAGAGGTGTGGTGTGGTTCATCCTGCCGGAGACAACCTATGAAGAGCTCTCGAGCAGGGTTGGTAGCGATAGCACCGTTCCCCTCCACTAACACCTATAAAGAGCGAGTGTATCTCGTCACCAGCCTTAGGGGAGCATCGACCTTCGATCCTCATTCTCGACGACAAATCAGCCAGTAACATATGCGCAGAAGCACCTCGCGGGCAACCCCGAGCTCTCCGAAGGGACGACTAACTCGGCTTAGTTCCGGTACTGACCACATGACGAAGTCGACTCACCGAGGTCCGGGCCGACCCTCTTTTAACCTCAAGTCCGTACCATCGGCTCCGATCCACAGCTCAGGAGCCCCGAGGATGGCTCCGACACCTAAGGATTACCACGAACCGTACTTGAATCCCCCAATTTCTTTCAAGCATTTCATGAGGTGTCGATTCGACCGGTAGCCGTGTTACGCGATTGCGAAATGCCAATCAGTCGATTAAAACTGCCGCCCATGTCAAAACAAAAAAATTTCGACGCCACCTTCTCGAACGGATAAAATGCTGGGCGGGAATGGCACGCCTATCCGAGCGGGATTTGAGGCCTTGTGCGGCCTTGTGTGACCATTTGCAAGCTCCCAAGGTCAGTTGATGCGATTAGTTGGGGGGAGGTTTGATGTCGACCTATGAAAGATTTTTCTCACGCTGTGACGTGGGACCGCACTTCACTGGAACCGAGCCGGCCCGGGGGACCTTAGCCGGCATCCGATAGCTCCGGACGCCGCAAGTGGCGGCCAAAAGATGCAGGAAGGCATGCCTCAGGCCCCGATTGCCATCGAAGCGCTGCAACAAGAATGGATTTTTTTTTATCGCTTTCTGGTTACTGGTGTGCGCTTTTCTGATGGGGGATGACTTGATTGGCGACGGCAGGGGTAAGACTCCGCTGGAAGGATCCGGTCGGTCAAGCTGCGGGCTCAAAACAACCTGGCGATCGGTATGGACTGGGAGCACCTGGCTTGAAGGAAGGCGTGAAAAGCGGGCCTGAAGGACATGAAGCAGCTACGGAGCTGTTCGCAGCTAAGGGAAAGTTTTGGAGAGCATGAGGGTGGGAGAACGACTGGTCATGGCTTTTCAGACAGGTATGCTGTGTGGTGGATCCCGTAGGGCACGATACCCCTGCTCGCCCTTTCTAGTGCGCGAACCTGAATAAGCCAGGGCCTTGTGTCCGTGCAAAGACCAGCGATCGCGGATGGAGTCCGAAGATCGCTCGCATTCAACGCACATTCGGCATTGCCTACACCTTCTGGCTCCTGGATATGAACAAACATGCCCGGTGGGCTTGCGACTGTTTGGCGCGAGGTCATCCAACACCTACTCAGTACAAGGCATGTCGCGCCAGCAATGACTTGGTAATCAGGTTCCCGTGTTGCTTCTTGCTTTCACATGTTCCTATACAGCGCCCGCTGGCACGGTTGGCCGCGCTATCAAGAATGGGGGGGCCAGAGAGCCATTCAAGTCCACCGGGGACCGTTCCGTATTTTGGCCGCCTGATTATCACCGCACAACGCAACCCCTGGAAGGGCAGCCTTGCACTTGTGCTCCTTAGTTTGCGTCGTTATCATATCACCGTCAGGCGGGGTATGTTTAGTCGACGGATGTTGCTTCCGGGGTCTGCAAGATGTTCCTGCCGACCGCGCTAAGAGTGTTCACGACCTCGTATGCAGTATCACCGCCTATTTGAGGTTTAGGGCCCACAGTTTGCGGATTTCTCGCTCCTCAAAAGCCGCCCGGTTTGTTAGCAATATTGAAGAAGTCGCTGGGAGGAATTCAGTTATAGCTGGCGAATATTCCCTCGCTTTTTTGGTTCCGGATTTGGCTTCAAACCTTCACCGATTCTCCAGATTCCGTGCTGAACTTGAGAGTCCATTTAAGGAGATTTGTGGCAAGCAAGCTGGGGTTTCAGGAGGCATCTGTATCCATTTCGCGGCATTTCCAAGGTATATACTCCTGATATCCATAATCTCGGTATGGAGCCGGAGTCAGTAACAAACTCACGCATTAGAGACGAAAATGCCTCACGGCGGAGAGTTCCAATACATCATCGACTGGCGCACTGGCGGTCCACCATCTCCGCCCCCACATGGCCAAACTCTTCCAAAATCACATCCACCAACTAGCACGCCTAAGAAAGGGACAAAATTGGACAAGCTCCTGACGCTATTCAGACCGCCGCAGCACTTAGCACCTGCCTAGACACTCGGACGATCTCGCATAGACTGCACACCAAAGGAGGCCCGATGCAAACAACGCCATGGTGTTTCTCTCAGTTCTCGCAATAGTTTCCAGGTTTCACAATCAGGCGGATACCAGAACTTAGGTGGACGTTAAGTATCGGAGGGGCCCGCTATTAGAGTATTTGGCAATGCGGTAGATCTACTAGGCAAGGCTGCATTCCAGCCTCGCGTTACAAGACAATTCTGTTACTCTGGTTTCAAGATCATGCATTGGTTCGTGTAATCGAGATTTTCAGATCTGTGATTTGTTCTTTGGAATCTTCGCCCCGTACCACATGGCAGATTTCTGCCAGCCCCGGACGGCCCGACTGCTAGGTATTGTGCGCTTCTCCAGGCGTCGATGCGCCAATTCCGCCCCTTTGTCACTCCGAAGTACCGCCCTGGTAGCTTTCAATCCAGACCATAGCAAGCTTCGTTGGAGTCTCACGCCGTGACAGCACCAGAGCCCAGCGTCTCTCCCAGCCCGCCCCCAACTTGCATTCCAGCCTCCGGCACCAGCAGCACAACTCTAGGGCATCGAGTGCTAGGAGAGGAGGGAGTGCATTGAGGCCGAAGCTCCGAGCAAGGCGACCTCCTTTCTTACGGCTTGTAAGGCTAGAGGGGCTGTGGTCAGAAAGAGAACTGCGCCTGTGTGACCACCCTGACCTGCGATTGGGCCATCTGCGAACGAGATCACTCGACGCACGTAATATGTGTAGTTACCCAGTCTGGGCCGCGACACCTGCTGCAGCTGTCTCTGTGGAGTGCAAGGTCGCGTCGAGCAGACCGCGTTCCGGGCATCGTCATTGGGGATCGACGGTGACGTTCTTCGTGAGGGTTGTCGGAATGTCTGCGACAGAATCGGCGGTGAGCGAGGGCAAGAAGGCAACGGGAAACTCGCGTCTTTCTGTGGTGTAGATTCGTGTACTCGGGCGTCGTGGGTGGATGAATTGTGGACGGCGTCGTTGGGCAGACTTCGAAATGGCAGTGTCGAGCTCGGCCGACCGAAGCGAGAGGCTCGACGAGTATAAATAGAGCCGCGATTTCCATGTATTTTGGGGGTTCTCAGGGCTGGATTCACGGTGACCAGAAATCCGAATACCGCATCTATATTTTTTTTTTTTAAATTGTCAGCTGAGATGAACTCCGCATTTGAGGATATTGAGATGCAGACCGGCCCTCCTGCGCCATCGAGCCCAGGGCTGGCGACTTCGCATACGCTGGTGGCAGACCGGGAGGGACAAGGTATTCGAACACCAATGTCCGGTAGTGGTGAGTCGGTATTTCTCTCCTGAGAATTGTCATAGCGACACAAGCTGATACACTTTGTGTTCACCCTAGCGATCTGGCAAAACGTCGATCCTCAAACAGGTGAGCGAGAGGTGATGCCCACGCACCAGTACCAGTACTGACGCACCCTTCAATTGATAGCCCGAGGGCCGCTGGCGTATGCCAAGCTTAAGAATAGCGACTGGGGGTTTGCAAACTACCGCATCCGTGGCCATCAGTGTTCTCTTGTCCTGGACTATCTGAACTCGGAGCTCACCGAGATGGATCTAGAGTCCCAACGATTATTTTCTGATCCCAGCCTAGTTGACGCGAAGGAAATGCCAGAAGCACTGAAGACAGAAGTTAGCCAACTGATGAGCGGAACAGCTGCAAAGCTCCTGACCTACTGTATGACCGATGTTGTCCTTCCATGTCGAATCGCCAATCAGGCTTGTCTCTAATATGGCGATAATGATGTAGACGAGCTGTTGGTATACTATAGCCATGTCAAAGGTTTCGAGACCCCAAGCAAAAGACACTTAGACCATCAACAAAGGTTTGAGATCTGTAGGGGGCTCGTTCCCGGAATTATTGGCAACTTCTCCGACAATTCGTCCCAAGGCGACCATCGTTCGGTGTTCCGGCGAGACCCTTTACTCATATGGAGCGATCAATTAGGCTGGCTTAGCCACCGCATTGCCAAGTGTTTTGTAAGTTTTCCCAGCGTCTCGAGGCTTTGTAATTCTATCCGGTGCCAATGGCTGACTCGGACAAAAAGAGAAGGGACCGTCCGGGCCAGCCTGATGATGATGACATCGTCATGGCGAGGATGAGCCGCGGCAAGTTAAACCCAGTAGCCGCTGTCCTCCTATCGATTATACTGGCGCTTCTTTTTGTTGCACCGATGCCTATTTCGCTATTCAAGATTCTCTCCGTCCGATCAACGTTTGCGCTCTTGGTTGTCTTCGAGGCAGCCTTTACTGCTTTTCTCCTGGCTAGTTTCCAGGCCACTTTCGAAGTAATAATGCTTATATCTATTGGATATGGCGGCGTGATGTGGAGTGCCGCGAGTAATTGGGTCTCAATCGGGTGATTTCAGTCGAGAGCTAGAAGGGAGAAGGCCACCCTGCTGGTTTCTTGTGGGAGTTGGTTCGGCGTGGGGATGTGACGACGGATTGGTCGCTGGATCTTGTATCTCGGAATAACATTCGCTAGGCATGTCTAAACGAAGATAAACTTGATTGATCATTCTTTATGTCGCGAGCGGGTTTGACCCAAGCTCCGGATGGCGATGGAAGGGAAGCACATAAAATAGGCCATGTTGCAGGAAGAGAGAGAAAAAGGGAGGAGAAAATTTGATCCGGAATTAGGTGTTCGCTTCGCTAGGTCGATACAGTAATAGGTCAGCCCCTTGCTTCTCTACTTCAGGCAGAATTTTGACCGAGGCTCGGGTTCAATATCTTGAATTTCATCCTGATAGCACTGGTCTTGGATGCTGGAAGTTTTCACTCGCTGTAATTTTAGTCTCTACTTCCCTAACACCAGCATCGCCAGGCGCACCCGTCTCCGATAGCTATTTTCGGCGCATTCGCAATCACACAGGGAAAATCGCTAGAATACCGTAGGTGCCGCTTGGCTTGAAGCGCCGTATCTACTTCTCCGACACCGGCTCGGTGAGGCGCCAACAAGGCATCATGCGGACCATTTTCTCACCTTGCGCTGGCACGAGCGTTCTTTCAGTTCCTCATCCCGGCTACAAGCCGCAAATTAATAGCAATGCGGAGAAAATTATCATTTGGTGACTATGGTCGTGCCGCCATGAGCATCCTTTGAACCAGGAACTTGTTGTTCCCTTATTATACAGAAACATGATCTCCTCGACTGATTCCGGTCACCGGCCGGCGAAGCTGCTCACCGCCTCACGAAGCCAACCACCCGCACGGCCCTAATTTTCAGAAGAAGGATATTTGCAGGGTACAAGGGTAACCCAGCAAGAATTGACGTTGCAATTGTGTCGACTGTCTCGATACATTTGAGCCTCGCGGAGGCCGGCCATGCTTTGGTCACCCTAGTTGACGGTCCAGTGCGGCCAGGGGCAGACCATTGAAAACGGCTACTCCAGGAAACCGAAGTGGCGCCAGTGAGAATCACAGTTTCGCGGGCCAATGCTGGCAACTAGACGACCAGGTTCCACTTGCTGATGCGCGAAGTGTTCGCGTCCGCGTTTCTTTGTTGATCAAACCGCCGCCTGTTCAACGCGGTACGAGTGGAGGTGAACTGGTAGAACTGCACTTTTGACACGGGCCAGACCGAGCCCTCGCCGCTAAGCACCACTTCATTCGCCCTAATGGTCAACACTTGAAGAACTTCTAGCCAAGGATCATGGTCGTTGTCCATCGTGACGCCTGAACATGGCTGGCCATTTCAAGGGCACGAAGGGGCTGGAACCTGATAGCCGCTCTCCAATCAAGGCTCGCCCTCTCTGCAGAGTTCTAGAATTTTCTAACTTCTAATGTGAAACTCCTGAGCATCCACCCTGATGCGGCTACAAGGACCAGGACGGGCGTCACTGACGCGGCGGCAGCGTTGGCGCCTGGTACCGTCTCAAAGCTGATGCATCGCGCTTACGATGAGAGGGGCAGTGTGGAGCAAATAATAATACTAGTGAAGTAGGGGTTTAGACTAGCGTCGCTATGTCAAACATGATTGTACA
>Ga0247774_1001257_pt1 | contig 12813 bp, 14 predicted proteins | sample UWRJL001104B6_FD_179933 | JGI IMG/M metagenome (GOLD analysis project Ga0247774, IMG submission 179933) | Plant litter microbial communities from Arlington Agricultural Research Station in Wisconsin, United States - UWRJ-L001-104B-6 | ecosystem: Environmental > Terrestrial > Plant litter >... | reverse complement strand
AGCCACAAGTCCTGAATTTCTGGAACAGTCGACGTCTCTTTGAAAAAGAGGACTTTGAAACTGAACCGCGGCGGCGGCTGGTAGAGATATTTGAGCACGGCATGCTACTTCCGTTTATTAGATGCTAGCATCCATGGATTAGACCAACGACGAGTATGGGAATATTTGGAGTCCCGAACGAGGTATCCATAGAAGACAATTCTTTCAGCCCCTGAAACACCATCCTTTAAACCCAGTGAAGTCCCGAGACCACAATAGTGTAGGCCCTACGCCTGTATAGGCCAGCAAAACAAGGCCAAAATATCTAGATGTGGAAGCCTGACACGGGGGTTGACCACGCCCGCTAGAGAATATACCGAAAGGTCTCGCTGGGATCTCTCTTTACGAGGCCCGAGTCACGACTAACCAAGCCTTCCTCCTCCATTATGGCCCCACCCGTCTCGGCCGCCTTCTCGTCCAGTTTTCTGTTCAGCCACGTCATGTAGAGCCTCAATAACACGGCCAGCACGGCCACCGCAAACATGGCCCAGGCGCATGCCGTCATGCCCCGCGTGTAAAAGGGCGCTTCCCGATCGGGATACAGCCTCACGCCTACGAGGGGTCCACACTGCCCCACGATCTGCAGGAGGGCGAACCCCCCTCCCTGGCGGCTCTCGCTGGCTTGGTTGTTGATGCTCCAGGTGACGGTCAGGGCGACGACGCTGAAGAAGCCCGCGCAGGCCAGGTACACGGCCACGTAGCGCAGGATCGGGGGCAGGCGCCACGGCTCCGCGAGGGCGAGAATAGCGTACCCGGCCGCCGACTGCAGGGCCTGCACGGCAATGGGGAAGGCCCGCGATTGCCGCGCGTCCGAGAGCTTGGCCGTCAGGAGAACCATGCCGAAGGCGACGAGGTAAGGCGGCGCGGACATGGCCTGGGCGACGAGTGCGCTGTGGCCCATCTCCTTGAGGATGGTGGGGAGGAAGACGGGCAGGGAGGAATACGCCATGTTGGTAAGGAAAAACATGGCTGCCGTGGTCCAGGCGACGGGGTCGATGAGAGAGGCAAGGACGTCGCGCCATTTGAGGCCGGATGTTCGTCCTCGCGTTCGGGAGCTGTAGGATTTCTCGGAGCGGAGGCGGAGGCGGGCGACTTTCTTTTCGCGGTCGGTGAGGTAGGGAGCCGTCTGGGGAGAGTCGGGTATGGCGGACCAAGCGATGGTGGCGGCTATGACGGAGGGGAAGCCTTCGACCAGGAAGAGGAGACGCCAGGGGGCGATGGGAGAGGATTCGCCGAGCTTGACGATGACCCAGGCTAGGCTGGAGGCAAAGGATGTCGCCAACGGTGCAGCTGTGCTCTTGTTAGAAAGGAAAGTCTTCATCTGGATTGGCGTGAGGGTCCCGAACCAGAGACAAAGATGGCTGTCCGAAATGCCAATTCCTTTCTTCGAAAGAAGAAGGATAGGTAAAATGGAATTCCTGTAAACCCCGCTTCTCCTATTCCCAGGATAACCCTCAAGGCAATAAGCATCGGATAAGATGTCGTAATGGACTGTAGCGAGGCGGTAATGCCCCAAGTCAGGACAATGACTGAGACATAGATATGCGCCGGGAAGACTTTCCACAGCAGCGCCATCCACTCAAAAGATATGTAGGATATGTAGAATGCCGTAAGTGCCCATTCGTACCAGCTTTCGTTCGGAGGGTCGGTTTGCAGGTCCTCGTCCATGCCTGCTATCCTTGCGTTGCCAATATCTAGGTGTCATCGTCAGTGGAAGTTTTCCCCCGACCTTCTCAACCGAACCTGGGCTTCATCCACGCGACAGAATCGAAAAAATCAACGCACTTGATCGGTCCAAAAAGCTCAACATATACAAAGCCGCCACCAACACAACCAACTTCCTATCAAACTTCTTCACGATAGCCTGCTCCTCATCTGGCGTGTACAGCTGAAAGCTCGCAGCCGACGCCGACGTCCCCCTCCTCCGAAACCTCATCTCGCCCTGCTCGTCCAGATCCACGTCATCGTCGACCCGGCCTCCATCCAGCGGCGGTGCGGTGTCGTGATCTCTTTCAGGCGTCCACTCATTGTCCAGATCCGACGAGGAATAGCTCCCGCTCGCACCGTCGGTGCGCCCCGACCCCTTCTTCCTCACACTCTGCATCTCGTACGACTCGCCGCCGGGAGCGCCCGAGGGCCCTAGCTCGGCGGCGTGCAGGTCGAGATCTGAGTCCGAGTCGAGTGTGAACTCGGTACCCGTTTGCGCGAAGGAGGGAGACGGGGGGCCGGCGGTAGCCATTGCATTTCGTGCAGGTTGCGAATCGTTGAGGAGGCGGGCTGGGAAATCGGATATCGTTGGCCGTTGCTCGAGGATCAGCTGGGTGGCTCCCACCGCTGCTGAATCTGTTTAATTGGGCATTTCGCGTCGAAATGGACGGTGCAAGTCGTGTAAGCTCTGCAGAAGCTTGGCCCAAGGGGGGGGGTGGAATAGTTAATCGAGTCGTCTGGCGACCCTTCTTTTCTCACGCACAAGTTTGTTGGATCGAGGCTGAATCGCGCGTCGCTGGAACGAGACGGTGGATGAACCTGGCGTTTTCGTGGATTGTGGCCCGCCAATGACGTATCCCGGTACCCGCATTTCGGAGCCCAGCTGGCAGGGGTCGAAGCATGGAGCGTGGGCACGGGCTCCAGCCCTATCATGTCCAGCTTCGTTGGGGGTTCAATGTCGAATCTAGATGGTTTACACGTATTTACACTCTTTTCGTCTCGCACAACTGAGAGGATAATGAAGTACTATTAGTGGACTAGGTTAGGATAGGTAACCACCTGTTCTCCATCCCAGCAGTTTCAAGCGGCCGCGTAAGCTGAGGAGCCAGCATCGCACCGCTCTATTCTTGAACTACAATTCTGAACTATCCTCCCTCAGCTGCTAACATATTTATAAAGGTAATTTCAAATACTTTAGGTGGTTACTATCCCTGCTATGTCTGCTGATTTGTCTCTACCGGGGTGGCTCCTGCATTCCCCTTCCTCGAGTATGGCCCTCCCCTCCGAGTTGTTGTAGCTTAGGCGTAGGACTGGCAATGCGATCCTTCCTACGCACAAATTGTAACCATCATCAATGCCTCATCAATACCTCATGTCATGATTCTTGTAAGATGTACGTTTCTCTGATTTTAGTACAGCACCCTTGTGCTCCTCAAACTTGGGCTGAAGTTTAGTAGCAAGCCAGCCAATCACCTAGGATCGGGGCCGCACCACTTGCTGAAGTCGGGTCAAAAGCTTTCCCATTTCTTCGCTTCGTTCCCATGTCGTAATCATATCCAGGTTCATCAAATGTGTTTTACTGTAGCCTAACCCTAACTTTTCAAAGACAAACAAATGTACCTCCCACCAGGTCCTTTACGGACTCTATACAGTTGCGCTGCATGAACCAAAGGACGGTTTTGTACACGGCCAGATCTCATCTTTGACCCTCGAGCCCTAGTCATTCTCTAGGGGGAATCCTCGTGCCGCTTTCCAAACAACCGTCTCAACCCACCTTTGCTCTTGCTCGGATCTAATGACAAGCCTCCGCTCTGATATGACGGCCACTCGTCTTGACGCGTCGTTGGAGTCGTCTGTTGACTTTGGCTCTGGCTCTGGCTCTGGCTCTGGCTCCTGCTCCTACTTCTCTGGCTCTGACCTTGGCTGTAGCTCTGACTCCGACTCCGACTTTGGCTCTGGGACCGGGTCTTCCCCGCCTCGTAGTCACCAAGAATGCCACCTTCCCTGGGACGGACCTGGTTCTTCATTTCTTCCGGCACCACCCTCTCCTCGTCGCCGCACACGACGACAAACCACCGTATGTCCTCACCCCGCTGCAGCTGGTCCCTCAGCTTCTCGAACCACCCGCCCTTCCTGCCCGTCGAGGCCGCCTTCTTCTGCTTGTAAAACTCGTCGCTCTGGTTCCCCGGCATCGACATGGCCCTCCGGTCGGCCGGCAGCCGAGCCTGCCTCTCCTCGTACCGGACAATCTCGTCGGCCACCGAGGCCGAGAGGTCCACCCTCGTCACGTAGTCGGCCACGAAGGCATACGGTCGGCTGACGGCATCCAGCTTTGTCGGGTCGTATTCCTCGAGCAGCTTCACCACAGACCATTCGTTGTGCAGCACGTCGTCGTGTTCGGGCGGCACAGTCGGCGGGGGGATCGCAAATTCGGGCGGGTCCTGGGTGCGGTTGGAGCTCGCGTTCTTGGGGTTCGATCTTTCGCCTGCGCCCGGGTCATCGCGTCCGTGCCGTTGCCGGGCCGGCGGTTCGGGGAGGAAGTCGAAGAGGGTGTAGAACGACTCGAGGATGGCGGTGGAGGAGGCGGGTGCTATGATCCATTCGGGGGCTGCATCGTCGATGTTCTGCACCACCACGTAGACGCGGATCGAACGGCGGTGCCACCGAAAGCCGTGGCAGAGGTATGCGGGCATCTTGGAACGCGTCCGTCTGAAGTTTGTATGGTTCAATCGGGCAACAAGGAAGCAAGTATGATGTTGCGAGGTCGAAGGAGGAGCTTCGGGACTTTGGGGGGCACAGTCGCGGCAGCTAGTGCGGGGCCGGGTCCCGGTGAAATTGCTCCGTGCGTCAGGTATCTCGGTGCCACTGCGCCTAACGTGCCGTTGCGGTGACGGGCCAGTGAGCGTGCAATGAGGGAATTGAGATCGGGTTCGCGGTATCTAGTTATCAACAGTAGGTAGATATCTGAGGAGGACAAAATGATCGCAACCCTGGTCTGCATTCGTGGTGACAGCGTAAAAACGAAGTAGCTTTGTTGAATGCATCACAAGCATTACTGGCCTCGAGATGAAACGTCGCAGTCAGATGGGGAATGCACGCAGTCTCTTCTCGAACCATAATAAAAATCCTTGTCCTGATTATGCCGGACCCCATGCATTTTGGGATTCCAGGAATAACGCTAGCTGCGCATGCAGAATCCGATTTCCTCTGATGATCGCCATCTGTTACGGCAACCATTGAATATATCTTGGGACTAGTGTGCCGGGCCGTGGAGGCGGAAACTCGGGGAAATGTGTTCTAAACTTAATTCGGTCGCCGCTACCTCTGCACGAAGGAGGCAAGCTTCCCGTGCACGATGCTAACAATACGAACGTTAATGAGACCAAATTTCTCATCCATGTATTGAACCCTTCCTTCTCTATCCCAAGTCTACCTTGTATGTAATTCAAGCCAGAACCAATTTCCCGCTTTGCTCCGCTACGTATTAGCGCCAGGAATATGCCATTCTACCTTCGCCGTCCCTTTCCCGCCATTCAAATGCTTTATATAACAAAAAGGGTATTCCTTGTCCATGAACAACTCAGAGTGGGGAGAGTCAGTTAGATGCCTTTTTAATCATCCGAAATGTCGAGTCCGTCTAGCTGCTCGTACAAAGCCTCCACTGCCATGCTGTCAAACATGGACCTGGGAACCTCCACGCCAGCTCGGGTCGCGGCGCTCCGCAACCGGCTGACCCTGTCGCCATCCCAGAGATTCTCCCGCCGTGAATTGTTGCTCCGCATGACATTTATAGCCCGCTGGCGCAGGGCAGGATCGCGGCAGTGGTCCACGACGAAGTGCATGGGCGGGCTGAGGCCAACGTCCAGCATCAGCCATCGGTCACGCTGCATGGCCGACGACGTGTTGTGCAATTCCCTCTTGGCGGCCTCGGCGATGATGACGACCTCCTCCATGCGCCGAGTGAAGGCTGGCGTCCTCTGTATTCCCGGTAGGGGAAAGGCTTCGGAGTCGTCGAGAAGCAAGGCCGGATCGATGGGGATTCCGTCGGATGACGCGGCGCTGGGAAGCAGGCCTCTTCGTATGAGGTCGGCATGTACCGGGGTGTTGAGCAATTTGGTAAACTCGGCCAGCTGCCCGTGCATGACGTCCGCGGCCGGGAACAAGGAGAAAAAGCAGGCTTCGACGACTTGGAAGTGTATGAGGTCCAGAAGGAGCGACCTGTATGGATACGTGCCGGGCTCGGGCATGTATCTCGACGTGGTAAACTGCTTGATGCGTTCCCGAATTTGCTTCATCCTCGAGAACACGATGCTCCTCTGAAGGCCCCACGTGCCTGTGGCCCAGAAGCTGGCGTCATCCTTGAACGGCCTCGAGATGTAGAGCAAGGCGAAGGTGTCTCGGATGAACTGCGACATGTCCTGATGCACCTCGGTCACGTTGCAGAACTCAGGGACGGGAAAGTCGTCAGTTTTCCGCATCTCGAGGAGGCGGAGCGAAATCACGGGCTTGAAGTCACGGGCGAACACGCACGCCGAAAGCTCGAGAACGGAGATTTGGGCCAACATGCCAAGAATCCTCGGGTTCGGGGGCCTGCTTGTTGGATAGCGGTCGCTTACGATTCTGTCTTTCTGATCGGCTAGAGGTGCGAGCGTCTCGTCAGGGAGGGTGTCGATGATGCGGAGGCCGTTGCTGAGGTGGGTAAGGGCGGCATCGACATTATCCCGCAGAATCTCGATGTACACGAATGCAATGCAGCACAGAATCACGACATCGATTCGGTCGGCCATTTCCGGATCGGCCGGCTTCTGAAGCAGCGACAAGGCGCGGCCGTAGTGATCCAGCCCAAATAGTTCTGTTGGGGTGAGGATGCTCGTTTCCCCCCTGTCGCGCTGCTCCTTTTCCCTCATCTGGAAGCTCTGCAACGCGGCCCCGAGCGCCACATAAGCATGCTTGATGGGACTCTCCACGAGGGCCATCTGCGGGATGGTGATTCTCCAGAACGCCGCCGCGTTGGCTACGTGATGGGCCATGCCCTCCTCCACGATGCGTCGGTACGTGTTGAAATACATCCTCTCCTTGTCGGTGCCGTCAATGCTTGCCGCGAGTGGCCGGAGCGTCCGCAGACTTCCAGAGGTGCGCGCCACCGAGCCCTGGACCGGTCGCTGTTGGACTGCAACGCGCTTTTTAGCTGCCGAGGTTTGTGCATCGTAACCATCGCAGGTTCGACCCGTCGAGGTGCACCTTAGGCAAGCCGGTTTCTCCTCACCGCATTTGACGCGTCGGATCCTATGCAGGACAGGTTGTTCTGCGTTAGTCATGCCTCACTGATCGAACCGCTTAATAGTTGAATTTGGCCAACTCAAGAGGCCGGGCCTTGAGACTGGGCGACTTACTTGCTGTTGTTAGAGTTCAAACGTTAGTTTCTTTCTCCGCCACTTCCTGGCCCGCATCAAGGGAGATGATAGAGACACCAAGGAATTTTTATCTAAAAGCGAATGCTTTTTGAGGCTTACCAGGTTATACAACCAGTTCGCACTTTGGGCCTACTCGCCCTCTTCCTCTTCTTAGCAGAATGGTCAGAGCCCGGGGAGTCTGCATGCGAGTCCACCGAGGCCATGCTATCTTCTCTTTCACGTCGGTTTGTAGCGTCAGAGCTGCTTCCAATGCTTTCATGACCAAACACCCCACGCGCCATCTCAGACGATGTCTCTCGCGGCATCATGAAAACCGGTGCCATGGCGCCGGGCCAGGCCAGTCCCAAATAGGCGGAAGAGAAGGTGTTCTGAATGTTGTCGACCGCCTGAGCACGTGTGTCGTTGCCAATTGCGATCATAGCTATTATTGGCCAGCTCGTTTAGCGAGAACTAGGACAGCGCCCGGTTTATGGTGGGTGAAGGGGGGTGAGACTCGCAATGGGGTTTTGGGGAACATGTTTTTATATCTCGAACATCGAGCCTCTGGTCGAATTCTAGAACTTGGCGTTTGATTTGATAACGGGCGAAAGCTGCAAGCCTTACGCCTCCAAGGTTAAGCCAGGGCATTGCATGTATTTGAATTCATGGATCCACAACAAGATGAGTTACCACGTAGCATGTATTGGAAAGGTCGCCCATGGGGGCGAATTCAAAGCCAAAAAATGGCCTTTTACCACCTCACATCTTGAATGCCATGGCCTGCATAGTGACACACCCAAGCTGAAGCTGCCTGGCGACCGGCAGGTATTACGTACGAAGATTTCACACCCTACAGAGGCAGGGAAGCGAAAGTTCCGCGATGCGGCGCGCGGTGCCGCATCCCGCATGTTCGGTGCCTTATCGGAAAGATTATTCTGCACCTTGCGCGCGACGACACTTTGACGCAGGCCACAAGAGCGACGGGCGCATCGTGCTAGGTTGATGATCTCTGAATGAAATTAGCAGGCCCAGGGAGCTGGGTGTCCCTGACCAACCGAACTCTTTCCCGTGGATGCGTACCTAGGGACTTTCGTGGATCCTTCACAATTCGTTACGATGGGTGGAACTTGATGCTCGCCGGGCAAAACCAAGAATGCCTTTCTCCCGAGTCCAGAGTCCAGAGTCCAGAGTGTGACGTTGCGACAAAAGCTATTAGGAATGTCGGTACAGTACAAGCAGGTTGGCATGATCTCACCCGCTGTCTGGCTCCACTACCCAAACCTGTTGCTAGCAGCACCCTCGTTCACGGGGACGCCGTCTCGCCCCCGCAATGCAGTGAATACAAATGTACAAATCGCCGCCTAAATCATTACCGTGTCGAGGTATCGTCATAGAGATGAATCAGTATTGGATGGCGAGGTTTGAGAGTCAAATACCCCGTGGACTCGGTTTCCTCCCGCTTCCTTCCGCGTGCCATAGCGTCCAACGCTCTCCGCTGCCGCTCCCAGCACCCACTTTTGCATGGCTTCGTATTATCCTAGCGCCTTCTCCACTCGCTAAAGCGTCCTTCGCCCCGGGTGTCGCTAGGTACACCAGTCATCAGGATCCGTCAATTGGGCTGTTGCTGAAAATAAACACTGGACCCCTGGCGCTCCGTAATCATCCCATGCAAATTGCCAGCGTGCTTATGGAAGCAGCGCTCGCGTAGGAGACTACGATTAGCAGCTTGCTGGTCAAAGACGAAATTGGGGGCCGTGGACGCCAGCCGGCAAAAGGATCAGTGCTGCATTGTCGTATCGAAGGTTGAAGCAGGGCCTAGCCGGGGATGCCAGCCCTAACGGCAAGGAGAGGGAGAGGCTGCCGTCCACGGCCCCCCTGAAGCAAAAAAGGGCCGAGACGAGGACGGAATGCATCTAGATCACTTGGTCGTCACCTACTGATCTGGACATAATATGCTTCACGCTTTGACTGGCGTACCCCGAACAAGGCACAAAATAGCGACATGAAGTCTGCAAGTGAGATGAACATGGGCTCGAGAGACGGTCTCGGAACCAAACCAGACGCATTGTGTTTAGTGATCAGCCCTATGAAATGAATCCGTAGGATTCCTCCACTCCCCCACACTCCGCCTGAAAATCGCGGTCGCCCTTTTAGGGCTGGGAACTTATGGAAGGCAGGTGGAGGCGCTCGATGGTCGAAAATAGACACAGGTGAGAGTTGAGGTGCGGAGTGGTTCCGCTGGGAGTGCTGCAAACGATTCAGATGTCCCGTCCTTAACATCATCCGAGCGACGTCATCGGCCGGCATCACAACCAGTTCTCCAAGATGGAAACGGGCCAAAGGGATCTCCGATTTTCGTGGCAGCTCGGACACTTAACTCCTAATGCCTGGATGCCAAATCGGAGTAGCTTTTAACTCCGAAAAATCTGCTTCGGACTTGCTTCGCTGCCGTTGTCGGTCAAAGCTCGGAGGTGTGGGGACATGCTCCGACGGTGCCGCTTCCAAAGCCTTCCGTAGTCTTCCGCAACAAGTCCGCAGCAAGTCCACTTCTCCCGGGCTCGAGTTTGGACCGGCTTCCATGCATGGTGGATGCAATTTGGCCCGGAACCGCCAACGACATCATTGAAACATGCTAGCTTATATGACAAGTGATAAGAAATTAGGAATCGACAATTTGTGTTTAGCTGCTGCCGTTGCATGCAGATGATTTGGCATGCTTCCGTGCGTACGATTATTTTTGAATGTTCTAAATTTGCGAGACGAGTGTTAGAACCGCAGCAATTGGTAATCCTAATGAGTGTTGGAACACGTGACGGTCCATCTAATTGGTACGTTTGAAGGAAGCACCTTGGCGACCTCGAATGTGGATGGGTTGCATAGCCCACGTTTCCAGAGCTCCACTTTTCGAGCAATCAAGCGGTAGCCTCGCGTGCCGACCAACCCTCTTCCACCTCAACACCACTCCTCCACCAGGCGCACGGCTGGAGAAGCTTTTCATCATCGCCCAAGGCAACTTGGCAATTAAATCCGAACCAAACGGAACACGAACCGCCAAGGCTCACCTACCATCACCTGACGCTCTCGACGAGGAGGCAAAATACCGGGGGAAAAAACCTGCTCGTCATGGCATCATCACTCCTCTCGAATCCTCTGGCAACCCCGGCGCAATTGGCGGGGAGAGTTCGACTCTCGGGGTTGCCGCAGGAGCTTCTGGATGCCGCCTTCGTTGCCACCCAGATGTTGACTCAGGCTGCCGGACTACTTCTGGAACAACCGCAGAGTGTAACGGCCCAGGCAAACGTCCTCATAGCTCGGTATTGGCTGATGGTATCGCCGATGGAGCACGAGTTTCGTGTAAGTGGTGCCTTTCTCCAGCACACCGCTCATAGGACATTTCCTCCAAGGCGAATCTTTGTTATTTCTGCTAGACATGGATGCATGAGTCATAAATAGTCGCGGGTCTTTGCAGAAGTAGGACTCGCGGTGGGTGGCAGCTGGGATGATGATGGCGATATCTACGATGAGAAGTCCTATCTTTTCTATTTTGCTGACGAGAGATTAGCATACTTCTGCAGCCGCCCTGTACCTTATCGCAAAGGATGGCCCTCTCCCAAGGAACCTACGAGATTTCTCGAGAACCTACTACTACCTTCTCGAACCTTCCTCACCCCTGTTCAACCCTTCCCTATCATCAGCAGGGGCGGCATCAGAAGCTTTCTCGCCCCCCTCTTCGCCGCCAGAGTCCTTCACTTCCCCAACCGAATCCGAGCACCACGCCTTCAAGACGGCAGTCCTCAAAGTTGAATCTTCCCTCCTCACGACCGTCTCTTTCCAGACCGCCACGGCGCTCCCCCACCCCCTAGCCGTGACTTACCTCCAGGTCCTTTCATTTGCCTCCCAGCCCGAAAAAGGGCCCGTGGCCGCGCGGGCCATCGCCCATCTCAACTCGGCCCTGCTGTCGCCCCAGTGTCTTCTGCTCACCCACCAGCCGCACGAGCTCGCCGCCGCAGCCGTGTGGCTCGCCTGCCGCGACGTGGGCGCCAAGATGCCCGAGCGGCCTTGGTGGGAACTCTTCGACGTCGACCGCGAGGTTCTTGGCTTTCTCGCCGCGAGCCTCAACAGCATCGAGAGTCTAGTGCGTCGGAGAAGGGACGAGTTCCCCGCTCTCATGGGCGGGAAGCTGTCTAGGGAGGGGGTGGAGGAGGAGCTCAGGGTTGTGACCGGGGCGGAGACCGAGGGGGTGTGATGCGAGAACGCGAACCTGGTAGCATGGCGATGAGTGGACGACTGCTGCCCGACCGGCATGAGTTTCCGGCCTCCGCCCCACGGCGAAATTACTCCACTGACCGTGTTCTGTTAGGGGTGCCTAGGGAACACTCCGCAATCACCACAACTAAAATGAGGCTACTCAACCATCCAGTGCGTACATGTTCAATGCCGATCTATTCTCCACCGCATCGTCCCCATCTTGTTCTGTTATGCAGTGCCTACGCCATCAACTGCGATCCAAATTACGCCTTTCGAAACCTGGGAGTTTCGGTGCAGGAACTGCTCTGACAGCTACCATTACACGACGCCCACACATGTAGGTCTCCATACTATCATATTATCCTTCGCCACCCCTTCAATACTACCACACAGTCTCACGAACCATTTCTTCTCCTCAGGCTCCCGCCAAACAATAGTCCGTGGCTGAGTCCTGGGTGATACCAAAACAACGGTAGCCAATACATCTGTGCAGTTATGTTTTTCTTTCGGTACTTGTCACCTGGCAACATCGGCTTTCGTCCTCTCTCGTATTCCCACTCCCCTTCTCGTTACGCCCGTCATTAGCCCCTGAACGAACTTTTGTCCCCGCACAGCGTGCCGTCTTCACTGGCGCGAAGGGCAAAACATAGGACAAGCTCGCCAACAAGGGGGCTATCAGTGCAATGAGACGGGCGAGCAGGGGATTAAAAAAGTTGGGCTGTCTGAGCCCGACATTCCAAGAGTACCTATTATTATCGCACCTGACGAAGAATGGTACGCCAAGGGAACAAAGACAAAATGAAAAATGAGGAAGGCGAGGGAGAATAAGGGGGGTGAAAAGAAAGGTACTGGGGGAGAAATACAGTTCAAGGAACCCAAAGCAACCGAAAAAAAAATCATAAAATAATAATAATAATACTACAATACCAGGATATCGAAGCCTGATAGGTAATACTCATGCTAACCATCATACACGTACGACACTAGCCCCTTTAGAGCCGTGTCTGCCCTCGCAAACACCTCAATCTTGTTTAAGCAACGTCCTTGCTATTGGCTAGGAGTCCTCCCGTCTGAAATTCAGGGCCTTCCTTGCACTCTCCTGCTCTTTAGCAATATATGGCTTCCATCTTTCCGCGCCTCCGCAAAAATGGACACTTGCACGCACGACAATCCTTGTTGGATCACCCACCACCGCTTGAAATGAAACCTCCCTTCCGCCAAGTATGAGAGAAAACCCCCAAAAAACATTGGCAGCACTTCTAGTATCCATGCTAGTTTGGCCACATGGTTGTAACGGGCCGCCCTCCACCCCCCTGCTTTCCATTTGGGGAATTTGCACTAGTAACATCGAAAAAGAGAGAAAAGAAAAGAAAGAGGCAAATGCCGAAGCCTTGCAGCAGAAGACGCATTCTCAAGCCAAAAGCTC
>Ga0247774_1001256_pt1 | contig 12824 bp, 10 predicted proteins | sample UWRJL001104B6_FD_179933 | JGI IMG/M metagenome (GOLD analysis project Ga0247774, IMG submission 179933) | Plant litter microbial communities from Arlington Agricultural Research Station in Wisconsin, United States - UWRJ-L001-104B-6 | ecosystem: Environmental > Terrestrial > Plant litter >... | reverse complement strand
CAAACACCAAAAATCCGGCTTCCAGCAACTGGCGCACGGCCGGAAGCAACGCGGTCGTGCCGATCTTGACGTCGTGGCCGGGGGTGTTTCTGCCGTTCTGCGCCAACAGCTCGAAGCCTGCGTCGCGCAGCGCGACGAGTGCGGCGTCCTCGAGCGCGCGATCGCGCTCGAGCACTTGCTTGCCTCCGAGAAGTAACAAGCGCGCCTGTTGGCGGAGCGGCACGCGCTGTTCGTCGTACTCGAAAAACACGCGGCCACCAGTCGAGCGCCCGCGCGGGGCATCGAGCTCGAGCACCGCTCGCGCTGGCTCGCGGCTCCTCACGCGTGCGAAATCCGGCGGCAAGATCAGGCGCGACACGCCGCTTCGGCCGAAGCTGAGCTCGAGAAAATCCGGCAAATGGGCTTCGGGCACGAGCACACACCGGCCCTGTCCCAGGCTTCGTAGCGAACGCAGCCAGCGCGCGTCACTGGCCGCGCAGCTACCGAGCTTGCCATCAGCGAACAGCAGTGTGCCGTTGTCTTGCGCTAGCCGCACCTCTTCCAAGGGACGGACTAGCGCGCCGCGCACGAACCGAGCGCGGGCTTCGTACTCGAGCGCTTTGCGCCGTGCCGCGCTCGGCTCGGGCGCGCTGAGCTCGAGCTCCAGCTGCCAGGGCCCGTCGTGATCGACGGTCAGCGTGGGCAGCTCGAGCAGCGGTGCGTAGCCTTCCGCCAGCTCGCGCGCGGCTGCAGATTTACGTCCCAGGCCCTCGCTGAACAAGAGCCATTCTCTCGATCGACCAGCGGCTGCCGAGCCCACCAGGTGGCAGCGGCCGGTCGCGGCCAGGCGCGGCAACACGGCGGCCAGCGCCGCCACGCTCAAGTTCCCGCGCTGCAGCGAGTGATAGGCCTGCGAGGCACGGAAACCGTGCACCAAGCTGGTCAGCTCACGATCCAGCGGGTCCGTGGCCAGCAAATGTGCAGAATCACCAGCGGGGGCCAAGGGCCCGAGCTCGACGCCGTGTTTGCGCTTGCCGACCACCAGGCGCCACTCGCTGCCCAAGGTCTCGGCGATGAAATAGTGCAATTGCGCCGAGGCTTCCGGCTCCGAGCGCAGCTCGGCGTGCTGCAACGCCTGCCAACTCACGCCTCGGGTTGGAGTCGAAAGATCTCGCGCGGCGCCGACGAACGGCAACGGGTCGTCATCGTATTCGTCGTCATCGCTCTCGTCGTCGTATTCGTCGTCGTCGCTCTCGTCGTCGTCCAGACCGAGAGCGGGCGGAGTGTCATCCCAAACCAGCTCCGCGTCGGCGATCAGCTGGCGGCTCTGGGGCACCGTACGGAGCAGCATGGCGGACGCCGAGCCCTCGAGCGCGCTGGCCCACAGATGTTTGCACCCGGTCACCTCGCGCTCGAAGTGCGGACACGTGCACGAGTAACGCACCTGCGAGTCACGACGCATGAACAGCGTGAAGTAGCGACCGCCCGAGCCCGTCACCTCAGCCGCCAACACGTCCGCCGTGCGCTCGACGACCCTGACGCGTCCGGCCTCGAAATACTCCAGCCCGCGCTTGCGGCTGAGGCTCGAAAACCCCGCCGCCAAGCGCTTCAGCCCGACGTTCTCGGAATCGTCATCGTCTAGCACGCTCGCGCCTCGCTCGGCCACGAACGGAGCCCAACACAGCGCCGATTCGGGATCCAGCAGCTGGCAGGCGAGGCCGGACCGAGAATGTCAGAGCACGGCACATCGGTTGCATTTCCCGGGCATGCCGAACGCACTCACCCGGGCTGATTTTTGTCGCTTATCACTATCGGGCCTGATCGGGCTGTCTGCGTGCCGCAACCAAGCGGCTGCCCCGGGGCAGAAGGCCACTCCCAGTCCAGAAGCCCCAGCACCAGCGCCTCGGTCGCAGGTCAGTGCCGGACAGGCGGCGCCTTCGCCTGGGGCGGCGGAGCCGGCGGCAGGTGTGCCGAAGCGGAAGCTCGGTTCGACCGGAGAATTCGTGTCCATGCTCGGGCTGGGTGGCGCCCACATCGGCGACAGCAAGCTGAGCGACGCCGAAGCGATTCAGTTGATGCGCGAGGCCATCGAGCAAGGCATTACCTTCTTCGACAATTGCTGGGACTACAACCAAGGCGCCAGTGAAGAGCGCATGGGCAAGGCGCTGCAGGACGGTTATCGAAAGCGGGTTTTCCTGATGACCAAGCTCGATGGTCGCACCGCGCAAGCGGCCAACGCGCAACTCGAACAATCGCTAGCGCGTCTACAGACGGACGTGATCGACTTGGTGCAAGTGCACGAGGTGATCCGCATGAGCGATCCTGCCCGCGCGTTCGCGCCCGACGGCGTGATCGGAGCGCTGCAGGCGGCGAAGAAAGCCGGCAAGCTCCGGCACATCGGCTTTACCGGTCACAAGGATCCCGCAATCCATTTGGCCATGCTCGAAGCCGCGCAGCATGCCGGCTTCGTCTTCGATACCGTGCAAATGCCGCTCAACGTCATGGACGCTCACTACAAGAGCTTCGAGAAAAACGTGCTGCCGGTGCTCGAAGCACGCGGCATCGGCGTGCTGGGCATGAAGTCGATGGGCTCGGGCGATATCTTGAAGAGCGGCCTGGTAAACGCCGAAGAATGCCTGCGCTATGCGCTGAGCTTGCCTACGTCGGTCGTGATCACCGGGATCGATAGCCAAGCAGTGCTGGCGCAGGCGCTGCGAGTAGCGCGCACGTTCAGGCCGCTTTCCCCGGACGAGCGGACGAGCCTCTTGGCCCGCAGCGCGCCCGCAGCCCAAAACGGCCAGCACGAGCTGTTCAAGAGCGCACAAAAGTACGACGGCACCGCCAAGAACCCCAAGTGGCTCGAAAAGGCGGAGCTCTGAGGCTCCGTGACGGACGCTGCCCATGCTAAAGGCCGAGCAAGACATGCCTTCCACGTCGCACCTTCGCACACGCTCCTGGGTTTTGCCCGCGATCGCGGCGCTGACCGTGGCCACGGCTTGCGCCAAGCCCAAACCGCCGACCATCACGCCCAAGAGCGCGCAAGTGCTTGCGGCCTCCGCCAGCGGCGTGACCCTCGCGGTCAGCTTGGAGGTGGCCAATCCCAATCGCTTTCCTTTGATCGTACACGCGGTGGACGGTCGTTTCTGGCTTGGCGCGGGTGCGGGCGTCGAGCTCGGCAAGGCCCACGCCGAGCCGGCCTCGAGCATTCCTGCCCAGGGCACCAGCACCGTGAGCAGCGAGGTCGCCGTTGCTTGGACGAACCTGGCCGCGCTCACGCCCTTCCTGCTCTCGCCCGCGGCTGTGCCCTATCGCTTCGACGGCAGCGCGACGCTGGGCGGTGAAAGCCTGAATCTGCAGCTGCCCTTTTCGCTGTCTGGCGAGCTGACGCGCGCGCAATTGATCAACGCCGGACTGAGCGGGCTTTCGCAACCAGCGGTCCGTTAGCAGGCGGCGACGCTAATCCGTCAGGGTGATCGGCTCGACCAAGCGCGCGTCGTCGTTTTTGACCGAATTCACCAAGCTCGACACGGGCACGAGCTGGAGCGAATCCGCATCTGGCTCGAGTAGCTCCCGGTAGCGCGCGCTCGGGTCGAGCCAGCGGCTTTGGAGCTCAGCCGGTAGAATTACGGGCATGCGGTCGTGCACCTGGGCGGCGACGCCGCGTGGGACGGTGGTGAGGATAGCTGCTGACGGCGCGAGCTCACCATTCGAAAGCCGCGCTTCTCCCCAAATGCCCGCGAAGGCAAAGGGCCGTTGATCGCGCCGCTGAAGCAAGAACGGCTGCTTGTGTTTGCCCTGCGCACGCCACTCGTAAAAGCCGTCTGCCAAAATCAGGCAGCGCCGCTGGCGGATGGCATCGCGGTACATGGGCGCAGCCAGGCTCTCGACGCGTACGTTGAAACCGCCCGCTTTCGGCTTCGCCATGGCCAGGCCCCAACGCAAAAGCTCGAGCGTGTGCGGCGCGCGGATCACCGCGATCGGCTGAGTGGGCGCGATATTGAAGCGCGGCACGAGCGGCAATTGTTCGCCGTGAAGATCGAAATGCTCCCACAGCTCGTCACCCGGCGTGCTCAATTTGTAGCGACCGCACATGCTCGCGCTCAATCAATCGTTCAATGTCCGAGCGCCTTGCCGAACGCGTCCAGTGCGGCCTTGAGCGCATCGAGATCTTTGTCGGCCTGCGCCTTCAGCGTGTCCCAAGCCGGGCCGCTCGCTTGGTTGAGCCCTTCCAGATCGCGTTCTGCGGCCGTTCGGTGCTTGTCGTATTCGGCCGAAGCGGCTTCGGCGTTGGCCTTCGCTTTGCCTTTCACCTTCGCCAAACGCTCTTTGAGATCCATGGCCGTGCGATCGGCGGCGCTCAAATTCTTTTGGATCGTCGCTCGCGCCTCGGCTCGCGCGGGGGCAGCTTTGGCATCGGCGATCCGCAATTGGCGAGCGGCTTCCGCTTTGGCGTCATCTGCGGCGCGTTCGACAGCGGCCGCCTTGGCAGCGGCCTCGGCCTTGGTCTTCGCGGCCAGCTCTTCACCGTCGTCGCAGGCGATGCCCGTGACGCTCACCAACACCAGAGTCCAAAATGCGCGCGCTAGGTTCATGATTTCCTCAGCCTAGCAAGAACCGCCGAGGGTTGCGCCAGCGCTTCTCGAAGCGGCTCAGAGCCCGTAGCGTGCGGCCGCGCCGGTCGGTGCGGGCCTGGCAGCGGGCCACTTGCGACCGGGCGCCGGGCGTGCCGACGGCTCGGCCTCGATGGCTGGCGGCTTGGGCGTGGCCACTGACCCTTCCGCGCTGAGCGGAGCAGCTGGTTGCACAGCGGGCGGGGCGGAGGAGAGCTGCTCGCTCGAACGCACGACCGCCGACCTGGACGAGCGCGGTGTCGACGCGGTTGGACGCAGCGTGTCGCGGATCTGTAGCTGCCAAAACGCGATCGATGCCGCGGCGAGCACGAGGGCCGTCGCGAACAGCCCCAGCTTGACCGGCAGCGACACGCCGGTTTGCGGTGCGCGTGCTTCGACGGTCAGTTCGATGCCCGACTGCAAGCGTTGCCGTTCCGGCGGCGCCGGGCGCACCAGGCTGCGCAGCGCGTTTGCTAGCTCCAGCACCGACTGAAAGCGATCTTCGGGCTTCTTGCGCAGGCAGAGTTGAATGATGACGTTCAATTCTTGGGGCGCGTCCGGCAAAAAATCGAGCAACGAGGGCGGATCTTCGTTCAACACCTTCTGGTACATGACCGCGACGCTCTCGGCCTGGAACGGGCAGCGCCCAGTCAGCAGCTCGAACAAGATCGTGCCCAAGGACCAGATGTCGGCGCGCGCGTCGAGGTTCGGCTCCGCACGTATCTGTTCGGGCGCCATGTACGAGGGAGAACCGATCACCGCCCCGCCTTTGGTCAGCGTGGTGCGCTTGGCCTCTCGGATCGTCGTTCCGAGGTCCTTGGAGATGCCAAAATCCAAGATTTTGAGCACGACCCCCTCGGGCGTAAGCGCCAGATACAGATTTTCCGGCTTCAAATCGCGGTGAACGATGCCGAGGCCGTGCGCCTCGATCAAGCCTTCACACGCCTGCAGCAGATACCCCACCGCCTCCGCCATGGGCAACGCCGCGCGTTGCTCGAGCAACGCGGCCATGTCCCCGCCACGCAGCTTTTCCATCACGATGTATGGAGCGCCGTTTTCCAGACGCGCGACGTCCAACACCCGGACCACGTGCACGCTTTGCATCCGCGCCACAGCGCGCGCTTCGAACAGCAGGCGTGACACGACTGCCTCGTTGGCAGCAAAATCGTCACGCACCACCTTGATCGCAACCGGTGCGTCCAACTCCAAATGCGTCGCGCTCAGCACGATACCCATGCCGCCTGCGCCGAGAAAGCCGTCGATACGGTACTTTCCGTCCACAATCGCACCCGGTTCGAGCGCCGGGCGTTCGGAAGGCTGCTGCGGGGCAGGGGAGGGCGGGATCTTGTTGATGGTTCGAGGCACGCGCTGCTGCCCTTCAAAGCAAGAGCGATGCCTATCTGTGGCAGGACTCGCGACCACTACCTCGCGCGCGGATTATGGCGAAATGCCTCACCTCGTCGCTGCTAGCGGAGAGGTCAGCGTCCGCCTAAAATCGCGTCCGCGCCAGATCCAAGTGCGGGCTGTAGGGGAACTGCAGGGACGACGCGCGGCGTTTCACGCATTGGTTGAGCGCGCTGTCGGCGGGTTGCGAGGCCACGCTCGCGCCGACGACACGGCCGCCCTTGATCGCCACGCAAACCTCGAGCGCCGTGTGCTCGGGGACCGCGCAGCTGCTGAGCCATGCACCGTTTTCGAGGACTGCGGCGATTGCTTGCGTGGGCAGATCAGCGCTGCGGTTGCCACCCGTGAAGTCGACATCCTGGCTCGCAGAGGCGAGCGCGGCTTCACAGGAGGGGAGGCCACTTGCGACGGGCGCGAGTGCCGCAGCGGGAGCAGGAGCGAGCGCAGGGGCAGCGGGAGCAAGAGCGGCAGCGGGAGCAAGAGCGGCAGCGGGAGCAGAAGCAGGAGTAGACGGGAGAGAAAGAGAGGGCACTGGCCAGTTCATGGGCTCGGACTCGGCGAGGCGCGAGCGCGGGCGAGTACGAGCGCGAGTGGGCTCGAGCGTGTGAGCGCGACTGCGGAATGGAGGTTCGGCGGCGGGTGGCTCGGGCTCGGGCTCGGGCAATGGCGCTTCGATGCTTGCGATCGCTTCGACGGCTGCGATCGCGTTCGGCGCCGTCGTGGGGGGCTCGCCCATCGGCGGGGAGGGCTCGGGCGCGACGGGCGCGGGCAACGGGCGCCACCATGGTCGGACCGTGGCAGGCGGAGCAGGCGCGATGGGGGCGAGCGCTGCTTCGGCTTCTGGCAGCGCACTTGGTTCGTGGTGGCGGACGAATTCGTACACGAGCCCGCCGATCACGAGCCAATAGATCAGCGCCGGCAGGGCGAACTTCGGTAGCCGTGGCCGCGCGCGACGGGCGGGAGCGGCCTCCTCGCGCAAGCGAATGCGCGGGCGAAGTGCGAACTCGACGGGCATGAACGTGGCGGATGCTGCTACGGAGCCGCGCGCGGAACAAACCTTTCTCGACAATCAGCACAGAAATGGCGACAGCAGCGGCCGCGCGCGGTAATTTCGGCCGCCATGAAGACCGACCCGCGCGTGGATGCGTACATCGCCCAGGCTCCGCCGTTCGCTCAGCCCATCCTAGAGGAGGCTCGCGCTCGCGTGGGTAAAGCGTGCCCCAGCGCGGAAGAGACGATCAAATGGAATGTGCCGTTCTTCCTCTTGGGCGACAAGATCTTGGCCAGTATGGCGGCCTTCAAGAAGCACGTGAAAGTCGGGGTGTGGACCGGAATGATGCCGAAGTTCGCGGACGTGAGTGACGTCGAAGATCTGCCTCCCGCCAAAGACTTTGCCCAGCAACTGCTGACCGCTGCCGGGGCGATCGATGGCGCGATGACCTCCAAGCCCAGCAAGGAAGCCGCCAAAGCACCCGTGAAGGCGGCAAAGGTCGCGAAGAAGGCCCCTGCGAAGAAGGCTCCTGCGAAGAAGGCTCCTGCGAAGAAGGCTCCTGCGAAGAAGGCTCAGCGCAAGAGCAAGTGAGTCGTGAGCCTCAACCCCAGAATCGAGTGAGCGAATCGCGTCCAGCTGCGTGCGCACTTGGATCGTTGGTGCTTCGCGCAGGGTTTTGAACACGACGCAGTAACGCTCGGTGAGCGCCACCTGCTTTCGCACTTTGTCTGCAGGCGTCTCGGTATCGATGTCGAACAGCAGGCGGATGCGAGAGAACCCGACCAATGCGTCGCGATCGACGCCTAGCGTGCCACGAAAATCCAGATCCCCCTCGGCGGACACGAGCGCGGACTTCAGCTCGATGCCCATCGCGGTCGCGACCGCGGCCAGCGTAACGCCCGCGCAACCCACGAGTGCCTCGAGCAGCATGTCCGAAAGGCGCCGGTCGTGTATCCTCCTTCTGGATGATGAAAGATCGCGGCTTTGCGCTTCGCTGGTGGGTCTCGCTCGGGGTGAGTGGCGTCATGGCAGCGTGCGCGACGCCGGCTGCGCACTCGCCGCTGTCAATGCCCGCACCTGCGGCGAGCTCGGCGGGCACGGGCGGTGGAATTTCCGAGCTGGGGAGCTTCCAAGATCACGGCGTGCCGAACGGCGTGGTGATTTGGTTGCGCGTGCCGGCCGCCGGTCGCGATGGTCCGCTGCTCGGCACGTTGATCGGGGTCGGATCGATGCTCGATCCGAGCCAGGTGTTGGCGAACAAGCTCGGCGCGCCATTGAGTCGCTTGGTCGACTTGTCGAAGCCGATCGACCTTTTGGTGTCCGGACTCGACGATGGCCCCGTGCGCCTCGCACTCGCCGCCAACATCGTCAATTCGAACACGTTCATCGCGCAGCTGCGTGCGGACTTTCAGATCGTGCACAAGGGGCGGGGGCGCTGGCAGCTCGTGCCGAACGCAAAATCGACGCCGAATGCACTCGGCTGTGAGCTTTGGCGTGCGGCTGAGCCGGTCGGCGCTCGACTGGTCTGCGCCACGCAGCCTGCGCTGATCGAACAGCAGGGCGAGTTTTTCATGGCCGCCGCCCGAAGCAGCGTCGATCGTGCCAACTTCCACGCGGAGCTTCCGGGCAGCGCCGCGCGACTCGCGCTGCAAAAGAGCGCCGATGATGAGGCGCGAAAGGAACAGCAGACCGCTGCCAACGATGATGCCGCCACGCGCTCGGGGCGAGCACTGGGTCGCAAGATGATCACTGACCTGGGCCTCGACCTCAGCGGCATCAGTTGGGATCTGATGCTGCAGCGAGACTCGGTGGAGATCTCGCAGGTGATCGGCTTCTCCCAATCCAGCTCGCTGCTTTCGGCCACATTTTCGGGACGCGTGGGCCCGCCGAAGCCGGTCCCGGAGGCGTTCTGGCAGCTGCCTAGCGACAGCGACTTCTCATTGTACTCGGAGGGCGCCGAGCGAGAGCCGATGCGCCGATTCGCAGAGTCGTGGATCCAAGCGCTGAGGGCCGCGACCGAAGTGGACAACGAGTATGAGCTGCCGCCTGCCGTTCTGGATCGATTGACCCACGTCGTCGATAGCTCGTTGCTACGTGGCGGAGGCTTCGAGGTTGCCTACGGGGTAGACCTCGACCGCGCGGCACGGGCGCTGAAGGAGGCTGCTGAGCGCGCAAGCGACCGCGGTCCTCGCTCGGGTAGCGCGGACCCGGCGCTGAGAAAAGCCCAGGCGGAGCTGGGCGGCTGGGCCTTGCTCGGTCTCGAGGACGACTCGCAGGCCTTCCTGCAGGCGTTGCGCGAGGCGCTGCGCATCGCTACCGACAAGACCCCGTATCCGCGCAAGAAAGGGGCAAAGCCCCGCCCGCCTTCGGTCTCGAGCTACGAACTTGGCGAGCTTCCGCTGCCGCCATCGGCTGGGTTACCTCAGGAGGCGCTGCACGTCGTGCTGCACACCAAACCAAACCCGAAATACCTGGCCTCGAAAGCCACGCCGCCGGCTCCCCCGCCGAGCACGTGTCACCTGATCGCCGTAGCGGACGCGGCGCAGCACCTGTGGTTGGTCCTCTCGCTCGATGAAGCACAGGCCTTGGCGCGCATGCGCGCCGTGCTCAGACCCGAGCCAGCAAAGACGCTCGGCGCGAGCGATGAGCTGCGACAACTGGCCAAGCAGCCCCTCGCGGGGATTGGCTTCGGCACGTTGGCGGGCGCGACTGGGCTTACCCTGTCGGCCGAGTCGAAGTCGAAGGTGCTCGCGTCTCGGCGTAGCTTGAAGCGCCTCTGGGCGCTGCCCAAGCGAGGCAGCACCCGTTTGCCGATCTGGATCACGCGTGCAGAGTTGCCCAAAGGCGAGCGCCGCATCGCCCTCAACCTGCGACTGAACCCGGATGCCATCAGCGACATATTGGCGACATTCATCGCGCTCGGCGCCGACCCGGTCGCGGCCGGACGCAAGTGAGCGACGAGCTGCGGAAGCTCGGTCCTGAGCCAACTGTGGCGGCGCGCCGCCCACCCGTGTGAGCGGCGCGCGCCCTCGCTACTCGGGCAGTGATTCGCCGGAGCCGCCCATTTCTTTGGGGAAATCGCGCTGTTTCGGTAGGCCGTCCTTTAGCCGCAACACGCTGTCTTGGTAGTTCACGTGCAGCATGGCCTTGAAGGAGAGCTCGGGGAGCACCGCAGCGTAGACGTCGATCAGTTCCCAGCCGGGGTGCTCGGTCAACACGTGCCCGCCGCAGCTCTTGCACCACTTGCGAATGCTGCGCGGGGTCTTGCTGAACGACGCGAGCTGATCCGCGCCGCGCGTGATGGTGACGGCTTGGATTGGCCAGAGAGTGAACGCGTTCACCGGACTGGCGGACCACTTTTGGCACGATTCGCAATGACAATAGCCCATGGCGGCGGGCTCACCCGTGACCCGAAGCTCGACGGCACCACAGAAACAACGCCCCTGATACTGATTCTCGCTCGACATAGCTGTTCTCCCTTGGGCGAAATCGCCCGCGACGAACGCTATCTAGGGAGGCAGGGCTCACTCGAGAATGGCTGCGCGTCCGGCGTGCACTACCGCAAACCCGAGCCCGGCTCGGCGCCGGCTCGTCGGTAAAGAGCGGGGGCGACGCCCACCCAGCGTTTGAACGCGCGACTCAGCGCGGCTTCCGACCCGTAGCCGACGCGCTCCGCAATTTCAGCCAGGCCAGAGTTATTCGTGCGTAGCGCCACTGCGGCCAGCTGGATGCGCCACTGCGCCAAGTATTGAATCGGGGGGACGCCCACGAAATGAGTGAAGCGCTCGGCCAGCATGGACCGCGACATGCCCACTTCCTTCGCCAGCTCTTCTAGGCTCCACGGATGCGCTGGGCGCTGATGCAGCTTCTGCAGCGCGCGGCCGATCTGCTCGTCGCGCAAGCCGGCGAACCAGCCCGCGTTCTCGGCTGGTAAGGCTGCGACGTAGCGGCGTACGACCTCGATGAACAGCAATTCACTGAGTCGCGACAGAACGCAGTCGCTGCCGGCCTTGGGCGCGCTCGATTCGGCCACGGCCAGATCGACCAAATGTCGCAACACCGTGCCGCTCTCGCCGGTGCCGCACAGGTGCAGAACGCGCGGGAGCGCGGCCAGCAGCGGATTGAATGGGCGCGCGTCACAGCCCAAAAAGCCGCAAATGAACTGCGTTCTCTGCGCGCCGCCGCCGTCGATGGCAATCGCAATCGGCAATGGGCTCCGGCTGGCGCGCTCGTGCGGTGTGAGGTCGAGCTCGGCACGCATGCCCGGCGCGCTCGAAATGACGTGCGGATCTCCTTGCGGGAAGACGATGATATCGCCCGCTTGCAGCCGGATCGCGGGCTCGCCGAGCAAGCCGCCCCAGCACGAGCCGGCGGTGATCACGTGGTATTCGATCACGTGCTCGACGCCGGGCATGATGTGCGGTGCGACCGCCGCGGCCGGCGGTGCCTCGGTGACCCAGGGCTCCGAAGCATCGATGGCGAAGAAGACTGCGCCCGTGAGCCGCACGGCACGAAGGACGTCCGACAACGTGTCCGTGACCGACCGCCGCTCAGCGGCCGGCGCTGCCTTGGCCGGGCGCTCGGCGACGAAAGGCAAGCTATTGGGACGCTGAGTCATGACGAAGCCGAGCCGGTCAGTGGTCATTGGCACGTTTCCCAAGCGCGCTCAATCGTGGTCTGATGAATCGTGTTGCGCTTTCCTCGGGTGCTGTGGGCGGTCGCGTTGCTCTCGGTATTGCTCGCGTTGCCTTCGCTGTTCGCAGAATTCTACGGCGATGACCAAGCCATGGTCTTGACCATCGAGGGCGTCGCGCCGGCGCCCATCCCCGGGCCGTTTCACCTCTATTCCTTCATGACCGGCGCGCCCGGGGAGCGCGACTGGCTAGTTCGGCAGAGCGCGCTGCCCTGGTGGTCAGTGCCTGGCCTTCGGCTATCGTTCTTTCGGCCGTTGTCGAGCGCGCTCCTGGTTTTGGATCACGCGCTCGCCGGGCGACACCCGTTCCCCTACCATGTGCATTCGATCGCCTGGTACGTGCTCGGTGTGCTCGCCGCGGCGCTGCTCTTTAGGCGGCTATTACCGGAGCGCGAAGCGGCGCTGGCGGCCTGTTTGTTCGCTGTCTCACCCGCGCACTGGATGCTTGCCGCATGGCCCTCGGCACGGCACGTTGCCATTTCGGGCGCGCTGGCCGTGATCGCCCTTTTGCTTCATCTCGAAGCGCGTGAGCCGAGCGAAGGCCGCTCACCTTGGCTGGCTTGGGCGAGCCTCGCCTGCGCGGCGCTCGCGCTGTGTGGTGGCGAGACGGCGCTCGGGCTATTCGGCTATGTCGCGGCCTATGAGCTGATTGGACGTCGTGAACCGCTTGCGCTTCGCCTGCGCGCATTGGCCCCTTGGGGCGCGCTACTGTTCGCCTATGCGGCCCTGTACAAGGGGCTCGGCTTCGGGGTGCGCGGTGCCGGCGGGTACGTCGATCCTATCGCGCAAGCCGGCAGCTACCTCCAGCTGCTGCCTGCTCGTGTCGCCGTTTACATGGCTGCCGCGCTGTTCTGCATTCCGTCCGAGCTGTCGATGCTGTTGCCGAAGCTCGGCGGGACCCTGGCTGCGCTCGGAGTCGGCGCCGGGCTAGCTTTCGCGGGCTTGTGGCGACGAGCCACGTGGGCCTTGGACGCAGAGCTCGAACGGAACTTTGCTTGGTTGCTGGTCGGGGCGGTATTGGCCGTATTACCCGGGGCGGCGAGCATGACGGGCGACCGCGTGCTATTTCTGTCGAACCTGGCGCTGAGCGCGGGCCTGGCTGTCATCCTCTTGCACGCGGGGCGCGCGGCCCAGCCGGCAATCCTCA
>Ga0247774_1001255_pt1 | contig 12832 bp, 15 predicted proteins | sample UWRJL001104B6_FD_179933 | JGI IMG/M metagenome (GOLD analysis project Ga0247774, IMG submission 179933) | Plant litter microbial communities from Arlington Agricultural Research Station in Wisconsin, United States - UWRJ-L001-104B-6 | ecosystem: Environmental > Terrestrial > Plant litter >... | reverse complement strand
TGTCGTTCGGGCCCATGCCCATTAAGCTGCGGCCACGTGCAGGGTTGGAATTGTTACCATTACAGTGGGGAACATTGGTACAGAGTCGCATTCTAGCTTGCGAAGCTGCGGCCCGTCCTTTTAGCATCAATGAAGTTATCATGTTGGCCACGTTTCTCCGGCTTCGGTCCCAGAATTAGAGGCCCGAATTGCCAGGCTGTTGCAGGCTGTTCTGGCCATCTCTTTGCCAGTCCCTGCACGCAAAGAATATTCGTCTCGAGCTGTTTTGACAGTGAATTGGATGTTGATTCTTGACTACGTTTCATGCTTGCATGTGCCGAATCACGTTTTCATGGCTGCCAACGCAAAACAGCGTAGCAGCCTGCAGCACTCTAGGACCTAAAGGCCGAAGCGGCGGCCCCACGAAAATTTTCCACACTCCCGATCCCCAACAGCGCCGAACCACTGGAAAGCACCGACTACGAACCGCCATCCATGGGCGAGAATTCTGCGGCCCTGCCTGCCAGCCAATGCCAATGTACAGGGCCAGCGGCATTACTACCTGCCTACCAAGGTATGTTACGAGGGAGCAAGGTAGAGGCTGACGGAGGTTGCTCCGCCTGCTAGAGGTGGCAGAAGGAGTGCGGGAATAAGAAGTTGCAGGAGTTCATTATTACAGGATGGTTCCCTGCATTGTTTGGAAGGGTGAACCATCTCAGGGCTTTGGGTTCTCTTGTTCCGTCGGTATCTGTGCACCGGTCCGAGCCTCGGTGGATGGGAGCATTGACGCGACCCTGCGGCAACCCTAGCCATGGCGCGCATCATCGGGAATTGATACGGCAGAGGTACCCAGGTACAGTGGGGTGTCATACCCAACGTCTCTTCGCTTCCATCTTCAATGCATTCCTACCACCACTGTTCTGTCAGCTCAACGCCGGGCCGGCTGGTGCCTCTCCAGTGACTTGTACCAACTCGTAACTGCCTACCAATGCGTCAAATTTCGCCCCATTTGCGGCTGCAGCATCAAACCTGGTGCATCCCACTAGGGATGATGAAGATTTCATTATGGAACATCGTTCGCATCCTGCCTAGTGGATGTTGCTTCGAGAACCTGTGGGCACTGGGAGGGCACGGCTCCGGCGACCAGGTATTGATCAAGCAGATGGATCCTTTCGCCCCCTCTGGGTTCCCCTACTTCGTACAATCTTACCCTTGCTGACGGCGGGATAAACGGCCCTCTGCGGCAACGGGCGGAAGCGCCCAGCACCAGAAGATCCCACGCAAACAAGGTCAGGGTGGACCGTCGATGGGGCGGTTACCTAAGTTGGGATGCGGGGCCTGTGGTGCGAGGAGGTGTAAGTGGAGGCCAGGGGTAGCTTGAAGTCTTGCAGAAGGTTGTGGCGACCAGAAATTCTGGAAATGAGTTTGGAACATTGCTGCCCTCCTCTCCGATCTGCCCTTACAGGTCGTACCCATGCACATACTTCACAATCTTCTACGAAGTAGCAGTGCATTCTCCACGTCTGACTCTTTACTTTGCGACCCCTGCCTAACTCGCCAGCGGCTTTCCGACCGCCTCTCCTCTCATGGCGTCTACCCTTCTGACAGTGGCTGTCGAGTACATCCACTGGGGCCTCACCTCGTTTCCTTGCCATGGCCCCCGAACTCCAGCGGAGTCGAAAGGCATCCCTATATCTTTCCTCTGTTTAGGTAGTAGTCTCAATAGTAGGCCACTGCTCCTACCGAGGTGCTCGAGTTTCATTCTTCCGAGGCCCTTCATGATCACCCTCTTTTTGTTCTCAATACCAATTCTGGGCATGGGACCACATTTGTACTCATCCCCCCGTCTATCCAACGCTTAATCTGCACCTTAAAACAGTGGAACCGGGGCCGACTACTGCTGCAGACGCTGTTCGGCGTCCTTCCGGCATCTTCACAGGGCAAATCTCGATGACGCAGGGAGAGCCCACTTGGCCGCAGCTCCATCTATTTACATTTCATCACTTGTCAAGGCCAAGTTCCTGCCGGGTGGTTCAGAACCATGTTTCTAGATGGAATTCAAACTAGAATGGTCGCCTCAGACCTAAGACATAAATATCCCCTTTCCGTCCGCTGCTCGAGTCACAGTATTCGACCCATTTACCTCTATCCAAGGAGCGCAAATGGCAATCTCGAAGCTGCGAGCAGACTATGCTAAGACATTACAGTTTTCCATGACCGTGGCCCAGATAACTGACCTCTGAAGGCTTTGAAGGAGAGAAACCTGACTCTCAGCAAAACACAATACAGCAAACCAAACCTCCAGCCATGAGCTAACCAGCCTCGTTGTCCAGCCCTTCAATTCTTTCCACTGTGCCAAGGGGTTTTGCCCCCGCCTTGTGGCAGAGTAAACACAGCCGTGGGGCGAGAGTCGAGACGGCACGGTTTATACCTCCCGCACCTCCCACATTTCTTACTGCCGCTGTCCCAGCCCAGTCCGCGTTCCTTCTTCTGCTCCACGGTGCGACCCGTCAACTCGGATGCTGCCACAGCTCCAGTGTTGACTCATTAGGGCCAACCCCCTCTTTGGTTTGCACTCTGACGGATTCCTACATTCATCGATCCTCAATACAAACGAATCCCCCAGGAGATGCTGCTGGGAAGTTGAAGCGTCGCTGCAAGCTACGTACCATGGACACGGTGCCAGTGATCTGAGTTCATATCAGCCATCTGCCGTTCGACAACGGCAGCCTCTTCCCGTGTCCTCTCGATGGTGGCGGTGCGATTCCCTTCTCGCTCCCACCTGGCGATGTCTCGATACATCTTGTCGAGCCGTCGTTGCTTCTTGTCGATATCGAAGCAGAGCTTGCATCGTTCGTGCTCGTCGAATACCTCGTTGACTAGCTTCAGGCCGCATGTCTCGCCCGTTCGATACTCCTTGGGGCACTGCTGGCGGAAGTGAGACCAACGCCAGTAGCCGCAAGACCATCGTTTCTGATCAAAGTAGCACATGGTGTTGTGATGGCCAGTCGTGGAGTCTGGCTACGCCCTTTCTACGACTATATCTGGCTTTCGCGGCTGTTTGGTTGGATGTCGACAGCGATATAGTCCACTCCGGTCGTAACTCGAGGGGGTCTGGCTTCTAGGGCGTGGCTTCTATCACACAGTCTTTTCTCGGTCAGCGTTTGTCTTGACATTGCAATGAACTAGCTGCCTTCCGCACCCCCCGTTACCAATCGCCTGCCAATTGGGTGTGTCTCTATTGACGCCTTCCTCCTTTTGCCATCCGCGTGTGTGCGTGTGAGGCAGTGAAAACCAACGGAGCAGCGGCTAGTGCTTACCAGATTTGGATTTCTGACTCGATTGAAGCAAAGGCAGTAGACGTTCCCGGTGTGCTGGGGAAGAAGGAAGATACTTGGGCAGTAACTGACTTGGAAAGGGGTCCAGCGTGATGCTCGCACCACTCGCACCATTCGCACCAGAATCAGTTCGATCTTTGCAGAGAAAAAAAAATCACCCTTGACTAAAGCGCAGCTTCTTACCAAAGTCGGTGTTGAAGGACAGTGCTTGCCAATTGCATGAAAACGATGTACAAGTCGACAGTGGCCACGAGGAAGGAGCAATTTAAAGACGCCATTTTAGAAGGAAAAGGGGGCCAACTTATACTTTACGGGCCTACATCAGATATCGAAACGAGCCCGAGACTCGCACTTTCTCTTCCCGCGCCTGACAACTGTCTTGTCGACATTGCTCTCGGGAAGCATTGCGGACTTGTAGCGTCCCTCTCTGATTCGACGTGCTGCTGCAGGCTAGTCTGGCTCTGCCTGACTACCTGCCTGCCACGTTGATCAGAGCTACAGCACCTGGAAAACTGTCCGGAATTTTGATCAAACTCCCCCACCAACAGCAACCAACATGACTTTCAGGCACTGCAAGCGGCCCAGACAAGACGGGACCTGCAACGGCTCTATAGCTATACCCTAGGTGCCGCCCATTCCTTACACTACCTCCCCTACAACCTCCCAACCGTAACTAGTAGCTACCGACCTACCTCACTCCTGCAGGCGCAGGCGCAGGACCAGTAACCACTAGCACTCGCATTGCACCTGCCCTGCACAAGGCCTGCACCGTGCGGATGGCGCGACTGGTGAGATGGCCCCAAAGTAGCCCGCCGCAAACGCTCTCCTGCCCACCAGAGCTAAGCCTCGTTTCCCTTTCTGTTGGCTTCACACGAAAATAGTATTGATGATTGGCCAATCCTCCACCGGACCCGATTGACAAATGTAGGATTTCCTCAAACAATTTCCAGCCGATTCTTCATCCGCGACGAGGGCAGCTCCGAGTCGGCTCGGTCCCACGACAACGGTGGCCATCACCTGCCACTAGTGCAAACAATTGACGGAGACGCTTCAGCGAATTTTCCACATATCTCTCTTGAATACGGCACATGTAGAGATGGAGCTGTTTCCTTGCCATAGCCACCCGCATTGGACAGCACGCAAGTCCGGCTCCATCAAAAGTACACGCTTGCGGCCGCCACGCCATGATGCAGCGCGGCGAAACGAGCCTAGAATATCTCTTCTGTCCTTTAGAACATGGCCCGCAGCGGGAGTGCTCAAGGTTCGTCCCGAGAATGAAACGCCAACTGGCACATGGAGACCTCTAGAACCCAGAACGGGTCGCAAATTACTTGCCGGCCCTCCAACTCACCCAGGAACAAGGATTGTGATGATTATTTGACTCGGTGTGGCCACGCAAACTTAGCCGTTCACGCTTCACCCCCGCGCACGCCTCGAGCTAATGTGCTTAGCGTCTTCCGTCTCCTTCTCTCCGGGATCCATATTGCACGGCTAGCATGAGTACAAGATGCACCAACGTTCTTTCTCGGAGCTTCACCTTCATCGCTGGGGGGGGGCCACTGTTGACATGGATCAAGGGTTGTCCCTGCCTCGACCTTTTTTGACGGCCACTCCTGGGCTTGACCGTCGGCCCCGGCCTTTGGGCCTTGACGTGCCATGCATAAGATCTTGAGGTATGAAATATTATCTTTTTTCCCCTTAGACTTTTGCCGCTATCCCCGTCGTGGGGTTTCTTTCATTTCTTCGGCCAAATACATGGTGCGGCTCTTTGCAAGCCATATTGGGGGGAGGGTGAAGAAAAGTCCGAAGCGACCAGGTAGGTTGGGCAGCTATGCTGGAAGCTGAGAAGACACTTACGTGCAGAGGCACTTCTGGTATGACGGCGTTTCTTTTGCCACTTTCTCGCTGTCATTCATTTGTTGTCACCATCGAACGACTCATCGGCTCGGTATTTTTTGTTTTGTCATCGCCCGTCACCGCTTTTCCTTGTTAGATTTTGCGAGAGCATCAGTGCGGAGCTCTGCAAGGCGACTTGGACACCAGCCATGCCATTCGAGTCAGCAAGTACAATAATGGTGAGGATTATCCGTATCGGACAGCAAAGCAAAATCGGCACTGAAAACTACGGACGCCGCGTCTGCTACTCTTCGTCATGACTCAAAGCAAGACACACCTGACAACTCTGTGCGACACTGCGTATCTCTGTTTCTGTGTCTTGACTTGCAGTAGGCGCGGTCGGCGGTGCTCTTGCTCTTAGAAATTTCAGACAAGCAGATGATAGCGCGCCGCTTGCGTCTGCCTCCAGACCCGATGGCTACTGTCTCGGCTGCGTCCCATCTTGTGTGACCAGACCAGGCAACGTATGTGGCCTCACGGCAGCCACCATTGAGACTAGTTGAGCAGCCTCAAGCTAGCTCCGCTGAGGAACCTGTCGAATATGGGCTTGAATTACTGCCGCAGCACCTTACGCTCACATGAACTTATCATATATGAGCCTAGAATGAGTTTCTCGCCATAATTTCTTCTTTTCCATCAACGGATCCAGCATATTCAGTTATCTTCTTGAGTGTTTCTCTTTCCGATGCACAATGCCGAGTCCCCATGGATGCGAATTTTCTTGAGGGCGTTCCGCCTGGTACCGTATTCATAGCTGTCCTTCATTATATTTACGAGTACGTCCACTCTCCGGCTCCGTCAAGTACCGATATGAAGATAGGGTGCTCGGACTACCAAGCGAGCAACGTGGCCGGCGCCTTATGGTGTCGAGAGGGTGATATTAAACCTTGGCTGCGCATCATCGCGGCAGGTTTGCATCAGATCCTTATGGTACATGGAATCTACATTCCCGTTCCTATTTCGACCGGTATTGACTTAGGTACTTGTTGTCAGTGGGGTTAACTTGTCCTGCCATCTGCACCTTTCGCCGCCGGCAAGACTAGGAATCGAAATGGCGTTTCCCGCTTCTGATTCTGTCCGTAATTTGCGCACCAAGAGTCAAAGTCTCCACCGACGTCTGTTTTGCTATTCCTGGGAGTGTCCTATAATAGAATAGAACGTGACGATGCTGTTGACCTGCGCAGCCTGTATTGTATAGAAGACGCAAGTCTCCTACGGATACTCTCAATACAATAAGACTCGGTTCCCAATCGGATCGTTTGTTTATTTTGCTAGAGAAAGAGGTATGAAACAGAATGACACACTCGGAACTTTCTTCAGCTAAGCCTAACACAGTCATAATAGCAGTTTGCCCTTGAATATTTCTACTCTTGCTGTTTTTGTAATGACAGCAGATAACCAAATCGGGAATTGGTGTACAGTTTGTCCATTTCCCATGTTAGAGTATCAGCAGAGAGGAGACAAGGGAACGAAGCGCGTCGAGAGCAGCTGGGCGCGGAATTGCGTCTCGAAAGCCTGGCCAAAGTCTTAAAGGACTCGTTAAGGTGGTGGTGACGCATCCACGGCCGCCAGGGCTGGCCTGTCATCCGGCCTCGCCTAGGGCCGACGCCCCGCGGGCTTGTAGGCTGGCACATCTGGATTCCGAGGACTGAGCTAACCGCATTTCGAAGATGGCCCTTCGTTTCGTACTGACCGGAATGCTGCTGTGATCGGCAATGACAACTGGAAGCCACTGGTTCGTCACCTCGTCCCTCGCCCACGCCTCTGCCACTCCATCTCCATATCGATCGACGGCGCACGTCTTCATTAACATGGCTACCGAAATTTCCACGTTGCCGGACGGCAAGCATTACCACGGAGGGTCTTTTCTGAGGCTCGAAATGCACGCACTTTAACCAAATGAACCGCCAGAGCCGTGAAGCTTTGGTCGTCGCGCTGTCTCTCGGAGGCGGCATATCTCATGATGCTTGATGAGTTGTCATTCTCGATTGGGAGGGCGTATGCCCGGAATTTTCCTTTTCTTTGCCAACACAGGTACGTATGCTCACATGGAATGACACTCTCCTGCCGAAGCGAGAGGCAGCTGTCTTGGCTAGACTATGTTGCCTGACGGTCAGTGCACTGATGTTGAAGCAATCCCGGGCCAGGCATTCTTGCTCTTGTTGGTAAACACAAGCAGTAACGAAAGGCCTCCCCCCTTGTTTTCTCGTTGATTTATTCAGCAGGTGTAGCGGAGGAGAAGAGCGGCCGTGATCTCGCGGGTGGCCATGGTCGCGGTCTGGCTTCACAGGCGGTCGAGGCCGAGTTCAACGCGACGCTAGCCAAGGTCATGAATCCGGCCCGTTCCGTCCCCGTTTGGGGGGCTTCCAATTGTCGAATGATTTCCCTACAACCATTTCTCTTGGATAGCCTCCAAATCTGACCATCTGAGAACTCAATGGCTGGACACAGGAAGGTGAACGTGTGTACTTCCCGACGGTTGTGAGACTTTTAACGGCGAATACAATTTATGGTCCAATCAGCGACAGGAAATTTCATCGCGTCTGACCTATTGGGGTCCGGGAAATCATGTGGGATAAATGCCATGCGTTGCATCATACTATGTATGTACACTGCACAGGACGGAAATGCTGGTTCTGAGAGAAGCAGGAAGGCATTTTATCCAATGGCAATGGCGCAATAGAATTGAAGTAGGAAATTGGTTGTGCCAATGGGAGCGGTTTTTGGCCTTCACTTCGAGGAAATTCTCAGCCGTGCGTCTTTCGTTGAAGACGGCAGCCGTGCTGAACGAGACAGCGAAGTTATTAGTGTTCATCGCCGTTCGTTCTATCACAAATACCGTATCCCATCTCCACGCCTCTCTCGCCCAACCCCAAGGGGGCTTGACTGCTGAAATTACATGGGTGTCCTCAGCACGGAATGACAAGATGAGAAAACGAGAAGAGCGGGAAACTCGCAAGGCTCCCATCAACTGCTCCGGAAGTGGCGGGACATGCGACCAGCGCAGCTCGATGGCCTGCCTACAAGTGAGAAATTTGGAACTGCCGCAAGGTGAGGTGGCTGGTAGTTAGCACGTTCGGAGCCATCATACATCGTATACGCAACACTCTGCAGGCGCGGCGCTCTCCCTTGTTGTGGCCGACATAAGACGGCCACCGCACCAGGCCCACCGGGGACCCAGGACTGCAGGCCAGTTTCGCGGCCGCGATCCATGTGGGCGTTTGTCCGGTTAACAGCCGCATCGAACTACGTTTTATCCATTGATTGGACCGGCGTCTGAAGCCTTTACCCCGTAAATGCAGGTGGCAGTGGATGGGGGCCAGTTGAGGCGACCGCTGTTGCAAGGTGTGCTTCCATCTAGACGTTTGATGAGTTGCTCAACGGGGATGGAAAAAGGCGGGGCTGAAGGTATGACCAGCTAGCCGTCGGAGGGGAATAAGACGGTAAAAGTGAAAAAGAACCAAATATTTTGGGGGTGAATGGTTGGGGGCTGTCATCTAGATGGAAACAAGGCACGAGAAAGGAGGGGGGGAGGGGGGAATCTCGGTGAACGAGATGACGGTCGACACGAATATTTCATGTACCCCACTGCCAAAGACGTGCTAAGGACCAAAAGTATCAACAAGGCTCTTGATTGCGGGGTACACTTTGAGTAAGTTCGTTCTCGTGCGGTGCCGCAAACCTGGAGGAAAGACTCCTGTGTAAGTCGGGAGCTTGAACCAATTTGATTAACAAACAACCTGGCGCGGTGGGTCTGCAGGCAGGCAGCACGCGCCGCCAACAATCGATGAAGCAGCAGCTAGGACAATTTTCACTCTAAGATTTTGACGCCATTGTCGCAAAAGGAACCAAAATACCAAGAAACGCTGACCGAAGTTGGTACGAGCATACTCGGCGCTATGACCACTCTTTCATCAGCTTCTTCATACGACATGTCAAAATGCCGGTTTTCTGCGTCATGATGTGCAGAAAGAAAGCCCAGGGTACTGGTGTTACTGCTACGGCATCTCCCAGCAATGAAGAGCCAGCCGGGCCTCAGTGACTGGCCCGACTACTGGCGACTGGTGGAGCAATTGACGTAGGAACAGAACAGGCGCAGTATCTCCAAATCTTGAACCAAATTTACCAGGCATCTCGGCTCGTCGGCCGGTTGGCTAGGAATACTTGCACAAGTGGGCACGGCTGTGTGCGACCCCAGACTGCGACGGTAAGGAGTCGTGGGGTTTGGGCTGGAAAGGCCGACAGGTGGATCGAGGCCTGATTGCTCAATTAGATTGTTCAATTCACACCAAGATTCACACCAAGACAGAAGGGCACGGCTTGAGAGTCGGCACGGTTGTTTAGCCCATGTTCTGGCAAGTTCTGTTGTGGACATTGGCGTGGTCCACGCACATGCACATACTCATGCCAGCCAAGATCGGCCTCTAGGCAGTATCGATCAAGAGCAGGAGGATGCGAAGGATGCGGGAAGGAGTGATGAGCGACGGGCAAAGATGCCTGATCCAGGGGCTTACGAGGCGGCCAAGATAATGTCGGGGTACCATTTTTGGGGCTCCACGCACAGGAATGAAACTGCTTCTGGTGCTGGAGCCGCTGGACGTCAAGCCATTTGACGATGGCCAGATGGGACAAGTCCGGGGTGTGTCCGAAGGGCGGCGCAGGGCCCAGCGGCCACACGGGTGACCCTCCTTTACCTACTCGGGTCCTAGGGCTCGGAGGGGGTGCATGCTCTTGGCTCTGGTTGCTCTCTGTGGTCAAGACGCAGCTGCGTTTTGATAACTTCTGGACGGATTTTACACGTCACAGATGTACATGCGGGTCGCCCGGCAAGTCATCGCGCCTTCTCATGGTAGGCATTCCAGGCACCTCAGGCACCCTCAGGCACCCTCAGGCACTACTTCAAGTCGTCAGCGTCTAGTGGTACTCCCGGCCATCTGCTTCCAGCACGAGGGGAAGTACCGGTACCGAAATAGTTGCAATGATACTAGGAGGTGAAAGCTGGTGCTCAGGTTTCGGTGGCATCGCCTCTTGTGAATGGCCAGCGGGCTTGGCAGGTTCGACCGACCTCGTTCTACTAAACACAACGTCAGGCATACAAAGTTTTCCCGGGTAGATGTACGCCATCCCAGCTTCTGAGTGTACCGCAAGTGAGCTCGCCGGCTGGCTCGTTCTGTACCAGCTGCTGTTCCTATCTGCTAGGTGGCGGACACGGCTGTTCTGAAGGGCGGAAACCCGAGCGCTCGAGACTGCAAGCATCGGCTGATCTTGATGACTGGAGACCTCTTCTGACAGGCCCAGTGTTTCCACATTCGGTGCCGAGCACTGCTTAACATACGCGACATCAGTAGATGCACAGGGAGTCCCGCGGCTACACTTCCGGTTCCAGGATTGCATCTGTATGGACGTCGAGGATGTCGAGGTCTCTCATTCGAACCATGAGTCCCCGTCATTTGATAGTTTCCTTGGACCATTTGGTCCGCATCACTGGTCACGGGCGGCAGGGCCAGACTCAAGCTGATGAGGATCTGCGAGCGATGAAAGTCGTTGATGTTTCTCCAGGACGGGACAGCGCAGTTGGTGATTCCTCGAACGAATCACCAAGGACCGAGGAATAGTATTTAGGGTTAGGGTAGAAGCAGAATCAAAGTTGCCGCCTTGAAATTACCTATTACCGTTGTACTGCGGCCAGTGTCTCATGAGTAGAGAGGCAAACGAATACTAGAATTGTAGCGAGAATTTAAGGGATTTCCAAGTTTCCACGCCCCAAATGCCGATCGATTCAGGCCAATATGTGAGCAGTTGGTGCTGCGCAGCCCACGACTTACACGGGCTGGAGCGGAGCATGATAGTGCTAGTAGTATGTCTATTCGCACGGAGTACCTATTCGGCAAGTACTCGTCGCCTCTGGGACCCGTGACTCAAAGGATGACGCTTGGCGGGACCACATCATGTTACAGCTCAATCCGGACGCATTTTCATCAAAACCAAAGGAATCTTGATGCAGAGGCCAAGGCCGCGGGCCTTGTTCGCGGAACCCCACACGGCACCTGGGAACTGACAGCGAGGGAAAACGGCGGCTTTCATTTGGTCCCTTGACTCCCAACTGTATTTGCTGCTGGCCATTTGAAACGTCCAGCTACCAGCCGGCTGCCACTCCTGCGCCGGCCTGGAGCCAGAATCACATCAGGCGGACGAGCGCGCGAGGCCGACTCACACTCCAGGCCCGAACAGTCCCGGCAACGGACAACGCCTTGAAGCCGCGTCGTGGGCGCTCCTACGTGCCACTTCTGCCTTTAATCTAACCATTACGACAACCACGCTGGCGTGGTAACGGGTGGCGTCGCACGCTCCTTAGTTTGGCTGGTGCCTGCTTCGCGATCTGACTGTGGGTTACAATTGCGAGCACCGCTCCACCGTCGTGGAACCTGACCGTTTGTTGTTTTGGACCGTCTTTTTCGTGGCCAAGGTTGTTATTGTCGAGGCCAACTTGCTGGCAGCGAAGCCCCTCGAGCAGTCGAAGGAAACAAAACAACGCTCGCGCTTGGAGTAGACGCCAACGCCTGGATAGTCTTATCCAACCCTTCAAGTACGGTTCCCGTATCGAAACCGGTCCGAAGTGTACTGGTGAAACTATAAGCTCCACGGTAGGCGGTTGTCTGCTGCCTTTTAGAGGTCTCCAGCGAATCCGCTTCGGGGCCTTCCTGTTGCAGGGCCAAGATACCACGGGAGGATCGTACGCCGTCACCAGGCTGCAAGCGGACGAATCGACTGCGCGGGAGCGGTACTGGCTTGCTGGCGTTCTTTGGACGGCTCCAACTTGGGACAGGGCTCTTATCAAAGTCAGACTCAGGCCCCCCTTTGTCTCTCCTCGCCGAACCGTATTTGCACAATCTCATTTTACGTCTTGGCTCCTCCCTAGCCTTCCTTGCTGCTTTCAAACTCCAGGCCTATCCCTCTGCAATCCCAGGCCTCTCCACTGGTTGGCATATCCTCCGACGCCGCCCCCACTATGAGCTACCGGCTGAGTGACCAACTGGTGGTTCAAGCCCGAACGCTTAGTATCTTGTCTTCTGGAAGTAACGGGGAAGGTGCCGGTGCACTAAAACAGGGACCAAACCTCTCGGACGGCACGGCGGCTCCTGGAGCTACTACCAAAGCGGCTCAAGGGTTTGCCTCTACCTCTCCCGAGCCTCACCTTGTTGGCTGCGCTGATGCCCAACCTAGTCCTGAAACAGACAGTGAGTTTGCAACATCATCAACAAAGACAGCGTGTGTTGTCGAAGTCGCCTGTCGTTCGTCTATAGCCTCGGCCCACCATGGCTCGATGTTTGCTCTACTCGGTTCGCATGTTCTGGATTGGGCCATGGAAGAAGGGGACGGCAGAAGGTGGTGCTCCTCGCCGGTCGTGACGGCTTCGGCATCGCTATCGAATCTGCCAAACGAGATTCTCTTTCACATCCTCGGGTTCCTTGACGTGAGCGACTTGCTCTCTACATCTCGGGTAAGTGTGGTGCGGACCGTCTTGGCGCCTTTTGCTTTTGGATATAAGTGCCGTGTGGAATGAGGCGGTGCCACCCGGCCGTCCTTTGGTGTCCTTTGGTGTCCTTTGGTTATCCCCC
>Ga0247774_1001254_pt1 | contig 12853 bp, 11 predicted proteins | sample UWRJL001104B6_FD_179933 | JGI IMG/M metagenome (GOLD analysis project Ga0247774, IMG submission 179933) | Plant litter microbial communities from Arlington Agricultural Research Station in Wisconsin, United States - UWRJ-L001-104B-6 | ecosystem: Environmental > Terrestrial > Plant litter >... | reverse complement strand
CTCTCGAAGTTGCGAGTGAAGCCCTGAAAGTGGCAAATACGGTAGCCAAAAGGGTTGAGGAGGTCGTTGTATCTGTGAAGGAAAGTAGTATGAAGATGGTGGGAACGTTCGGGAAACTTCTCGAAGAGTGCGAGAAGCGGGTTGAGGCGGTCGAATCCAAACAAGCGGGCCAGAAGTCGCCTTCGGATCTTTCTGAGATGCAGGAGAAGTTAGAGCAGGTCTCGGTTAAACAGGAAGAGCTATCCTCGACAATCACCGAGACCGCCGGCAACACAGCTAACTTGTCCGCTCGGATGGAGGCTCAAGATCAGATGCACCGGAACTTGCAGTCTCAATACCAAAACTTGACGACACGGGATCTCCACGATGCCATCGTGGGATACGTTTCCCGGAGCTACCAGGACGAGTTCGCCGAAATCCGCAAGGACCAGAATTCCATCAGGAACGACCAGGCCGAGATGAAGAAGGTTATAGCCGAAATTAAGACAAGTCTAAGGGTTCTCCAGAACCCGAATGACGGCCGTGATCCGAAGAGACGGAGGATTGATGCCGACGTCTCCCTCAGAACGAATGGCACTTATTAGCTACAGCATGCCGCAATAAAGCGAAAGTCAAGTCACGGAGAGAAATATTTATAGAATGGTGCGCCATTCCTAGACTTGGGACCGATATATTCGTTTCCTAATGAGTTGGCTTGGTACGAGATATCCATATTCTTTTCTGGCAGACGGATGGAGTGGTCTGCCTCTTTGGGAAACACGGAGGTAGGATATGTAGAGATTAGGAAAATAAGTCGAGATTACATAGGTATTGCGGCTCATAATAGAAAATATGCGCAAACTGCGTCAAAATTCCTTGCGTTGTGTGACGGTAGAAGGCAATCTGCCCGCCCTGACAGTTCTGATTCTAACAATACTAACAGTCCTCTGTAACCCCGAGATACTGCGCTTCTCTATCTCATCCGGGAAGGTCGAGAACTGAAATCCGGAAAGCGAAGGTTCCCTTGTCCATCCTGATAAGCTGATCTAATTATCGTGACGAGTATGAAACCACAGCCCTTCCTGGGACCATCATCCCATGAAGGAGTCTTAGCGCTAGAAGCCCTCATCCAGCGTATGACTACGGGAGGGAGTTAGGGATGCGAGACATAATCGAACGTAGTAGCCGCACTTACCTGCGAGCGCGCTTCAGGCCATCACGATCATCCTCGTCAGACTCTTCCTTGGGGATCTTGACTTCGACGGAGTCCATGTCCTCGTCCTCGATGCTGACGAGCTGGGCAGACTTGGGAGGGCGGCCACGGGGCTTTTTGGCAATGGTGGTCTTGGCCTTCTTCGAGGGGGTCTCAGCGACGGAGACCTGGTCGCTGCTGTCGGAATCACTGTCCTCCTTGAACGTCTTCTTTTTGGTGGCGGAGCGAGGAGCAGGTCGCTTCTTAGCCGTTGAGGCGGGAGTCGAAGCAGGGCTAGCCCCAGGGCTATTGACAGCGCCCTCCATGATCTCTTTCCAGATTCGCTTGTTGAAGTGCTGGCTGTGGGGAAGAATAGTAAGTGGGTGGTTCTTGGTGGGGTGGTTTCTTGAAATGACCTACTACAACGCAGAAGATGTGAAGTTGTAACCCCACTTGCTCTTCATGATGGCCTCGACCTGTTCCCACTTGGGATTAGGCTTCTGGCTGTTGCCGCCGGCCATGGCCATGGCGAGCAAGAGGTGGCGATCGGCCTCGGCAGTCCAGCCTGACTTAGGGGGCATTGTTACGCTGTCTAAATGTGTTAGAATTCTATCTACGCCGCAGAGAGAGTTAGGACGTGATGCGACAGAGAGGGTGAGGAGAAGGATGAATGAATGAGAGTAAAGCAAAAGGGAAGGATGAGACTTGCTTCTTTGGTAATAGGATGGCTTAGGTCGATGGCCTCGAGAGCAAAGATCAAATATGTTACCCCAGAACTCTCGAAGTATTCGTAGAGAGAAAGTTTGTTGAGATGATTGATTAAAACGTCAAGGATGATCTGGTTAAGTTGCTGAAAGGGAAGCGGGCGCTCGTGTTATGGTGGGAGAAGGCTGAAGAGCTTTTTGGAGAGGTGGATCTAAATACGATCAGCCCTTGTTTGCTACTTGTGGACGTTGGAAAAGGACGCGACATCCAAATTTGGAAGGGAGGCAAAGTAGGGACAGCCGGTGAATGATTTTCTAGGAAGAGAAAGAGGTAAAGACCTGACACGAAAATAAGCCAGAGCAGCCTATATTTAAGGAAGAACAGATGATGCTTGGCGCTGAGTACAACTTACGGTATTGTGCGTTCTCGTCGTGAAGTGTGGTGTTGACGAGACCAAGCTGGCCGAGGAGACGATCCGAGGCTCTTGGGTGGCCTTTCCTCTGGATTGTGTGACTTTCTCACTAAAATGCATGATGTTAGAAAGTTTGAAGACATGAGAGTTGTGATGTTGTGTCTGGAAAATCCCCTTTACCTTGACTGGATAGCCGTCGTTGGTAGGGGAGAGAATTTGTTAAGATAGCCTTAGTTGAGCGAGTGGTTGGGATGTCATATAATTGGTTTATTTTCTTGCCTTGCAGTCGTAATCTTTGCAGACGAAACGAGACCTCTAAAAGCTTTGGAGGGCCAGTGGAATGGGAGTTAATATTAGGGGCGGAGTAGTAGTAGTTCTAGTGTGTGAAAAAGAACTTGTCGTGGTTGATATCTTATTCTCATCCAAAAGAAAAGAACAGGATCTATTCCCGAGCTATGCCTTCGCTTCTCAAATCACGCGTCGAATTACAATCAAGCGCAGAACTCGAGAGAGACCAGCAGCAGTCACTAAAAGAATGATACAAACACGTTAGCTCCGAAAACAGACCCTCATCACTTGAACCATTTCTAGCTTGCAGGTTCAAGAGTCAAGGAAGACACGGGAGGATGAATATGGGTCAAGATCTTCCTGAGCAGATCATGTGGTAAAGCTACCACTCGTGAGAATCCTATTGCATTTTGACCGTGGGATGAAAACAGCTAGAAGCGGCAGGCAATAAACTGAGGCTATAGGCTAGACGAAACAGATACATCTTTGATCTATCAATCACCAGCATGCGGCTCTAGAAAGAAGCTAAGATATTCGCCTGAAACGTACAAGCAGTCATTGCCCGCCTAAATCTTTCGTTGTCAGAAGCTTCTCGTTCTGCTCATGCCCAGAGAACGGCAAGCAAAGATACCGTATTCTGCGCAAAGTGTTATACAAGTTGGCCTCAATACCGACGGCCACCACGTAAAGCTTCGAATCGCCTTTTCCTTTTAGTAATGTGTTTGTTTATTTCCCTCGCCATCCAGTCCAACCAAGACGCCTCCTTGCGACAAGACGCAAGATCCTATTGATAAATTAAGCCTCTCCGTATGTTGGGAATCTAGAAGCACTTAGTATTAAGTCTAGGGGTTCTCCGAGGGAAGACTGACGTTGGTGAAGGATAGGTGTCAGGCGGATTGTTCGCCGCCAGTGCTAGAACAGCTTCATCGAGGCCCTCCTCCTGAACAGACTCCTCAAGGCGTGGGCGTTTGTTGGCATGTTGATCCTCCGTGTCTTCACCGTTTGAAGTCATTGTGAGTGCGTCTTGGGCCGACACGCCAACCGGAACAGTCATGCCACCAGGCGAACTCTGCATGGATACCGGCCCAGACCCTTGTACTACCGCCATTTGGTTGGCTTGAGCTTGAGACTGTTGCTGAAGGGGAGATTGCTGCTGTTGGACGCCATCAGCAGGCCCGCTGGCACCGCTCTGCGACTTTCGGGGTCGACCACGACCTGGTCCAGGACGCCTAGTAATGGGATTCATAGTCGGGTCGGCAGCCTTCTGCGAGCTACTGCCCAGGCTGCCGTTGGTTTCAAGCTTGTTTTGAGCTCGACGGAGACCCTGGAAGTGTTGGCTAAACCAGCCAATGTTAGTAATTTATCAAGCACCCATGCATGGTCCAACATTAAGACAGAATCTCGGACAAGCCACAGTCATCTCTAGTTAGTCTACTAATAGTCATAACAGGATTTTCCACAAGATATCTAGTTCTCAGAATGACACGCGGGGTTATGTAGTTTAAAATGAACAAAACAGGTAGTTTCACACGCATCTCTAGATGCTGCTGACAAGGTGTGTCTCTGGAGGCTGAGTAGATAAATTCTGGATTAAATGGGGACGGCCATCGCCAGCCGAGGCTGGCAGATGACAAGAGAAATGAAGGACCCTGGTAGCTAGAAAGATATTAAAGTTAAAGACTCACCGGCAACCTTCGTTAGTGAAGCCATATCCCAAAGACCTCATATGGTTACCGATAGTCGTCCATTCGGCCCCGCTTATCACGCCAATGTTTTTCACCGAAAGAATGGTGAAGAACAAGTCCTTGTCGGCCCGGTCGTTCCAATTCTTGTTCATCTTGCAGCAGCGGCCGGTATCGTCCGATTCCCTTGATTTTTAGATGTCGACCTTAACACTTGATACACCGGACTGTGACTTGGTCAGCGAGAAAATTGGTAGTGAAAAAATTGGTAGAGATCCTGCCACCTGAGAGGCTGGAGAAATGCTGCCAGCAAGAAAGGGCGAGACGGACGCGGGTGGGGACTACGTACGAAGTACCTCTGTACCTCTGTCGCTTCGTGCTCGGTACGCCGTGCACGGACCTGTCCCCGCAGCAGAGGGACCAACCAATAAAAATGGGGCGGTTGGTGTTGATGCCTAAGGCAGAGAGCTACGTCAGCTGGCCGCCGCCTACCCCATTTCAAGGCAGCAAACTGGCGAGCGTCCAATCCCGGCCCGTCGCCTGAAAATCCCTTGTCGGGCAGGGGCTTTTGGGAGCCCGCTCACTCACGTGGTTTCGTGGAAGATTGGCGAGGACCCCGCCCTCTCCACGGATACGCGTCTCCCCGAAAACGTCGCTTCATCCCCCCATCAACTTCTCATCAACCTACACGGCACAATTCACCAAAATTGGGACCGAAAATATGATTTTCCATCTAGAAATGTGTTTCTAGGTTCTACATCGAATTTTCCTCATGTTCACAGCCTTCCTGGTTGTTGAGATCGCTGCGAGTCCTTATCAGCAGGTTCGCAAGTGATGAGCGCGCCCAGTCTCATCGGGGCATCATTTGTTGCATGTGGCTTGTCAAAAATTTTCCACATTGACCGCAGCAATGCAGCTAGAGCGGATCGGGAGAAATACGAAGGCGACGGGGAAGATTTGACCCGTTCCTTTTACCTTGCCGGCAGGACAAGACGGTGACCATTGTGCGCTGCACCTAGTGATTTATAAAATCTTTCCCAGTTTTCTGCCTGATCCTCGGGGCATGGAAATCCTTGGAGAAACCCACGAAAGAGGTGTCATACGAACCAAATGTCATGTTTGAAGACCTCTTTCTGCCTTGTTGTATTATTATTCTGTTTCTCGACCCTCCATCACGACACAAGTCAGTATGGGCGAGCGGCTCGGGGAGGCTAGTCCAAACTGCCGGTTCCATGCTACAAACCGACCGAATATGGACTCGGACCCCAACCACCTAATTAAAAGTTCCTTTTTCTCCCTCAAATCGATGAGTCACAGCTGCTGTTCCATCTCACAAGTGTCGCATCTCCGCATGTCTCGAGGGCCAATCCCATTAATATCCCTGTCGCCGTCGGTTCCTGGATCTGCAGCGGTTCAGCCCCACCAAGTATGCGAGTACGGTTTACTGCAGCGACGTAAGCAGTCCTCCTGGGCGGTCCGATTTGGCGGTCTGCGCCGACGTAACAAGCGTTCCAAGACAATGCCAAATATGACGATTTCCCCAAAACTGAAAGAGCATGCATTAGATCAATCTTGTTTCATTGGTCCTTTGTTTTTTTGGCTTGTGGATTGTGGTAATTCTCGCAGGGTTATTGCAAAGATGCCAATTAAAGGACTTGACGCGATGGCACCTTTTTGCCGCGGTCGACAGTCTGCCCCTCACACTTTGTTCGACCCACCCCCACCCACTTTCTTGCAGGCGCGGACATTGGCTCTCGACAAAGGTATCTTGATGAACAAACACTCCAATGCGTGCCGTAGCTTTAGGCAACCAACAAGGCTGTGGTGTGTGAGTCTAAAACACTTTCGCCACGACAAGACTAGTTAGGATACTTAGTTTCTATTTAGCAAGGAATGTCTTCCGTCCTTCCCTCGGTACCAAGGAGCCAAGGTTCCTTCCTCAACGGCCGAGAGTACAATTCTGAAGCATCTCCTGAAATCATAATCAGGCCGTGCAGCCTTAACAAATACTGGCTGTCTTTAAAAGTTGGCGGTCCCCTCTTGATGGCAACCTCCTTGTCATTGAACTCCCAATAGCCGCTGGTTCTTTGGAGAGTCGCACTGGGGCATACCTTCATCTCGTCTTAAAGCATTGTCGTTCTCAATGAGCAAGCTCTAAGGGTCTAATGATCCAAGCTACCTTCCCCTCTATCTTCAAAAACTCTGCCCACCTTTTGTGCACTCAAAGCCGACCGACCGATCTCAGATTGGCAAACCCGTCAATGACAATTGTTGCCCATCCTTGTCCAGCCACTGCCTATAACACCACATCTTCGCGTCGTGCCTACCGTGGAGACTGGGGACGCGAACACTTCAGAACCAATTTCTCATGAGCCATACATTAAATCTCCGCTCCCTGGAGGCATCACGAATTCCTTCCTAATCTCGCCCTCGCATCTCAGCACCTACTCTTTCATCTCGATCTTGCGCCCACCACTCACCGACATTGCTATCATTGACAGCTTCTCGCCGCGACCGATCAGATCCTTCGAGATGGCTAATAACGATAATGCCATGACGAGGTTTCTGTTCGCCATCCTCAAACAGAAGAACCTCAAGGACGTGAGTTGACTCTGTTGCTCTAACAATCCTCTCGATACTAACCGCAATGGTAGATCGACTGGAATGAGGTAGCCAGAGATCCCATTCTCGCTCAGCCCATCACGAATGGCCACGCTGCCCGCATGCGATACTCTCGCTTCAAGCAGTCGATGCTTGGACTCGAACCCCAAAAGCGATCTAAGGGAGGTGTCGCTAAGAAGTCGGCGAAGCAGAAGAAGGATCACAAGGACACCAGTCTGAAGCAAGAAGACAACATCAAGCAAGAAATAGGACTCAATAGGCCATATGGGAAGCCCATGGGCATATCTTCTCGGAAGATAAAGCAGGAGCAGGCTCAGTCCCCGTTTCAGTCGACATATACTACCGCATCTGCTTCTCCGACTGTGGTAGAGTCCGCCAGGGAAGCTAGCCTGAGACTTTTGACACCTTGCAGTGACGACATGCTTGCCGAGACTGCAAGTCTTGCCATGAGCCCCGCCGCCAACTTCGATCTCGGTCACTGTACACACGGAGATGGGCACGAGTCTTCTGGCCATGATGGCTGGGACCACGCCTCTCTATATTTCGACAATGCCTACGGACTGGATCAATTCGGGACCTCTCTATGCGAACACCAGCACGATTCATCTCTCGCTCACGCATCCGATATTCCCACCCAGGATGCACTCCTCCACGATCATACTCACGATTTCGCCACTGCATCGGCCGCGCTACTACAGTCTGGAATGTCGGCGCACGCCCATATCAAGCGAGAGTCATGGGATTCTCAGGGACACTAAGGTATCGGCGTATTAAGAGGAAAATAGACAGACATACTAATGACGTTGATTCTATGACACGACGGGGTATGATTATTTTTGGCGTTTAACTTGGCTGGGATGTCTGGTAAATTCAGGATCATATGACATAAATATTATTTTCTTGCTAGCTTACTGAAGGAGACTGATTCCCTTCGATATCGAATAGCAAAATACCATTAGGAGATATGAGATGTGGGCCTTCGGGATATTTCCACCAGGGGTGTACGAGTAGTTTCCCTGGAAACTAGCATCGTCTGATATGAGTGTTTTGGTTAGGCCAGAGAACCACCTGGAACCATGCAGATACCGCCGGCTCCCAAGCTGCACGCTCTTCGCACTGAAGAGGGGCTCTATACCTTGGCGCTTCGTTTATAGTTATCCTCCAGGCATTGTCTACTTGATATATATTGATTTGCTCCTGCAGCTCCCCGCGCCGCAATAATCTACACCAATAATCCAACTCACAAGTGAGCAGGCACCAGGGAGCGGATTTTGACGGTTTCCATATTGGGTTCTAAGAGGCCCTGGGGACTATGACGATCCCCAAAAGCATGAAAAACAGACAGAGCTTCCCCTATGTGAAGGCTCCCTACCCAGTCGTTCCAACTTTCCACCCAGTTCTTCGTCGGGCGCGTGAATGAACTTAGACCCATCATACAAACAGTTACCGGACTTGAGTGTACCTGGGTGACCTCTACAAACCGGGAGCTTTTCTCGGTGTCTGGATCATTCTACTTTCAAAACCAACCACCACGAATTCTCACCATCCCCTGCTCCTTTATCTGCGCTTCTCACACCGTACGCCTGCATCTAGACTTGCATATCGGTAATCGCTTTTCAAGACTCAACACATATCTCTCCTACTCACGCTTCCTATTCCGAGGTATGTCTTTTTTCCTTGTCGTCCCCATTTTGCCCTCCGACCAAGCACTCATTCCCGCAAACCCAAAGACTTCAATAAGGTGATTCCAATCGCAGCCAATACCCTGCCACGCAATTTCTCATTCCGCCTCTTCATGTGTGGAACCTTCCCCCATTTGTAGCTCAGTCATTCACCTCTTTTCTTGCCTGCAGCAAACTTGCCCAACAAATCGGTGGCTAACAGCCCTCAAGCTTACCAAGTACTCAAGAGAATACCTCTGCACACGCCGCACTCTCCAGAACTTAAATCTAAGACCATTGACATCACCACTTCGAGGTAAAATATCACGAATGTTACATGTCTTGCCTCAAAGTTATGAATATTCACAGGATTCGGCTAACCCATAACAAAGATGCCTCCCAAGAAGATCGCCAACGCCAATGCCAACACTGAGGCGGCTGCCCGTAGCCTTCCTGCTCTCACCCAGAATGAGTACTCGTTCATTGGAAGCATGCTTCGCCATATGAACTCTAGGCCTGACATCGACTGGGACGGCGTGGCGCAGGATTGCGGGCTCAAGGATGCGAAGTGCACCAAAGAACGTTACCGTCAGATGAGTGTGAAGCACGGATGGAACAATACTGCGAAGAAGCCATCCGATAGTCAGGTCATTCCCACCAAAAGAGTCGCTAAGCCCCGCGCTCCTAGAAAGAAGGCCAAGAAAGAGTCTGAGTCCGAGCTGGCCATGAACGAGGCGAAAGTCGGTGAGATTAGCAGTACTGAAGAGCAAGATAAGGGTGACGACTCAGACGTCGTCTGATTTAATGCGACTTGATTTTTTACCCGTCATTCCCTATTCACGTCAAGATGAGAACATTCGGCAGTAATATCATGGAGCAAGGAAGGAAGGTAAATAGGCCCAATAGATCTTAACAATAAGCTAGCGGACTCATAAGCACTTGTTATATAGCAGACTGCACTGCTATCCATCTTCCATTTCATCGGACTAGACCTTCTAGAAGATATAGTAATACTACAGGGCAGACCTGTATATCAATGATCTCCCTGTTTGAAGTTAATTCTCCCAACGCAATCCCTCGTCCTCTCTCTCTTGTCTCACTCTGTCACCCCTTTTCCTTCTTATTTCCCCTCGTTCTGTTTCGTTCTTTTATATTTCCTTTCTTTCCCCCGCTATCCTTTCATTTTCTCCATCTTCTTGCACTTCCGTTTCTTTCTACTTGATTACTATTTTATATCTACATACTGTCACTGGGTGGCTTTGCTAGTGATGCAAACCCTGTCTGTACAAGACTGTACTTCCGCTCGATGTCAGCGCGTAGTTTTCACCTTCCTGTCGATTATTCTTCACGCATATTTAGGGCGTTTTCTAATTATACAATCGACACCATAACCGATTCTATAGACTTTGGAAATGTTATATCTAGTACCAAAAGATTAGAAGTGACCCTAGCATTCTACCATAGGATCGAGTCCATATCAGGGCTTGACCAATAGGCAAGCATTGTCGGATCTGCCAAACCAACGAAGATAGCTCGCCCTTGGTAATTTCGATCATATGCGCGGCAAGTAAGATCCCAATACTATCAAGGAGTACTCTCTACAGTAGTCTTCGTGAAGCCGAGAGGTCCAGAGTGGACCGTCGGTAGTCGAGACACAACCCCAAACCAAAGGTGGTCTGTGCGCTTCAGCCCTGTGCGTACTCTATTTCGACCTCACCGCTCCCCTCTTTTCAACATCTTTCACTATCTAGTCACTTTCCATAGATCTCGTATGAAAAAGCTCCATGCTTATTAGGAAGTCAAAGCATAAATATCTAGAATTTATGATTAAATAAAACAGACACAAGTCTCCAGATCGACACAGTAGATGCCTCGAGGAGAGTATGGGGTAGAAGGGTTCGAATAGGAACTATGCCACAGTAACAAGAGTGCTTATTCCGTGGAATATATTCTGTGTGAGAATATGTGATGCGCCTGTCGTGTCCTCTTTCCGTGAGTTCCATGGATATTATATGGTTACTCGAGAAATCTGGGGTGCAGCTACGACTGGAGAAAGGCAGCCTCGGACTCATCATTCACTTAGATCTTGACTCAGGTGGATTTGAAAATACAGTTTTGACAAGAAATAAGTTGCCTGATACTGCCGCTATATTTGGCAAGTGCGATAATGAAATAGAAACGTTTGCTTGCGTTTGCGTGACCTAGCTTGGACAGGTACTCCGTCTGCCACTGTATTCGCCTCCAATTTTCCTCTCAAGTTAACGAGTACCCCGTATATTCTCAAACCTCTTTCTAACCGCACACATGCCCAACGACAAACTAATCTCGACATCTCGACTACGAAGTATTTGAGGTTTTTTGACTGGCTTTTTCTACAATATTTTCGTCTCGAGGCGTCAACTTGCTCCTAGACAGACAGTATCTTCATCAACAAGCACCGAAAGGTTAGAATGTTCATTATCTTCTGTTGTCTTAATCTCAACTCTTGAGTTGCCTCTTCTATTCTTCCTAGGCCCTATCGCCTCACCTTCTCCAAAGTCATTCCCCACTCGGTCTTAGCCAAGCCATTTTCCTTCTGTATAAACTCCAATTCAGTCCACTGAACTAGGAGAGTACTAAGAAATATATTCACTCCTCTCTACTCTACCGCTTCCATTCCCCACCAAGCACCATCTTCTGTCACTTCTCAACTTTTCCGGTCGGGTTTGCCTAAGACCAAGAATCTATCAATCTTCAGCTTGTGGTGTGGCTCTTCAGCAACGAGGCATTCTGTCCATATCGCTCTTCACTATTAGAAGGAACCGTATATAGCTAGTCTTACTTACCACCTTTGTCAATCACATTTCTCCTTCGGTCTGAACACACCTAGATCAATCCCCTCCACAATACCAGCCAACCCTCACTCCAGCTTTTCTGAGAATTACGCATTGTGTCAATTGACGCAAAGACCCACAGGAAAATCCTGGATACTAATTCTTTGCGTCATTTATTTATTTCATCTTTCATTTTAATCTCACTCCCATCGCTGAATTCTCTCACTGTAGTGAGGCCATCTCCTCCATAACTCCCCAACCTAGCTAACATCTGGCCCAGATCATCGCAACGACTCTACTAGGCAAACCTACTTTATCATCCTCGACAAACAGCTGAGGTATGTTTCGAGTCTCATTTCAATGTTTTCCCCCTTCTCACTTCTGGTCAATTGCCTAAATTGCATAAATAACTCCCTCCCACTTTCTGCCGTTCTTTAATTCCATCTCGCTACTCCCCTTATCTTGCACCTTCACAGATTGCAACCGCTACCTCGCTCATGCCAATGTCGCCCCTCCCTTCCCGAACCACACCTAATTTTTTCAACTTTCATTTTTTTCACCTCTCCATTCCCGAAATGCGACGCATTGCCAGGTTACACCAACTTCACATCCAAATCCAGCCTCGTTCTATCACTTGTTATTTCTCAACACTCTCGCTGAAATTATTTCTGACCGTCACAACAGAATCTCTCTCACCTGCAGCGGCCTTTTTCAGGATTCCAGACTTCACGAAGCCCAACCTAGCCATAAATACCGCTATGGAGAAGAACGGCGGGCAGGGCCTCCGAACGGACGGCACTTTGGCTCCGACTGTCTATGGAACTCAGTCCACCATCGGTAGCAACTCACCTGCTTCAACAGTCGCCACCAGCATTGGTGAGGAAACTGCTCCTACCTCCCCCGTTGTCAAGGCAACCCCTCCCCAGACTATAATGGTTGGCACCAAGAAATACAATACCAGCGAGCTCCGTACGATGGCCGACATTGTTGCCAAAGCTCGTCAGACTGGCGAGCTTCCCAATAGCAAGGCTTCTCTTGAAGATGTCGAGATCATTGTTCAGGACTACAAGTTCCTCACTCAGCTTCAGGCTATTCGTGGGGATCTCACCAAACCTCATTCGAGGGAGTACGTCACTCTCAAAGTCGACATTGCCCGTCGCATTAAGAACCGAGACGATGATCTCGACGATGACGCTGCACGAGAGGTAGCTGCCAACCGCGTTGCCAACTTCAAGCGCGTGGTGAGTCAGGAAGAGCGTTTCTTCGAAATCCTCAGTCTCGTCTCGCGAAACAAGGGTACCATCAACCCTTCTCAGGTCGATTTTGCTGCCGTCTTCGACGAGATCATGGACGTCATTGAGACATCTATGTCAGACGCTGCCGGCCCCCTACGTCTTAATACCAATCGCCTTAGCAAAACTGCCCACAGCATGGACAGCACTGCCCACAGCATGGACAGCACTGCCCACAGCATGGACAGCACTGCCCACAGCATGGAC
>Ga0247774_1001253_pt1 | contig 12857 bp, 9 predicted proteins | sample UWRJL001104B6_FD_179933 | JGI IMG/M metagenome (GOLD analysis project Ga0247774, IMG submission 179933) | Plant litter microbial communities from Arlington Agricultural Research Station in Wisconsin, United States - UWRJ-L001-104B-6 | ecosystem: Environmental > Terrestrial > Plant litter >... | reverse complement strand
GTCTGCGTGAGGCCATCGCCCACGCCTCCCGACTTGCGTGCAAGCTCCTGCAGCGCGCCCAAACACCAGTACGGGATGGCATCCTTCTGACCGCCGAAGACCAACGCCAAGAGCACGCCGATGATCGGCGCTTGCAGCAGCATGATCGCCGTGCCGCCGACGTCCCGCATCTTGATCTTGAAATAGCGGCCGAACAAAAGCCCAAATTGGCCGCTCGTGCCACCGCGCCCGCCAGGAACCCCGCGTTGATCGGTGGGCGTGCCGACCGCGCGCCGTCCCGAGAACATCTTCTGGAAGACCGGGTTTTGCGGGTTGAGGTACTCGCTGTTCCACTCGCGCGCGGCTTGCGCGCGCGCCGCGTAGCGCGGCGCGCTCGGGTTCTGTGCGCGCATGGCGTCGAAGATCGGGCGCTCGCGCTGATTCAACATGTCGAACATGTCGCGCGGATTGTCGACCGTGTTCGGCTTGCCCTGGCGCCCGAGCCAAGAGCCGAAGAAGCCGTAACCGTCCTTCGGCGAGCCGTAGAAGGTGAGCAGGCCGCCAGGCCCCAAGATCAGCGCGAGATTGAACTTTTCGAATTCCTCCTTGGCCGGCTGGTGAATGGTCGTGATGATCGTCTTGCCGGTTTGCTTGGCCAGCTCGGAGAGCAGCTGCACCAACGCCGCCGTGTCGTCTGCCGCCAAACCGCTGGTCGGCTCGTCCAAGAACATGATCACCGGATCGGTCACCAGCTCCATCGCGATGTTGACGCGCTTGCGCTGACCGCCCGAGAGTACCTTCTTCTCGGGCTTGCCAATCTGGAGATGCGCGACGTTCTCCAAACCGAGTTGTGCGAGCGTGGTTTGCACGCGGCGCTCGATCTCTTCTTCCGAGTAATCCGGCGGCAAACGGAACTTGGCGCTGTAACGCACGGCCTCCCAGACCGTGAGCTCCGGATGCACGATGTCGTCCTGCGGCACGTAACCGATCGAGCCGCGCAGCGCGTCATAGATGGCATACAGATCTTCGCCGTTGATGCGCACTTGGCCGGCCGACGGCGGCAGGTAGCCGTTGAGCGTCAAGAGCAGCGTGGTCTTGCCCGCGCCGCTCGGGCCCATCAAGGCGATCAGATCGCCGGGCAAGGCCTTGAAGCTGACGTGATCGAGCAGCGTCTTGAGCTCGCCCGGGTTGTCGCGATCGGGGACCTGCATCACCAGATCCCAGGCCTCGATTTCGTACAGCGGTCGGCCTTCCCAATGGGCCGCGTCCTCGACCACGACCGCGATTTCGCCGCCGGCCGCCTGTAGCAAGAGCGGCATCGGTCCAATCAGGACCTTCTCGCCGTTTTGCACGGGGACGCGCTGATTGGCCGGGATGCGCTGGCCGCGCACGTACGTGCCGTTGGCGCTGCCCTTGTCCTCGATGAACAGCTGCCCCGCGCTGACGTGCAGCACCGCGTGCCGACTAGATACCTGCGGGTGCGGGATCTGAATGTCGTTTTCCGGCGTGCGACCGATGGTCTTGGTGCCGCCGCTCTGGTCAGCGACGCGGATTTGGCCGACTACGGTTTTGTGCCTTGGCCGAGGGGTCGCGTTCGAAGCGCGATCGCCGGTGGCGGGCTCGCCCGGATGCTGCGGGGCGAGCGCGGTCCCTGGCTGCGGGGCCGCTGCGACGGCCGCAGAAGCGCCCGGCGCAGCGCCGGCGAACAAGCCGGCCAAGTGCAGCACGAGGTCTACCGGTACGGCGACTGGACCCAAGGCAACGAACGCGCGTGGATCGAGCGCCTGCGCGTGACTGGGCGGCAAGCGTTGCTGATTGAGCCAGGTGCCGCTGGTCGAGTTGTGGTCGGTGACCGTCAGCGGATGGAGCGAGAACGTTGCGTGGTGACTGGAGACGTTCGGGTGATGAATGGTGATGTTGGTGCGGGCCGGATCGCGCCCGAACACCAATTGCCCGGGCGTGAACGCCGCCTTGCCGCGCTCGAGCAGCATCAAGGTGATGGCGGGGTGCGCCTTGGGCACCGGCGCTTGGCCGACCGCGAACTCGGTGTGAAAATCGAAGGCCGCGCTCGCGCCCGGCGCGAGCGGCGCGCCGTTCGCGAAGGAAGGCCCCACGCCGTTGTCCACGAACACCAAGCTGCCGCCACCGCGGTGCTCGATGCGCGCGTGCTCGGGTGCGACGCCCGGCGCGCCCAGCCGGATGTCACAATGCGGAGCACTACCGATGACGATCGTGGATTTGCCGAAGCCGGGGATCATTCCCAGCCGACACTAGTTCAAACGGGGAAAGAAAACAGTAGCTTGCGGAAAGGGGGAGGACAGGGCGCCTGCGAAGCTACCGGAGGCCAGTGATATGTGCGCGGTTGGCGTCGAACTTGAAGTAGCTCGAGTAGGCGTCGTCGTTCCCGCTGCTCTGGGCGCTCGGAACTGCGTTTCCAGAGCCCAGCGACAACGGATGAACCGAAGCACTTCCGGGCGCGGGGACGTCGGGTTGGGAAGGGGTAACCAGGGTGACGAAGCAGAGCAGCGTCTTGCAGCCGCCGATCAGAACGTCCAGCATCGAGTTGCATCCCGGCTCCACGGTACTTCCGGAGCACGCCGTGTAAGTGCGGGACCCGCTGCAGGCCGCGCACGCACTCGAAGCGCCACTCGCCAACGAAGCGGGGACGGGGATGTGTGCCAACGACTCGACCGTCACGTTGCCGCAAATTCCCTGACCGGAGGCGGAGCCCGTGATCGATTGAAACACCGTCAGGCCCGGCGCCAAGCTCATGGGAGGCGGAGCGGGGACATTCGGCGCCGGCGTCGCATTCAGGGTGGCACGCAGCCAGGCGTTGGACACCGAGAGCGTGCTGGGAGCTCCGCCGATGCTCAGTGGAAGTTTCAGCAAACCGGGCCCCGCGCTCAGACTGCGAGCGGTGAGCGTGCCCAGCAAGGAGTTGAGCGGCAGGCCTTGGGTATCCACGCTCGCCGACGGCACGCGAAACCAAAAATCCAGAGGGGTTCCCCCTGGCCAGGGTCCGTTGGCAGCGTCAGGAATGGCAGGCAGAAAGCCGACCGTCAGCGAGGAGTCGTTACTCGCGCCAGTCAGGTCCGAAAGGTCACTGAATTGCATCAAGTTGTTCAGCGTTCCGTTGCTGATCGACTGCTGAAGCTCGCTGTTGATTGGCCCCAAGGCGGTGCTGCTGAACGCTCGACCCAAAGCGTTCGCAGTCGGCGAGCAAAAGGCTGGCGCGCTCCCACTCTGCATAGATAGGCTGGTCATGCGGTCGACGACCTCGTACCTGCAACCCGCGTTGCAGCCGTCGAGGTTTTTCGTATTCCCATCGTCGCACTCTTCCGCCGCTTCGAGCAGCGCGTCGCCGCAGCTCGCAGGCGCGCCAGCCGAGTTGTTCCCGGCCGAGTTGGTTCCAGCCGCGCTCGTTCCACCCGAATTGGTTCCACCCGAATTGGTTCCACCCGAATTGGTTCCACCCGAGTTGGTTCCACCCGAGTTGGTTCCACCCGAGTTGGTTCCACCCGAGTTGGTTCCAGCGGAGCTCGTTCCCCCTGAGCTCGTTTCCCCCGCTGCGTCCATTCCGCCTGAGCTCGTTCCGGCCGAGTGAGCTGCCCCTTCGCCGCCCATTCCGACTACGACACCGGTACCTCCCTGGCCACTTTCATTGCCCTCACTCGAGGCGCCGCCCTCACTGACATCGCCGGCCGCCGCGACGTCATCGTCCGGAGCCGCGCTGCCACCTGAGCTGGTGGTGCCGCCCAGACTGCTGGCGCCAGCCAGACCCACGCTGCCGCCCACGTTCGCATTGCCCGCGGTCGGCTGCTCGTGGTGCCGACCGCCACTGCACGCGCTGCAAGCGAGCGCGAGCGCGAGCGCGCCAACGAACATGCCACGAGCAGCCCAATCTACGCAGTCACCGTTGTCGACAGCCATCACGACCCTCCGGGCGTTGAGCCCGGTCGAGACTAGTTCAAACAGGGCAGGAAACCAGTCGCAATTGCCGTTCACCCCGTCTCGGCGCACGCTGCCCTCGTGTCCATATACGGCAGCCTGTGCACGGAATTTTACGACCTCGACAAGCCCGAGCCGCCGCCGGACGCGTTCGACTTCTATTTGGCGGAAGCCGAGCGCGCCCCAGGCGCAATCCTCGAGCCGATGTGTGGCAGTGGACGCTTTCTATTGCCGCTCTTGGCGCGTGGCTTCGACGTCGTGGGCAGTGACGCATCGCCCCACATGCTGGCCGCGTGTCGCGCGCATGCCCAGCGGCTCGGCCTCGAGCCCGCGCTGAGCGAGGCGAGGCTCGAGGCGCTGAGCTATGACCGCAGCTTTGGTTTGATCTTCATACCCTCCGGCTCCTTTTGCCTGATCACGGACCAGGCGGCGGCCTTCGCGGGGCTGGTGCGAATGCGCGAGTTGCTGGCTCCCAACGGGCGCTTCATCGTGGAGGTCGAGCGTCGCGATCGCGCTCGCTGTTCGGAGTTGAGTGGCACCTGGGGCGGTCGCTGGGTGACTCGTCCGGATGGCGCTAAGCTCGTGCTCAGTTGGCTGTCGCAGTACGTCGCCCCCAGCGGCATTTCCAGCGCGGTGCATCGCTACGACTTGCTGAAAGAGGGACGCCTCCTGGCACAAGAATTCGAGGATTTCGAGCTCAAGCTGTACGAGCTCTCGGAATTTCGCGAGCTGCTCAGGCGCGCGGGCTTCAGCCAGATTCAGGCGTTGACGCCATACTCCTTGGAGCCGGTGGACGAGCGTTCCTCCGCAGGCGCAGAGGACGGCGTGATCTTCGTTTGCTCGCGCGACGCGGGCTGAGCCGTGCTTCCGCTTTCGCCTGCCGTCGCGCTAGCGCCTGCCGTTCCGCTCGGTGCAGAGCTCGCGCTCTTGCCACACGCGAGCGGCGCGCCCAACAGCGCGCCGCCGACTTGCTTGCGTCGACCTGCCGCCTATTGAACCCGCGCGGTGAATTCCACCGGTCCGAGGTGCACTACCGAACCGTTGGGCACGGGCGCCCAAACGCCCGGCGAAAGACGGTTGTGGTTCACCTGGGTGCCGTTGTTGCTGTGCTCGTCGCGCAACATGAGCTGGCCGCTTTCGAGCTTGAACGTGGCGTGCACCGCCGAGATGCGCGGTTCGGCCAAGGCGATGCCGCATTGCGCCGCGTCGCGGCCGGCGCGCATTTCCTGGCCCTGCAGCACCGTGAACACGCCGGCCGAGCATTGCAACAGCGCGCTCGAGGCGCCCGCGCCGTAGGGGTTCGGCGGTAGCGCTTGGGGCGACGGGGCTTGCCCACCGTAGATCTGACCGGGCGGAGCGCCGCCGTACATCAGCTCCGGACTGACTGCAGGCGCAGCGGCGCCCGCATCTACGCCCGCGCCCTGACGCGGGGGACCGCCATAGCCGGGCGGTGAGCCATAGCCTTGCCCCGGGGGCGCGCCGTAGCCGCCCCCATAGCCGCCGGGCGGCGCGCCGTAACCGCCGCCGCCACCCACCACCGGAGCCGGAGGACCGCCGCCGCCGCGCTTCTTGCCACCGCTGCGCACGATCACGATGATCAAGAGCGCGATCACCACGAGCGCCAAGCAGGCGCTCAAGATCAAAAGTAGTGGCAGCGGCTGCGTCGTGCCCTTGAGTTGAATGATGGTGGCCGAAGTCACACCGCTCGTGCGATGCGCCTTGTTGTCGTACACGACCAAGCGCACCACGGCTTGTTCACCGGAGCCGGCCAGGATCTTGTCTTTGTCCGGCGCTTCGAACTGAGCAAACGTGTCGCTGGCCTCTAGCGTGGCGCCCTTCATGCCCATCGCGATCAGCTGCTGCTGCGTGCGCTTGGCCTGGTCGATGTCGGTACCCGCGAGCGCGGTCGGCAAAGGTTGCCCCGAAGGCAGGAAATACACTTCTGCGCGGCCCTTTTCGCCGCCCCAGCAGAAATCCCCATACACTTTGAACGAGCCGCCGGGGTACACGCCGCCCTGCGACTTGGCCATGTCTTGCGTGTAGGCGACGTTCACGTCCAGCGGCCAGGTCGACGGATCGATGCCGACAGGCACGTCCTTGAACGTGTTGTCGCCCAAGATTGGCGGCTTCACGTTGTTGAACACCAACTTGAAGCTCTGCGTCACGGACGGCGCTACACAAGAAGCCTTCCACTTGACGATGTGCATCTTCGAGAAGCGTTGACGCACCGTGCTGACGATGGTGTTCGAACGCGCGCCGCCCCCTTCGCGCATCACGCTGAAGAAGCCACCCATGTCGGTGTTGGCCATATTCTGCATGAACTCGAGCGAGTTTTGCCGGAACTCGTCGACCACGCCGGGCGGGTACCAGATGCTGATCACGGGCACGGGAGCCTTGGGCAGGGCCGTGTTGTCTTCCGGGAAGCGACCGCCGCTCAGGTACTGCTGCAGCTGCAGGGCGCCCGGGCCAGTGGTCGAGGGATCGGCGCCACCGAAGCCGTCGGACAGTACGATCATCGCCTGATGCAGCGGAATCGCCACGTCATCGCCGACGTTGCCGAGCGCACCGAAGCCGTCGGTCGCGGCGGTCTTGATGATGGTCAGTAGCGAACGATTGCGGCCGGAGGACGGAAACGTGTCCGTCGTGGCGTTGATCATGCTCTGCGCGCGCGCCTTCTGCGCGGCGGTGACCCACTTCGAATCCTTCACGACTTGGCGGTCGTTGAAGAACATCACGTTCACGATATCGTTCGCGCCCATGCTGAGCACGAATTGCTGCGCGAGCTGGCGCGCGTCGGCGAAGCCTCTGCCCATGCGGCGATCCGCATCGACCAAGATCAACCACGCGGTGCCGACGCCCGGCTGCTGCAGGCTGTCGCCCCAAGCCGCGTCGCTGACGAACTTGGCCGGCACGTCCGAGCCGTCCACCGTGACGGTGAAGATGGCGTTGCCTGCAGGAAAAGGGAACGGCGTATACAGCGCGAACGGCTTCTCCAGATTCTGACTCATGCAGTCGAGCTGACCGTTCCCGGTGAGCGCGCCGCACTCGGCGATGGCATCGCTGACACGCTTGCTCTGCGACACCTCCACGACCGTGGTCAGGACCGGGTTGCCGTTGTCCTGAGCGGCACGCGGGTCGACGCGCAAGATCTTCGCCTCGGGCGAAGCTTGCGCGCAGAGCGCCACGAGCCAACAGACGAGCAGAGAAGCCAGCGCGACCAATGCGCGGCTCCGGGACCGATAGTTGAGTGAATGCTGCATCACTGCCCTGTTATGCTTTCGGGTCGCGTTTCGGAACTCTGACGGGATAGAGGCGGGAGGAAGCGGAAAAATCAGATGATCTTCACGATGACGCTGAAGCCACCGAAGCGCAGCGTGTCGTTGTCGCGCAGCTCGAACTTCTTGCCGCGTTCGAGCGGGGCGTCGTTCATGAACGTGCCATTGGTGCTGCCGCTGTCTTCGACCTTGAGTCGGCCCGGACGAGCCGAGGCGTATACGATCGCGTGACGCGAGGAGGTCGTTGGGCTGTCGATTTCGATGTCGAGGCCAGTGCTCGCGCCTTTGCGCCCGAGCACATTGTGTCCTTGATACAGTGGCCAAAACAGCCCGAGCTCGCTTTGGTCGTAGCTGACGAGGAAGCCGGCGAGCGCGCGCATGGCGCCCGCTTCGACCAGCTCGGGATCGCGGCCCGGACCGTGGGCAACTGCAGCCGGCGCTGGCGGTGCAGAGCGAGCAACGGGCGGGGCCGACGGGCTCGGGCCAATCGGCGCGTGGCTGCGGCGGATCTGAGCTTCGTGCTCGTCCGTCGTTGGAGGCGGGGAGGTGGCAGCGAATGCCGCGGGCTCGTGCGAGTGGGGACCAGAGGAGGCGCTCGGCCGCGCTTGCGTGGGCACCGCGACTGGCGGAACCTGTGGCATCCACTGCGGCTGAGCCGGTGGTGGCTGATACGCGGCGGGTGCCGGCGGCGGAGCATACGGCGGCGGCGGAGCATACGGCGGCGGTGGAGCGTACGGCGGCGGCGGAGCATACGGCGCGGGCCCCGCGGCGTGACCTGGCGGAGGCCCGTAAGCCGCGGACGAGACCGTGGCGCCAAATGGGTTCATTCCTTCGGGTGAGCCGAAGCGCGCGCGATCGGCGGCCGGGGCGGGTGCAAAGCCGCCTGCATCCGCGGGCGGCGGACTGTTCCACGCAGGCGCGGGCGCCGCTGGGGCATAGCCCGGAGCGGGCTGGCCGGGAGGCGGCTGCCAGGGCGGTGGAGGCGCCGTGCCATATTGCGGGGCTGCAGGCGCAGCTTGCGGGGGTGGAGCTGCCCAGGCGGGCGCGGGCGGCGGTTGCTGAGGCTGCTGCCCGGGAGGGGCGCCATATCCGGCAGGGGGAGCTGCCGCGGCCAAGGGGTTGCCGCAGGACAGGCAAAACTTGCTGGTGGGCTGGTTCGACGCGCCGCACCGCGTGCACACGATCATGTGAAAAACTCCCGAGCTCGAGCTGTGCCGCGCTCACTTGCGTGGCCAAGCGCCGGGAGCATACCCGTTTTACTGCGTCATTACGCAGTTATTGGGGATCACACACACACCGAAGCAGGGGTGCTGGTAAAGCCCGCCTGATGCACGGCAGGAGCAACGAGCCCGACCAGCAAAACGGGGCTGAATCGCTGATTCAGCCCCGGGGTCGGGCGTGCAAAAAAGGAGCGCTGCGAGCGGGCCGCCCAAAGCGGGCGACCAGCGAGATCAGCGGTCTTTTTCGTCTTGGATGCGAGCAGCTTTGCCGGTCAAGTCGCGCAAGTAGTAGAGGCGACCGCGGCGCACGACGCCGCGCGAGGTCACTTCCAGCTTCTCGATGCGCGGCGAATGCAGCAAGAACATGCGCTCGACGCCGATGTTGAAGCTCACCTTGCGCACGGTGAAGGTCGATTGGAGACCCGCGCGGTGGCGCTTGATCACCACGCCTTTGAACACCTGCACGCGCAGCTTGTCGCCTTCGACAATCTTGTAGTGCACGGAGACGGTGTCACCGACGCGAAAATCCGGCAGGTCCTTGCGGAGCGCGGCAGATTCGAGGGCTTGGATAATCGAGAGCGTCGCCATGGTGTCTGTGCCGATCCTGAGAAAATGGGGTAGGGGCGCGGGATTATGCATCCCAAGCAAGCGCCGTCAAGCGAATCTGAGCCGGTGTTCACTGTCTTCGCTTGACTGGCGGCCTCCGGGGGGCTAATCCGCCGGGCCCGCATCGAAAAGCGAGCCGTTTTCTCAACCGGCCCGCATGTAACGCGAATCCGTTCCCAGTGTACTGGGTAGCGGCCTCGCCACTTACCAGAACGAAGGTCCTCTCGCTATGAATCAGTTCCCCGGCGTCATCGGCCGCAAAATCGGCATGACTCAAATCTTCACGGAGGACGGCAGCGTCGTGCCGTGCACCGTCGTCGAATCCAACATCAGCGTGGTCGGCAAGCGCACCCAAGAGAAAGACGGCTACGATGCCATCATCGTCGGCTCGGGTGAGCTCAAAGAGAAGCACACCAACAAGCCGCTCGCCGGTGCGTTCAAGAAAGCCAACGTGACGCCGCGCCGTACGCTGCGTGAGCTCCGTTGCACGCCTGAGTTCGCCGCCAGCGTCGAAGTCGGCTCGGAGCTGAAGGTCGATCAATTGTTCGAGGTCGGTCAGTTCGTGGACGTGCAGGGCACGACCAAGGGCCGCGGCTTTTCTGGCGTCGTGCGTCGCCATCACTTTGCGGGTGGCACACGCACCCATGGTACTCACGAGTATCGCCGTCACGGTGGCTCGATTGGTACCAACATGACCCCGGGTCGCGTGAAGCTCGGCATGAAGATGCCGGGTCAGCACGGCAACCAGACGGTCAGCGTGCTCAGCCAAAAGATCGTCAGAGTGATCCCGGAGCAGAATCTGATTCTGATCCACGGCGGCATCCCCGGTTCGCGCAACGGCCTGGTGTTCGTGCGCGGCGCGGTCAAGAAGCGCGGCGGCAAGCCGGCCAAGTGATGCGGGGTCACGCCGCGTTTGGCGCGGCGTGATTCGCATTTGAAAGCTCTGCATCGGCATGGCTTTCGAAGCACTGTTTCCCGCTTTCCGCGCAGCGCGGATCCTGCACGATCAGGGCGGTTTGTTGCTCGTCGACAAGCCGCCCGGGATCGCCTCGCACGGCGGTGACGAACAGCAAGCTTCCGATCTCGTCTCGCGCTTGAAGCGTGTGTTTCGTGCACGCGGGCAAGCCGACTATCTGGGCGTGCATCAACGCTTGGATTTGGGTACCTCGGGCGTGCTCGCGTTCACCCGCGATCCGGCGCTGAACCCAGTGATCGCCGAGCAGATGGAGAGCCACGCGGTGGAACGCGCGTACGTGGCGGTGGTGGCGTTTTCCGGCAAGGCCACGCTGCGCGACTCGGGCCTGATCGAGCAGCGGCTGGAGACCGTGAAGGGGCGCACGCGGGTCGTGAACAGCGGCGGGCAGCGCGCCGTCACACGCTACCGCGTCCTTTCCAGCGTGCGGGGGCGTGCGTTGCTCGAGCTGCGCCCCGAGACTGGACGCACTCATCAGCTGCGCGTGCACCTGAGTCATGCCGGCGCGCCGATTGTCGGCGATACGGCTTATGGCGGGGCGCCAGCGGAACGGCTATTTTTGCACGCCCGCGATCTGGTGTTGAAGAGCCCGGCCGTGCGCGGCTACGCGCCGGTGCCGCCCGCGTTCGACGATGCGCTGCAGGCGCGCGTGCCAGGGCTCGGTTCGCCCGAGCGTGTGCGCGAGGCATTGGCGGACGCAGGCTGCCTGCGTGAGCCGCTGCTGATCGCCACGGACACGTTTCGGATCGTCAATGACTCGGGCGATTTTCTGCCAGGCGTATGCGTCGATCGCTACGGCGATTTTGCGGTGCTCTCGTTGGCCAGCGACGAAGCCAGCGATCGCCGCCAACAATTGGCGGATTTACTGCACGAATTTGGCGCGCGCGGGGTGTACCTGAAGCAGCGCGCGCGCGCCGACTTGCGCCGCGAAGCGCACGCCGAGCTGGCTCCGAAGGCGCCCATCGCGGGCGAGGCCGTTGCGCCGCCGCTGGTGGTGCAGGAGCGCGAGGCGCGCTTCGGGGTCACGCTCGATGACGGCTTGTCCTGCGGCTTGTTCCTCGACCAGCGCGACAATCGCGCGCGCGTGGCAGCGCTTTGTGGCGGGCGCAAGGTGCTCAATTTGTTCTCCTACACCTGCTCTTTCAGCGTGTACGCGGCGCTGGCATCGGCCGAGCACGTGACCAGCGTCGATCTCTCGGGCCACGCGCTCGCGCGCGGTCGCGAGAACTTCGCCTTGAATGGTCTCGACCCGGGCCAGCACGCGTTCGTGCAGACCGACGCCCTCGACTGGCTCGTGCGTGCCAAAAAGCGCGGTGAAAAATTCGGGGTCGTGATCTTGGACCCGCCGAGCTTCTCCACCTCCGGCAAGGGCAAGACCTTCCGCGTCGCCGACGGCTATCAAGGCGCGCTCGAGCGGGTGTTCGCCGTGCTCGAGCCGGACGGGCGGGTGCTGGCCGTGACCAACCACCGAAAGACCTCGGCGCAGGCGTTCCGCAAAATCGTGCACGAAGCGGCGCGCGCTGCGGGCCGCGAAATCAGCCAGCTCAAGGACTTGCCAGCGCCGCTCGACTGCCCGCCGGGGCCCGCCGGACCGTTTCCGGCCAAGAGCGTGCTAATTAGCGTCAAATGAGCGGTCGCAAAGGCAATGCCTACGAGAAGCCGGACGCCCGCACCAAGGCGGCCAAGGCACAAGGCTTCCCAGCGCGCAGCGTGTTCAAGCTGGAAGAAATCGATCGCCGGGTAAAGCTGCTGCGCGCAGGCCAGAAGGTGCTCGATCTGGGCGCCGCGCCCGGCTCCTGGTCCTTGTACGCGAGCCAGAAAGTCGGTGTGAGCGGGCGGGTGCTAGCCATCGATTTGCAAGAGATCCGCCAAGCGTTTCCGCCCAACGTGAAGCTTTCGCAAGGCGACGCGCTGACCCTCGAAAACGCCGCGCTATCGGAGTTTGCGCCATACGACGTGGTGCTGAGCGACATGGCGCCCAACACCTCCGGCTCCAAGATCCGCGATCAGGCGGGCAGCTTGGAGCTGTGTTTGCGCGCCTTGGACGTGGCGCTCGCGCTCGGCAAAGTCGGCTCCCACTTCGTGGCCAAGATCTTCATGAGTGGCGACTTTCAGATCGCTCGTAAAATCGCGGGCGAACGCTACGAGAAGTGCCAAGTGATTCGCCCCGAGGGCACGCGTCAGCAGAGCACGGAAGTGTTCATCGTCGGGCTGGGACTCAAGGCGCCTGCAACGACGCCTTGAGCTCGGCTCGAGCTAGAGCGATTCCAGGTAAGCGACGAGATCGTTGCGCTGCGCGTCGTTCAGTCCGGCGATGGTGCCGTGCTTGTCGCCGCCGCACTTGGCATCGAAGCGGTCCTTCAAGGTCGCCGCGCAACCATTGTGCATGAACGGGGCGCGGTAGCCGACGGCCACTAGGGACGGCACCTGCAATTTGCTGGTCGCCACGGAGTCGATCGCGACCGACTCGTTGTCGGTCAACTTGCCACCCGAGTGACAGGTGGTGCAGCCCACGTCGGTCGATTGAAATAGTTCGCGCCCGCGCTGGGCGGCTTGGTCGCTGGCGTCGCGAATCGCTGCCGGAGGCTGGAGCGAGAACAGCCATTCGGAAAGGGCCGATACGCGCGCTGCGTTCTCGTGAATGCCGCCCATGCGGCCCACGAACACCTGGGTCATCAGCGCGTCGACGTTCGGCAGATCGCCGTTCCAGTGGAAGGGTGCGGTATCGCGCAGCCCGACGTGTAGTGCCTGCGTGCGCCGCTCACCGGTTCCGGCAAAGCGCCAGGTGCGTCCATCTTCACCGCCCTCCGGGTGGCACGAAGCGCAAGCGATGCCGCTGCCCGCGTCGCGGTGAAA
>Ga0247774_1001252_pt1 | contig 12859 bp, 15 predicted proteins | sample UWRJL001104B6_FD_179933 | JGI IMG/M metagenome (GOLD analysis project Ga0247774, IMG submission 179933) | Plant litter microbial communities from Arlington Agricultural Research Station in Wisconsin, United States - UWRJ-L001-104B-6 | ecosystem: Environmental > Terrestrial > Plant litter >... | reverse complement strand
TGCTGCTAGCGAGAGTTTGTGCGATCGGGCTAAAAGCAAGACTAACAATTCCTGCTTTATGAGCTCCCCAAGTTAAATGACTGCCAAAAGTACAGATTAACTTTCCCGTCTCTAAATTCCAAATTTTAATAGTAGTATCTGCCGAACCGCTAGCGATAACTTGACTGTCGGGACTGATGACAATTGCGCTAATTTCCGCTTCATGTCCGAGGGAAGTATGCCGCAATTCTCCTCCCTGCCAAATTTCTATCGCACGGTGTTTCGGAGTATTTCTGCTCCTGACAAAAACTTCGCTTTCTTGGCAAAGGACAAACGTTTCTTGAGCGCGGGGATACTTGTCAACAGTATAGAGTATTTCTCCTGTATCTACATCGCAAATTCTAATTATTTTCCCGTGCAAACTCGCTGTGCGAGATCCTCCGGGACTAATCGCAAGATTTGTCCCAGTTTTGACACTGCGGATGCAGTCAAAAAGCTTGTAAGGCACGAAGTCTTTTAAAGCTTGGCGCACTAGAGGTTCTGTCCTCGATCGCAAAATTAAATAAGCAACTCGCTGCACTTCTGCTGCGGGGTCAAGCAGCGCCTCCATTGCTAAATTTAAACCAGCGCCTCCGTATTTAGGAGCATCTTTAACAGCGGCAATCCGAGCCTCGATACTAGGACTGTTGAAGCGCTGCTTGACCCCGGCGATGCCTCCCAAAACCGCGGCGGCGATCGGGATTTGACTTTGGCCGCCGAGGACGGCATCATATTCTCTGGGTTGGTTAGAATTGTCGGGCATCATAGGATTTTAGATTTTAGATTTTAGATTTTAGATTTGAAGAATTGGAGGATTGAAGAAAGCGAACTCACGGATGAATCGGGGGAATTGTTATCGGATACTATGTTTTTAATTTCTGCACATATGAATCCGGGGGCTTGTACCCGGGCTGCTTTCGGTGACGCTCAAACCGCGTTTAAAATCCAAACTTCTAACTTATTGACTGTTGCAGTTTATAGTATTATAATCAAATCAGCGTTTTACACAAAAATCCGAAAGTGATATGTCACACTTCACAACGATCAAGGTTCAGATAAAGAACGGCGAACTGCTGCATCAAGTGTTGGAAGAGTTGGGTTATCAAGTAGAGTCCAATGTGCAGGTACGGGGTTATCGGGGTGACAAAACTAATGCCGAGTACGTGATTCGGCAATCCAATGGTTACGATTTGGGTTTTCGCCGCAGCGGAGAGGATTACGAATTGGTGGCGGATTTTTGGGGCGCTCGAATTAATCAGCAGGAATTTGTCAATTTAATTAGTCAAAAATACGCGCGCAAAAGTTTGATGGCGGCGGTGCAGTCAGAGGGTTTTCATGTTGAAGAAGAGGAAACTTTGGCAGATGGAACGGTGAGAGTTGTAGTGGGTCGATGGGTTTAAGACTGGCGCTTGATTAACTCGTTTTTACGTACCAAGAGGAATCACCATGTGGCGATCGGCGATCGTACTAATTATCCTGGCGCTTGTAGTTGGCATTGTTGGCGCGATCGCCCTTGGAGCATACCGCTGGCATCTCGGTACCAAGGAACTGCGAGCGAATCTGGAAGCTGCACGAAGGCCGATTAAACCTCTCACATTTGATGCGCGGGAAATCGCCGATTTACCCCAGCCCGTGCAGCGCTACTTTCGCGCGGTGCTCGAGGATGGACAACCGCTAATTGTAGCAGCGCGGGTTTCCCACGAAGGCACGTTTAACATGAGCGAAACCGCAGAAAAATGGAGCGCCTTCACCTCAACTCAACTGGTAATTACTCAGCGCCCTGGCTTTGACTGGGACGGGCGAATTGCCATGATGCCCGGTATCAATGCGTTGGTTCATGATGCCTACATTTCTGGCGAAGGCATCCTCCATGCAGCGCTGCTTGGCCTGGTGACTCTGGCGGATATCCGCGGCACTCCAGAAGCGGCACAAGGGGAACTGATGCGCTTTTTGGCGGAGGCGGCTTGGTATCCGACGAGACTCCTGCCGAGTCAGGGTGTTCGCTGGGAGGCTCTTGACAATTCTTCGGCCAGAGCAACGCTACAGGATGGCGACACCGCTGTTTCCCTGGATTTCCGCTTTGATGAAGCAGGGCTAATCGCCAGTATCCGCGCCGAGGCCCGCGCCCGTACAGTTAACGGGGGACTGGTGTTTGCGCCCTGGCAAGGCCGTTTCTGGGACTACGAATTGCGAGACGGTATGCGGATTCCGCGATCGGGTGAGGTGGCGTGGCAACTGCCTGATGGCTCGCTATTGCCCTACTGGCGCGGCCGCATCACGAATATTGCCTATGAGTTTGCACGATGATTCTAGTTTGTGTTGTAGGGTACATCTGAGTCTGAGATTTTCTCCCCTATTTCATGGGAACAATCTGATCGTTAGAGTACACAGGTAAACGGCTATTAGCAAAAAAAGTTAATTACTGATGAGCATTACAGAGTTCAAGACAGCAGTAAGGGAACTTCCAGAAAATGAAGTCGCAGAGTTTCTCGAATGGCTTGATGAGTTCCAAGCAGCTCTCGCCGATCGCCAGTGGATCGATACTTTACGAGTTAAGATAGATGCTGCTGTTGCCATGTCCGAACATACTCCACCGATTGACGGCGAAACCTTTATTGCAGGGATTTGCGATCGTTTCCCAAAATAGCTTGTCGGCTGGGTTGTTGCTTTCATCGTAAGTGCGCGCCCAATCTTTAATTATCACTCTCTGAAATTAACTTTCCGTTTTCAAAGGCGTCGTTGTCATTCTTGTTCTTCCTCGATAGAATCAGATTCATTCGCCTCCTTATTCTCATTATTTAACTCTTCAACTGTACTAGTATTTTGAGGGGTATTTTCCAATAAACCCGCCTGTTTTAACAAGTGTCTGAGTAATCCAACTTTTAAAGATTTATTACCGTGAATTGGCACAGAGATTCGGATTGAGCTTCCCGCTTTCCCGTAGATGTGGTGACTGCCTTGAACTCTTAATAATATCCAGTCATTACGTTCTAGCAGCTTGGCTAACTCTTTGCCAGACATGGAGTTCATATCGCAATCTCCATAATTTTGTCTCGCTCATTTGTCTCGAGGGATTCAATATCTACACTAAGGCAACCTTCTATTGCTTCATAGAGGTTTTGCAGCAGTTCCTCGAAGGTTTCTCCCTCTGTTGCACAGCCAGGAATAGCAGGAACTTCTGCCCAGTATCCGCCTTCTTCTGCTTCGTGAATAATAATTTTGATTTTCATTTGATTCTCCTAATTTATTTTCAAAACTTACCTCTTTATTACTGTACCAGACTTTACTCCTCCAAGTCCACCTGTTTAACCAGCTCTAAAGGTATATCTAGCGCTTCTGCAATCTGCTCGTCGCTCAAGCCAAACTGCCGTAATTTATCAATTGTTTCAATCTTATTTTGATTTTTGCTTGTCTGCTGCAAGTCGGGATTTTTCGGCTGACTTAGATCGGGCGTAGGAGTAGAAGGATTAGGACAATTGTTAATATAACTAATACCAATAATCTTTTGATTATTTTTATTACCCAAAGTAGTTATATTCTGATTTATATGCCGTTCTAGGACTGATTCAAGATTACTTTTTTTTACAGGTTCGCCAAACACTTCAGATAACATTTGCAAAAGCTCGTAACTGGCTTTTTTAACGTGGTGGGGGCTATAACCATAAGTTTCTGCAACGTCAGCATATCTTTGACGATTCAGTATACCTGCGATAATCCTCCGCTGCAAGTTATTTAGACGTTTACCTGTGTTGGTATAGACAGCTTCATCGACAAATTGCAATATCTGAGGACTGTCCATAGGTGGGATGGTGAGATAGGTATGGTTACTATACCAAACTTTTTCCAACTTTTTCCAACTTTTTGAGCTTCGCATCCCAATTTTAGGAAGTTCCCACTTTTTCCAACTTTTTTTACTTTACATTTTTTGTGCGATCGGTCTAACCTCTATAGATAGGATGTATGGAGAAAAGGTACAAGCTTTGGGATTGAATATTATTGACGCTGGAGGGTACTTGATTCAGGTTCCATGACTAGAGAGTCGGGGTTATCTTGGAAACACGCGGTATGTAGCCGCTGCCTGAGTTTTTGGTGATGCCCCTGCCAGCACTCCCTTACCTTAAGTTTTTTTAAATCATCAGCAGATTCAAGTCTGGTAGTTACATTTCAATAATATGGATTTAGTTCCCTTTCTCCAGGCAATTCCTTCAGTGACTAACCCTTTAACATTGATTACGTTTATCGTAGTTGCGCTCGTTGCGACTTTGCTGATTGTCCTAAAGTATACTAAGGGCTTAGAAAAAATTCAAGAACTGCTTTTTGGAACACACCCTGGTTCTCTGCAACAAGGTGAGTTTGTCCGAATTGTCAATAGCGTCATCTTCGCTCTTTTGGCAATTACCGCCATGCTGTTCGCGTTACTAGCATATGACTACTCCATCAATCTGCAAAAAACTCAAACTCAGACTGGTCTAGCTTGTTATGGAGCAGCTTGTACAGAGAGAGATCCCAAGGATGCTGGCTGTGATAAAGGAGTAGATACGATTACATCAACAGTGGCTAGTTTCCCAGAGCTGGGTGAGAAGTTCAAGAACTTGAGATTGGAGATGAGACATTCTTCTAGATGCAATGCTAGTTGGATAAAAGCACCGCAAGTGATAGGGGCAACGATCTACTTTGAGGATAAATATGGAAAAAGATATCAGCCACTAAAGATCCAGAATGATGGTATCGATGATGCACATTTTACCAATATGTTTTTCAGAAATATAGATAGTCGAGGCTGCATTGAGTACCCTGGTAAAGAACCTCAATGCACGGGTTTTGTAAAAGGTAATAGCTAATAATTAATAACTACAAAGCAGCATTATCTCACTTTTTGGGAGCGGGCGGACGAACAATCTTGGTGTAGTAACAATTGTATATTTTTAGCGATCGCCCTAACCAGACAAAAGTGCGATCGCCCGCAACTACCAAATCGTTTCAACGTCAGGAATATCATACCGCCGCTCGATCGCCTGGATGATGCAACAATCAGTCAAACAACCGGACTCAGTATAGAGGATGTGCGGAAATTGCGATCGCCATGAGATTTCTTTGCCAACAACAATCACAACTGCAAAGCCCCAGACACCTTGGCATTTTTAACACTTGAAATCCGAATCAAAGACCCTGATTTTACAGCAATCTTAGGTTTCCATTCATAAACCCCATCGCTAGTTGTGCGGTTGGCTATGCTTTCAACCGACTTATTCTCTTGATACAGCTCAATCTTGACCTCATCCTGAATATTGTCTCTCCACAAAATCAAATAAGGTTTATTTGCTTCCACCTGTACTTTTCCTGCTGGTTTAGCCACCAATATTTTTGGTGAAGCTATCTGAGATTTTCTATTCCTAAATCCTAAATAGTGCGGCAGTTCCCGAGTGGCAATATTATTTGATTGAGGCAACATGATCTCCCCGATTTTAGGATTGAATAGATAAGTAGAGAGTCCGCCGTCGATCGTCACTATATCTCCTTTCACTCCGAATTCTCGCATTAACTTAGCTGCTGCATCTAATGTCGCTTCATTAACTGTAATAATTGCCAGCAATTCGTTACCCTTGCGACCATCTTTGTCCAGGGTACCGATGACGTGATACCTATTTGCGGGATTTTTAGATATGAGTTTAGCTGGATGGTGCTTGTATTCGTAAGTAACAACTGCATTTTGTACTTCTTTTTGATTCAAGGGCTTTCCTGTTTGCGGTTCGTAATTTGTGATATATGCTTCTCTATCGTTCCAGACCAAAGCTTTCAATCGAACATTTTTATACTGCCCATCTTTAGGCTTCTTGACGGGGCCGTAGATGCCGTTACCGCCAGTAATAACTTGACCGTTAAATTTGATAGGAAAAGATAGCTGCGTGCTGCGTTTGTATTGTTCAAAAAAAGAACAGTTAATCACCGAAAAAACACCATTACCGTAAAGATTTTTGTATTCACCTGTAACTTCAGAGAATAACTTGCTCTTAAAGAAAGGACTGTAATATTTGTTTTCTCCCTGATAATACAATCCTTTATTGAAAGCCATCCGATCCACCTCTCCAATTAGCTGGTCTATTTGCATTTTTTGGACGTTAATAACTTGCAAATAAGCCAGATTTCCGTTGGGTAGTTCTTTTTTGTACAACTCTGCACCATCTCTGGTATCCACAGGTTGAAAATAACTGACTGGGCTGGAAAGTTGTTCGATCGCAAAATATGCCACTGCTGCCACAACAGCAACAGCAAAAATCATCAAAAAAAACGGCAAGATTTTTTTGAGTGCGTTCATAAATATTAATTTGTTTCAAGACCACAAACCAAACTATCTTAAAAATAGCTTATACGCCGGATTTTGACTCTCATCCCCATACTGATAGCCCAGCGTATCTAAAAAAGCCTGCCATTCCTGCATCTCATCGGGCGGGACTTGAATTCCCACCACAATTCGCCCGTAATCTGCGCCATTATTTCGATAGTGAAAAACGCTGATATTCCAGTTAGGGCTCATCGAACCGACAAACTTCATCAACGCACCCGGACGTTCGGGAAATTCAAAGCGATAAAACAATTCATGATCTGCCAGCATCGAACGCCCGCCCACCATATGCCGCACGTGCAATTTCGTTAATTCATCATCAGTTAAATCCAAAGTCTTGAAACCACAACCTTCAAAACTTGCGGCTATCTTCACCGCATCGGCACGGTTTTGAATTTGTACGCCTATAAAAATATGTGCCTCTTTCTCATCCGCAATTCGATAGCTAAATTCAGTTAAATTGCGTTTGCCCAGACATTCGCAAAACCTGCGGAGACTTCCCGGTTGTTCGGGAATTGTGACTGCAAAAATGGCTTCGCGGCGTTCGCCAAACTCGGCTCTTTCTGCTACAAAACGCAGCCGATCGAAATTCATGTTCGCGCCGCAAGCCACAGCAATTAACGTTTCTCCTGCGATTTGTTCCCGTTCCACGTAAGCTTTCGCACCTGCGATCGCTAAAGCGCCGGCAGGTTCTAAGATCGATCGCGTATCTTCAAAAACATCCTTAATCGCCGCGCAAACATCATCCGTATCCACCAAAATAATCTCATCCACATACTCCTGACACAGCCGAAAAGTTTCCTCCCCCACTTCCCGCACAGCAACGCCATCAGCAAATAAACCCACCTGCGACAAACGCACCCGTTTACCCGCTTTCAGCGATTGATTCATTGCATCGGAATCGATGGGTTCGACGCCAATAATCTTAATTTCCGGCCGCAACCGCTTGACATAGGCCCCAATTCCCGAAATCAATCCGCCGCCGCCAATTGCCACAAAAATCGCATGAATTGGTTTTTGATGTTGCCGCAGAATTTCCATGCCGATCGTACCCTGTCCAGCAATTACGTGCGGGTCATCAAAAGGGTGAATAAAAGTTAAACCTTTTTCCGCCTCTAATTGGCGCGCAAAGGCGTAGGCATCGTCGTAGGTATCCCCATGCAAAACTACCTCTCCGCCCCGGGATATCACCGCATTTACCTTCACCTGCGGCGTCGTTACGGGCATGACTATAATCGCGCGAGTTCCCAGGTGGCGGGCGGCGAGGGCGACGCCTTGGGCGTGGTTGCCGGCGGAAGCTGCAATCACACCTTGTGCTAGCAAATCCGGCGACAGTTGCGCCATTTTGTTGTACGCACCCCGCAGTTTGAAGGAAAACACCGACTGCATATCCTCTCGCTTCAGCAAAAGTTTATTGTTGAGCCGTGCTGATAGATTCGGGGCTACTTCTAGGGGTGTTTCTTGAGCAACATCGTAGACGCGGGCGGTGAGGATTTGTACCAGGTAATCGCAAAGCATGGGGTTAGCAGGTTGGTTGATGCCGGATGGTGGGATAATTGTACGGCACTTGTGTTAGTATTTTGCGGGGAATTGGCGATCCTCTTCGAGGGCTTCGCTAACAGGCGATTAAGAGCGGGATAGCTTCGCTTCACGGAAGTTATCAATGATAACTTTTCCGTTTGGGAAAATACTGAAAACGCGCGATCGAACTTATTTCGTCGAGTCAGCGGGGAAGTTGAGTCGCACTCAGGTGGAGTACGATTACAATAAAAGCAGCGTTAGATAGCAAAAGCGCGAAAATATATAAAACATACAATCAGGGTATGGAATTTGAATGGGACGAAATCAAAGCAGCTATCAATCTCAACAAGCACGGTGTAAATTTTGAAGAAGCAAAGACAGTTTTCTACAATCCGCTTGCCGTAATTTTTGATGATGAAAAAAATTCACAAAATGAGCGCCGTGAAATTATCATCGGTCACTCTCAAAACAATCAGTTGCTGCTAGTCAGCTATACTGAACGTGCAAATACAATCCGTATCATTAGTGCCCGTCTAGCCACTAGAAAGGAGCGTGAAGACTATGAAGAAAACGCCTTTTAATGAATCTTCAAACTCGGAAGATGAGCTGTTGCCCGAGTATCAATTTGACTACCAAAAAGCAAAACCCAACCGTTTTGCAAATCGCAGTGGAAAGCAACAAATGACAGTTGTTGTTTTGGATGAGGATATTGCCCGGGTTTTTTCAACACCGGAGGCTGTCAACAAGGTGCTTCGGGCCCTGATTGAAGCGATGCCTCAAGCAAGTAGTGGGGAGACAGTTTAAAGTCCTAAAATGTTGAGTTCAAACCGTGCAGTAGGTGAGACTTATGCCAGACAAAAATCTTTTACTCGATCGAATTACTCAAACTCCGGGTAAATGTGGAGGCCGTCCCTGTATCCGAGGCATGAGAATTCGAGTTAGCGATATTCTAGAAACTCTAGCAGATAATGTTCCTGCTAGTGAAATTCTGGCAGATTTTCCCGATTTAGAACCTGAAGATATCCAAGCTTGCTTGCTGTTTGCGGCACTCCGAATTGACTTTCTGACCCTTAATTCAATTCTTTGAAAGCATGATCTCGGTTATTTTTAGCCGCTTGATAATCTGGCTTTATTTCTAATGCCTTATCAAAGCTGGCAATTGACTCTTCATATCGCCCTAGTTGCAGTAGAGCAATACCGCGAAGATTCCACGCTTCCCATGAATCAGGCTTGAGTTTTATAGCTCGTTCATATCGTTGTATAGCTTCTTCATAACGGCTTACTAAAAGAAGTACGTTCCCTCGTTTAATCCAAGATTCAGCTTCATTTAATTCATCTAAACTAATTGGTTCATCTTTGTGGGGTTTAATCGTATTTTTTTTAGACTCTTTTGTCTGCATTGTCATCCCTAGTTCCTGAAAATTACCACGAGCATTATCAGACTGAATCCAATTACCAGAGAAACTTCCCCCACTAAAATTAACACTTTTACTATCATAATAGTTGGAAGACCTTATGGTTCTTATACTAATAAATTCGTTTGAGCTATCAGTAGATAACTCAAACACGCCAGAGTTCCAATCAAAAAAATCGGGAGCCCGACGTATAATATATTTAATGGCAAAAGTCGGCAGAATAAAAACAAAGCAAATATTACTCAGGCGATCGCGAAAATTTTCCCGTCGTTGATTGAGATGACTGAGAATAGCAGGTACTGTATCTAAATTATAATAATCACCATCACCACCATATCCTGGTTTGATATAAGGTTCCAGTGACTTTTCTAGTCCTTGAATGAAGAGAATGTTTAGATCGTTGCGATCGCCCCGATTAGCAACAATGTCATACAGATTATCAATGGGTTCTGTCAATTTTAGCACCGCAATGTTTTTCTCAGACAAATCCTCTTGCACCCTACCAATCAACTCATTACCTTCTGCCGGAGAACATTGCACGAAAACAATACCGAAACCCTTAGTTCGTTTGAGGCACCGCAATAAAGCCCCATAGACTCCCTCTGGGGTAGTGTCGAGTTTTTGATTAGCAGGAGATTGACTCATGATAGCGACTGCCGAATTTTGGCAACAGCAGCTTGAAACTGCTCGATTTCTTCAATCAGAGGATGGACGTTGTACCAGCGTTTGAGCTTGCCCTTATCATCATCATAGCGATATTCTAACAAACAGCGAGTGAGTAACAGGCGCAGGCACTGTTCGTTATTGTTTGCGTGCTTTTTGCAATAAACATCAGCCAAAATCTCCCACTGATGTTCTTGAATTGTATTGAGATAGGTTTCCCGCGTTTCTGCAATTGCCCGTTGCACCGCTTCAGTCGTAATTGGTAGCTCGTCAGTCCAGTTTACAGCGATTCGGATCATCTGCATCAAATTCCTTGCGTGTCCGCCACTCATGATGCAAAGCTGGTTCAATGTATTTGGATTCTCAAACACAGCCGGAACATCTAAATCTACCACACTCCGATCCATAGTTTGAGCCAGTCTGGGGTCGATCGCCTCTAGCCGCCGACAGATAATTTCCCGCAATTTGTCTAGTCCATTTGAGTTGACTGTACCGTCAGGATTCTGCACCATCACCATCGGTAAAATATTAGTTTTTTCGTAATTATCCTCAAGCTGTGTTGCCCGTCCCGAATATACCATTGCGATCGGAACCGTATAGATTACATGACACGTCAAGCCCCGCAGAATTTCACTCCGATTTAAGTAAATTTCGTCATAATTGCTGGGAGTTCCTTCCTCTTTAGTTTCTGCGATTCTATCCAAATTATCGGCAATCATCACAATGCCACGACAGTCTATAGCTAGGGATTTCTCAGCTTCTTTAATGAAGTCATTCAGCGCCTCTACCAAAGACGGAGTATTAGCATTAATTTTTTGTCGCAGTTCCCGTCGCTTGTCTGGAGTTGCTCGTAAATTTGCCGTAATTTTAGCAAACTGGGCAATTTGTCCTTCTAAGTTTAAACCTTCAAAAGAAACTTCTGTCAGTGCCAAATCTTGGAGAGATTCCCATCGATTTTTCATCCAGTCTAGCAAAGGGTTATGATTTTGTAGATCGATCGCTTCTACTAGATGTCGAGTGCAAGCAAACAATATGTCCGCATACTCCGCATCTTGAGGTTCAATGTCCTCATCATCTGCTGCAAAGTAAACTACAAAATATTTCTGTTGTTCAAGGTACTCCTTCAATCGCAAAAGTTCTGTAGATTTTCCCACTCCTCTGTGTCCAGAGTAAAGCTGGCAAGTAGGTTTCTTAGATCGGGTAATCTTTCGACCTAACTCCCGTACTACTTCCCAACCACCACGGACTTCCTGACAATCAACATACACCTCTTTCGACGGAGGCTGAAAAGGTTCAAAGGAACTGTAGATTTCAGTTAGCAAATCTAGCATCACCAGCTACCTTAAGTAAAATTGTTTCACAAGCACCAGTATAATCTACAAGGTATTGAATGAGGATAGAATTTTCAGGATTAGCCGATCGACTCAAATCTAGCAAACTAGCGATCGCAAATTATCTCCACAGAAGATCGATCGCCCTTACCCGATCGCAAAATCCGATTTTATGGCAAAATTAGCCTAGACTGAAATATGAAAGCTCGCGATCGGGCAAGCTGTAGCGAATGTTGCCCTCGTGAGTCCTGACTTCGTTTTTGCCGTTTACCCCGGTTATAAAATCCGGTTTGTGAGCGTATTAGTCCGTAATCCTTGATTTAGTATGTAAATTCATGAACGTACAAATTACAGATTTGCGTGCGGTTGACGAGCCAAAAATTCAACAGGTAGCTAGATTAATAGTTGAAGGTTTTAAAGAGCATTGGCCCGATGCTTGGCCCGATCTAAAATCTGCTTTGCAAGAAGTGCAAGAATCTTTAGGAGCCGATCGCATCAGTCGAATTGCTGTCGGCGACAGCAATCAAGTTTTGGGATGGATTGGCGGGATTAAACAGTATGACGGTAATGTTTGGGAACTGCACCCGCTGGTAGTGGGAACAGAATTTCGCGGACAAGGAATTGGTCGATCGCTCGTAGCTGATTTAGCAGCAGAAGCTAAAAACCGGGGAGGGCTCGTGCTGTGGGTGGGTACCGACGACCAAGACAATCAAACAACTCTTTCAGGCATCAATCTTTATCCTAACGTTTGGGAACACATCGCCAAAATTAGAAATTTGCGCGGTCATCCCTACGAATTTTATCAAAAAATGGGTTTTGCGATCGTCGGAGTGATGCCCGACGCCAACGGAATTGGCAAGCCAGATATTTTCATGGCAAAGCGGTTGTAAAGTTTAATGTAGGTTCTAAATTTACTGGCCGGGGGCTTGCCAATCCAACACTTAGCAAAATTAGTTGTTGAAAGTTTCCCACAAAATCCGTCTAGTCTGGACGTGCGAACCCCGTTCGAGGGTCACTAATAAACAAACCCAGAACTAACGAATCCATCACCGTATCCCAGACAGGAGTCAAACGCTGTGCATCGTCAACCCAGTAATCAAAAGTAATCAAACACTGAACATTAGAACCCAATCCAATACAGATTCGCGAATAAGCTTCCCGCTGTTCTGGAGGGTCGATAAACTTAAATTCAGTCCAAACAACGCGGGCAGTTTGCCGCTTCAATTGGATAATTTCCCCAAAAGCGATCGGATTCCGCGTCTCATCTTCAACTACCTTCTGTAATAGCGGCACCAGCGGAAAATCTGCCCAGTTACCAGGTGGTAGCAAATTAAACGAAACCTCCAAACGACAATCATCATCCGGCGGCTTTTTATCCGTAAATCGGAACGAGTTAGTATCCGGTTCAAAATACCAATCTTCCGGGACATCAAAGCGGACAGCACCTCTTCCTGCTACAAAAATTCGAGTTCCAGGCTTTGACTTCCAATTGTGGTCTTCTTTGAGCTCTAGAGTTTCCTTGAGCCATTCTTGCTTTTTGCGCTTAGACATAAACAGAACACCAAATT
>Ga0247774_1001250_pt1 | contig 12881 bp, 9 predicted proteins | sample UWRJL001104B6_FD_179933 | JGI IMG/M metagenome (GOLD analysis project Ga0247774, IMG submission 179933) | Plant litter microbial communities from Arlington Agricultural Research Station in Wisconsin, United States - UWRJ-L001-104B-6 | ecosystem: Environmental > Terrestrial > Plant litter >... | reverse complement strand
TCCTCTTTTAATGCTTTTTGTAGTTTTTCTATTTGTTTTGGATTGAGATGGTTTTTGGCTGGCATTTTTGTATTGATTGACTAAACTAAATTTTTATTATACCCTATTTAAAGGCACAACAGCTTACGGGTAATATTGATATCAATGCCCAGGGCATCGTTACTATCACAGGTAGCTTGATTAAACTTAACTAACAGTTAAGGAATTTTTGTATGAGTAGACCAGCAGCTAGAATTAGAGGTGCCGTAGCCCATCCCCTCCCACCTGTATTAACGGGAGGGCCTGGTAGCCCTAATGTATTGATAGGCAATTTACCCGCTTGGCGGGGGATTCCTTTAGCCTCAGCAGGTGCAATACTATCGGCAAAAGCACTTAGCGAGACAGGGATTAAAGCAGCCGAAGCTGCCACAAGAGCAGCGGCAGCAACCCCAGGATTGCCAGCAGCTAAAATGGCCCAAGAAACAACGAAAGCAACGGCTGCGGCAACCATGAGCAGTACGATTGTTAGTAGGGCTGGTGGGGCAGATATCCATAATTGCGCTACACCTTTGCCACTTCCCCACATAGCCGCTTAGTTGCGATCGGTAGTAGTCTTACAATTTTGATCGATCGGCTTGCCGCTTAGGAGATACAATTGTGGAAGCAGTTGAACCACCGAATAAAATATTAGCGGGCTGTGCTACCGTATTAATGGGCGGTTAATCCTAGTCCTAACAATATCAACAGGACTTACTAGCAACCTAGAAATATGGTGGAGGCGTCAATCTCGGGTTCCAAAGCGACGAGTTTTCAGAGAAACCGGGTTGGTGAGCGTAAGTGCCGCATCGAATCTCAAATCTGAAATTAGCAATCTGCAATTACTGGCAGTGCCGGGAGGAGTTAGGTGATGAACGAACGAGTATCAGCCAAAAATAGAACCTCGGCGACGCCACCTGCGGCTACTCAAGCTTCTTCGCCCCTATTGCATCAAAGTTCGTTTACGGAGGAGCTATCAGAATCTGTTGGCAGCAATTCAAAGATATCGAAGGAATCAGCAGGGATTCAACCAAAAACAATTCGTCGCAGCTTGAATTGGCAAAATATCACTGTAGAAGCGCCCTCTCGGGGTAATGGGATGTCTTTACCAGGTGGGATTCAACGCCAACAGGAAGAAGCACCGGCAGTAATTGGCGAAAAGGTTTCAGCAGATTCAGCACAGAAAAGCGCTCTGGAATCAAGCAATTCAACGATATCCACCGAATTGCCAGCACTACAGCCATTAATCGCCCGTACTCCGTTTAATGGGCGAAATATTCCAGTAGAAGCGCCTGCTAGTTCGTCCGCTTCTAGCACTTACCCAGGAGGAATTCAGCGTCAGGAAACCTCTGGAGTGAAAGAACAAGAAAAATCAACTGAATCTCTCCAGATGCAGCCTGAGGAGGAAATTCAGGCTAAGTCTAATTCCGGCGAACCACAAGAAAAAGAAGAGCAAAACCAGGAATCAGTTCAAACAAAACTAACCGTTGGCGCACCGGGGGATAAACACGAACAAGAAGCTGACAGCATGGCGGCGAAAGTCATGGCTATGCCAGACTCGGCCTTACAGCAGCCAATTCAACGTCAAACCGGGGAAGAAACAGAAGCAGTCCAAATGCAACCCGAGGAGGAAATTCAGGCTAAGTCTAATTCCGGCGAACCACAAGAAAAAGAAGAGCAAAACCAGGAATCAGTTCAAACCAAACTAACCGTTGGCGCACCGGGGGATAAATACGAACAAGAAGCTGACAGCATGGCGGCGAAAGTCATGACGATGCCAGACTCAGCTATCCAGCAGCCAATTCAACGTCAAACCGGGGAAGACACAGAAGCAGTCCAAATGCAACCTCTGGTAAATTCCATCACTCCACTGGTGCAGCGCGAGTCAGGGAAGGAAGAAGAAGTCCAGATGAAGTCAGGGGCGAAACAAGCATCTGGTGGGAGTTCTCAGGCGACTTCCAGTATCGAAAGCCGCCTCGCCAGTTCTAAGGGTGGAGGTAGCGCTTTACCCGCTGATGTACGTAGTTTCATGGAGCCGCGCTTTGGGGCAGATTTTAGCAACATCAAAGTGCATACCGACTCGAATGCGGTGCAGATGAATAAGGAGTTAGGGGCGCAAGCATTCGCTCATGGTAGCGATATTTACTTTGGTGCGGGGAAGTCTCCGGGGAAGAATGAATTGACGGCGCATGAATTGACGCATACAATTCAGCAAGGCGCAGCAGGGCGGATGAATAAAGAAGTGCGGCGATCGCCCAACCAGCAGTTCGAGGAGAAAGAACAACTTCAAGCCAAGAACCTACCCGATCGTACCCTTAAAGATTCCCTGAATAAGGAACTGCGGTTACAACAACAACAGCACAAGGAAGAGGAAGGCGAACCGCTTCAGGCTAAAGAAATTCCCGCTCAGACTCCCGAAGTTTCCTTAAAAAAGGAACTGCGCTTACAACCGGTGGAGGAGCAAAAGGAAGGCGAACCGCTTCAAGCTAAAGAAATTCCCGCTCAGACTCCCGAAGTTTCCTTAAAAAAGGAACTGCGCTTACAACCGCTCCAGGAGCAAAAGGAAGGCGAACCGCTTCAGGCTAAAGAAATTCCCGCTCAGACTCCCGAAGTTTCCTCCAATAAGGAACTGCGGTTACAGCAACAACAGCAGAAGGAAGAGGAAGGCGAACCGCTTCAGGCTAAAGAAATTCCCGGTCAGATTCCCGAAGTTTCCTCAAATAAGGAACTGCGCTTGCAACCGCTCCAGGAGCAAGAAGAAACCGAACCGCTTCAAGCTAAGGAACTGCCTGGTGACAACCCCGAAGTTTCCCTGAATAAAGAACTGCGGCGGCAGCCAGAAGAAACCCCCGATGGGATGATTCAAGCAAAAACACTAGAATCCGGCTTCACGCCAAGTGGCCTATCCATTCAGCGTGGGATTGGGGATTTTGTTTCAAATGGGTGGAACAAAACAAAGGACTTCGTCGGCGCAGGACTCGGAAAAGGGCGTGACTTATTAACAGGCGGTCTTGATTGGGTAAAAAACAACATTATCCGGCCTCTGACGAGTTTGGCATCAAGCGGGTGGAGCTCCGTAAAAGGCTTCGGCAGTCAGATTGGAAACGCATTTCAACAAGCCAATCCTACTATTTGGGATGTTTTCCAGCCGGAGCATCTGATGTTTCGTATGGCAAGCAATCAAAGAAAACAACTGTTTGCACAAGCCATACAAGCAGAACGAAGCCAACAGGCTCAAGCTGCTGCCGGAATTCAGTCTTCGGGTCCAGCACCCGTAACAGAACCTAGTCAATTACAACGGTTGAACGGATTGGCGGAAACAGTAGAATCCGGCGCGGGTAAGGTCTTTGATATCAAGAAAGAACTACTTGAAGGTGCTGTTGTTGGTGATTTTAAAGAAAACCCAACTATATGGAACACGATTGGACAGGTTGCCATAGGTTTTGTTCCCTATGCTGGGCAGGTTGCTGACATACGAGACATCGTTGCCAATGTCAAGAAACTCCACGAGACAGGATACAAAGACCCTGACGCTTGGATTAATCTCGGTCTAACAGCTATTGGTATCATCCCAGGTTTTGGGGATGCCATCAAAGCGGCTGGCAAAGGCTCTAAGGGGGCTATCCGTAAGGCGCTTAGCGGTGTCCTGAAGAATGGAGATAACATCTTGCGTCCTGTTTTAGGCAAAGCCAAAGGGATGCTCAATGGTGCGGGTCGCTACGGTAAGCAATTCCTTGAATGGGCATCTGGACATAGAGTAAAGTTACTCCAAGGCGTCAAGGGATTTGCCGAAAAAACTGTCAATTTTGCCAAATCAGCGGGTCAACGAGCGCGAGGACTTGTTACCGCGCTTAATTCACGGATTGGCGGATTTGTCAATGGTGCCATGCAAAGAGCGCGTGACGTTACCAACCAAGCACGAGGCTTATTAGGTAAAGTAATGGGGCCATTCATGGGGATGGCGACAAAGGCGTTTGATGCCGCCCAAAGTCGCGTTTCGCAAGCAGTCAACATGGTTAAAACTGTGGCGCAGCGCGGGAAAGATATAGCGTTGAAGGTGGGTCGCAAAGTCGTTGATGTGACGCGAAAGGCGACAACTCTCCTGAAAGAGTTTACTCAAAGCGCTATTCAAAAAGGGCGAGAGGCAGTTCAAAAGGCTAGGCAATGGAGCAGTCAACAGATAAAGAAAGCTACTGATTTAGGGCGTAGACTGGTCACACAAGCTCGCAAGCGGGTGGCAGATTTAGTTAGCCAAGGGGTGAAGTTGGCGAAGGAAAAAGCCGTTACTGGGATTAAGCAGAAAATAGGAGGTATTAAGCAGCGCGTACTGGACTTTTTGAAAGACAGATGGAATCGCCTCCAAGAGAAGCTTGGAATTAAGAAACCACCAGAAGCAGGCAAGGAAGGGGCCCAACGCGGCCCGAAGGAGACACCAGATCCCGCAGCTAAAAAGGCTGCTGAATTACCTGCTGCGATCGCACAAGCCAAAACAATTACAGAAGCTAACGATGCAGCAAATACGCCTGTGCCAGCGCTAATAGGAGTGCTGAATGCCTCTGTTAAGTCTCAATACTCTTGGATCAAGCGATTTGAAGCGCGTCCGAAGCCAGTGCCTGGTCACTACTCTGTTCATATGATTGCCAGTGACCATGAAATTGACCCCGACTATACCGCTGGGGGAGGAACAGCAAAAGGAGACCTTGCCAAAGAAGCTCTTCTCAAAGAACTGGCTGAGAATGGTGTTAAGCATAATCCTGACGATATCATTCGAATTGCTAGAGGATCCGATCACAAAATTATTTTTCTGGAAAAGGGGAACTCAAGGGCTGGTTTACAACATATTATAGAAGCCCATGCAGATGATTTTGCCAGACGAGGAGCGCCTCAAGACCAAATTCCCGATCTTGTTATGACTGCTGTGACTGAAGGCAAAATTGTTGGTTCTCAAGGAAAAGGAAGAGCTATTTATGAAGTCACCTACGGTGGTAATAAACACTACGTCGCGGTCAGTGTTGGCAACAACGGCTTTATCGTGGGTGCGAATCCCGCTAGCCCACCGAGCTTGTGACCGAGATTTTAAAATGTCAATGAATTCAACGAGTACCCAACTACTTCAGTGAAACCTATTTCTATCTTGGACTATTATTAAGCTGATATTTCAGGCAGTTTCATAAACTGTGGAGCATTTTTATGGCAAAGCAAATTAAACTCATGGCTGATTACCAAAGCTACCCTTTGTGGTGGGCAGGAACGGCTGACCCAGGCAATATCAATCCGGCTACATTACCCCTCAATGCTGAAACAGTTTCTCGTTTGCAACACTGGGCAGAAGCCTATGATGGGACGCTAAACCTAGACGATCCCTACTCGTCAGGTTTCCCGAATGAAGAAGCAGAGGAAGCTTTTAACATTGAAGGAATTAATCTATGGAAGCAGCTGCGGGAAGAACTAAAATCAGAGTACGAAGTTCTTTACTACAGTTACAAGTTGGGCAAGCTTTTGATACAACCAGAAGAAGTTAATGTTGATTGACTCTAACATAACTAAAAGCTAAACATTGAACCTGACTGATTCAACATAACGGCTTTAACCTAAAAACAATTTAATCATCAACTTACAGATTGGAGCATGATTGAAAATATTGAAAATGAATTTAAAATCTATAAACGTCTTTTAATGCTGCCTAGTGCGATCGCCCGATCGCACCTCACTCGCCTAGTCCTAATTGCCCTAGAACTTCAACACCAGGGTGCTGAAGACGCAATTCGCCGAAAAAACTGCCAATTTTGCCAAATCAGCGGGTCAACGAGCGCGAGGACTGGTTACCGCGCTTAATTCACGGATTGGCGGATTTTTCAATGGTGCCATGCAAAGAGCGCGTGACGTTGCCAGCCAAGGACGAGGCTTATTAGGTAAAGTAATGGGGCCATTCATGGGGATGGCGACAAAGGCTTTTGATGCCGTCCAAAGTCGCGTTTCGCAAGCAGTTAACATGGTTAAAACTGTGGCGCAGCGCGGTAAAGATGTAGCGCTTAAGGTTGGTAGGAAAATCGCTGATACCACGCCGAAGGCAGGGAATCTTCTCAAAGACTTTACTCAAAGCGCTATTCAAAAAGGGCGACAGGCACTTCAAACCGCTAAGCAATGGAGTAGTCAACAGATAAAGACAGCTACTGAGTTAGGGAGTAGATGGGTCACACAAGCTCGTAAGGGAGTCGCAGATCTTGTTCGCAATGGCGTGAAGTTAGCGAAAGAAAAAGCCATTCCTTTCATCAAGCAGAAATTGGGAGGTGTCAAACACCGAATCAAGGACTTCTTGCAAGATAAATGGAATCGCCTGAAAGAGAAACTTGGAATTAAGAAACCTGGAAAAGAATGGCCTAAGGGCGGTGCGAAGGAGACACCCGATACCGCAGCTAAAAAGGCTGCTGAATTACCTGCTGCGATCGCACAAGCCAAAGCAATTACAAAAACCAACGATGCAATAGATACGCCTGTACCAGCACTATTAGGACTGCTGAATGCGTCTGTGAAGTCCAGATACTCTTGGATTAAGCGATTTGAAGCGCGTCCGAAGGCAATGCCTGGTCACTACTCTGTTCATATGATTGCTAGTGACCATGAAATTGACCCAGACTATACTACCAAACCTGAGTTCGGGGAACTCAAAAAACTGGTTAGCGATGAGGCGCAACTCCAGCGTCTGTTGGGGAAAACTGACGACGCAGAGCAGTTGAAGCGACTGCTGAGTGCAGTAGGTAATGATGCAACGAAGCTTGAAACCCTTTTGAACAAGGTAGGTGACGCGAAGCAGCTTGAAAACCTCTTAGGCAAGTTTCCTAATGTCGCGCAGTTGGAACAGCTGCTAAGCCTTACAGGTGATATTTTGAAGAAACTTGTCCAGGATTTGGGGGCAGACGTAACAGCTCGTCTGTTCCGAAGCATGGACACAACCACCTTCCATATGCTGAACCTCAAAGATTCGATTGCCAAGGTTGGGATTGACGACTTCATTGCTCTTGTGCGACGGGACGGTGCCGATACAATGATTAAGTATGGAGCAGAGGCATTGCAGAAAGTTGGCAAAGCAGATTTAGATAAAGCTGCTAGCCTTTTTGCAACCATTCTTTCTCCTTCCAAGCTACAGGCAAAGTGGAAGCACGCAGTCGATTTTAGCGTTACCACTTCGTGGAAGGCAGGTGATAAAGCGGCACACGCTCAGTTTCAAGCTGCTCTTGATGATGTAGTTGCTAATGCTGATGTCGTCTTTGTTGGACCTTATCACGGCTCTAGTTGGGCCGCCCATTTCTTTAAAGGTGATAAGGTGGTCATCACTGAGCTATCTGGAGACTTTATTAGTGGTTGGGCTAATGCTAGCAACAAACTGGCAGGAATTAGAAACGCAGCACCACCGTCTGGATCTAACAACTTCCGCGTGAGGTAATTTATGAGTGCATTTGTGAGTCTTGCCTTTAAATGGAGCGGTTCCCTCGACGACTGTACAACTCTAGATAAAACTCTAGAAAAAATAGGACTACACGCACTTCAATCTCAACACCAAGGAGAAGGAATGCGTGAATCAGATTGGATTCTTGAATTTAGTGGTGAGAATCTAGCCTTGACTTGTCGTTGCTACGACGAGGAAGGATGGGTATCTAGCACTATTGATATAGATGAGGAGCTGTTTGAGAACATCGGTGAAAAATATGGACGTGAGAAACTGGTACAAACTTTTATCCGTTTAGGGGCTGAACTGCTTCGGCAGCTCAACCTTCGCTATGTGTTCTTTGATGAAGAGGCAGAAGCCGAAGTCGATCCAACAGAATATAATCCCAATTATCTTTTCGGAATCACCTTGATAGCCGATAGTGTTCCTGGGCTTGATGAAGCTTCTGAGCGACCAGACATACAACGTGTAGAGAAATTTGCAGGAGGTGTAGTTTTGTTTCGACGCTTAGATCCTGTACCCCATTATCAACCAAATACATAAACTCTATGAAAACACAATGAATAAAAATGACAATTCCTCTCTTTGGACAATTGCCAACGGAGTCGTTATTTTCTGATTCTGAATAACCAAGAACTTCCTAATGGAAAGTTCAACGTTTACGAGAACACTGGGGAAAAAGGAACCCCGTCCAATTTTTGCGGGGCGATGGGTCTAAGCTACGAACTTCCACAAGAATTCAGACCGACCCTAACTACCAATTTTTGTCACCAACTAATAATCTAAACCGGACTATCGTTGCCAAATTTCAGAAGCTCGTATCTCCAGGTTTACCTACAGTGTGGTCAAAAACTAAGACCAGTACTTTAGCCCCGTCAGGTTGGACTGATAATGATATGTTGCGTGCTGGCGATCGGGTGGCGAAGACACCCCCAGTGCTTCCCCCCCGCACAAGTGATGGAGCTACGCTTCATCGCGATACAATCAATGGCATTCAGTGGGAAGTCATAAAGGATGCCAGTGGAAACGTAACAAGTTCCTATCCAACTGGAGGCACTCCAAGTACGAGCTTCTAACTTAAGAAAGGAGAATTTATGGATACATTTGATGAGCTAGATCGATACCTTGCAGTTGATTACAGTCCAAACCTCTGGTCTGACGATGCCATAGATCGCGCGACTGAACTCCTGGATGGTCTTAGCGAAGCTGATTGGCATCGTTTAGAAAGAACCTGGAAAGATAGACCTATTGCTTGGCAGGTCAGACTTGCTGACGCTGTATTCGGATCTGATAAACCGCGTGTTATCGATCTACTATGCCAAATGCTGAAGTCCCCTGAAGTTGAAGTCGCGATTGCAGCAGCAGAAAGCCTAGAAGCAAAGGATTATGTATGGACTCCTGATACGTCATTACGTGATGTCTTAGAAAAAATTCTAGACTCTGTGGAGGGAGGTGAGCAACACGCAATTAAGGTGTTACTCGGACGCATTCCAACAGAGAATAACACATCGTCATCAACGCAGTAGTAGAGCATATAGCTGGAGGAAGCTACGTAATTATTTAAACATATAGCGGTTCTCAAAAAAGTGAGGTATGCCCTATGCCCTATGCCCTATGCCCTATGCCCTATGCCCTATGCCCTATGCCCTATGCCCGCGAGAGCACCTCATGTTACTGAGAAAGGCTATATGTTACAAGTTTTCCAGACTTGCCACCACTTTCTGTCGATATCCCTACAGGGAAACACACTGAGGGGGTGGTTGACTGGAGCGGACAGATTATATACTTCAACAAAAAAGGAATCCTCAATCCTACAAATCCGTATGGCTGGGTGCAACCTATGCCAGCCGACTTCCAAGCGGCGTTTATAGATGCACAAGGGCAAATTGTGGGTTATGGTCACATTGATGTGTTGGTTGACCCTAGTGGAAAAACAAGGGTAAAGGTGGTCGAATGAATCTAGATAACTGTTTCATATGCAAACGCCCAGTTCTTGAGTTTAAGGGTCAGTTTTACAAGTTCGACACATACTTGCTGAACGAAAGCGATGACGCCTACCAGCAAGGTGCCTTTGGCTGGTGCCACGCACGCTGCTTATTGACTTCTAATTGGGGGGCTTTCTGGGCTGAGCGGCGCATTCAGCATATGACAGAGGTAATGAGCTTTGTGAAAAGTAGTAAGATTGGCGCTTTGACAGCTATCCGCAATACCCGCACAGGAGAGGTGAGTGTCTTGCGAACCGATGGGATAACCTTCAGCGTTATGCCGTCTGCATTTGATCGCAAGAAGGACTGTCTAGGTGGTATTCTGTTGCCAGTGTCAGAGGAGATGAACTTGGAGTTTGATGACCCAAAACTAGCGTGTGAGATCCGAGATAGCCTGGTCAAATCAAGGTGCTTTCCTTTGTCGAAACTTGTCGAAGCCCTCAATTTAACAGACTCCTTGTTGTACCCGGAAGCGGTTCTCGACGGCATGATGCAGTTTGACAAAACTCTAAAGCAGTACTGGATGGACAACTGGGTATCAGCGAGGGTAGCCTACAATCAGTTTATCCCACAGGCAGTTGTGGATATCATAACGTCTGCCAGTACTCTCTGAGGATATAAGGTTAAGTTGAGCAATTGCAAAACTCAACACCCAAATTCTCAAACAATTGCTTGATGGTGGCAGAAAGTATTTAACAAATTGTATTCTCTTCAAAGAAGAGTAACTTATAGGGGAGGTCAAGCACTCCCTATAAGCTGCTAAAGAAACATGATGGAGAACATATTCAAAACCTACAAACGCTTCCTACTGCTCCCCAGTGCGATCGGTCGATCGCACCTAACTCGCCTAGTCCTGATTGCCCTAGAACTTCAACGTCAGGGAGCTGAAGTTGCCTTTGCATTCAAAGAAAATAACCAGATTTTAGAGCATTACCAATTTCAGGTTTTCCCCGTATCAGATGCTGTAGTTACAGACTTCAGTAGTAATGTCTTTGCCGCCTACACACCATCCTTAATCGAACAATGTGTCAAAGACGAGTTAAAAGTAATTGAAGCTTTTAAGCCAGATGCCATTGTCGGAGATTTCCGCCTGACTGCTGCCATTTCATCAAAAGTTTCAGGCATTCCTTACATATCGGTTGTGGATGCCTGCATGACAGATTACTTCGATCCGGTTGATGTCATGATTTCCAAAGAGAAGAGACCTTTGGAACACAGAATAGCATCTGTAGCAGCTAAAGCTATTCAGGCATCTCAGAAAAGAACATTAGCGACTCACTTTAAAACAGTTGCCCAGCAATACAAGCTGAAAAAACTTGGGTCTCTCTATGATTTTCTAACAGGCGATTTAACTTTAATAGCCGACTTGCCCGAGTTTAGCCCGCTTGAAAATCTACCTTCAAACTTCCGTTATATTGGTCCCCTAATCTGGGAAGGGTTGAACCGTGAAGTTCCAGACTACTTGAAAAAGCTTAACAAGTCAAAACAACTTATTTATGCCACAACAGGCAATACTGGAAAAGAAATGTTTATTCAGCTTGTTGTTGATGCCTTTAAAAATGACACTTCTTATGAAGTGGTTTTAACCACTGGTGCATTTATACATCCTGATGCAGTGCCTAATGCTTCAAATATTCATGTAGCAAGCTTTATCCCCGGCTCAGAGATTCTGAAGCAGTGCCAGGCAATCATTCATTGCGGAGGACATGGTACCACCTATCAGGCTCTGTCCCAAGGTGTCCCTGCCGTAGTCATCCCCTTCAACAATGAGCAGACGATCAATGCGTGGCTGATTAAGAGACATAAAGTAGGCATTCCTTTATCGACTTCTGAATTGGCGGGGAATCAAGTTAAACTAGCTGTAAAAAAAGCGATCGCTGATATTGATATGCAAAAGAACCTTCAACACTTCAAGGAGAGATTGACAAAAACTAACGGGCCGAAATCTGCTGCCGATGAGATAATTACTTTTCTAGGGGGTCAGGAAGATGAGCGCGATCGCTGAACATTGTAAATTGGACAACGAACTGACACTACGCGACCCTTCGGCATCGCCCTTAACCTTGCGGGCAGTAGATTTGATGCTAACTAAGCAGGAAGACACCCTCAGTGAGTGCCGCCTCACCTTCCTGGTAAGTCCAGAACTCTACCGGCGCATCGACACAGAGGCATTGTTCAATCTCAAACCACAATTGCGCGGCCCCTTCTCTGCAGGTCCATTCCAGCCCGAACCGGACATCCAAATCGAAGCCACCTTACAGCCGGATTTGCTGCCCCACCTGACAAACCATACCGCCAACCCTTTGGAGGCAGCAGCCTACCTCCAGAACCTCTGCCAAGAACAACCCGACAACCCACTGCTATCGGTCGAAAGTTGGTTTGGTGTGCACATCAAGCAGCTTATTGAGTCCGGCGAGATTGGTTATCGGACTTTATGGTCTTATGTCAGTTTGTCTGTAATTACTCAGGAAGCTGCTTCGAGGGGACAGATTTCTCAGGCAATGATTAATTTCTTTAAAGATTGGGCTGATGCCGAGATGTCGGCTGTGACTGAGGCAGCAATCTCTGAGTCTGTTGAAGAAATTACCAAGGCATTCGAGGAGTTGGCTGATACTGGACTGGCGGTAACTGAGGAAGCAATTTCTGAGATTTTTGAAGAAGTTACCAGCGCGTTTGAAGAATTGACGGAGGCTGCAACTGAGGCTTACGTGCCGTCAGCCACTTCTAAAGAAGAAATTTTGCCAACCATCGTCAATTTTTTCACCTATGATGACTGGCCATTCGCCAAAATTAAAGGTGAGCCAGCTCTTCGTATGATCTTCGGGGGTAAAAATGGAAAATGGACTTGCTACGCTAAAGCTAGACCTGAACAAGCACAATTTGTTTTTTACTCTATTTGCCCCGTTAACGTACCAGAAAATAAGCGCTTAGCTATAGCAGAATTTATCGCACTGGCAAATTATGGCACGGTTATTGGCAACTTTGAGCTAGACTTTGCCTCTGGGGAAATTCGCTACAAAACCAGTATTGATGTAGAAGGTTCGACACTCACTTTTCCTCAGATAAAACAATTGGTTTATACCAATGTGATGATGATGGATCAATACTTGCCAGGAATTATGTCTGTAATCGCGGGGGGTATGGAAGTAAAGGATGCGATCGCTCAAATAGAATCATAAGCAACCCTTCCAAACCAATCGCGCGATCGCAAAAGATAAACCATCTCAACCAAACCGATCTAATCTCACTCAGCAATCAAGGCTACATTTTCACCATCAGGACGGTGGATGATATACACCTGATGATTTTGGTGCGATTCGTTTAGCCGAAACCCGAAAGGGGGGGATGGCTAGCAGCGATGGGGTAAACCCGTCAGGGTTAGAGTTCGCACTTTAATCCCCCATCGCCGACAACTTACTATTCATGCAGGTGAG
>Ga0247774_1001249_pt1 | contig 12883 bp, 8 predicted proteins | sample UWRJL001104B6_FD_179933 | JGI IMG/M metagenome (GOLD analysis project Ga0247774, IMG submission 179933) | Plant litter microbial communities from Arlington Agricultural Research Station in Wisconsin, United States - UWRJ-L001-104B-6 | ecosystem: Environmental > Terrestrial > Plant litter >... | reverse complement strand
GGGAGAGAGCTTGCCGGCTTTGCCGCATCAGAATACTCGAGTCAAGTCTCATTTCCCTCGAAAAAACTACCTGAGAAGGTCGAGAGACTTTACCTCCAGGATGCTACGTCCTCACCATCAACCGCCGCTGACATTTCCGTCGCCAAAAACACCCCGAGCGCTTCATCAAAGCTCAAGGGACTACCACCCTCTGCCCTGGACACAATCGCCCACTCACTCACTGCCACCTTCCTCGCCCCAATCGCCGCCGAAGCCGCAGACTCGGTCACTGGCCCTTCGGCTTTAAAGCTCTCCTCCTTCAAGCAGAAGACCAAACCGCGCCTCAAGGTCCGCAAGATCCCCAACACGACAGCAAATCTCTTGTACACAGGCTTCTTCGCGCCCCTCCTCGCCCGCATGCAGCATGTCCTCCGCGCCCCTTCCTCCCAACTCATGCAACCGTACCTGCTCTCACTTCTTCTCAAAACACTCACGGTCCTCCTCCACGCCGCGGGGCCGAGCACGCTGTCCCTAAGTCAAATGACGGCCGAGTATTGGGATCTTCTCCTCGCCGTCCGCGTCCACGCCGCTGGGGAACTTTCCGTCGCGGACGCGGTCTTGGGCGGATTCGCAGCTCTGCTCGACGTCAACGAGAACGACCTCCGCTCGCTCGTCGAGCAGCACGGCAGGGAGGTGGTGGAGACGCAGGAGTGGGTCGGTGCCGTCCTGCGAAACCTCCGGGGTGGGGATGGAGGCGCCGAAGGCGGTCATGCGGGAGGACAGGAGAATGACGTAAAGATGCTGGCGGCGGGGGTTTTGATTCGGCTGCATGATGTGGTGGAGAGGTATCAACAGTTGTTGATGGGGAATCTGATGGGGGTATGAGGGCTTTGGCAAGGTTATGGGCGAGAGACGCAGTAATAGCAGGTGTGGTCGGGGACCTCTTTTTTACCCTTTTTATTCCATTCTAAGATTTGTTAAAAGCAGCTAATAGAGATGGCAAATAAAGTGATTGGCGAGGCTTCAGTGAAGATATTATATGACCCTCTCTTGGGGTCCCAACAAGGTAGGGTGATGTGCGCCTGTAGCAGTAGCTCCTCGCAGCTGCCATTTAATAAAGAAGGTGCCTTGTATACAACATCGCCATCAAGGCGCCGACCCCAAACCAATCCCCATTCCGATATCGAAACGAGCATGTCAATTATACCTATTCGAAACCCATACACCCAAACTTTACGCCAAATGTCCCTAAATACCTTCCGTCAGTCTCACTGACCGCTTTCTTTGGGTACATGTGACAGGCTTGGTTTAGGAAGCCATCTACGACCTGTACTTCGTCTTTTTTCCCAACTTCGTCTCCCCTTGCCGGTTCCTCAGGCGGCCCTGACTGAGTTAGTCGGACTTAGCATCGGTGGTGCGGGTGGTGACACTACCTCGTTCCATATACCTAAGTGGCCATATCCTCCATGTCGAGAAGGCCGTCGCTCGACACCGTGTGCTTCGTTGCCGTGCGGGTCGACGGCATATAGCTCGACACCGTGCGATTCGACGTATTCCTAGCGTTGCGGCTGTGGTGGGTGATCTACCAGGGAATTTGGCCGTCTTCAATATAAGGACAACGAGGAAGCGGAGCCGCTAGATGTTGAGAGTAGTGGTGGAGAGCGGACCAGCCAAAGCGCTCAGCCCTACCAAATGATGGGTCGCCCGTAGGGCGCCAAGGAAGAAGGAAACGGCGCGCCTGGCTCGCCTTCAGAAACCCGGATCCCTAGACTTCTGCGCTGATCAGCAACTCGGGATATCTCTCTGTTCTCGGCTTTGAGCTCTGTGATGGTTACTCTAACCCCCGATGAACCACCATCCAGGGAATTATCTGGCTCAAGGCACGCCGCCACCTCCAATGTTTCACCTTGCGAAGGCATACCTTTGTCACTTCCCTGCGTAAGTTGATCCAACCTCTCCTCGATCGCAAGGCTCGCGAATTTGCTCTCGGCCAGCAGAGCGGGCCTAGACTTGATGCTGACTGCACAGCTCTTCAGATGCGCAGCTTTCTCGCTTCCTAGACGCCTTATTTGCTCTATGTTCTCCTTCCTCGGGAGGATGTCGCGGCCCTTGCTGGCCGAGTCCGTCCGCGTCCCGACACATGTTTCCTTGTCCTCATCATTGGTATCAATCATACTCGAAGTGAGATCTCGGTGAAAGCTGACCCAGCATGTTACCTGGAACACGACGATAGGTTGAATTGAGACGCTGTCTAGGATTCCAAGCGACAAGGCAAAGGACGTGGTCATAATATTGTCAGTCCAGACCAGAGGCGGCAACGAGAGTATGGGTTATCTCGGGCGAATATTGTGAGGTTCGTATTAGTTCCCGATTGTTTGTTCTAGAGAAACTATACGTTGTATGACTGAGACATGTTCTTCACTATTGCTCTCATTCATTCCTCTTCCCTGCCTGGGTTGCTTCTGGGCTACAGCTCGTCTAACTCCCGACTGACATGATACTCATATTCCAGCCATGTACGAACCGATACGCTCTTTGGAGGCTCAACTCGACATCTCCTGAATTGATGCAATACCATCAGTCCCGCTCTAGGCTCTAATGATATATCTCTTCTTGCCCTTCTTAGTATTCCTAGACGCCACGAAATCTGGCCGCCATTGTCCGATTCACCCCGCCCTGTCATCTTTGGGGAAGCCAAAGTTAATGGTGATATGCATGTGGTCCTCCAACTCCTGTGCTTGCGGAACAAAGGAGACGTTAAAAAAAAAAAGGCAAATGTATGGTGACGCGACGAGAGGTACAACGAATGGCCATTCAGGCTACGTATGAATATGTTGGAACATGCTCGTCCTCGACTCGTTCCAGGAAATCCCGCGCGATCAGATCCTCGATGCGGCGCTTGATCATGACAGGTTCAGGGCTGAACCGGCTAGCAAGCTGGCTGATGACCTCGGTGATGAGGTGCGCATGGGGCAGCTGCCTGCGTTGCCTGTCAAGTTGTTGGTTAGAATACCAACAACCAAATGTTGCTAGCGTAAAATGAGTGCTTACTTCATGATCCTGACAATGGCCGCGTCCATCACGATGGCTCGCGCCTGGTCCGTCTTCTGCTCGGTGGCTTTGCGCTCCTCGGCGGCTTCCACCTTGGACGTAGCAGCCACAGTAGGCACCTTGATCTTCATCGTCTTGCTGACGAAGGCTTTGTTGAACACGAAAGTGTCCGTTGGGTGCACCAGCTTCGAGACTGGCTCCTTTAGCAACAGCTTGGACTTGGGAGGGATCGTTAGAGAGTGTAGGGCTTTGACAAGATCAGATTCCGGGATGCTGGTCTTGGCCTGGATCTCCTTGAATGACAGAGCCTCGTCGCCCACGCTATTGAACAGCATAAGCACAACCATGCCGTAAGTCGAAACATTGATCTCGTATCGTCTCTCCTTGGACAGCGGTCCAGACTTGCCCGGGATGGCAGGGAAGCTGCATTTGATATCGGCGGTGCCGAGTTGGCCGACCCAGGTGAGTTTGCGGCCGTTTCGGTCCTTGAGATAGAAAGCTTTAACGCTCGCGTGGAGCTTGTCAATCTCCGGGGGGTAGAGGCACTGCGTCGGGCTGCTGTTTCCAAGAGAGGATACCTTGCCCATGATTTCGGGCGGCCAGCTGTTGGTGGTAAGGATATTGACCGTGAGGTCGATGCGGGAGTCGCTGTCGTCGACAGCGCGGATGTGATCGCGATATCGTCGCGTGAGCTCGTTTGAGGTTTCCATGTCCCGGAACATGCCCTCGAATTTGGACGTGAACTGAGTACCAAACTCTTGCTTCATGCTTGCGATGATATCCTTTTCAACCTCGTGACTTTCAGACTTGGCATTGAGAAGTCGTCTTGCCAAATGTTTTTGGTAGTAGCGCTCGAACATGTCCTTGTCCTGAAGGTAGCGGATCAGGACAATGGCCTTGTTGATGGTCGATGTGACCTCACTTTCGGATCGGTTTCTGATGCCTCGGCGCAGCAAATCATCGACGAAAAGAGAAACGTATTCCGACGCACGATCGAAGCTGTTGATAACATCGGAATAGCTTCTTGCGAGGGCGGATTCCAGGATGGTGTCGCTCTGGAAAGCATCCTTCCACATTCCATCAAACTTGTCCTTCAGACTCAGGATATCGTCCACCCACTTGATTGCTGCTGCTGTCTGCTGCGCCGACGCCGACAGCGGCTTTGCCTTTCCGCCTTCTCCTTCGCCGTTCTCGCCATCGCCTTGGCCGCTCGGTGGAGGTACTGAGAAGTCCGTCTCTTGGATAGTCTTGTGCGTTTCTCTCCCGGCTTCCACGGCATGGTTCTGCAGAATTCTCTTCATAGACGCGAGAGACTTGTCAACCCGCTTGTTTAGTGCGTAGAGAAGTGCGAGGCTCTCGATCTTCTCATTATCAATCATCCACCTAAGACCGGTAGCGGCGTTGAGAAACTCATCCAGATGTGCAAGGATCATCTTCTGCTCAATTATCTGAATCACCTTGTCCCGGGATTCGCCGTGCAGCGCTGCAGCGCACCGCCTCTGCTCCTCGTTGATTCTCTTGAGCGTCGTCGTGAGCCAGGTCGCCACGTCAGCCTCAGCCAAGAGTTTTTGGCACTCTTGCGAGTAGAATTGGCTCGTGGCTGTGAGGAATACAGGCTCGAACACAGTGAAATAGAGCTTTTCGCTTTCTTTTTCCTCATCCGTCTCGTAGAGGCCGTCCAGCATGCCGACAATGCTCTTCAGCAGGCTCCGGTCCACCACCTCCCCATTTCTCTCCATTTCGATCTGATCCAAGAGCACAGAGTTGAGGATATCCTGAACTAAGATGCTGTCGTTACTGTCGTTATACATAATCCTCAGCATCCGGTCGCGAAAGAGACCAATCGTTGTCGTGAAGATGCTCGGCAGTTTGCGTTCGTGCAAGTACTGTTTGTCCAGGTACATCAAGACGTCCGCCACCATGTTCATCGACACGTTATGGTCAATCCACGCATCTCTGAGGCCACGCAAGAAACCTTCTCCCATGCGACGTCTTTCGTAGGACGTGGCTGTTTTCCTACACACAACCTCAACCAGGTTTGCACTACAAAGCTCCCAGAGCCTGGGCACGACATTCGACTCGAACCACTTTGACTCCAGATCCTTGACATCGGTATGAAGCTGCCCGCCGTTCTTTTTGAGGACAATCCTGTATGCCGCTCGATAGAGTTGTTCATAGGCGAGGTTAGAGCTGCTTCTCTTGTGGATGGCTTCAATGGCGGATCGTAGCATGCCCCAAAGCTGTTCGTATTCGTTGTTTGCAGTCGCCCGGCTAGCATTCTACATCAGGATGTTAACAAACGCCAGGAAGTATGCGAAACGTTGGGGAGAATCCGCTAGCAACTTACGGCACCGAGAAGACCGATCTTCTGCGCAGGGCGAATTCTCCCCGGCCCGCGTCGCCCGGTGGCGGCGCCGCCTCGCCCTGAAATCATCTTGACTTTATGGCAGAGCTGGAGAAAGTTGCGAAATGCTCAAGACTTAGGAGGACGTTGCATGCGGCCGCAGTGAGACCTGGGCGATCAGGGTCCGACGGAAGTCGATGGACGCGACGTAAAGGCGAAGCTCGGAGAGCCTGGAGAATTGGTGGGTGCGGGGCTCAACCTTCAGATCCAACTACTGCAGACGCCGTTTGCAGGTCTTCATTGCCGTTGGAATGGGAAGGGTAAAAATCCGGCCCTCGCACACTCATAGTAAGACCGCCAACCTAAAGGATGAGGGCCAATGGCGACGCACTATCTTCGTCTTGCCAGAATAGACGCCCGAGGGAAGATTAAAGAGCACACGAAGATGGCAGGCAACACTAGCATGGTCGCCTTGCGGATGGTGTTCGCACTTCCTTATCGATAAGAGAGAGCGCATCGAATGGTTCCAATTTCTGTTGACGGCTGTCGACAGCTGGCACTAATACTCGGTTGTTTATCGAGCACGTTGAATCTTGTATTGGATCTCTAGGTGGTGAGCGCCTGGGGAAACGAACCTTATCATCGATGAATAAACGTAGTACCTAGGTAGCGGCCTAGGACTTTAAAGGATTGGAGTAACCTCGCAAATGCTACAGGTACTTTTCGGTTTCTTTTTTCAAAGCTACAGATACGGAGCTGCCTGCCTAATGTCTATCGAGGCGGACCCAGGCCGACTCCAGGAAGATGCTTCTTGGTAGGAATCGTTAGAATGCCGATTTCATGCCTAATTCTTCTACCCCTTCCATATCTTGGTTTAGCAGGTATAGTGAAAGCTCAAATGCGGCTGACTAGAAGTAGGCGATTAAATTCCAGAAATAGTGCGTGTTCAACATGGATGCCCGTAACTAGTTTCGTTCCTATCAGAAGGCCCGACACTAAGGCTAACATGGCTAAAAGATGTGACGAGGGATGCTGCGTAAATAAAATGAAATGAATTCAATTCGCTTCTATTGGCTGTGCCTACTTAATCTTTAACTGGCCTATCAAAGTTTCTAGCTTAGTCTTGTCTGCGTAGATTTAGAATTAAGTATCTCTGTGTTTCTATCCTTAATCTCTGTTCCTATTGAACAACCTACACTCCTTTGATCCCTGGCCACCGAAGTGAAGGCCCCCCTGTCTTGCCCTATAAAGAAGCATTCCCTCATTGTGTAAGGCTGCTTTCAGGAATTTGTTCGACCTGGTCCAAGAGCACAAATTGCGAAAGGGCATTGGTCACTATGGAGGCACGTACGCTTCTTGCAGCAAGAGGCTCCAGCAACTTCGAACCGCATTCCGCCCCCCTTGGATTTGCACTACGGTCACCAACTCCATTCGTTCTCCTGCGATATATCAGATGACCGGCGTGCTAGTGTGGCCCTCCCCTACTTCTACGGTGGCCAACAATGGCAGGATTGGGACGGCCTCGTTGACAGCTTCAAAAGGAAGCTAATCTAGTACATAGTGTGGTTACTATCGCCTTGGCTACTGGGAAGGACTGGCATCTTGGAATGGTGTTGAGCCCGGATATGTCTTAACGTACACTGGGCGCTAGCTCTTTTAAATGCGTGCCTTCAGAGAGAGATGGGGCCTTACGGCGTGATGGCTATGAAAACAGGCCTATCCCACCTTGCAGGCCTTAAACTGCTGGCTGACGACGACGGCTACAATGGTGGCGAGCCTCCCGGAAACTAAGAGACAAGAGCATTGAGGACAATAACCACAATACTGATAGTGAAGAAGGCCGTGAGAAATAATGAAGCTCAATCGGTTTGGAACATTATGTCTCAGGTTCAAGAGGCTAGCACCTCGAGATACAAGAACATCATTCCCGGGCTTGCTAATAGGGAACTTTAACGTTCAACCTTCAACAGGATTTGACTCCATCTTGACATTTAACTATTCAGAATGTGATCAAGACATTCAAGCCAAAGATTGTGTGGGCATCCGAGGGAGAGCTCAGTAGTAACCTTGCAGGTTAGAGATCTTGTAGCTGGCTGGATATGCATATTGAGGCTTCTAGTTCGAGGCGGGGGATGGAGATGAGATATCGTAAAAGGGATTGAAATCCCTACCGCCTCCTACCTGCGATCGGTCTGAAAATGTTGCCGCTACCATGGCTCTGGCGTTTTGCTAATTAAGATCGTCTGATAACGTCCTGGTGACTCCGCTGTGCCAAGGCACACAACCCTACAGCAGGTATTGGATGACGCCGCGTGAGTATTCATTCATAATATCTGCATAGAGATATTGGAGGGATCTCAGGTATGGTCTCAAATTGGTTCCATGGAAAAGCACTACGGAACCGTTGCTTATTACTATTCACTCCAATCCGACCGTTCTACCCAGAGAGTTTTGCCCGCTTACGACGGATTAAAGATAAGCCATAACGACATCGCTAGAGATCACCCTACATCTGGAAGTGATTTTTTTTGATTTTCGTCGATGGTATTCTGGAGCTTACAAATTTAGGAGTCAGACGACAAGCATTCCGTGCATTCGGCCAACCCCCCAAAGGATATCCTACTCGCTCGAAAATAGCCATGGTGTTGGAAGGTTATTGCTGCTTGGGCTGAGCTTGCACGACCCCAACAGCCCTAACGACCCAGAAACCGGGACTCAGGCCGCGACAGAATAGGTGCTACCGTGAACGGAATTTCTTCAAGGGTACACGACTAAGATGGGAGAGCGATAATACGACTCCGCGTCTGGAGCTACTGCACGGCAAGGCGGAATCGATATTTCCAGCCTCTTCGATCGAACTTCCAACACGGGCCAAGAGATAGAAGGTATTTACTGATCCTACTAAGGTAGCTAGAGCCCAAGTATCTCCCCCTTGGCGAGAACTTAAATACATTAAGTGGTACAATCCATCAAAAGTCCGTACTTCTTATACTAGGCATTCCTTCGCTCCTCTCCCGTTTCGAAAACATTCGATTGCCTATAGAAGACTATCAATTTCCCATATACTTTTTTTTTCCCCTTCGTCATTGTCTCCGTGTCCCATTCTGCAAGAACAATACGAGATGTGGTTGCGCGTCACCGCGGTGCTTCTCGCTCCTGCTGCTTTGACAGCAGAAATGGACGTCCCCAACTCACGACTACCGAGAAGCTCTAAATCCCTGCGGTCACAATTGCGGCCAGGGTACCCACCCAACATGTCAGATCGGTGTCAATCTTGTTGGCCTTCCATAAGAAGGTGACCTGTTCGTTTTCGTTCTCTCCACCAACCTCCCTTGATAGCCGCTAACCAGGTTCTCAAACACAGAAAGGAAACAATTGGAGAAAAGGACTCCAAGTTCATCGGATCAGCCAAGACGGCAAGTCTACAAAGATTCGTTTATATATGCTACCACCATTCTATACCGACAACGAGGGCAAGACTTCTTTTTCCACCCGTCCGAATACTGGCAGAAGGCTCGTGATCATCTATAGTGGGTGCATTCAACAAACAACTCGGTTCCTTCACGTCGACGAAAACAACAGTCGATAACCAGCCGACTGGTGTGACCGTTCCCGTAGGAACGGCAGTGGTAGCTGCGAGCGGCACCACGGCGTTTGACATCTCCTTCAGCGAGAGCGTCATAGCTCCTATAATCGACATCATCGGGTTCCTCTCGGAGTGCAAGCTGGCGTGTCGTAGTGACGTTTACCTTGGCGGCTACGAAATGGCATAGCGACGCCGCGGTTTGCGGGTATCATCTACAGCATCTTCCAGATCGGGGCTACGCTCCAACTGCCATGACTAGCAGCTGTCCACAATCAAGCTGATCAAATCTGATATCACGTTAGCGCAGCAGACCTACGATCTGTGCCATCCTAGGCCGCATCAGTGCATGTTCAGCGTCGATACTTCAAGCTCTATAGTTTTCGCACATCGAGAAGAGGCCGCTTTTAGGCTGGCCGTCTGCTTGCGAGTTTGTCGTACTAAACTCAACCTTCCGACACGCCAACTTTAGCCTCCGAACAGGGCCAGGCCCGTGAGGTAGTCGAAGCAGTCGGCTCGCTCCCTCAGGTGCTCTGGTAGGATGGTACTAGGCCCTCGAGGATATTCATGCTATAAGGGCGTCCGATGCTTTCCGTCCCAATCTCACACATCCTCCAAAACAACACTTCCTTATATCTTCCCTTTCTTCCTACGAACTCAGCCATTAACGATCCATCAATATGACAGAAACAACCAGATACGGAGGCCACACTTAACAACGAAGAGCACGATATTTGAGGCTTCCTCAACTCGGAATCCAAACAACCTCATGTCTGTTGGCTGCAAAAACGTTTCTCGTCAGCGCTCAAGTTGTTAAAAACCTCGGTAAGGATCCAATATCCAATATATCCCAGGCATGGTTATTTGTGAATATTATATAGAAAATCAAGGCCGCATCAGCAAGGAAGAGTTAAGAAAGCTTCAAAGGCTAGGAAGGAGGATGGAGATATAGGGCCCCATATACTCAATGAATTAGTGGGGATAGTGTTTGAAGGGGTTCAAGTAGCGAAGTTGAGCACCATGCTTGCAGTTATTTACGAAACGGCAGCGCAGGCACCGCGGCCACCGCGGCCACCGCGGCCTTCGCAATGTTCCGGGTAGTGTCTAAACACTCCTTCTACTTTGAGGGGCACTCTGTTGCAGACCACGCCGAAGCCTGTATTTAAGCCTGAAATTACGGGACAATGCAAATATTATGTAGTATAGTATCCGGGTATCGGCGAAGACACCAAAATGTAGCGTATATACCAAAACAAAATGTTCATTAATAGATTGGACGAGGTTTTGTATTGAATTGGAATCGTTTACTAGTTAGATCGAAGTAGACTCGAATGCCAATGTTGAAGGAGGCGAGAGATCGAGTGGGACGGCACGTGATAAAATTGAGGGAATCAGAAAACAGCATACTTGGCAGCTGCTCACGCATTCATAGGGACGAAAAACGGCCCGTTGCGGTAACCAGCGTGGGTCAAGGGAGATCCGTTTTAGAGATGCAGCTACTAGGATGAAGCTCCGTAGGGTTGTAACAGAAACGAATAAAATGGAATACGAATGAAATCCTCGATCTCAAATTAAACACTGGTAGACAAGCTCCGGAGCATGCTTCCTGTTTGGTGCCGAGCTAAAGAGGCGAGGAAGAATGCCTCGGCCAGAATTTCGGGAGAGCCTTTTCTTGTTTGATCCCGCGGCTTGTGAAAGGCGCTGATGGTGAATTTGTATTTGCCAGTGCCCTTCGACAGCCGCTTTGGAGACGCCCTCTAGCCAACAAAGGAACCACGGCCGTCGCGTGACTCCGATTCGCTGTTAGGGGGGTAATGGTTTCTTCTTCTTCGCGAAGCTACTTAAGAGCTTGAGAAAGGCCTCGTTTGTTTGTTCTTTGCCCGATTTTGTCCAGCTCGGTTTACTTTCTCCAAACTGCTCCCTACACCGCACCAAGGTTTCTAGATCGGCATTCTGAGAATACGTCACTATGGCGGCCCCGCCTTCGAAGACCATCAACGATCTCACCGGAACATGGGTCATGGTAAAGACTTGGAACCTTTTAGAAGACTTGGACGCAAATAGACTAATCTATACACCTACTTTAAATCTAAGAATGCAACTCTTTCGGACTCTATCGAGCCAGCCCTCATCATTCAAGGCGTCTCATGGGTCACTCGCAAAGCCCTTGGTCTCGCCACCGTAACGCTGGAGACCAAGCAGTACGTGGCACCGCCGAAACCCCTCGCCGATGGCGATGCCAGCCCGGAACAGACGCCGGTCACGCACATTGATATCCAGCAGATCGTAACGGGCGGACTCAAGGGCACACGCGAACAGCGGTGTCTGGACAGCCAGTTCCGTGAGCACAGCGACTGGCTATTTGGCCATGTGCAGGGCAAGTCCAAGTTCATTAACCTCGACGAGGTAGACGACGAGTTCCTAAAGAGCGGCTGGGACGCGGATGCGACTGAAGAGGGAGGAGGTCCTGAGGGGAAGGAGAGGAAGAAACACATTCTAAGCTACGTCGAAAACCTGGACCCAAGCGGCGGCTGGACGGCTACGCAGATCTGGGGTTTCCAGGTTGTGGATGGGAACCGGCATTATGTGAGGAAGGTGGTTGTCCAAAAGGATGATCAGAGGGCCGAATTTAGGCTTGTCTACGACTATGCGTGACGGACAAGCTTGAAGAGAGAAGAAAGGCTGCTGGTCGAGGCCAGGAGAGGATCTGGCTAAGGAGTGCAGAGCGGTACTTCCTGGAAACCTATGTTATTGTTTTCATTCTATCCGCCTTTCACCCAGAAGTTGAATGCCTGTTTATCACCATGACCAAACTCCAACGTGTCTTACACTCCGCCTATGGCCCTTGCAGCGGGACTCCAACACAGTACACCCCGGGGTATAACAATTCTAGCCCTCACCCTCGCCACACAACTTGAAATCTGTTGAAGACTCGTGCCCAACACCCTCCAGATCGTATCTTTCTGGCTGCATCCCACTCATTTCAAACCCACTTGACAGGCCGTTGCCCTATGCCGGCCGTCGCTTGGCAAACTCCTCCAGGTCCGAGGCCGTGGCGACCCCAAGCACGAACCGCCTCTTCTCGTCCGTGATGACGGCAAAGTCCTGCTTCTCACCCCGCCGCTCAAGTTCCTTGCCCTTCTCACCGTCGGTCGCCTCGCCGATCTGGTATCCCTGGAAAAAAGCTTCAAGGTCCTCAAGCGGCGTGTCCATGGTGATGACGGTGTACTTGCGCCCCTTGCGCTTGAACCGCGTCATGGCCACGTGCAAGTGGTCCTCGGGCCGGACCTTACCCTGCTGGAGCTGCTCCTGCAGGTGCGGGATCGAGATGTAACCAAGCAAGGCGCGGTGGGCGTCCACAACGGTGAGATGCGTGAAGTCGCGCTCGAAGGCAGAGAGCATCGCAAGCGAGATTGGGTCCGTGGGGAAGAGGGATAGAGCCGGGGGCGGATCGAGGTCGAGTATTGTGGCCTAAATTGTCCTTGTTAGCGATGCAATGATGCCTGCGGTGGGTCATATTGGAGGCGCATGGCCCAGTTCGGGAAACAGCTGGTATAACAGCGTCGTGCGGGGGAAGCAGCTTACCCCGCGGTATCTCGAGGACCACTTCGACACGAAAGGTTCCGAGACAGACATTTGTACCTGTTGCGATATGGAGATCGGGACGGGATAGAGCGAGGTTGAGTTGTTGTGATGGGCCTCGACGACTAGAGGCAGCAGACTTCAATTTTGGCTCGGAGTTGTTGTGGTTGAGCTCGGAGTGTGGAGGGGTCGTGGTCACCGACGCACGGAGTTGGTGTGGCAGCTGGCACCACAGATGTTGGTGTCAGGCACCTGAAGGCTCGCTGGTGGCAGACATAAAAACGTCACCGACGCTGCCGCTGTAATAGCCAAAGGTCCCCATGGCCGCGCGACGGAACTCTTGA
>Ga0247774_1001248_pt1 | contig 12883 bp, 7 predicted proteins | sample UWRJL001104B6_FD_179933 | JGI IMG/M metagenome (GOLD analysis project Ga0247774, IMG submission 179933) | Plant litter microbial communities from Arlington Agricultural Research Station in Wisconsin, United States - UWRJ-L001-104B-6 | ecosystem: Environmental > Terrestrial > Plant litter >... | reverse complement strand
TATCGACAATCGAATATTTCTATTTTTTAATTGGGCGAGCACAATATTGGCTTTCTTCACATTGTCCACTAGCGCGCTTTCAGTAATCTCCAATTTTAAACAGCTCGGAGCGCAGCCCGTTTCTGCTAAAATCTCATCGATTTGCTCGATTAAATTCGGCATACCTAACTGTTTAGGAGAAAGATTGACGCTCATTGTTAATTGCGAAGCATCAATAATTGGTAATTGAAAACTGGGAATTTGTAACTGGGAACTTGTACTGAGCGCAGCCGAAGTATTGGTAAGTGGTAATTGGGAATTAGTAACAGGGGAGTGGAAATCGGTTAGCGGGAATTGGGAACTGGGAATTGGGAATTTTTTACCGATTCTTTCTTCCCTGTTCCTTCTTCCGTGTTCCTCATTCCCTGTATCCGTTAAATCAGTTAAATCCCGTAGATTGCCGATTGGCCTCTTCCCTGTTCCTTCTTCATTCTTCCTGATTCCGACTTCTATCGGACTTCTTCCCTCGGACTCGGTTAACATTTCTTGCCAAAGGCACAATTGCCGACAAGCTTCCCGCAACACCCAGGCACCCAGAGGCACGATCAAACCTGTTTCTTCAGCTACAGGGATAAAAGTAGACGGCGGAACTAAACCCCGAACCGGGTGCTGCCAGCGCACCAAAGCCTCAAAACCTTCGATCGCACCGCTGGCGAGCGAAACAATCGGTTGGTAGTGGACAATAAAGTGCGAACATTGATCCTTGCTCTCCCCTAATTCCTCCTTGCCCAAAATAGCCAACCGCAGGTCAGTTTCTAACTGCAACAGCGACATAGTTTGGTCGTGCATCGCCAAATTAAACACCTCGTGGCGGGCCTTGCCCAAAGCTTTAGCGCGGTACATAGCGATGTCAGCATCGCGTAGGAATTCTTCCGGGTGAGTGTACAGATTTAATTCGCCAGTATCGGTGGCTTCGCCTCGACTGAAAACAATGCCAATGCTAGCGGTGGTAAATACTTCGTGCCCTTCGATATTAAACGGTCTCGTCAGTTCTTTTTGTATCTTTTTAGCTGCTAGAGTGGCGTCGCTGAGGCTCTGAATGTGGTCTAGCAGGATGGTGAATTCGTCTCCCCCCAGCCTGGCCACGGTATCAGAAGCCCGCACGCAGCTTTGCAGCCGATCCGCGAGGGCGACTAGGAGTTTGTCTCCTAAAACGTGTCCTAAAGAATCATTAACTACTTTGAAGCGGTCTAAATCTAGGAAAAGTAAACCAAATTTGTAATCGGGGGACTGACTAGATCGGCGGATGGCTTGTCCTAGCCTGTCGAGGAACAAAACGCGGTTGGGCAAACCTGTCAGCGCATCGTGAAAAGCGCCGTGCAGCAGTTGCCGTTCTACTCGCTTGCGCTCGGTGACATCTCGGATAATAATCTGGGCGGCCCTCGAGCGTTGATAAGTAGCGGGGATGCCGGCAACTTCAACGTCTATTATTTGTCCGTCGAGCCGCATCAGTTTTTGTTCGGCAAGGTCGATGGGCTTATTTTCTTCCTCGACTTGCCGAATGCGCTCTCTGGCTGTTTCTACATAGTTTGGATGGACGAAATGCAATACCGGAAAGCCGATTAACGCCTCGGGAGAACTCGCACCGAGGAGTTTAGCGCCAGCAGCATTGATGTAGGCGATTTTCCCTTGACTGTGAACGGCGATCGCTTCGGGAGATAGTTCTACTAAACGGCGATAGCGTTCTTCACTTTCTTGCAGAGATACTATCAAATCGCAGCGCTCTTTTTCGACTTGCTGGCGTTCGACTTCCATTTGGTGAACCCCCAGAATTTTACCGATGCTTTGAGCCATCAATTCTATGATTTCTATTTCCTGGTACTCAAAATCTTTTTTCTTGATTTCTGGCGAACTAAAACTCAAAGTTCCGTAAGTTCTATTGTTAATAAATATCGGCGTTCCGATGTAAGATTCCGACTTACATATTTGATAAGCTGGATGTTCGCGCATCTCATTTTTTGCTCCTATATGAACACACGCCACTGTTTTTTTAAGTTGAATCACCGCAGCGCAGAAAGTATCGCTGAGCTTTAATTCTAAGCCGCGCACGAAGTATCCTAAATCTGTTTTCGCTGCCCGCACAATAAAAGTTTCCCCCTCAACTTCAGCCATGATGCCCATCGAAAGTCCAAACATCAAACAGCCGGCTGTTAGATAATCGTCTACCAGCTCTTCAAAGTTTTGATAATGATAAGTTGTAATCCGGTGCAAGTGTTTGAGATTAGCGCTAAAAGCTGCTAAAGCTTGAGAATTTAAAAATAATTCTTCTTCCGATCGCTGGCGGTCGGTAATGTCTGTTTGCACTCCAATAAAGTGGGTTAAGTGTCGCCGCGAGTTGTAAACCGGAGCGATCGACAGTTCGTGCCAAAAAGGCGTGCCGTCTTTCCTAAAGTTGCGCAGGATAACTTGAGATTCTCTGCCTTCTTCAATCGCAATTCGCAATTGTTGGGCTGCGGCGGTGTCCGTGTCGCTGCCCTGCAAAAATCGGCAATTTTTCCCAATTAACTCGTCTCTGCTATAACCGGTGATCCGCTCAAAACTCGGATTGACATAAATAATCGGATTATCTGCAACGGTCGCGTCGGTGATTGCAATGCCGTTGCTGCAACTTTCGATCGCCCGTTCCATCATTTGCAAACGCTCTTGCGATTGAATGCGCTCGATCGCCGCAGCTAATACGTTGGCGATCGCTTCTACAAAATAAACGTCATCTTGACTGAAAACTCGCCTTTGGCTGGTATGAACCCCCAAAATGCCCCAGGCTGGCGAGGAGGAACTGTTCGCTGGTTCTGCTTGTCCCCAGTTGCTCAAGAGTCCCCGATTGCCGGGAACGATCACAGTAACGCCGCTGACAGCCCCGTGGTTGTGCAGCAGCGGCAACCCGCTAAAGCGCGTTTCCACGCGCAAATCTTCGACGATCGTCGGTTCGCCCCAGAGCAATGTGTAACCTGCTTGCGATCGGGCAGAAGCGCTAACAGTAGCGCTGCCGACGAGGCCCGGCTGCCAGCCAAAGCCCGCTCGCAGCATAAAAGCATGACCAGAGGGCAACAGTTCTAACAACTGACAATAATCAACCTCCAGCGTTTGAGCAATTAAAACCGCAGCTTTGTCCATCAGTGCCGACAAATCTGTTTCAGCCAGGGCCTGCTGCCCCAAGTAAGCGACGGCCGCTTGCTGGCGGGCCCGCAAGTGGATTGACGCGAGCAATTCCTGTTCTTGCGCGGCGGCTCGCTTGCGATCGGTAATGTCAGAGAACACCGACAGCACAGCTTTTCCTGAGAGCAATGTCAAATACCGCATCGATACACTTGCCCAAAACAGGGTGCCGTCAGCTTTTTTAAGCCGAACTTCTGTCTCGCGGACGTGTCCGTTGCAGGCGAGTCGCAACAGCATTTCCTCGCGGTCTGCGGGGTTGTAGTAAAGCAGGTCGGCTTTTTGGCCGTCGATCGACTTGAATGCTGCAAACCCGAAAGCCTGACAGCATAAATCGTTGCTATAAAGAATTGTGCCGTCAGCCAGACTGCTGACGATCACGGGTATCGGCATCGAGTGGGCGATCGTCAGCAGTAATTCAGTAGTTCCTTGCAGATCTTTGTAGAAGTCTGGCTGGGAGACCTGGCCCTGACTGTCTTCAGAGTTTTCAGGGATAAAACTTTCCATTTTTTAATCGATCCATTAGCAGGACAACTTTTTTAAATTTGTGGAAAACGACGATGGAAGATGCAGAGGACGATCGACTGTACCCTACAACACATTAATCTTAACCAGAACAATACAACTGAACGCCCCTAAACTGCTCGGCTGGAGTTTGATATCCTGCACTCCCGGTGGAGAGAACATCTCTCTTTGGTATGACAATCTACTGTTTTTAAAGTTGCGTTAAGTTTTTATGTATAGCGAGGTACTTTGCCCAATGTGCAGCGGAAGCTCCTAATCTAAAAAGTAAAGTCATCTGCTTGCCAACCACCGAATACTATCCGAGGAGAGAGGAGAAATGCTTGAATCTTACCGCCGTACCGCGGCCGTTCGGGCCCATGAGGGAATTCCACCGCTGCCGCTAGACGCCCAGCAAACGTCGGAACTGTGTGAACTGCTGAAAAATCCGCCGGCTGGACAAGAAGAAACCTTAATAGAATTATTGCGCGATCGCGTCCCGCCCGGAGTAGACAGCGCCGCCTACGTCAAAGCTGGTTTTTTAACCGGCATTGCTAAAGGCGAAATCCACAGCCCCCTAATTGCTCCCAAATGGGCAGTTTACCTGCTGGGGACAATGATGGGCGGTTACAACGTCCAATCTTTAATCGATTTGCTCAATCCTACTGCCGAAATCGCCATTCCCGCCACTGCAGCCCGGGCCTTGAGCAAAACGCTGTTAGTATTCGACGCCTTCCACGACATTCTGACTTTATCCGATACCAATCCCTACGCCAAGCAGGTCATCGATTCTTGGGCGGATGCCGAGTGGTTCACCACCCGCCCCCAACTGGCGGAAGTCATTACCGTTACAGTCTTCAAAGTTCCCGGAGAAACCAATACTGACGACTTGTCGCCAGCACCTCATGCTACCACGCGGCCCGACATTCCCCTGCACGCTTTGGCGATGCTGGAAAGTAAGATGCCAGGAAGCTTGCAAACGATCGCAGATTTGAAGCTAAAAGGCCATCCCGTAGCCTATGTTGGTGATGTTGTCGGCACCGGTTCCTCGCGGAAATCGGCGATTAATTCCGTGCTGTGGCACATTGGCAATGATATTCCGTTTGTGCCGAACAAGCGCAGTGGCGGTTATATTTTAGGAGGTGCGATCGCCCCGATTTTCTTCAATACCGCTGAAGATTCCGGCGCTTTGCCGATCGAATGCGATGTCTCCAAAATGGAAACAGGAATGGTAATTACAATCCATCCCTACAAAGGCGAAATTACCAACGAAGCCGGAGAAATCATCTCCACCTTCACCCTCAAACCCGACACAATTCTAGACGAAGTTCGCGCCGGCGGCCGAATTCCGCTATTAATTGGACGCACTTTAACCGACAAAACCCGCGAAGCTTTAGGACTAGAACCAAGCACTATTTTTACCCGCCCGACTATTCCCGCCGATACCGGCAAAGGCTTCACCTTAGCACAGAAAATGGTAGGGAAAGCTTGCGGTTTGTCCGGCGTTCGTCCCGGTACATCTTGCGAACCAGCCATGACAACAGTCGGCTCCCAAGATACCACCGGGCCGATGACTCGGGACGAATTAAAAGAACTTGCTTGTTTGGGATTTAGCGCCGATTTGGTAATTCAAAGTTTCTGCCACACCGCCGCTTATCCGAAACCAGTTGATGTCAAAACTCACCATGAATTACCCGATTTCATGGCAGAGCGCGCGGGCATAGCTTTGCGTCCCGGAGACGGCATTATTCACTCTTGGCTGAATCGAATGTTATTGCCGGATACAGTGGGAACCGGCGGCGATTCTCACACTCGTTTTCCTTTAGGAATTTCCTTTCCTGCGGGTTCGGGATTAGTGGCATTTGCTGCCGCCTTGGGCGTCATGCCTTTGGATATGCCGGAATCAGTTTTAGTGCGGTTCAAAGGCGAATTGCAGCCCGGAGTAACCCTGCGGGATGTTGTGAACGCAATTCCCTATGTGGCGATTCAAAAAGGTTTACTGACAGTCTCAAAACAGAATAAGAAAAACGTCTTTTCTGGGCGGATTATGGAGATTGAAGGTTTGCCAGATTTGAAGGTCGAGCAGGCTTTTGAATTGACCGATGCGACGGCCGAGCGTTCTTGCGCCGGATGCACGATTAAATTGAGCGTGGAGACTGTTTCCGAGTACATTCGTTCCAATGTCGCGCTGCTGAAAAACATGGCGGCGCGGGGCTATCAAGATGCGCGGACTATAATGCGCCGGGTGGCGAAGATGGAGGAATGGCTGGCTAATCCGGTGCTGATGGAGGCGGATGCTGATGCCGAGTACGTGGAAATCATCGAAATCGATCTCAACGAGATTAAAGAGCCAATTGTGGCTGCTCCCAACGACCCGGATAATGTTAAGTTGTTGAGTGAGGTTGCGGGCGATCGGGTTGACGAAGTATTTGTCGGTTCCTGCATGACAAATATCGGTCACTACCGCGCCACTGCGAAAGTATTGGAAGGTGCAGGGGAAGTTAAAACTCGCCTGTGGATTTGTCCGCCCACTCGCATGGACGAACAGCAACTCAAAGAAGAAGGTTACTACAGCATTTTTGGAGCCGCTGGAGCGCGTACAGAAATGCCAGGATGCAGTCTTTGTATGGGCAACCAAGCGCGGGTTAAAGATGCGACAACCGTATTTTCAACTTCTACCCGCAACTTTAACAACCGCATGGGCAAAGACGCGCAAGTTTATCTCGGTTCCGCAGAATTAGCGGCAGTTTGTTCGCTCTTAGGTCAAATTCCCACAGTCCAAGAATACAACGACATTGTGTCAAAAAGAATCGATCCTTTTGCTAGTGACTTGTATCGGTATTTGAACTTCGATCAAATTGCTGGTTTTGAGAATGAAGGACGAGTGATTGCCTTAGAAGATATGCCTAGAATTGAGGATATTTTAGGAATTCCCGAAGGCGTATTGAGCAAGTAATTTCATCGAAACTCAGCGCACTGCTTATTTTGAAACGCAGATGAACGCAGGTGTACGCAGATGAATTTTATCTGCGTTCATCTGTGTTAATCCGCTGACATCTGCGGTTACAACAAATCCCAGAATCTCCATGAACCTTCCCCCGTTTTTTGTTTAAAATATAAGTAGAGGCGAGTTCGATTCCAGGATATCGACCTGCCAATTCCTATAAATCCAATTGAGGAGAAAAAAAGTATGTCTGAACGAGATTTAATCACTGAAAACCCAGAGACACCAACTTCAGCGCCAGCAATTCGCATTGGTAATGAAATGGTAGAGTTTCTCAGTGTAATTCAGCAAACTCCGAGAGAATATTGGCCTAATTTGCTTAAAATGATGAGGTTATTTCGGGAAACTGTGACAGTTAAGCCAGGATTGTCGGAACCCGCCGAGACACCTGAAAATGTAGATTTTACTAAACTGTCGAAGGAGGGAAGTATCCAAAGAAATCAAGCTATGAGCAGAGCAATGGGGGGGGGGATAAAGCTAGAAAATGAGGATAAGGAAAAACCAGAAATTATCGATTCTTTACAGCAGCACGAAGCTCTGAGCAAGCTGTTACAGTCTTGGATAGACGATGGAGATGAACAGGAACAAACAGAAACCGCTGAAGTTCTCCGCAAAGCACTAGAAGAAAACCCGGTGCATATATAGTCCATGAGCAGAATAGTTTTGTTAGATTCTGGGCCTTTAGGAATTGTTATAAATCCCAAAGCCGACTCTCCTTTATCTCAAGAGGGTAAAGTCTGGCTGGAATATTTGCCGCAAAAAGGTTACATTGTCATGCTTCCTGAAATTGCTGACTATGAGGTGAGGCGCGAATTAATTCGTGAAGGTCTAACGGCAGCTATTAGACGACTCGATCAACTTAAATCGCAAATCCCCTACCGTCCTTTGACTACCGAGGTAATGCTTCTAGCGGCTCAGTTGTGGGCGGATGCACGAAACAGAGGAAAGCCAACGGCAGACCCCCATGCACTTGATGGCGATGTGATTCTGGCGGCTCAAGCAATATTGGAAGTAAATGCAGGCAATGAAGTGGTGATTGCGACAACAAATGTGGGTCATTTGTCTCAGTTTGTGGATGCTCGCGAATGGCGATTAATCTCATGAAGCTGGATTCTGGGATAAAAACTCAGGAATGAACTCGTTAGCGAAGGTTGCAGAAGCCGATCGCACTTACGCGCTGACCCTATCCCTGCTATACTTTTAACTACAGCTATTTGGGCAGACACCGTTAGCGAGATAAACAGCATGGTGGAAACAGTGGACACAATCGAAAAAACTGACGATCGCACGCAAACCCGCTACTGGGGTCAAGTTACAGTCATAGACTCGGGCGATCGTTACAAGATCAATCGCATTGAACTCAAACCGGGGCACCACATCAGGACCCAAATGCACTATCACCGCAGCGAGCACTGGGTTGTCGTCTCCGGTACCGCTAAAGTTATCTGCAACGACTACGAGACGATTCTCATGCAGAAACAGTCAACCTACGTTCCCATGAATACTGCTCACCGCGTGGAAAACCCAGGCGTTATTCCCTTGGTGATGATTGAAATCCAAAATGGCGAATACCTGGGCGAGGATGATATTATCCGTTTCCCGCAGGATGCTCACGAGGAAGATTGATCCGACATCCTAAATATGAAGCAATCGCAGAAGCCAGCGAAAGCTTCGCACAGCAAACAATGACCCCCTCCGCGACCGGAAACGAGATAAATCCTACAATTAAAAGTGTAGGGGCAATTTCAGAATTGCCCCTACATTATTATATTAAGTTTTTTAAGCACCCGAATTTGATATAGCAATTGGCGATCGTCCTACGGCAAAGAAGCGTTTTTCAAGTCTACATTTGCCATATTGGCATTCTTTAAATTAGCACCGGTCAAGTCCGCACCGTTCAAATTTGCACCGTTCAAATTTGCATCGGTCAAATTTGCATCCCGCAAGTTGACTCCCTGTACGTCTATTCCCGACAAACTGCCGCCTCTGAGGCTGACATTAGCTAAATTCGCTACAGACTGGCGAGCATTTCTCAGATTCGCACCCGCCAAATCGGCACTTTCTAAATTAGCGCCGATTAAATTAGCGCTGGTGAGGTTGGTATTTTTCAAACTGGCAATCACTAAACCCGCCAGACTCAGATTAGCCCGGCTCAAATCAGCACCCTCCAAATTGGCCCCGTGCATTTTAGCTGCAATTAAACTCGCACCTTGCAATTTAGCTTGTTTCAGATTTGCTTCGTTCAGTTTGGCTTCGTTCAAATTTGCACCGTTCAAATTTGCACCCCTCAGATTCGCACCGCTCAAATCTGCACCGCTAAGGTTTATACCAGAAAGTTGCGCTCCTGTCAAGTCACATTTGCTACATTCTTTAGTTTCTAAGAGTTGCTTGACGTGTGATACGTTTTCTGCTTTGACTCCCGAGGCAAAACCGATCGCAATCAGCAGCCCTGTTGTTGTTAAAATCCCAAGTTTCATATACCCACCCTCAGCAAGATCTCTCTTTAAATAATATCCCACACTTTTTGAGAGGGTAGGGTGAGCGGTCTCTTTAATAAACTGTGACAATCATCACCCTATTGTGCACAAAATATGCAATAATTATACGTTTCAATTCCTGAAAATTCTAGTAAAGAATTATTGCTTTTTCAGGAACCAAAAGGGAAAGGATTGCGTCGGTTCGAGACGGACGCCCGTGATGCTGTTTTGAGCAAAGGTATAGTCTTTATCCTGCCAAAGAGGAATGAAAGGTACATCTTGACCCAGTATGTCTTGAATTTCGGCAAATACGGCTTTGCGGGTTTGAGGGTTTGTTTCTTTGCGCTGCTTGTCGATCAGTTGATTTACCCGATCGCTATAATAAAACGAACCCTGACCTTGACTTTGACCCTTGGAGCAGCCCTCAGCCTCCGAACCTGTGGCACAATCTAAAAACGGGTGGATGTAATTGTCAGCGTCAAAAAAGTCGGCGGACCAATCCACTAAAACCGCAGGATAAATTCCCTTCTCTATGTTTTGAAACAAAGTCGGAGATTCAACGCTGTTAATTTCTACCTGCATTATCCCGTCCATTTTGAGTTTAGTTTGCGCCTCGATCGTACTCGCCACTAAAGCTCGTTTTGTGGAAGATGAAGGATACCAAAGTGGCAAAACAAAAGGATTGGTGGCCGAGTATCCCGCTTTCGTTAAAAGTTCCTTAGCCTTTGTCGTGTTGGCATCGCCGTACAATTCTTTAAAGACGGGTTTTTGAACGTCGAAGGTTGTGGGAATCAGACTGTAAAGCGGTTGTGCTTGTCCCCGCAGTACGCGCTCGTTAATCATGGGGCGATCGATCACTGCTGCGATCGCCTGTCTGACTTCTAACTTGTCCAGCGGTTTAGACTTGGTATTCAGCACCATATAACTAACCGTACTGCTTTCCCCGGCGATTTCCTGCCATTTCCCTTTTTTGGCTCCCTCGTCCAAGCTCTGAACTTGGTCTGCATCCAGAGACAAATAAGCCACATCGACCGCACCGGTCTGAAAAGTATTGAACAAATTTGACGAACTAGAAAGCAGCAAAAGGTCAATTCCTTGATTAACCGGCTTTTCTCCCCAATACTTCTCAAACACGTCAAACTTGAGAGAATCGCTGCCGTACTTCGCCAGCTTGTAACGTCCAGTTCCCACAAAGGTATCGGGTTTAAATTTACCCTCCCCAATCTCGTAAGCTTTCGGAGAAACGGCACACATACCGGAAAATGTCAACAGGGAAGGAAAAGCAGCAAAAGGCTTTTTGAGTTGAAAAGTTAATTCGTATTCCCCCGTGGCTTTCACCGATTCTACTGCATCGCTCAACAACATAGCCGGACTGCCGCCATTTTTGATAAACCGCTGCAAGGAAAATTCCATTGCTGCGGCGTTAAACGGTGTGTCATCGTGAAAAATAACGCCTTGACGCAAGGGGATTGTATATGTCAATCCGTCTTGGCTAACTTTTGGCATTGCTGTCGCTAAGTGGGGGATTAACTCAGTAGTTCCCGACTTGTAAGTGTAGAGAGTGTCGCCCAAATTGCGCAGCAATTGTCCTGATAAGGTTTCGTAACCGTCCGCAGGGTCGATCGTCCGCAATTTCAAGGTTGTGCCAATAGTAACGCGGTTATTAGCATTTTCGCCGCTCGAATTAGGCGCTCGATTAGCCCTCTGTCCGCAGCTTGCAGTTAAGAAGCAGCACAGACAGAACAGAGCTATAGCTTTAAGAACTGAAGGTTTTATAGATATTCTAGGCTGCTGCTTGTTGATTCTCATCATCTTTTTTTGACACTCCAAATTACTCATAATATTATCACAACACTCCGGAGAGTTTCAGGGTTTACTCATGGGTTGGCTAGAAACTTGGTTTTTCGCAAACATCCTAGGTTTATTAACGAGGAATATAGTCGGAAACCGGATTTATGAGGGATCGAGTGCGATCGCAAACCCTTGCGTTTTGAGTTCCTAGTCTGAAACTCTTGGTTTTTCCATATCCTGTGCTGCGACAAGGGTTTCCCTGAGACTGAGCGCCTTGAAACCGTCATTCTACGATTGGTAATGAAAAACAGTCCGAGGTGTTGACTAATGACCGAAAGCATCCAGGATACAAGCCCCCGGATTCATCCGTCCAGAAATAAAAAACCTGTATCCGAGAAACTTGCCCCCCGAATTTATCCGTGGGGTCAATGCTTCAATCTAAAATCTAAAATCTAAAATCTAAAATCGATTGACTTCCTTTAAATTCCTTTGAGGAGCGATCGCCAATCCCGACAGCGTTTCAGGTAAATACGAGCTACCTGATCGCTCGGATTTGTCCGCAAACACTCTTCAAACAATTTTCCCGCTTCTCGGAACTGCTTGCGCTCGCACAGTAACATAGCTTCAGTATATACGGGCAAATTTGCTAGCTTTGCCGACCGAATTTCCGGCGGATCGGCATCAAATACCTCATAGACTACAACATATTGAGATTTTCCTTTTACCTGTACTTTATCCACAATCCGAATAGCATAATCAGCCGGATTTCGCAACCGTTCCAAAGTTTGGTGAGAAATTAACAGAGGTACGCTGTAATCTTTAGTCAATCCTTCAATGCGAGATGCCAAATTAACAGCATCGCTAATCACAGTGCTGTCCATTCGGCTTTTACCCCCCACTGTCCCCAGCATCAAAGAACCCGAATTGATGCCAATGCCAATTTGAATTGGGACGTAGCCGACACGTTGACGGTCTTGGTTGTAATTAGTCAGGATATGTAGCATGGCAATACCCGCTTTCACTGCATCATCTGCAAAGTCACTAAACAGAGCCATAATTGCATCGCCAATGTATTTGTCAATAAACCCGTTATTGCTAGTAATAGCCGGCTCCATTCGCGAAAGGTAAGCATTGATAAAATTAAAATTTTCTTGCGGTGTCATAGTTTCCGAAAGCGTCGTAAAGTCGCGGATATCCGCAAAGAGCACCGACATTTCCTCCTGCACTTGGTCGCCCAAATTGACATCTATAATACTTTCATATCCCAACAAATTTAGAAATTGATGCGGCACAAATCGCCCGTAGGCATCAGTTAATTCTGATTCTGCATCCAGGGATTTTTCCAAATTTTGATTGAGTTCAAAGAGTTTCTCTATAAATTTATGGCGCTCGGTTTCAGCTTGTTTGCGTTCCGCGACATCTTGAAAAACTGCCATCGCAAAAGCAACTTTGCCAGCGTCAAAAATTGGCGTTCCCCAAGCCTCAATGGGAACTTTCTTGTCGGGTCGATGAATTTCCATATCATCAGCCGTCGCGTTGTGGCCCCTCAAAGCTCGGACGATCGGCAAATTCTCGCAAGGGTAAAGAGTATTAGTTCCCGCGATATAAACCTGATAACTTTCTGACAACTCCTCAACTGAATTTAACGGCAAAACCCCTTGACCGAGTAACTGCTGTCCGGCGCGATTGATGTAGTAAGGTCTGCCTTGAGCATCGAGTACGGCTACGCCTATCGGAATCGCTTCCAGAAATTGAGCCAGCTTGATTTCGCCTTCCCGAACCGCCTCGAATGCCCGAGAGCGCAACTCAGTCTCAACCGTATCGGAATGTTCAGCAGTAGTTTCCAGCAAGATTTCCAGATCCGCTTTTTCCTCCTTCAAGTCTTTCACTTGCTGGCGCAATCTTTCTATCTCTAAAA
>Ga0247774_1001246_pt1 | contig 12908 bp, 9 predicted proteins | sample UWRJL001104B6_FD_179933 | JGI IMG/M metagenome (GOLD analysis project Ga0247774, IMG submission 179933) | Plant litter microbial communities from Arlington Agricultural Research Station in Wisconsin, United States - UWRJ-L001-104B-6 | ecosystem: Environmental > Terrestrial > Plant litter >... | reverse complement strand
GTTCCGCTCGTGTGGGCCGCCGCGCTCGGGCACATCTTGTTCGGGGACTTCAAGCTGGAGGTGACCGCGGCGCTGCTCGCCGGGTCCGTCCCGGGCGTCATCATCGGCTCCCTGATCTCCGCCCGCGCGCCGGGCGGCCTGATCCGCCGGGCCCTGGCGTTCGTCCTGCTGGCCTCGGCGCTGAAGATGTTCGGCGTCGGCAACGTGGCGATGGTCGGGATCCTGGTCGCGACGGTGATCGCCGTCGCGGCGGTCTGGATGCTGCTCCGCGTCGCGCACGGCCTGCGCCCGATCGGCGTGCTGGGCCGGAGCGACGAGTAGGTCCCCGTCGTGATCGGGACGAGACCTCCCGATTGACGGCAAATGCCCGTTCCCTGCCAAACTATCCCGGTGCTCACTGGAATCCTCATCGGCGTCGTCGGCGTCGTCGCCGTCCTCGGCACGGGCTGTGCCGCGGCGGTCCGGCAGACGGGCTCGCCGGCCGCCTGGATCGACTCCCGGCCGTGGCTCCACGCCGACCGGCTGCGCCTGGCCCGTACGCAGCTCACCGAGTCGGTGGGGCCGATCGGGGCGTTCCTCTTCCTGCTCGGCGGCGGCGTGCTGGTGGTGTCGGCGGTCGCGGCCGTGTTCGGGTTCGGCCTCGCGGCGATCGAGCACCCGGTCGACTGGTGGGCCTTCCACCTGTCCGACCGCGTCCGCTGGCACGGCTGGGCGCGCGTCATGAACGTCGTCACGCAGGCCGGCAACCTCCCGGAGACCCGTACCGCGGGCGTGGTCTTCTCCGTGTTGCTGGCCTTCGTCGCGGGCCGGCGCCGCTGGTGGGCGCCTGGCGTGCTCATTCTCAGCGTCATCCTCGTGGAGAAGTACCAGCAGTCGATGCTCGCCACGATCGTCGATCGCGGGCACCCGCCGACGACGCTGGGCACCTACCCGTCGGGCGGCTGCGCCCGGCTGATCAGCATCTACGGTGTCATCCTGTTCCTCGTCCTGGAGCTGGCGCGCGCCGGACGGCGTACGCGGACGCTGACGTGGACGCTGCTGTGGACGGCCGCCTTCATCGAGGGCTACAGCCGCTGGTACCTCAACAAGCACTGGGTGACCGACGTGCTCGGCGGCTGGTTCTACGGCGGGCTGCTGCTCGCCGTCGCGGTGTTCGCCGGCCGTTCCCTCCTGGACCGGCGCGAGACGGCCCCGACCGTCACCGAGGACCGGAGCGCCCAAGTCCATTTTGCGTAATCGAACGCACGCCACTGATCGAGTGGCAACAATGAGGTCTCGATCAACGTCTTCGTGCCAAACCGCGACAGACCCCTGTGATAGACAAGCTCGGTTCACGGGTTAATAAAAATGGGAGCAAAGCCAATGCGCCGACGCGTGCTCAGTGTGGCGGTAGCCGCCGCAGCCGTCACCGCAGGGGCCGCCGTGCCGGCGGCCGACGCCGCCATCAAGCAGGACGCGGTGGTGTCGGAGAACCCGGTCAACTGGACGCCCAACGTGCTCGACGGCACTGTGCGCGCCATCGCCGTCGTCGGCAGCAAGGTGGTCGTCGGCGGCAACTTCGAGAAGGTCAAGCAGGCGGGATCGAGCACGACGGTCTCGCGGCACAACATCTTCTCCTTCGACATGAGCACCGGGAAGATCGACACCAAGTTCGTCCCGAAGGTCGACGGCACCGTCTACGCCCTGCAGACGGGCACCTCGGGCAGCGTCTACGTCGCCGGCTCCTTCACCAAGACCAACGGTGCCGCGCTGGGCGGGCTGACCAAGCTGAACGTCGCGGACGGCAAGGCCGTGAAGGGCTTCAACGCCCGCGTCGGCCACGGGCTGGTCTTCGACATGATCCGCCGCGGCAGCCACGTCTACATCGCCGGCGAGTTCACCACCATCGCCGGAGCCACGCACGCCCCGCTCGCGCGGGTGGACGCCACGACCGGCAAGGCCGACCCCAAGCTGAACATCTCGGTCACCACCCCGCGTCAGGGCGCGCTCAAGATCTTCAAGATGGCGGTCGACCCGGCCGACACCCGCCTGATCATCGACGGCACCTTCACCAGGGTCGGCGGTCAGCGCCGCTACCAGATCGCCATGATCAACACGTCGGGCACGCCGAAGCTCTCGACCTGGGCGACCGAGCGGTACGCCACGCCGTGCAGCTCGTCCTTCGACACCTACATGCGCGGCATCGACTTCGCGCCGGACGGTTCGTACTTCGTCGTCGTCACCACGGGCGCGCCGCACGGCACGACCCAGCTGTGCGACACCGCGGCCCGCTGGGAGTCCAGCAAGACCGGGGCCGGTCAGAACCCGACCTGGGTGAACTGGACCGGCGGCGACACGCTGCTGTCCGTCTCGGTGACCGGCAAGGCCATCTACGTCGGCGGCCACCAGCGCTGGCAGGACAACCCGAAGGGCCACGACAGCGCCGGCCCCGGCGCGGTCTCCCGTCCCGGTATCGCGGCGCTGAACCCGACCGGCGGCAAGGCGCTCTCCTGGAACCCGACCCGCACCCGCGGGCACGGTGTCGAGACGCTGATCGCCACCTCCAAGGGCCTGTTCGTCGGTAGCGACACGGACGAGCTGGGTCACGAGTACCACGGCCGCGTGGGGATGTTCCCGCTCCCGTAGCACCCGTTTCCGCCCCCTCCGGGCGGACCGAACGACGAACGACGCCGCCGGGCTCGCCCGGCGGCGTCGTTCTCTTTAGCGATCAGCGATCTCCTGAGCAGGGCTTGCGTCCACCTGACCGTCGCCGGACGCGCCGGCGCCGGTCCGGGCTCCGCTCACCCGGCGCCACCCCGGCGAGGCGAGCGGCTCCCTGGGTCCGGACGGCGGTCGCGTTCCGTCGCCTGGACCCGGGAGCGGCTACCTGGTCACTGGCCGGGCGCCAGGACGATCGTCCACGTCAGCGCGCGGCTGGCGGCGTCCGTGGTCGCCGTCAGCCCACCGTACGTACCGGTGGGCACCGTCCCGCCGCTGTCCGCGACCAGGGACGTCACGCGACCGGCGCCGGTGCCGATCGACGTGCCACGCGTGGTCACTCCGCCCGGCGCCGTCCAGGCTCCGGTCACCGAGGACTTGTCCGACCAGTACGTCACCACCCAGCTGCCCGCCGCCGAGACCGTCGCCGCCGGCGAGGTGTGCGACGTCGTGTTCGCCGGGTCGGCCGTCTTGGTCGCGCTCGCCACCGGCGCCGTCGGGCCGGTACCCCGGTAGGCCAGGACCCGCAGGTTCGCCTTGGCGAAGTCGCTGACCCCGACGGACACGGTCGCACCCGCGTCCGTAGCCGTCGCGACCCGCTGCCAGAGAGTGGACACGGCCGTTCCGTTGGTCTGGGTGCCGACCTGCTGCCAGCCGGAGGGCGGCGTCACGGTCATGTTCGGGTCGTTGAGCGTGAGGCTCAGCACCAGACCGTCCCCGGCCTGCGCTGCGGCCGGCACGGTGACCGTCGCGTTCTTGGTGTTGGCGTTGTAGACGTCCGTACCGACGAACTGGATGTTGGTCGCGTTCGTCGCCACCTTCACCTGCTGCGAGGTCGTGCCCGTACCCCCTCGGTCATCGGTGACGGTCAGCTTCACCGTGTAGGTGCCCGCCCCGGTGTACGCGTGCTGCGGCGTGGCGCCCGTGCCCGCCGATCCGTCGCCGAAGTCCCACGCGTAGGACTGCACGGTGCCATCCGGGTCGCTGGAGCCGGAGCCGTCGAAGGTGCAGTCGAGCTGGTCGCAGTTGGAGGTGAACGCCGCGGTCGGAGGGACGTCCGGGATGCCCGCGTACAGGAACACCGCCTGGCCGCGCCAGTCGCCGTTGTCGACGACCGCGGGAGTACCCGAGGGCACGCCGCCGGTGAAGTCCAGGCTCCGCAGCTTCCCGTCCGCGGTGCTGACGTAGTAGAGCTTCCCGCCGGCGGTGAACATGCCGCCGACCGTGCTCCAGTCGACGCCCGGCAGATTTCCGCTCGCGGTGATCTCCAGGGCCGCGACCACGCCGCTCTCGGAGTTGAAGCCGCGGTAGTACAGCGACGACGTGCCCCGGGTGTAGTAGATCCGGCCGTTCGCGAAGAACATGCCGCGGATCGACCGCACCCCGTTGTGCCAGTCCGACTCGGTGGTGAGCTGGTCGGCGGCGTTGATCGCGGTGGCCGAGCCGAACGTCGTGCCGTCGTAGGCGCGCCGCGAGAACGTGCCGTCGGAGGATCCGGTGTACAGATCATTGTTGATCATGAAGGCGCCGCGTACGGAGCTCCAGTTGATCCCGCCGGTGGCGTCGCTGGTGACCGTGCCCGCGGTGGTGCCGTCGAACGAGCGGTGCCGCAGGTAGTTCTGGGTCGCCGACCCGCCCGAGTAGACGTTGCCGGGCAGCCTGCCGACGTTGACGGCGGGCAGTGTCTTGCCGCCGGACGCCGGGAACATCGCCAGCTTCTGGTGGGTCTCGCCGCCGGCCACGTCGGTGTCGCTGGCCATCCACAGGCCTTGTGCGGTCGACAGCAGGTCGAAGACGCCGACCCCACGCGTACGCCCTGGGTTCCACTGGAACGGCATGCCGCTCGCCGGGTCGAGCGCGGCGATGCCCGACCGCTCCATCGCGCCCTGGCCCGGTGCGTCGACGCCGAACGGGTTGTTGGACCAGCGGAAGTGACCACCGACGTAGACGACCGAGTCGGTGATCTCGATGGCGTACGTCGTGTCGCCGCCCGTGTAGGTGGCCCAGGTCGGCTGGAGGTTCGTGCCGGTCGCCGAGGTCTCCCAGCGCACCTGAGAGTCGCACAGCTTCGCGGTGCCGCCGGCGGCGCCGGTGGTGGAGACGACGAAGTACGTACCGTCCGGTGAGATGTCGACGTCGCGCATGTACGAGTCGAAGGACGTGGAGCAGGCGGCGGCGTACCGGCTGGTCTGCCAGTTCGCGAGCCTGGCCGTGGATCCCGTCAGGTCGAGCATGACGATCTGGGGCCGGGACTGGCCGTCGACCGAGGTGAAGTTGCCGACCGCGATCAGCTTCGAGCCGTCCGGGGTGACGTCCATCTTGTAGACGAGCGTCGTACCGCCGTTCTGGGTGCCCGCGAAGGCCAGGGACTGGAAGTCGTTGCGCCGGCCCGTGTCGGGGTTGAGGGTCGCGAGCGCGGGACGGGACACGCCGTCGGCGGTGGCGAAGTTGCCGGCCACCCACAGCCGTCCGCCGGCCAGCCGCAGGTCCTTGACGCGCGCGTCGAGGTTGGGTGTGAAGCCGGCGACCGGCTGGCCCGTGGTGATGTCGACGCGGGTCAAGACCTTGCGGGCGGCACCGTCGACGTGGGTGAACATGCCGCCCATGTAGATCGACTTACCGTCGGCGGAGGGCAGCAGCACGCTGACCTCACCGTCGGCGGCCGGCTTGAAACCGTCGTCGATCTTGCCGGTGGTCGCGTTGAAGGCGAGGACCCGGCTGCGGTCGATCACCGTCGACGATCCGGCCTCTTTCACCTGGGTGAAGTTGCCTCCGATGAAGACACGGTCGCCGACCTGCACGACCGACCGGACATCACCGTCGACGAGGTTCGGCGTGAAGTTCACCGGGTCGGCACTGACGATCTGTCCGGGGGACGCCGCCGCCCCGGCGGGTGGTCCCGCGGTCGTGATGACACCGGCCGCAAGCAGTAGACCGGCCCCGCCTGCGATGAGACTGCGAAGGCGCACGTGGCACTCCTCGTTCCGCGCGCCCTCACCCGGCCAAGCGGGGGGCGGCCGTCGAGGGAGCTGTTTCGCGTTTCACAGCAATCTAGCGGGGACGACTTCCGTCTCCGTCCAGGTCACGGGTAACCTTCTGGTCTCATATCCGTCTCGTCCCTTTGGCACCTTGTCGAGCGTGTGTCGTTATAGTTCGCTGCCATGAACAGACGTACGCCCGGAATCGCCGCGCGCGCCTGTGTGGCTCTGGTAACGGCGGCGTCCCTGGCGGCGTGTGGCGGCCAGGGCGACGACGGTGTACCCGAACTCTCGCAGAAGAGCGGCGGCGCACAGAGCGCCGCGCCGCGGAAGTGCACCGTCTCCTCCAAGCTCGTCCCCTCGTGCGGCGCCTGGTGGGGCGTCACCCCGGTCGTCGGAGGCGGGCAGGACGCCGCCGCCTCGGTGCGCGCCTACGAGCGCCAGATCGGACGGTCCGTGGACATCTACCACGGCTACCACGCCGGGGCCCAGCTCATCCCCACCGCGAGCGAGATCGCGCTGACCCGTGAGCCGGGCAAGCGCCGCATGCTCGTCCTCAACTGGAAGCCCGACGACGGGAAGACGTGGCGGCAGGTCGCCGCGGGCGCGATGGACGCCCAGATCGCCCGCGAGGCGGCGTACCTCAAGTCACATTTCACCAAGAAGTTCTGGCTGGTCATCCACCACGAGCCCGAGGACGAGGTCAAGACCCAGGCCGCCTCGGGGTACACCGCCGAGGACTACCGCGCGATGTTCCGGCACGTCGTGACGCAGTTCCGGAGCCGCGGCTCGCGCAACATCCTGTTCACGATGGTGTACATGGGCTACAGCGGCTACATGATCAAGCCCTGGTTCCGTGACCTCTACCCGGGCGACGCGTACGTCGACTGGGTCGGGTTCGACCCGTTCGCCAAGTCCAACATCAAGGACTACCCCGGGCTGCTGAACAAGGTCGCCGAGCCGCAGCAGCGGCTCGGGTTCCCCGGCTTCTACGACTACTCGAACAAGTACTTCCCGAAGAAGCCGCTCATGCTGTCGGAGTGGGCGGTGCTCGAGACTCCGGGCGATCCCGGACGCAAACCGGCCTTCTACCGCGACGTCGCGAAGGAGTTCGCGAACTTCCCCCGCATCAAGGCGCTGGCGTACTACAACGCCGAGCACGCGGAGAACATGCCGGACGGCGGCAACACCAGCATCGACGCCACGCCCGCGGCTCTGCGCGCCTTCAAGGCGCTCGGCAAGCGGCCGGAGTTCAACGTAAGGCGCTGAGCACCGACCGCCGCCGGTTAGTCTCAGACTTTCGCAGGTGACAGGAGAACAGGGCGTCAGGGTGGGCACAACGAGGGTCGTCCCGGCACGGGTGATGACGCGGCCGGCCGTATGGCGGCCCCGGCCCGGCTGGCCGCTGGTCGTGATCTTCGTCGGTTTCCCGCTCTGGTGGCTGCTCGGCATGGGCATGCTGATCTTCCTGATCATGAGCGTGCCGATGGCCGTCCACCTCTACAAGCGGCGGTCCCGGCTCCTCGCGCCCCAGGGGTTCGGCGCCTGGCTGCTGTTCCTCGTCTGGGTGGTGCTCGGCGTCGGCGTGCTGTGGGTGAACGCTCCCGGCGCGGTGCCGGGCGGGAGTCTGGGCCGGCTGCTTCCCTTCGGCTGGCGCCTCGCCTGGTACCTCGCCTCGACGATCGTGCTCCTCTACATCGCCAACCTCAGCGACGAGGAGCTGCCCGCCGACCGCGTGGGGCGGCTGCTCGGCTGGATGTTCATCGTCACGACCGCGGGCGGCCTGCTCGGGACGTTCGCCCCGCACCTGCAGCTCACCTCCCCGGTGGAGATGCTGCTGAACACCGACAACTCTTTCCTGCTCGACGCGATCCATCCGAAGACCGCCGACGTCGCCACAATCCTGGGGTACGAACAGGCGCGGCCGATGGCGCCGTTCGCCTACGCCAACACCTGGGGCGCCGCGTACGCCTTCTTCCTGCCGTTCTTCGTCATCACCTGGATCTGGCGAGCCGACGTACGGCGGCGCGCCGCCGGCACCGTCGTTCTGCTCGCCTCCCTGTGGCCCGTGGTCTACTCCCTCGACCGGGGGCTGTGGATCGCGCTCGGCATCACCATCGGCTTCGCCGCCCTGAAGATGGTCGCGCGCGGCGGCCGGCGGGCGGTCCGGCTCGCGGTGGCCGGCCTCGCCGTCGGCGCGCTCGTCTTCATGGTCTCCCCGCTGCCGGACATGATCCAGACGCGGATCGACAATCCGCACAGCAACAACCGGCGCACCCTGCTCGCCGAGCAGAGCGTGCGCAGCGCGCTGACCGGCTCCCCCGTGGTCGGCTTCGGCACGACGCGCAACGTCCAGGGCAACCTCACGTCGCTCGCCGGCGGCGACCGGCCCGGCTGCAAGGCCTGCGGCGCGCCGCCCCTGGGCACGCAGGGGCACTTCTGGCTGCTGCTGTTCGCCCACGGCATCGTCGGCACGGTGGCGTTCTGCGCCTTCTTCGTCACCCGGTTCGCCCAGCACTGGCGGGAGAACTCCGCGTACGGCGTCGCCGGTTGCTGCGTGCTGCTGGCGTTCGGGATGTTCCTTTTCATCTACGACATGGTGGAGGTCCCGCTGTACACGGTGATGATCGCGGTGGCGCTGATGTGGCGCGCCCGGCGCGAGGCGCGCGCGTGAAGGCGTGGGCGGACGCGGTCGCCGCGCTCTGGCCGGACGCCGAGGTCGGCGACCAGGCCGGCGCCGGCGCCGTACGTGAGTTCGTCTTCCTGCCGAGCGCCGCCCGGCCGCGGCTGCTGCTGCCCGCCGGGGCGCCCGCCGCCGCCGCGAACGCACTACGCCGCTACAGCCACGACCTGAGCCCGCGCGCACGGGTGACGCGGGCGCTGACCGCGACGGCGGTGCGCGCCGGGCTCGCCGACCGGGCGCTGCGCGACCGGCTGTACGTCACCGGCGCCGGAGAGTCGATCGAGGACCGTCTCGGTGAACTGCTCGGCCGCCCGGTCGTGGTCAGCGTCGGACTCGGCTCCGCGCGGGCCAACCGCAAGCCGATCCTGCACGTCCTCACTCCGCGCGGCGAACCGCTGGCGTTCGTGAAGGTCGGCGACACCGAGATGGCCCGGGAGCTGATCGCGGGCGAGGCCGCGGCGCTCGCCCGGCTCGCCGAGCGCTCCTTCCATCACCTCCGGGTACCCCGCGTCCTGCACCACGGCGAGTGGCGCGGCATGACCCTGCTGGTGCTCACTCCCCTGCCGACCCGCGCGCTGTCGCTCCGCCCGCACCGCGGCGCCCCGGTCGCGGCGATGCGCGAGCTGACCGGCGCGACGCGCCGCGTCACCCTGGGAGCGAGCACCTTCTGGCCGCGCTTCGCCGACGTGCCGCTCGACGATTCCGACCAGCGCAAACGGTTCGCCGACGCGGCCGGGCGCATCGGCGAGACGTACGGCGCCGAAGAGGTCGAGTTCGGCGCCTGGCACGGCGACTGGACTCCGTGGAACATGGCCTGGCACGGTGGCCGGCTCCAGCTCTGGGACTGGGAACGGTTCGACCCGGACGTACCGGCCGGCCTGGACCTGCTGCACTACCGGTCCCAGACCGGCGGCGGGTACGACTCCTGGCCCGACCCGGCCATCCTCGCCCCGCTCGGGCAGCGGGGAAGCGCCGCCGCGGTCACCACCGAGCTGTACGTCCTCGAACTCACCCGCCGCTACCTGTACGCGGCCCAGGGCGAGCTGGGCGAGCCGCTGCGGCCCCAGGCGGCGCAACTCCTCGACCTGCTGTACGCCAACGCCGGGAGGACGGCATGATCTCGCGACGCGACGCACCGCAGTGGATGAAGGAGGGTGGCCGGACACTCACCCGTACGGCCGGGCGGATCAGCTCCGGCCTGCGCATGCTGCCGGACTTCCTGCTGGTCGGCACCCAGCGCGGCGGCACGACCTCGCTGTTCCGCGCGCTGGCCGGGCATCCGGACGTCGCCCAGCCCAACCTCCACAAGGGCGTGCACTACTTCGACGTGAACTACGCGCGGGGCCTGGACTGGTACCGCGGGCACTTCCCGCTGCGCCGCGGCTCGCGGCTCGCCTTCGAGTCGGCCGGCTACTACATGCACCATCCGCTGGCCCCCGAGCGCATCGCCGCCGACCTGCCCGGCGTGAAACTCCTCGCCTTGCTGCGCGACCCGGTCGAGCGCGCCTACTCCGCGCACAAGCACGAGCTGGCACGCGGCTTCGAGACCGAGCCCTCCTTCGAGCGCGCCCTCGCGCTGGAGCCCGAGCGCCTCGCGGGCGAGGTCGAGCGGATCAAGGCCGAGCCCGGTTACGTGAGTCACGGCCACCGGCACCACTCCTACCTCGACCGCGGCCACTACGCCGACCAGCTCCAGGTGCTGTTCGACCGGTTCGGCCGCGACCGGGTGCACGTGGCGTTCGCCGAGGACTTCTTCACCGAGCCCGAGCCCTGCTTCGACGCGGTCGTCGACTTCCTGGACCTGCCGCGCTGGCGGCCGGCGACGTTCGAGCGGCACAACGCACGTCCGGGCTCGCCGCTCGCGCCTGAGCTGCACGACCGGTTGACCGAGCACTTCGCGCCGCATGACGAGCGGCTCGCGGCCCTGCTGGGCGAGGTCCTTCCGTGGCGTCGCTGACCGCCTCCCCGAGGACCTCACTGGCGACCGACGGCGAGACGCCGCTGGTCGTCCCGGCCGGCGAGCCCGCGCCGTTCGACGCCGTACGCCTGGGCCGCTACTCAGGGTTCACGCGGCGGCAGTGGCCGGTCCTGCTCGCCGGGGCCGCGCTGGGAGGCGTGCTCGGCATGGCCGTGTCCGCGACCGCTCAGCACACCTACACCTCGACGACCTCGGTGCTGGCCCCGCCGGTCGCGGTGGAGTCCGGACTACCGGCACTGCACCAGGGCCCGTTCGCGCCGGTCAACCAGGAGCCGGTCATGGACACGATGGACACCGAGGCTCAGGTGGTCACCTCGGGTCTCGTGCTGGCGCAGCTGAAACGCGTCCCCGGCTTCAACGTGCCGCCCGACCAGCTCGCCCGGCGCGTGAGCGTCACGGTGGCCTCGCCGTACTCCCGCGTCCTCATCATCTCCGTGCACGCGAACCGGCCCGGCAACGCGCGCCAGGGCGCCCGCGAGATCGCGCGGACGTACATCAAGCTGCGCGCGCGCGTCATCGGGCAGTACCAGACCCACCACCGCCAGCAGATCAACCGGCGTCTCGTCATCCTCCAGGCGGAGCTGAAAGCGCTCCCGAACGACCCGTCCACGCTCACCCGCCTGACGGTGCGGACCCGCCGTCAGGCGATCCAGCGGCAGATCCTGGACGCGAAGAAGCAACTGGCCTACGCCGACGAGTTCGCCCAGGTGCTGCGTGCGCCCGACCGGCCGGCCCACCCGGATGACCCGGGCTCGGCGGTGAACCGCACCTCCGGCGTGGGTGCCGGGATCCTCGGCGGACTCCTCGTCGGCCTGATCCGTGACCGGCGTCCCCGCCGTCTCCGGTACGCCCGCGACGTCCGGCGGCGCATCCCGGTGCCGATCCTCACCGACACCGGCCGCGAGGACCTCGCCGACTCCGGGCGGCGGCTGCGCAACCTGGCCTTCGCCGAGGACGCGCGTACGGTCCTGGTCACCGGGATGCCCGGCGAGACCGCCGACGCCGTCGCGGTCAGCGTGGCGGCGGCCTTCGCGCACGGCGGCGCGCCCACCACTCTCCTGCGGGTCCCCGACGAGCCGATGAGCGCCTATCCCGTCGACACGCAGGGGCTGGGCGAGCGCGACGACGGGCTGGGGTCGTTCCGCGTCGTGAAACTGGTGGCCAGCGACGGCGACCGCGGACTGGCCGACGCGGTCGGCAATGCCCACCACGGCGGCGGCGTCGTCGTCATCTCCGGTCCGCCCCTCGAGACCGCCGAGGCGGCCACGCTGGCCGCCCTGTCCGACATCACCGCGGTGACCATCGCGCTCAAGCAGGTCACCGACCGGCCGCTCACCGCGGCCATCGCCCACCTCGTCAGCGCCGGCGCTCCACCGCGCGGAATCGTCATCACCCACCCGAAGGACGCGTCGTGAACCCGGAGTTTCCCCCCGTCTCCGTCGTCATCGCCACCCGCGACCGCCCGCAGTTGCTCGCGCGCGCGATCGCGGCGGTCCGCGCCCAGGACTACCCGGCGCCCGTCCAGTGCGTGGTGGTGTTCGACCAGGCCGAGCCGGACCTCGCGCTGGTCCAGGACGCCCCGGACCGGCCGGTCGCCGTCGTGACGAACGACCGGACCCCGGGCCTGGCCGGCGCCCGCAACGCCGGTGTGGAGGCCGCCTCGGGCGAGCTCCTGGCCTTCTGCGACGACGATGACGAGTGGCTGCCGGCCAAGCTGCGGCTCCAGGCCACGCGGCTCGCCGAGACCGGCGCCGATGTCGCGGTGTCGGGCATCCATGTCAGCTACGGCGGCAAGACCATCACGCGGGTGCCGCGCCCGGAGGACGTCACGCACGCCGAGCTGCTGCGCCGCCGGGTGATGGAGGCGCACCCGTCCACGGTCGTGGTCCGCCGTACGGCGTTCCTCGACAAGATCGGACCGGTGGACGAGGAGATCCCCGGGAGTTTCGGCGAGGACTACGACTGGATGCTGCGGGCCGCCGAGGCCGGGCCGATCGCGGTCGTGGCCGAGCCCCTCGTCACGGTCCTGTGGGGACAGACCTCGCACTTCAACCGCAAGTGGCGCACGATCAGCGACGCGCTGCAGTACCTCCTGCGCAAGCACCCGGGCTTCGCCGACGACCCGCGCGGCCTCGCCCGCGTGCAGGGTCAGATCGCCTTCGCGCACGCCGCCCTGGGCGAACGCCCGACGGCCCGCGCGTGGGCGCTGCGCACGCTCCGCAACTCCTGGCGGGAGCGCCGCGCGTACCTCGCCCTGCTGATCTCGCTACGGCTGTTCAGCGCCGACCGCGTACTCCGTCTCGCGCACGCCACCGGCCGCGGCGTCTGAGGACTCAGGCCTTTCGCGCCATGAGACCCGCGACGAGGTCGCCGAACTTCGCGACCGACGCGGCGACGTCACCGCCATGGGCGACCACCGCGAACTCCTCGGGCGCCTGCAGTGCCCGGTCCAGGAGCGCACGGAAGGCGTCCTCGTCGGCGGCGGTGCTGATCAAGCCCTTGGCCTCCATGCGGGCGCAGAAGCGCAGCTGGTGGTCGTCCACGTGCTCGCCCAGCGCCGGTGAGCGCGGGA
>Ga0247774_1001245_pt1 | contig 12914 bp, 5 predicted proteins | sample UWRJL001104B6_FD_179933 | JGI IMG/M metagenome (GOLD analysis project Ga0247774, IMG submission 179933) | Plant litter microbial communities from Arlington Agricultural Research Station in Wisconsin, United States - UWRJ-L001-104B-6 | ecosystem: Environmental > Terrestrial > Plant litter >... | reverse complement strand
GGAAAGCCGGTGCCCGGCGAGGTGATCCATGAGCCCGCGCGCGCAGCCGCCGGTCTTGAGAAGGTTCAGGGGCCGGCAGCGGGCAATCCTGGGCGGGGCGTTCCGGTTGAAGCGGCTGTCGCGGGGCGGGCGAGTGCGGGTGGGGGTTCGGGCCCGGCGTCCGGCGCGCCGGGTTCGCGTCCGGTCGAAGGCGCGGCGGGCCTCGCCAAGCCTCGTGTCGATGAGGCCGTTCCACCGGCGGCCGCGAACCGGAACTCGCCGCGTCCAGAGGTGCCGGGTCGGCCTGTCGGCAAGATGGGTGGCAGTGCCGAGGGTCCTCGCGGTGGATCGGGAGGGCGGGAGGAACTGGAGGCCGCACCGCCCGGGGCCCCGGCCGGTGGCAGGAGGGTCCAGGAGTCCGTGCGCGCGGCCGCCGGTCTCGGCGAGGATCCGCCCATCGGGATCGGAACACGTCCGCACGGACGGCCGACTGATGGTGCCGGTCCAGCCGAGCTCGGCGGCGGACCAGGGGGGCCGCACGACGAGCACGCCACTCCTGCGGGGGCGAAGCGAAACGGCAAGGAGAGCGGCGGAGCCGGCTCGGCCGGACCCAAAGAGGCCGCGGGCGTGCGGCGTGCGGAGCGGCCGTCCGACGGAACGGACGGCGGGCGCGGCGACGACGCCGGGAGACCCTCCTCGGCGGCACCAGAGGGCAGGGCGGACACCGCATCGCCTCCCACGGGCCATGGCGCGGAAGCACTCGCGGGTTCACCGGATGGCGCCGGCGACCATGGCCCGCACCGATCCGACGCCGGAGCGGAAGGCACCACCCTGGCCGCTCCCGCACCCTCCAAGCAAGAGGCATGGCGGGACTTCAAGAACCAGCGTGACGCCGATTACGAGGGCCGGATCCGAATGCAGGAGCATTTCGACCGGTTGATGGGTGGCCACGACCTGGACCGCGAGGTCGCCAACGCGGCACAGCGGTTCCGTGAGGAGAATGAAGATCTTCCCCTGCCCGAGGACGGGTCCGTTACCAAAAAGGTGACCGAGAGGTTCCGCGACGACCTGAGCGACTGGTTCTCCGAGTCGTGGAAGAACAACGACCGTCCGCACAGGGGTGACGCGTGGGCGGAGAAGTTCACCTCTCTCCGCGATCGGCTTCCGGAGACCTTCGCGCAGATCAGCCACCGTTATCGCGAGATCAAGGCGGTTGAGTCCACCCTGGACGAAACCGTCGCGTCCTTCCGCGGAAGGGATCCCGCCGGGGGCGCTCACCTGGGAGGGGAGTTCGACGGGAGCGCCTTCAAGTTCGACGAGGCGACGGGAACGTTCGTGCCCATTCGAGAGAAGGCGGTGCCCCTGGGCAGGCTGCGACTGGATGTTGGGGACGAGGTCGTCGCGGCCGTCGACTCGGCCTGGGCCCGGGCCGGCGGGCGGCCGACCGGCGAGGCCGCACGCAAGCTGGATCTCAAGCTCGGGCAGATCGAGGCCGGATTGGACGAACGTGTCAAAAGCGTGAGTGACCGGGAACGCTTGATTCAGCGAGCCAAGGATTCCCTCGATGTCCTTCACTCTGCGACTCGCAGTTCCTTGCGCGGCGAACCTCTCGAACGGCTTCATAACGAAGTCGGCGCTGGAATTCGCGACCGGTACGACAAACTGTACGCGGAAGTGGCGAAAGACCCAGATGTGTGGTTCGACGGTGCCTGGAAGGCGGCCAACGAACACACGCTCGACAGTGCCCGGCTCCGCAACCAGCTTGATTACGCCGAGTTCCGTGAGCATGCGCTCGAGCGGGGGAGGCAGGACCTCCAGAAGGCCATTGAATCCCGGGCCGAGTACGGCATGGAGTACGCGGGGCCCGAAGGCGAGGAACGCCTGACCACGGAGTGGACCAAGGCCGTCGAGACAGCCGTCGAAGAACACTGGTCCGCGTCGTTCAGGGAGTTCCGCGACACCGACATCCCGGTGGGCGGATGGGTGCCAGAGGACACCGTCTACCGCGGGAGGGTGGAGGACGCCTGGAAAGCGTGGGACGAGCCGTCCCAGCGACTCCGCGCCACACTTCCCGACCGGATCGCGCACGAGATCGACAAGAGCATCGTCCTTCGGCAGGCCGCTACCGACTTCGACCGGATCGTGGGTCATCCCGACGACCTGTCCGGCGGGCACATCCTCAGCGAAGAGTCGGTCAAGAAGGTGTCGGGCGATTTCCGTACCGACACCATCACCGAGTTCGACCGGCTGTGGGGGCAGGACGGGAAGGACTCCAAGGCGTGGCTCGAACACGAGGCCGAGCACGAAGGTGTCTTCGGTGCGACGCTCACCGGCCTGCGCGAGGCGCCGTTCCGTACGGGAGGTCAGACTCCCGGGGAACACGGGGAAGGGCCGGTGGCGGGTGGCTCCGCCGAAACGCGGTCACCCGACGGCGAGGTCGTTCACGCCGCGCCGGTTCTGGGCGAAGACCGGCCGGTGCCCGCGGCGGTTCCGGCCGGCCGGCCGACACCGGAGGCGGAGGTGCGTTCGGGTCAGTCCGTAGGGACGGATTCGGTGCAGGCCTATGCCACGCCGGTTCGGCGTGGAGACCGTCTGGCGTCGGCGCTGGCGTCATCCGGCCGTCCGGCGTCGGCAACGTCGGCCGACCGGCCGGTGCCGGAGGCGGGGGTGCGCTCGGGTGAGCCCGTTCGAGCGGATTCGGTGACGGCCGACACCGAGGCCGTAGTCGAGCGGCCCACGTCATCGAGCGTGCGATCATCGGCTCCGCGTGACGTCCCTGTGGAGAGGTCCGGCGCGCGGGGAACCGAGGAGGTGTCCTCGGAGCCCGGATCGGAGCAGGGCCTCATCCAGAGGCCGGAACCCTTGGGAAAGACGTCTCCCGAGGTCGTGGCGAGGTTCGGTGCGGCCCTGACCCGGGTCGGCCAGACGGCCGCCGTCCGCGATGAGGCGTACCAGACCTTCCAGACCGAGTTCGAGGCTCGTTATCCCACAGCGGCAACGCGGCCGGCCGAACGGGACGTCGCGCCGGTCCGCGAACGGTTCGCGGACCGCTGGGTCGAGGCCGTCGGCGACGGATCCGAGCCCATGACCGCCGGCGTCCAGCAGCAGCTGAAGGCCGGACTGGACGGCTTGCCGGAACGCTCGACGGCCGGCGACTCCTCTAATCCGCGGCAGTGGCATGAGAAGCAGTTCCGTCGCGCGCTGAACGTCGAGGGCAAGAGGGACTTCGGCAATCCCGATCCGAGCTGGGACCGGAGAACCACCCTTATGTTCCACGAGCGGCTGGACAGACTTCAGCAGCGGTACGGCGTGGAACGAACGCAGCTGGGCGAGAGCGCGACCAGAGACGAAGTCGAGCACCTGAACAAGGTCGTCGCCAAGGCGGCGGAGAGGCTGCATGCCCAAACCGAGTCGATCGGCCCGGCGTTCAACGACTTCGTCGAGCGGTCCCGCGGCATGACCCTCGACGCGGAGCACGGACGGGCATCCGCAGGGGACTTCCGTCTGCGGCGTTGGTACCGCCAGGAGCAGGAGGCCGTCGCACTGCGTTTCTCGGACGCTCTGGAGGTCCACGGGATCGGCGCTCGAGAGCGGCTGGAGGAGACTTTCGACCGGCGGCTCGCGACTCTGCAAGAGACGTTCCGGTCCCGGCTCCCGGTCAGCCGGCAATTCGACGAGCTGCTCGGCGCGGATGAGTCCCCGGCCCTGACCACACCGGCCGCCCAGAGGTGGGCCAATGAGCGCGTCGAAGAACTCCTTCAGGAGTTCGTCCAGGCCCACCCCGCCGTAGAGCGGGAGGCACCCAGATCCGGCTCTCCGGCCAAGAAGAACGACGCGCCCCCCGCTCAAGCGAAGACGCGAACGGCGGAATCGGGGCCCGCCCTGACACCAGAGCAGCAGGAGCACCTCGCCCAGGAACGGCTTCACCTGATCGACGAGCAGCGGGCGCGCATCGACCAGGCTCTCGACCGCGCGGCGGCGGCCTTCGCCGCCACGGACGGCCATGGGCCGTTGGCGCGCAGGTTCGACGTGCCGGAGGGCGCGGCCTCCGCGTCGGTGCTGTCCGCCGTACACGATCGGCTGAGCCGCGGGTTCGTGGACGCGGCCGCCGAGGAGACCTCAGCCCGGAAGCCGTCCTCCGGCGACGCCAAGGACGTGGACAGGTGGATCACTGATCTGAGGACGCGGATCGAGAGGCGTACCGACGGTCTGATCGAGGGGCTTGGCCTGGCCCTCGATCGCGAGGCGGCGCGCGAGGTCACCATCCTGAAGGCGCGAGCCATGGTCGACGAGGCCGCGTCGACGTGGCATACGAACGTGCTCGCGGGAAACACGGCGCTGCGAGACCGGCTCGGCGTCCAGGGCACGGTCCCCGCCGACGTCCTCGACCTGGTCCGCGACGGCTTCGCTGCCAGGGCAGGGGAGCGTTTCGATGCGCTCTTCGACTCCGACGGGCAGAAGACGGTCGCCGGCGCGCAGTTGCAGGAGCGACTGTCAGAGTCCCTCGAGGCGGACCAGAAGCTCCTGCACGGCTGGTTCTCGGGACTGACCGCTCGCGGGGCGATGCGAACCGAGGCGGCCCAGCTGGTCTGGCACCGCCTGCTCGAACTCGGCAGTCGCCACGAGGCCACCCCGAGACAGATCGAGCTTGTGTGGAAGGACTTCATCCACGGTATCGACGGCGTCCTGACATCGGTTCTGGCCGGTGTCTCCGCGGATCCGGCCGACCTGACCGCCCGCGTGTGGGAGTGGGAGGACCGGCTGAAGGGCCTTGTCGACGGATTGTTCGAGCAGGTCACCCCCGAGCCTTCGCCAGATGACGACACCGCACGAGGCGATCTGGACTCCGGCAGTGCGCCGCCGCTGGTCAGTGCTGCGGAGCGAGCGCACTCCGATCTCCAGCCGGTGCGAGACGAGGACGCCGAGGACGCAACGGGCGATCAGGATCTCAAGGCGGCACGGCGGCTGCTCGCGGCGCAGCCCCGGACCACGTACGACGAAGTCATGCGCGAGGCATGGATGCTCGTTCGCAGGAGTGACCGCTCGCCGAGCACGGCCGGCCGCTCGCCCAGCACGGCCGACCGCGGTGGGGACGTCTCAGCCATCGACCGGGTCCGGATCCTCACGGCGGCCTGGATCGCTGACCGGGGTATCGAACATGCCCGGCGGGACGAACGTGCCAAGAAGTTCGTCGACTCCCTGCTGGACGCCGTGGCCCCTCCCGGACCCCGGCGAGGAGCCGCTCGGCCTGCGCCTGTTCCTCCGCGCGAGGCCGCGGCCCAACCGGAGACGTCCAGTCTCGCGAGCCTGAGAAAAGAGGCGGCGAAAGCCAGGAAATCGCTCGGCGAACTACCCAGGGAGCGCCGTCAGGACGTCTTGGTCGCGGCCAAGAAGATCGTCGAAGCCGACCACGGGCCGCTCTCCGGCGACGTCGGCGGGCATGTCCTCCATCTCGTGGCGAAGGTTCTTGCCGCTCAAGACCGGCCGGACAGGGAGGCCGACGCCAGGAGCCTGTCGCAGCGGCTGGCCGGCGAACTGCGGAAGAGACGGCCTGCGGTCGAGAACGGTGGCGACATCGCGTCCCCCGGTCTGCGGTCCGGGACACCGCCGGTCCAGGTCACCCCGGCCGATGACCTGGCTTGGCAGACCTCGACGCACAGCGCGGGTCCGTACTGCGTGCAGGCGGCGTTCGTTCTCCACGAGGTTCAGTGAACGACGACTGAACGTGCGCCGGTCGCCGGCGTCGTGCTCGGAAGCGTCTGTCAAGTCCTTGTCCATGCCACGTATCTACGCTGCCGATTCATAAGGAACTGACGGCTACCTCGATGCGCAGGCGGAGGGGAGGAGCTGAATGAGGCGTTCGGCTCGGCGGGATCGGGAGCGAGACCACGGTTTCACCATGGCTCCTTAACGACTCTCTGACATCCCGCTGGTGATCTTTCACGTGATGTGCGGTCCCAGGGAGGAGGCATGGCACTCCCGTGCAAGTTAATGGCGACAGTCTTCTAGTCACGCCCTTGATCGGTCTACGTAAGATCGGTTGTGGTCTGTTTACCGTGCTGATCGACCACGGCTGCGATCGTTATCGAGCCGGGCGACAGAATTTCCCTCGCGGTGGACGTGTGACCACGGTCCAACAGGTCGCTCGGCTGTCATCGCCCTTGATAAGTCTCCTGAGCCTGATTGTCGCTTCGTCGCGATCCGATATTTCCAGCCGGGGGATGCTCGCTGACTTGGTACCGGTTACCAAGCGGTCGAGATAGAAAGGAAAGCTGTCCGAGGTGGTTACATGGCATCTCTTTATACCGCGGGATATGCCACTGCGCGATAAAATGCTTCAGCGCCTGTGGCAAAAAGGATCCGCGCAGATGGGACTGTCGGCCGTCCCTCCGGAAGTGTCCGTTCCTGCGGTGGCGGACTACCACGATCAGGTGACCTGGCAGTGCCTCGACGACATGCAGGTCGTGAACAGGATCGGCGGTGCGCACAGCGTGCGCTTCTCCCGCCGGTCACGCGAGGGCGGATGGGCGAAGTTCATGCTGGTGTGCCACGTCACCGCCGGCTCGATTCGTATCACCGACGCGCAGAACGACGTGGTGGTCGGCCCGGGGACGATCTGCGTTCGTGACTTCGGGGACGACTGGAAATACTCATCGGATGAGGAGACGACTTCGCGTCTTCTCATCTTTCCCCGGCAAGCGCTATCCGAGGTGTCTTTTGAACGCCTCATCTCCTTCATGACGGTGGGATCCTCCTCACCGGAGGCCCGCCTGCTGCTCGCCCAGCTCGACGCGCTCGGCGAGACCGCGGGCACACTGACGTCCAAGGCCGCGAAGAGAGCCCGGAACTCCACTCTCCACCTCATCCGGGGGATTCTCGACGCGGAGCTCTCGTCGGAGGGGCGTTCGTCCCACACGCGCAACCGTGCCGAACGGTACATCGACCGTCATCTCCGCGATCCGTCCCTCGATCCCAACAGCATCGCCAAGGGCCTCGGCGTCTCGCTGCGCACCCTTCACCGGACCTTCGCCGAGACGGACGAGTCCGTGATGGCCTACGTGCGCCGGCGCAGGTTGGACCACGCTCGAATGGAGATGACCACCCAGGACTCCTCGGTCACCATCACGTACCTGGCGGCGAGGTGGCAGTTCGCCGACGCGGCCCATTTCTCCCGGGCCTTCCGGCAGCGTTTCGGGCTCACGCCGACGCAGTATCGGAAGATCGATCGGAACACGCGCCTTCGCGCCCGGGACCTGGACGCCATCTAGAGCCGGAGGAGGAAGTCGCCGGTCCATCGCAGAGATGGACCGGCGACGGCGGGGGATCCGGCTCACTCGACGAAGATGTCCACGGGCGGGCGCATCTCCGCGCAGACGCGAAGGATGTCGTGGATCACATGGTCCTCGAACGCCTGGAACGGCGTCGGGTCGATGGCCGCGTCATCCTGGTCGACCGCGGGGTAGGCCTGCTGCGTCAGCAGGTAGTCGATCCGCGGGGCCCACTTGCGGGCACCGAGGCGCGCGGTGGTCGAGCAGTTGTCCACCAGGTACGCGATGCCACGGGCGTGCATGTAGGGGTTGAGCGAGTCCACGGCCTCGATGACCGACTCGTTGGCGATCTCAGAGTACGGGTGGCCCTTCTCCAGGAAGGTGTCCACCTGGGCCATCATGACGCCGCAGAAGACGCCGGCGGTGAAGGGGCTCAGCGGGATCTCGCTCTCCACCCGGTCGCCGCGTACCTTCTGGCCGACCTGCCACATCGTGGACTGGTCGATCTTGCCCATCGGGAAACGGCCGAGGCGTTTCCCGGCCAGCACGACGCTGCGGATCTCGTTGCCGGACTCGACCTCGTCGTAGATCTCGTGGATCAGGTCGAGGCCGACCGGGTACGCCGCCGAGTACGCCTGGGCGAAGACGGCCCTGTCGTCGTCGTCCAGCCGCTCGTACAGGCCCCGGAGTCCGTCCTTGGAGATCGTCTTGGAGATCGGGCCGGTGACCGACTCCGCCGAGAGCCGGAACGCCGCCTCGTCGCTCATCCCGTATCCCTGGTAGCGGCGGAACAGGCTCTCCACCACGCCGTGCACCCCGGCCGCCAGGATTCCCCGCTCGCCGGTCAGGTCCGACAGGTACTCCGAGTGGAGCGTGGTCTGGAACGTGTACGGCGCGCCGAGGGCGATCGACCAGGCCAGGGCGCGGTCGACCGCGTGACCGGTGACGTCCTGGTGGACGGCGAAGCTGGCGTTGATCCCCGCTCCGTTGACCTCCGCGCCCTGGAGGTACAGCGCGCGCACCGAGGCGCCCATGCCCTTCGGGCAGACACCCACGACGTCGATCTCGGCGGGGAAGGTCTCCTGCCGGTCGGTGAGGTGACCGAGGAGGAAGCCGTGGGACAGGCCCAGCGTGGTGCCCGGTCGCAGCGTGGCGAAGATCTTCTCGCGCAGGTCGGTCTGGGCGGCGTCGGAGATCAGGAGCAGGACCATGTCCGACGTGGCGATGACCTTGAACATCTCGCCGAGCGTGCCGTCGTCCTCCCTGAAGCCCGCCTCACGTGCCGCCGCGAAGGACGGTGACTCGGCCCTCAGGCCCACCGTCACCCTGATCGCGCCCTTCAGCGAGTCGCGGAGGTTCTGCGCCTGCGCGGAGCCCTGCGGCCCCCATCCGATGACGCCGATCTGCTCGACGCCCTCCAGGGCGCGGGGGAGCCGGTCGAACAGATGCCGGCCGCCACGCACGATGGCCTCCCGGCGTCCGCCCAGAGTGATGTACTCCTTGTCGAAGACGGCGGTCTCGAAATCCAAAGCTTCCTCTTGCATTTCCTACTCTCATGATGACGGACCCCGGGCGACGGGTGCCCCAGAGCGGGGCCCGGCCCGTGAGACCCACGGGTCAAAGCGTGGCAGGGCTGTCTCCAGCGCGGCCAGCACACCAAGCCTCCCAGATCATCCCGGCTTCGGCGAGAACGTCACTGCCGCGAAAGCGGTAGGACCACGCCAGCCCGCCGGGGTGCCCGACGTTCGCATACAACGTTCTGGCGCAGGCGTCCTAGGCCCGGCGACGCGCCGAACGGAAGGATCGAACTCACCTTTGTGATCGGGTCCATTCGAATGGATTCCCGCAGCATGCCCGCACGCCCGTGTGATCCCGATGAAAGGCGGACGCCTTGGCTGCGAACGACCCGAGTGTGAACGTTGGCGGTGTGACGTACCGGGTCACTCCTGAGTACCTCACCCAGGCCGCCACCAGCACCGACAACACTGCCGCCGAGATCGACACGGTCCTGGCGCAGATCCGGTCTTTCGTGATCAACCTCGAGGCGTCGTGGCAGGGAGTCGCCCAGCAGACGTTCCAGACGCTGATGGCCGAGTACGACATCTACGCCAAGATGCTGCACGACAGCCTCACCGATATCGCGTCCGGACTGCGTGGCAACTACGTCAACTACACGCAGTCCGAAGAGACGAACATCAGAAACCTGACGTCGCTCGACGCCTCCCTTCCCTCCGGAAGCCGCACCATCGGCCCGGCGAATCTCACCTAGGCCCCGAACCCAGGCACAAACCCAGGTACCGAAAGGACATCCCGATGGCGGACATCGACGGCACCCCGATCTACGTCGGCGCCGGTCTGGAGGGCGCCGGGACGTGGCTGAACACGCAGGCCACGACCTGCACCCAGGACTTGGCCCGGTTGAAGACGCAGCTCGCGCCGCTGGCGGACGCGTGGACCCAGAGCCAGGCGGCCGACTACTACCAGGGGCTGCAGCAGGAGTGGAACATCGCCGCGGAGGGTCTGTTCGGCCCGGACGGCGTGCTCGGTCAGATCGCCCACGCGATGCACGTGAACTGGGGCAACTACTCCGACGCGGAGTGGTCGAACATCCAAAGCTGGCGGCACTGACCGTCGGCTGAGCCGAAGGAACAGACGTGGAAGACGAACGGTGCCGGATCACCGTGGTCGGCGCGCGGCGGCGCGTCGATCTCGCGGTGCCGGCGCGCGCGCCGATCGCCGAGTACGTGTCCGCGCTGAGCCGGATGTGCGGTCAGGAGACCGACGAGACCTTCCCCGCGTCGTGGTCGCTGGCGCCGGCGGGCGCCCGGCCCATCCCGCCGGGCGTCTCGCTGCTGGAGGCCGAGGTCGTGGACGGCGCGACGCTCTACCTTCGCGACGTCGTCGAGGGCGAGACCGACGAGCCGGTCGTGACCGACCTGGACGAGCTGGCCGAAGAGGTACGCGATGGATGGGACAGGTGGAACGCCCGTCATCGCGTGTACACGACTATCGGCGTCGGCCTGGCCATACTCCTCGGAGCCGTCGTGCTGCCGGCGTTCACCGCGCCGCACAGCCCGCTCACGGCCTTCATCGCCGTCATCGCGGCCTCCGGCGTGGCGTTGGCCGGCGGGTCGGCCGCCCGCCGCGAGTGGACGGTGCCCGCACCCCTCCAGGTGGCGGTCGCGATGGCGGCATGCCCCCTGTTCGCCATCGCCGGCCACGCGATCTCCCCGCCTGGCCACGCGGCCGCTGCCGGGTGCGTCGTCGGGGCGGTCGTCGGTGCCGTGGCGGCCGCGCTCGCGGTACCGGCGGTCGCCACCCTCCTGCTGCTGCTGTTCTCGGTCATCGCGTTGCCCGTCGCGGTCCTCCTCGCCGCGTTCCACGCGACGTTCGTGGAGTCCGCCGCGGTCACGAGCGTGGTCGCTCTCATCGCCTTGAGCGCCGCACCCGCCATCGCGGGCCGTCTGGCCGGCCTGGCCCCCGGACGCGGCGACCGGGAGACGCCGGCCGACCCGGCGGGAGAGATCGCGACCGTCATGAGACGTGGCCGCGGGGCCCTCATCACGCTCGCCGTGGTCCTCTCGCTGGTCACCGCCCTGAGCGTGCTGGTCCTCGGGAATTCGACCGACGTGTTCGCCGTGGCGTCGGCTCTGTGCGTGAGCCTCGCCCTGCTGGTCCAGGCCGGTGAGAGTGAGGTGCCGGTGACCGTCATGTCCCGTCTCGCCGCGGGATGCGCCGGCCTCACCGGCCTCGCCCTGCGTGCGCCCGTCCATCTGCTCCACCTGCACGCGACGTCCGTGGCCCTGACGGTGTGCGCCGTCGGTGGCGCCGTCCTCGGCATCGGATGCGGACTGGCGGGCCGGAGCGGATCCACGCAGCCCCTGGAAGAGCGTCCGTCCTGGATGGGGACGCTCGGCACCGTCCTGGTCGCGTTCTCCGTACCCCTCGCTGCCGGCGTCTTCGGCCTGTTCACCGATCTCGCGCACCTCGGCGGACGAATCTGACGTGAAACCGGCCTGGCAGCGCGTCTCCCCGAACGCCTGGGGCGCTCACCGTACGATCGGCGCGGCCATCCGCGCGGCCGAGGACGGCGCCGTGGTGCCCGTGCAACCGGGGATCTACCAGGAGACGGTGGTCCTCGACCGGGACGTCACGATCGTCGCGGCGAAGGGGCCGGGCACGGTACGCGTCGTCGCTCCCCAGCGGTCCGCCCTCATGCTCCACGGGTGTGCCGCGACCATCCGGGACCTCACGATCGAGGCCGCTTCGACCAAGGAGGCCGCGGTCCTGGTCAAGGGCGGTTCGCCCGTCCTGGAACGCTGCGAGATCCGCGGGCGCGTCGAGATCACGGTCGACACCGAATGCGCATTGCGTGAATGCGGCGTCCAAGACGCCGCGTACGCGGGCGTCTACCTCTCCGGCACGAGCCGGGCGCTGATCGAGGACTGCACCGTTCGCTCGGTGGACGGCGACGGGGTGCGGCTCGACGACTCGGCGCACGCCGACTGCGTGCGCACCACGGTGGACGACGTGCAGGGCAGTGGCCTGCGCTTCACCGGTACCGGCGGCGGGGTGTTCGACGACTGTGAGATCAGCCGGACCGGCGACGCCGCCGTCCTGATCGAGGCGCACGCCCGCCCGCGTCTGCGCCGATGCCGGTTGCGTGACACCGGCGCCGAGGGCGTACGGATCGAGGGCCCGGCGCGGCGGCCCGACGACCACGGCCGGGACGACGAGCCGGCCGGAACCGGGGGGTCCGCCGACGCCGGCCGGGAGGACCGCCGGATCAGGCTGGAACAGTGCGAGATCACCCGTACGGGCGAAGGGGTGTTCGCCCACGGTGACTCCGCCGTCCTCATGAAGGACTGTCATGTGCGCGACGCCAAGGGCACCGGCGTGCTCGTCGCGGGACGTTGCCGGATGGATCTGGAGGACGTCCGCGTCGTCGACGGGAGCGGGACCGCGCTGGTCCTCACGGACGCGGCGGACGTCCACGCCCGCCGTACGGTGCTGACCCGCGCCGCGGCCAACGGCGTGCACTGCGGCGGCACCGGCACCCTGACGCTGACCGACAGTGAGGTGTCCCGCACGGCGTTCACCGCCGTACACCTGGACGGCGGTGTACGCGCCACACTGCGCGACTGCCGCGTGTCCGAGACACCCGAGCACGGCCTGCGCGTACGGGGGCAGGCCGCCCTGCGGGCCGAACGCGTCACCGTCGAGCAGGTTCGCATGACGGCGTTCAGCGTCGAGGGCGGCGACGCCCTCCTGCGTGACTGTCACGTCATGGACGTCGAGGTCGGCGCCAAGATCACCACCGGCCACCGGCCGTTCCTGGACGGCTGTGAGTTCACCGCCGTCGCCCGTACCGCCATCGAGGTCGGAGCGGACACCGGCGTCCTGATCTGCGGCGGTCGCGTCGAGGGGACCGGCTCGGCCGGGATCTTCCTCGACGAACGCAGCGAGGCGTGGGTGGAGGGTACGCGGATCACCGATACCGAGGGGAGCGGCCTGATCGTGTGGACCGGCGCCCGGCCGCGCGTCCGCGACGTGACCATCGCCAGGACGGGGAAGAACGGGCTGTACGCGGCGCGGGAGAGCGCCGGCGTGTTCGAGGACTGCGACATCTCCGAGACGGGCTTCCCGGCGATCTACGTGGGCGAGGAG
>Ga0247774_1001244_pt1 | contig 12915 bp, 14 predicted proteins | sample UWRJL001104B6_FD_179933 | JGI IMG/M metagenome (GOLD analysis project Ga0247774, IMG submission 179933) | Plant litter microbial communities from Arlington Agricultural Research Station in Wisconsin, United States - UWRJ-L001-104B-6 | ecosystem: Environmental > Terrestrial > Plant litter >... | reverse complement strand
ATAAAAGAAAGGCTCTAGAAAGAGCGATGAGCATGGTGGTTTTTACAGCACCAATGCGAAGCTGGTCTTCGTGTCAGCCTAAGACGCGTACCTCTGTAAAAGCAGAAGATAGAGTATTCTTACGTGTTGACACAGAGTTCGAACAATGTATCGACTCTCTTCGCCTCCTCGTGCGTCTTGCAGTAAGCGGTCTACGATCTTCTGCTTGGCTTCGGTGCTTCCCTGGCCTTGACTTTTGGCGATTTTGACTAAGGACTGATAGACCCCTTTGATGCTCAGAGGCTTCGGCTTGCGGAGTGTGAAACTCTGCTTCTTCTTCGCCTCGAAGGCAACATCACCAGCATCACCGTACTTGTCGTAAAGTGTCTTTAGTGACTGGTTCGTCAATCCGCAAACCTGTCGTAAGGCTTTCGAGAGGGCTGAGCCACCGAGACCGAGTTCGAGCGAGATGTATGGTGGCGATATCGCATTGGTGGTCAACCATACCTAGATATGTTAGCACGAGACTTTACACGTGCTCGTTGTCTAGTATCATAGTTCAACCCAAAAATTCAAGAAGTAGCAGAGAGAAATGAGGGAAAGAATGGAAAGAAGAATTACCATAGGGAGCAGGCTGGACGGATCCGCTTCGATAATAACCCGCAAACAGTTGACCAGGGTATCGACAATTTTGATACGGCTCTGCGTCCCGTTTACCAGCACGAAGCACCGTGTGAGAAGCGCATACGAAGCATCTCCACCTTGTGCAGCCCAACCGGCCTGAAGGTCAGGTATGTACCGTGACGGCTCAAAGGCAAACGGGCTCTCATCGAGAGTAATGGAATCTGAAACCGTATCCTCAACGGTGGAGACCGACTGCAGTGAAAGCACCGGCGCGGTTCGTATGGAGGATGTTGACGTCTCCGTGACCACCGGCTGACTCTTGGCAGGACTCAAATCTATAGTCTTACTTTCCGAGACTGGTATTTCCGGTACTATCGGGACTTGTGTGGACGCTTCCTGATCGTCTTGTCCGACAGACCTTGCCTCGTCGTCAAATTGCGCTTGCAGCCGTCTCGCAAGCTCCTCATCTGTCGACCCAGTCGCGGGCTGCTCGGGGACTTGGGTTTCTTGAGAAGCCTGTTGCTGTGTAGTGTTGTTCTGTCGCTGCTGCTTCGAGAAGAAGTACTCTATCCCTCTTGGTGACGGAGAGGTTTTGTTGCTGGACTCTAGTTTCCGCCTCTTGGTTGGAGACGGCATCTTAATAATGGCATTCGGCCACGAGTCCAGAGTTCAGGCCAGTCAATGGAAGTTTGTTCAAGGGCTCAGGGCTGAACAACAACCCCAATATCCCGAATAAAAGAAACCGTATTTTCTGAATTATTACGTAGTCTGATCTTCGTATTCTTGGTCTTGACGTCAACAAGCGCTCGAAACGTACTTCGATTCCTTCGCCTCAGAAAAGGCCTTCGAATCGGTGGTGACCCTAAGCCTAATAACTGGTTAACTAACTTAAGCCACCCAGCTTACATAACTCTCATTTCTCCCGCATTGAAGCGCACAGGCCCCCGCCACCACAAACCCCACCATCCATCGCGAACGTCTCCAAAATCCAAAAACTTCTGAACGGCCGTTTGCGAACATTGAACTACGTATTACAGACTTCCTCGCCTGGAACGAACGCGACGAGAATATAGACCAAGAAAATGATCGGCGAAGATCCCGCCGAGCGGCCCGACTATATCAGCGCCGTCATCCACGGGCTCGAACGGTACAATCCCGAGGCAGTGACAGTCCTGGAGAATTACCTGTCGGACCAGTGTGAGAACAAGTTTTGCGACTGCAATGCGAACCGGACACTTCTCAAGCTGTAAGTTGTGAAACGACATAAAGTTTCTGTGATTCCCTACTCGCAAGAACCGGATAACGGATATGGGAGTTGAGGGCTATCTCTGAAGAGGAGGTTTCGACAAATTCGCAGAATAAGATCCCGCCGGGCAAGACCGAACCTGAGTCTACGTGATGATTGAAACGTTTCCTATTAACTGAAGGTGACGAGCTCTTTGCTCTCTGCCTTGAAGTCAACCGTGGTGTTTCCTGAAAGACTCTACCGCATCTTTTTTTTTCTTTCAATATACCTACACTCATTCGCAAGAAGCTGACCCCGTCTCCCTCGTCTCCCTTAGATACCAACTCAACCCCGACCGCCTCAAAGACGAAGTCATAACCAACATCCTCGTCAAAGCGATGACGCAATTCCCTTCCCCCCAGTTTTCGCTAGCCATGCATCTCATCACCCCCGCCGCCGCCTCCACGGGCGAGCTCCACGAAGCGGTTGCCAAGCTGCGGGACCTCAACGCCAAGCTAGAAGGTGCGCACTATGCGCCATTCTGGGCCACCCTCGACGGCGACGACCTCTGCGCGGATCTGATAGCGGACATTGCCGGGTTTGAAGATCTTGTCCGGGAACGCATCGCGGGGCTCGTGTCGCAGGCGTTCCGCGAGGTGGCCCTTCCGGAGTTGGAGGGTTGGCTGGGGTTCAACTCGGAGGAGAAGACGAAGAAGTATGCGGCAGATCAGGGGTGGAGTGTCGAGGGGGGAACAGTCAAGGTGCCGAGGAATCCGGATAATGAGGCGAAGAAGGCAGAGATTCGAGAGGATGTTGGGATGGAGATGTTCGGGAGGGTTATCAAGAGGTCGTGGGAGGATGCCTTGACGACGTAGGGAGCGGATGAGGGATAGGCCCCTGGTCCTACCGGTGAAGCGAGTTTGGAGGAATCCTTGAGAGGGCGGAGAATGGAGAAGGATCCCAACGGGTCGACGAGACGCAGGAGGAACATGTAACGGCAGTAGGGTTAGGTTAGGAACGGCTCTCGGAACGGCACTGTTCGTCAGTAGCGGCGGTGTTGTCTTATACGAGCAGAAGACTAGCGTCCGCATGGCACTATTGTGATAGCATGCACTCGAGGAATAAAAGGATAGACAAGAAGCTTCTACAGGACGTCGTTTTGCTTCCCTCTTCTACTCTTGTCTTTTCTCTTTCGTCTCTATTTCATTTATCATTCTCTTTCACCCTATCTTTCCCTTCCCATCCAGTAGGCCGAGCTCTTTCATGCCCGCAACTCCTCCCACTGCACACCGGCCCACTCCTCCACATACCCTACCTCCCCGTCGCCAACACCTACCGGCAGGCAATCCCTCTCACAAACTCCAACAATTACTGTTCCCCAGTCCATCCCCCCTTCAACACTCAATTCTTCAGCTTCCAGTTCGGTGATGGCATGTGGTGTCAGCTGCAGCTCAAACACCCTCTTTGCGCCACACCTGCTACACCTCGGCATGCCACTGCCCAGTATCTTTTTCCCGACTGCATCATCTTTGGCGTACAGCAAGGGCTGGCCTTTAAACTCGTAGCGGATAACTTGCTCCGGGTTCTGAGCCATGCGGTCTGCAAACTTGAGAAAGGTGGCGTCCATGGCAGATTCGAACGCCGCTTCGGTCGCTGACGAAGACCCTGCGCCTGAGGAGGGTTCGCCGGTTTCCATCTTAACATTGGCCGGAAGGGACTGCGGGGTCGGGTCGAGAGTTTCGTAATCTACGTCGACGAGGTAGAGGGTTGGGTATGGTTTTGGGAGAGACGAAGCTTCGGGCCATGGTTCGGATGTCGAAGGTGCTTGCGCGGATGGTGTCAGGTTGTTTAGAGACAAGGTTTCGGCAAAAGTCCTTGAAAGGGTCGATCCGGTGTTAGCATTTCGGGTCTCTTCCTTTTGCTTCTGTTCAGGTTGCGCCGGCGGCTTTGCAGTCGTCGGGAACGGGTTCGCAGCCGCTGAAGTAGCTCCAGAGGAAAAGGGATTGTTGTTGGTCGAAAACGGGTTCGCTCCCGAGGCGCTGCCCAGACCCGTTCCCCCAAACAATGTGTTGCCAAGCCCCGGAGCAGGCTTGGTATTCTCCTTTGCTTTCCTTGCCGCAGCATCTAATTCTTCCTTTTCCTTCTGTTTCTGTGCTTCCTCTTCTGCCCTTCTCCGCGCTTCGTCCGCTGCTTCTTTGGAAGCCCTCACACTCCGTAGCGCCCGTATGCTACCATCTTTCCTACTACACTGCGAATTGCGGCACGAAAACACGAATATCCGCCTATCATGACCAGGAAAGTTCTCAGGAAGCTCGCCGTTGAGTTGGAGCACAAGGACCATCATGGCCTTGCAGGCCGGGCAACGCGCGAGAACGGCGGACGGGGGAGTTTCTGGATCGATCCATTCCTACATACAACGGATTGTTAGACTAAAGACTTGTTGCGCTCCAAGATGGGAGCAAAATCAAGACCATGCTGTGCGTTGGGATCCACTAACTGGCTGGCCGCCGAGACGGCTAATGGTGTCGTCGCCGGGTTCCTTGGATGCGTAGCCAAGCAGGATATTAGTCTCGGTATACTCGTCCTGCGACGAGTCGCTGTCGTAATTTGCCATTTTCGGCTTGGATATGTCAAGTATTTAATCGTCGCCGGCGGGATGTGATCTAGAAGTCGAAGGTTGATTCTTCTATCTGGGTGCCCCACCAAAATTTCCATGATAAGTTCTCAATTCTGAGCTTGCAGGTGCAATTTTTGATTGAGAGCGGGGCAGTTTTCGGTACCGCGAAGACCCCCACTAGGTTTTTCAATGAGACCTTTTCAGGTAACTAACTCTGCGATCCAGCACAGCAAGCAGGTCCGCAAATTATAAATCGACCCCAGCTACTTTAGTCTAGGAAACCGACAATCCTGGAAACCGGCAAGGGCGGTGGAGATAGAAAAGATAGAGATTCATGGCCACGAGCCTCGTCTCTCTGAAGGACCTAAATCATTTCCAAAATTTCCCAAACCCTCTTTCTTCCTCTATATGGTTTTTGGTTGTCCTCGAGTCCGGAATGCGGTGCAAATATACGGGGCATTGGATCCTGACCATCAGTTATACCTAGATCTGATGGATGTACAGCTGTAATGAGTGGCATCAGCTGTCCAACCGTATAAGAAATTGGGACACCTTCAGGGGTACGGATGATGTCTGAGGACGTTCACAAAACACGCAAGGCAGAAAATTCAATCATCATGTTCTTGTCCGCTTCAGACCTTCAATAATTATTCTCGTCATCTCTGAAACAGCTAGACCGCAATCTGACACCACTGTCTTTTAGGGTGTGTTCGCCTTGACAATTTTATCAGTTGCAGTTTTATCTCACAGAGGTCGAAAATTGACGCACAAAGCTGACAGCGGACCTCAACCCGTTCGGGCAAGATGATCTGCTCGTCAGTAACAGACAACAACCCCTATTATTTTTCTTGTAGTCTTGGTAGGATAAAAGGCCTGAAGCTGGTAAGAATGACAAGGCGAACACACCGTTAGTTTGGGTCGGAATGCATGCAAGCAAGCGGAAATGGCAGAGCACTACCACTGATAATAAAAGGTGGTGGTCTGTTCGGCTGACCACTGCTAGCTTAGGCGTTAGTTGTTCCAAGGTGTCCCTTGCTGTGTCGATGGAAAGCAAGGTCGAAGGAGGGTGATGGTGGCTAGCAACAGGTTGCTGGCTGCAGACTTGATATTGCCATGGTCCATGCCTCTAGGAGGCTAGGCTTAAATCGACAAATGCTGCAGACACATGCGTCAGCGTTGCTATTGTAAGGCTTTTTTATTCAACAAGTATCTTTCTGATGGTGCGGCGGTATTATTTACTAGACACGGATATGGTAGGTCCTACTCAACGACATATACTCGGCAAGTTCCCTTCATCCGAGATGAGTCTGGAGACCCTCTAACTGACCTGTCAACAACAAGCTTTCACTCGAAGGCCGGCTTTTTCGGTGCTTTGCTACCTGGACATGGAATTATGCGTGCTATCAAGAAAATCTTTGGAAAGAAGATGAGCCAGCACGACGATCGGCGCGGTTCGGACCGAGCAGTGTCGCTCTTTGGCAACCAGCCGAGCGAGGCTGGAGGTATTCATGCGTGCGTCCCCTTTCCCACGGAAGTTTTGTACTACAAGTTGCCAGAAACCCATCACCTGTTCAACTTCAGACGGCGTTAATGCGAAAAAGCAGACTATCTGGCGCGTCCTCACGTGGCCCGGTGCCATCATCAGGACAATTCAATGCCGATATGCAGCTCTTCCGCAGCTATGGCGATACGCATTTGGAACAGGGCAGGTATAACGACGCAGTGGTCATGTACATGGCAGCGCTGGAGAATGCATCCGACGACGCGGAACTGCTCCTCAGCCTGAGCGTAGCGCTTATGATGTCAACGCCGCCCCAGCTGCCGTGCGCATTGCAAGATGTCCAAAAGGCCATTCAGCAAAATCCGAACAACACTCAGGCTTACATCACCGAAGCCGACATCCACGAGCAGATGGGTCAATATGACGAGGCCGACGCAGTTCTTCGCAGAGCTATCGAGGTGTTGACAGGTATAGAGCGCGTACGCATTCAACAGTCACGAGAGAATATGCGGGCGAGGCGAGAACAGGCGCAGTACGTGAGCTCTCTCGCGGCGAATCATGCCAATTCCTCACCGGCCCCACCGCCGCCGCGTCTACAATCGGCCGCGGGAAGTTCGTCCATTCCAGAGCTGGTCGGTAGCGCTCCCATCATAGGACAGAGCAGGGCATCGGATGCGGATGCCGGATTGGCATGTCCGCTGATGTGCTCAGACTCGACACAGCATTGGCTACGATACCCCGCTAAGTGGCGGAGACATGGATAAACAATCGTAGAAGGCGTCACCAAAACTATCTGTCCACATGAAGTAGCTATTCAGAGGAGTACTTTTGGACGCAATTTCCAAATTCGTCATTTTAAGGTTCGACAGCTTACCCCACCTGCTCCAAGACATAACTAAGGAGTAAGTAGAAGCGTTTGCAAGCGATAAGGGTGGAGGGAAATATCCAATTCGCACGTATTTTCACCAGCAGGCAGTTGAGAGCATATGTTATCACGTGATTTGAAGCTGAGCTCAGGAGGTTGGTGGGCCAATGGCAGGCGCAGTTCGTGGTCGACCTTGCAGCACCAGATGCAGCCTCGTGGTAAAAAGTTGGCAAACCCGCCCATTGGAGGTTGCGCCCTCATTTTTCATTTTGTCAATGTCTGGCAGGGACCCCTGACGGTGCATCGTGACCCTGAATTTCCTTACAGAGAACTTTCACGCTGGGTGCCGGTTGCGGAGACGCATTCGAGATGTGATATCTAGGTTCGCGAACCAGGCTGTGTTTTTTCGACCCCAATCGAACGCCTTTCTGCACCTCCAACGACAAGGCAATTTGGTGGACCTAGAAACATATCGAGGGTCTATGTCTTAGTCCCGCCGCTATTCGAGTCGGCTCATGATACGTGGCCAGCAAGCAGCACGATAGTGCAGGAGGCTTGTTATGGCGGTATGGAACTCGCCAGAATACAGCAGGCAGCAACTACAGACAAGGATCTAGCGCCTCGTACTATGCATCTCGCCTCACTTTTCGGCAACCCGTCTCCACCAGAGGTCAAATATATCACCATAAGCATTCCAAAGTTAGAAATGGACAAATGCGTCATGGCTCATCCCGGTCGACATTCTGCGAATTCAAATCTACTGTGAGAATGCCGAATTCGGCGAAGGGTCGTCGAAGGCCCCAGAGCCTATGCTGTGAGATTTGGGTAACTCTTTGACTTCGGAGACGCAAAATAAATAAAAGATGTCGCAATACCAATTTGGCCCTCCAGAAATGTTTTATGTATTGTCAGGGATATCATATCCTCTACGTTTCGAACCTGCAATGAACAGCGATGTCTTCCTCTCAAGGACATCTGACTGAGCACGTTCCCTTTCTTTTATCGTGTGATCTGGGCCAAGAACGGACAAAGGTTCCCGTTGGCCCTCAAGTCTCCCCCGGTTCCGAATCAAACAGCGTTCATTCAAACACTGGGAATGGTGCTGATGCCGATGAATCATCCTTGGAAGATGGTGGAAGGGATGAACCTCTCTTGGCAGAAGACGGCCACGGTCCGCCAGACGAGGTGGATCCCGAAGCCGGACGCGGTTTTGGTGGGCTGAGGGGACGATTCCCACATACATGCAGCTACCCATGGCTTTTGGAGATCTTCTTTTGCCTGCTATCCACACTCTGCTTCGCAGGTAAGCTGTATAGCCAATCGTCAATCGGGGTGATATAAAGATGAGTCTGATAGCTCTGAATACAGTTGTCATACTCCTAACCCACATCCTCAACGGCAGGCGCCCCCCGGCCTGGCACCTTGGCAAACTCGAGATTACCGCCAACGCTCTTGTATCTCTGGCGACAGAATTTGCTAAGATGAGCATGACTGCGTCCGTTGTGAACTTACTGGCTCAATTCAAGTGGTTACGGCTTTTTGAGCAGCCGTCTCAGCCACTCATGAGCCTGCAAGTGCATCATGACGCCACCCAGGGACCGTGGGGGAGCATGATGCTCTTGCTGAAAAAGGAGAGAAGGTATAACAGTCTTCGAAGATCTATTCAATTAATCGAGGCCGTGGTCTGACGCCTAATAGCGTATTCGGTTCGACCGCAGCGATATGCATCTTGACCTCCCTGCTTACAGCGCCATTCACTCAGCAGTCTCTGGGGTTGGACGTCTCGCCAATAGCACTGCAGGGAAAAGAACACGCGTCACTTCCAATCATTCTTGGGTTGTCCAGATGGAATGGCACCGATTTCGTACCAGGTATGCAGCAGCGGCATCCCGTGAACGACGTGATATAATGCAAGCGCTGTCCTTCACTAGATGAGAACCTGACAATAGGCAGTGCCAAACGACAGATCAAAACTCCTCGGAGCAATCCTCTCATCTACGTTTTTAGGAAACGACTCGCTTTCATATGTTGAGCCAAAGTGCTCAACTGCGGACTGCGACTGGCCTATCTACGGCTCGCTGGGCATCTGCTCTGAGGTCAAGAACATCACGACCCTGGCGAGGAATGATCCAGTGATTACCAACTTAACAACTGCAAAGATCGCTAGCCTCTACAATTCCTCCAAAGAGTCGGTCGCTCTCTTCGCGATTCCCGAGCGCTACCTCCCAACCTCCGTTCTCGTTAATGGCTTTGTTTTCAGCCCGACCGGAGTCTTCAACCAGTCTGTCGCCGACACCATGAGCGCCGACTTGTTCATCGCCTACTCCAACAAAGCTCTCAACATATCGGAAGGCTTTGACGATTTGAGCAACTTCCAGTTCCTAGAAATGGCTTTTTACTGGTGCGTGAAGAGCTACTCGACAACGGTTAAAAACGGCACGGCAACTACGATAGAGCTCTCGCGAAGGTCGGAAATCATGAGTCCTAAGCCCGGAAACGCGTCGACGAGTCTAAACACTTTCGGCAACATTGGCTTCAGGAGCTGTTATAAAACCAACCCGCCCCGATGCCGAGGCTACGGCGGCACGGATGTGGTCTTCGCACCGCCCGAGGGACTCCCGCCTACTTCTCCAACCCGGTTCTGGATGGACCTCTGGACTGCGCTGGCGGTTTCGTACACAATTCACTTCAACATCGGAGGGGGTCTTCTTCAAACCGAGGACCTGACCATCTACGCACACGAGGGGGACACTTCTCTGGCATTGTCGACGGCGCTGTTTGGCGATCGCATGGGACTCGAGCCGCACCCCCCCGACATACAGCTGGAGAACATCCGGCGAACCGCGGAGAATATCGCCCGCGGAATATCAAACGCCTTGAGGATTTTGCCATCTATCGTAGATGAGCAGTCCTCGTGGAATGGCACGGCGTACTTCCCTCAAGTGGTCTTCACAGTGCGTTGGCCGTGGCTGTTCCTCATTTCCGGCCAATTGATGCTTACGTGGATATTGTTCTTCTACATGATATGGCTGAACAACCGGTGGGACCTAGAGCCGCTGCGAGACGATTTCTTTGCCACGGGCCACATATTCCAAATCTCAAATATCCTCCCACGGATTTTTGATACTATTGGGGGGTTGCGTCAGGTCGCGGGCGATATACCGGTTCTCTTGCAACGCGACACTGGTACCAGGGTTCTGAGGCTAGTGGCTTCATCGCTTGGGGGCGGTAACTCATTCGAGCTGTCTGATTTGGAGCGAGTCGAAAATGTAATTTTAAGAGCGTAAGCACGAGAAAGCTCGAGCGCGGCTGTAAAGAAGACACCAGCATGAAGTTAGTTTTTGGGAGACGTCACCTAGCCATCTACCTCTTCCGAGCACCAGACCGATCTGAACCGCTGATTACAACAAAGCCCGTTTATCGGGCAACGCCAACACGGTAGCACTGCACTGCGCAGAAGATGCAGCGTTGGTGGATTGCCCCGTAAAAACTATAGTCAATGTAGAGTGGTTCTAGATGCGGCTCATGGATACTTTCCTTGAATCTGTTTAGCATTGAGGCGATGGTTCTTTGCGGAGCCAGGCAGCACTCCTCGCCAAACCCAAGTCGACGGACGTATCCATAACCAATTGCCCAGGCCGTCCCCAAGAATAGAATACCGAGATCTGCCGCTGTCGGCATTTGGAATTTCCCGGCCGCGTTCATTGGCCGATTCATATTAGTCTACTTGCTACTTCGCGACCAACATTCTAGTTAGTTCTTGAGGCTGTTATCCCGAGTCCAACGCCCACCTAAAGCCCTCGGACGAGTTTTACTGCTAGAGAAGAAGCTGGGTTTGGAAAAGGCACATAAGACGATGCGTAGCATTGGAATTCACGCGTTGAAATGGCCAACCAAGGCCAACTAAGTGGAAATTGGCATGAAGTACCCAAGGAGATTGAAGGGAGGTAAACACTCTCCCCCTTCAAGTCCAGCGGATAGACATACGTGATGCGCCGTCCTAGGCTAAGCGTATCACGGTATTTTGTCTAACCTTTGGGGTGCCCTGTTTGTGCCCGACTCGACCCTGGAACATTGTTAACCATTCTTTGCTCGTCTTTTGACCTTCTTTGACCTTCTTTGCCGTGGGCGGAGTAGGTTCTTCTTGACCTCTTCTAGCCTCGGCAAGACCAGAAGCTACAACCGTCCACTTTGGCCGTCATTGCCATCCATCGATCTGAATTTCGGGTTTGTATCTGCTAGGATCCAAACCATCAGTTGTGGGAATGAAAAATCACCACCAGCATCCAAGAAGCTCGGGAGGATGGCGAGATATCGGTCGCGGCTCTTGGCGAATTTGGTAAAACAAGTCTTGCGAGAATTTGGTTGATTCCGACTGAAAACCTCTGAATTCCATGTCCATAAGGGCCTTATTCAGAACGTGAACCAACAAGGAGTTATTGTCACTGAGAGAATCTTCCTGGATGGTGTTGCCAGGCTGGGACTACCGTCTGGTACCATCCACTTCATCGCCTACTCGTTCACGTCAGCTCGCTCGGACCAAGGCAGCTAGGCCCCCGTACATTAGACAAAAGTGTAAGGGTATTGTATTGGGGTGGACGAGAAAAAAGGCTTGTGGTCTATAGGACCAAAAGGAATGTATGAAGACGATGGAGGCTAAAGGCTAAACAGCCCGCAGAGCTGGGTCTGAACAGGGATGGACGGACAATCCTTAGACACACGCCCGGTAGTACAAAAGGTTGGCGTCCAACAGAAAGAGAGACGGTAGGGTAGGCCTTTGTTTCAAATCAATGCTCCGCCTGCCTAATTTTTTTTTTTGATCACCGCAATAGCCCAAACGAAGATAAGACATAGTAACCCAAGCTTAGTTCCACATGCCACACTCCCAAAAAAAACTTCCTTTTTTAACTATTACGGTCCAGTTAGTGCCTTAGGATTAACTTAGCGGCATTTATATTTACCATTCTCTCGTCGAAATAGGGATCCATGGACGTCTGATCTGCCGGGAGATTACTGGTGCTGCTACTTCTTCGTTAACTAGGTATACATTGTGACGGTATACTCGGAAAGATGATCATGGATTGGAGCTCGGCCGAGGACCCGGGCGGTCGATGGACCCCGGCTGTGGGTGCGCTGAAGCCGGGCGGTGGAGGGACTGTAGCTACGGCTGTGGCTGGGGCCGGGGCCGAGACCCCGAGCGGCGGATAGTCCGCGTATGTGGCGGAGGCCGGGGCGGAAGCCGGCTGAGGGCTGGTACTCAGGACTACGAAGTAGTAAGGGGTAGCAGGGGCTTTCGTAAGTTCGGTATTCATGATGGGTGGGTTGAACGGTGGAAATACGACAAGCGCGAGGCCGGTATATTGGACAATAGGTGTGCAAACCGTTATGATGGTTCTCAAGATGTTGAAAGGTAATGAGAAGTGCTAAGAACTTGGTGAAAGATGTTATATATCGGAAGATGGCTATGGCGAAGAAGAGAGATATTTATAGAACTGGGGATAGGCTTACCAAACTACTTGTTTACAGTGAAAGGTGTCTGCCCCCCAACATATAATTGGTGGGTATTTCTCCCAGTCCAGCCTCTTCTGGCTGTTAACATGGCGGTTTGCCGAATTTGTATTCATAAACCCCTCCACCCTCGCTTACGGGCCTACCAGCGAAGCGGGATTCTGTAACGGGTTGGACTCGTGGATGGCCTCGGTGGAGCTCGGCCGGTTGGGGACAATGCAACGCGCATGTTACGCTGAAATGGTGACGCAAACCCTAAGAAGTTACGCTGCAAGGGTGCCACCCAATGGCTAGTAGTGTAGAGCTAGTGACTGGGATTCTGTCAACTACGGGAGATCTTGCCATTATGATCTAGCTGCCGCGTGGGCTTTCCGGCTCGCCTAGCTGGGCGCTTCAATTTTAGCAACCAGTTACACATCTTGGGACTCTCGCTAGAGGTAGGATCGGCATTTCCGCCGATAAGAGGCCATGATTGTTGATAGTGTCCTCCTAGGATACTGTATCAGCGCCCATAAGCATAGCCATAGAAGACTTCCTCGTTCCTTACGCTCGTTCCAAATTATGTTTTGATGCTTAGTGTTCATGTAAGCCCAGGA
>Ga0247774_1001243_pt1 | contig 12915 bp, 13 predicted proteins | sample UWRJL001104B6_FD_179933 | JGI IMG/M metagenome (GOLD analysis project Ga0247774, IMG submission 179933) | Plant litter microbial communities from Arlington Agricultural Research Station in Wisconsin, United States - UWRJ-L001-104B-6 | ecosystem: Environmental > Terrestrial > Plant litter >... | reverse complement strand
GCTGGCTCTAGGGCCTAGCGTCCGAGTACGGCGCGGAGGCGGTCGGGGTAGTCGGTGACGATGGCGTCGGCGCCGAACGCGATGTAGCGGGCCATCTCCGCCGGCTCGTTCACGGTCCACACGACGACGGCCATGTCGCGCTCGTGCGCGGCGGCGATGAGTTCCGGGGTGACCATGACGAGCTTGGGGGAGATCATCGTCGCCCCGGCGGCGGCCGCGGCGGCGACGAGTCCGCCCGCCGGGTCGTGGCCCGCCATCCAGGACGCGTCCAGGGTGACCGGCTCGACCAGGGCGACCCGGTCACCGCCCGGCAGCAGCTCGCGCGCCACCCCCAGGACCCGCCAGTCGAAGGCCAGCAGCCGGGAGCGTTCGGTCAGGCCGTAGGAGTCCAGCACCTTGACCGCCGTCGTCGTGATGGTCTCGACCTCGGCCCAGGACGGGTCGGTCTTGATCTCCACCGCCAGCCGTACGTCGTGCGGCGCGACCAGCTCGCACACCTCGGCCAGCGTGGGCACCTCGGTGCCTGGCAGCGGCGTCTGTGTCTGCGCGAACCTCTGGTGCCGGATGCCGGCGTCGACGGTCTTGACCTGCGCGAGCGTCAGCTCGCGTATCGGCTTGCCGACGTAGGGGAAGGCCGGATCGCCTGGCCGGTACGGCCCGCGGTCGCTGACGGTGTCGGGTCGCAGCGCCTGGTCGTGGTGGAGCACCGGTACGCCGTCGGAGGTCAGGCCGACGTCCAGCTCCAGCACGTCCACGCCGAGCTCCAGTGTCCTGGCGAACCCCGGAACCGTGTTCTCCGGCCACAGGCCCCGTGCGCCTCGATGCCCCTGAATCTCCACGGCGCCAAGAGTATGGCCCCGGCCGGAAATGTCACGGCGCGGGTGGCGTCGCCGCCAGCGACCGGTGGTGCGCGCTCAGGGCCTCGTTCATGTCCGTGAGGTAGCGGGCGACGGTGTCGAGCTCCTCGCCGCTGAAGTGGGACCGGACCTCGGCGGCGCGCTCGCCGAGGGGACGGAAGAAGTCGTAGGCCAGCGCCATGGCCTCGTCGGTGAAGTGCAGATGGACGAGCCGGCGGTCGGTGGACTCCCGGCTGCGGCGCAGGTGCCCGGTGCGTTCGAGGCGGTCGATGGCGGCCGAGACGGCTCCGGTGGTCATCGCGAGGGCGCGGGCGAGGCCGGCGGGCGTGATCGGGGCGCCACGCCGTTCGGCGTCCATGACGATCCCCAGGGCCTGGAAGTCGGTGCGGTGCATCCCGTGCTGATCGCAGAACGCGCGGCCGATCCGGTCCGCCTCGACCGAGTAACGGCGCAGCAGCGCGTCCAGGTCGTCGCGGGAAGGCGAATCGGTGGGTGACACGTGATCTCCGGGCTCGGCTGGACGCTCTCTCAATTCTAGGATAACTTCACCGTGAAGTAACTTGATCATAAAGTGATCTCGGAGGTGCGCCCATGCGCGTCGGATCCGCGGTCGCGGCATTCGTCACCGGGCGCCGGACCAAGTGGGCGACCCTGCTCATCGCCCTGCTGATCACCGGCGGGATGGTCGGGTTCGGCGGCTCCGCGAAGGTGTCCAACGACCCGGCCGCCGGGCTCTCGGCGTCCGCGGAGTCCAGCCGGGCGGCCGCGCTGAGCCGGGAGTTCCCCTCGGGCCGGGTCGCGCCGGCCGTCGTCGTCTACGCCCGCGCGTCCGGCCGGTTGAGCCGGGCCGACCTCGGCGCGATCGCCGCGCAGCGGCCGGCGCTGGCGCGGCTGGCCCAGGGCGGTCCGGTGACTCCCCCGCGGCCGGCCGAGGACGGTCAGGCGGTGACGGTCGCCGTCCCCCTGAACCGAGCCGCCGAGTCCACGGCCCTCGCCGCGACGGTCGACCGGGTACGCGCGGTCGTCCGCTCCGGCCTGCCCGCCGGACTCACCGCCCAGGTCACCGGCCCGGCCGGCGTGACCGCCGACCTGGCGGGGGTCTTCGACGGCGCGAACGTCACCTTGCTGCTCACCACGGTCGTGGTAGTGGCGCTGCTGCTGATCCTGACCTACCGGAGCCCGTGGCTGTGGCTGGTCCCTCTCGCCGCGGTCGGCATCGCCGACCTGGTGACCGTCGCGCTGGTGTCGATCGTCAGCCGGCACACCGGCCTGAGCGTCTCCAACGCCACGACCGGCATCGTGGAGGTGCTCGTCTTCGGCGCCGGCACCGACTACGCGCTGCTGCTGATCGCCCGTTACCGCGAGGAGCTGCGCCGTACCGCCGACCGGCACGACGCCATGCGGACCGCCCTGCTCCGGGCGGGGCGGAGCATCGTCGCCAGCGGGGTCACCGTGGCGCTGAGCCTGGCCAGCCTGGTCTTCGCGACGCTCCCGAGCGACACCGGCATCGGGCTCGCCAGCGCCATCGGCGTCATCTGCGCGCTGCTGTCCGGGCTCCTGGTCCTGCCCGCCGCACTCGTCGTCTGCGGGCGGTGGCTGTTCTGGCCGCTGGTCCCCCGAACCGGGTCCGACCACCGGCCGGGCGGCGCGTGGTCCCGCCTCGGCCACGGTGTGGCCCGCCGGCCCCGTACCGTCGTCGCCGCCTCACTCGTCCTGCTCGCCGTCCTGGGCGCGGGTCTGCCGGGCGCACATCTCGGCCTGTCCCAGGCCGACCGATTCCGTACGCGGGCCGAGTCCATCGACGGCCTGGCCACTCTCTCCGCGCACTTCCCGGCGGGCGCCTCCGATCCGGCCACCGTCATCACCGTCCCCGCGCGTGCCCAGCAGGTGCTGCGGACCGTACGAGGCACTCCGGGGGTGGCGACGGCCGAGATCGCCGAGACCGGCGCGCGGCACGTCCGCATCGCGGCGATCCTGCGGGCCGGGCCGGACACCGGAGCGAGCTACGCCGCGATCCGCGGGCTCCGCGACCGGCTCCACGGGACCGGCGCCCTCGTCGGCGGCACCGTCGCCACCAACCTGGACACCAAGGACGCCGCGGCCCGCGACCAGAAAGTCGTCATCCCGATCGTCCTGGCCATCGTGCTGTTCATCTTGATCTGGCTCCTGCGGGCGCTGGTCGGGCCGATCCTGCTCGTCCTGACCGTGGTGGCCAGCTTCGCCGCCGCGCTCGGCGGCGCGAACTTCGCCTTCACCCACTGGCTGGGCTATCCCGCCCTGGACACCTCCGTGCCCCTGCTCGCCTTCCTGTTCCTCGTGGCGCTCGGGGTGGACTACAACATCTTCCTCGTGAGCCGGGCCCGCGAGGAGGCCGCCCGCCACGGCACGAGGGAGGGCATCGTCACCGCCCTCGCGCTCACCGGGGGAGTGATCACCAGCGCGGGAGTGCTGCTCGCCGCCGTGTTCGCCGTCCTCGGCGTGCTGCCCCTCATCACGCTCACCGAGCTGGGCGTCATCGTGGGCTTCGGCGTGCTGCTGGACACCCTGCTCGTACGGACGGTGCTCGTCCCCGCCCTGGTCACGATCTTCGGCCCGAGGTTCTGGTGGCCGGGCGGCCTGTCCCGTGAGGACGGCGCCGGGCGGTCCGACGAGGCACCGCCCGTACGCACGTCTCCGGTCAGATGAAGGACCGCAGCTGTACGGTCTGGTCGCGGCCGGGACCGACGCCGATCGCCGAGATCTGCGCGCCGGCCATGTCCTCCAGCGCGCGGACGTAGTCGCGGGCCTTCTCCGGCAGGTCGTCGAAGACCTTCGCGCTGGAGATGTCCTCCTGCCAGCCGTCGAGGTACTCATAGATCGGCTTGGCGTGGTGGAACCCGGTCTGGGTCATCGGGATCTCGTCGCAGCGCTCACCGTCGATGTCGTACGCCACGCAGACCGGCACCCGCTCGAGCCCGGACAGGACGTCCAGCTTCGTCAGGAAGTAGTCGGTGACGCCGTTGACCCGCGTGGCGTACCGGGCGATCACGGCGTCGAACCAGCCGCAGCGCCGGTTGCGACCCGTCGTGACGCCGTACTCCCCGCCGGTCGTGCGCAGCCACTCGCCGGACTCGTCGAGCAGCTCGGTCGGGAACGGTCCCGAGCCGACACGCGTGGTGTAGGCCTTCAAGATGCCGATCACCTTGGTGATGCGCGTCGGGCCGACACCCGAGCCCGCGCACGCGCCGCCCGCGGTGGGGCTGGAGGAGGTGACGAACGGGTACGTGCCGTGGTCGACGTCGAGAAGCGTGCCCTGCGCGCCCTCGAGCAGCACGACCTTGTCCTCGTCGAGCGCGCGGTTGACGACCAGCGCCGTGTCGGCGATGTGCGGGCGCAGCCGCTCGCCGTACGCCACGAACTCCTCGACGATCGCCTCGAGCTCGATCGCCCGCCGGTTGTACACCTTGGCGAGGATCTGGTTCTTGTCGCGCAGCGCGAGCTCGAGCTTCTGCGCGAGGATGCCCGGGTCGAGCAGGTCCTGCACCCGGATGCCCATTCGCGCGATCTTGTCGCCGTACGCCGGGCCGATGCCGCGGCCGGTCGTACCGATCTGGGCCTTGCCGAGATAGCGCTCGGTGACCTTATCCAGCGCCTTGTGGTGCGGCATGATCAGGTGAGCGTTGGCGGAGATCAACAGGCGGTCGCACGAGATCCCGCGCTCCTCCAGCCCGTCGATCTCCTCCAGCAGCACGCCCGGGTCGATGACCACGCCGTTGCCGATGACGGGCACGACGTCCGGGGAGAGCACTCCCGACGGAAGCAGGTGCAACGCGTAGGACTGGTCGCCGATCACGACGGTGTGGCCCGCGTTGTTCCCGCCCTGGTATCGAACGACAAAGTCGACGTCACCGCCGAGAATGTCGGTGGCCTTGCCCTTGCCTTCGTCACCCCACTGGGCGCCGACGAGCACGATGGCCGGCATCGGTGTTCTCCCTGACATCGACGAAGCCCCTGCGCAAGCAGCGACAGGGGCTCTTGCGATCAGAGCGTACCCGCCGGACGGCCACCAGGAAAACGGGCAGTGCCCGTCAGGTGGCGAGAACCTCGACGGCCGCCGAGCTGCTGTCCCGCAGGAATGTGCGGCAGCGTTCGGCCTCCTCCTTGTCGCCGATCGCCGCGGACGCGCGGGCGAGCGCGTGCAGGGAGCGCAGGAAGCCGCGGTTGGGCTCGTGCTGCCAGGGGATCGGGCCGTGGCCCTTCCACCCGGCGCGGCGCAACTGGTCCAGCCCCCGGTGGTAGCCGGTGCGGGCGTAGGCGTAGGACTCGATGACGTCGCCGCTCCCGAACGCGCGGTCGGCGAGTTCCGCCCATGCCGCGGGGTGTCCGGGGAATCTGGCCGCCACTTCGAACGGGTCCACGCCGGCTTCGAGAGCCTGGCGGGCCTCCGGGTTGTCCGGCAGCTCGGTCGGGGGTGGCCCTCCGAGGAGGTTCTGTTGCTCCATGTGCTCATCCTGCCCAATCCGCGGCCGATCTCCTATTCCGCTGATCGGACAAATTGGATCAAAAGCTGATCCGGTGGGCGGGCGCGGTCCGCGCCCGCCCACCGGGAGACGCGTTCGTCAGCCGAGCTTCCTGCCCGAGGACAGGAGGTTCTCGCAGGCGTGCGTGATGCGCTCCGCCATGCCCTGCTCGGCGGCCTTGCCCCACGAGCGCGGGTCGTAGGCCTTCTTGTTGCCCACGTCGCCGTCGACCTTGAGCACGCCGTCGTATTTGGTGAACATGTGGTCGGCGACCGGCCGCGTGAAGGCGTACTGCGTGTCGGTGTCGATGTTCATCTTCACGACGCCGTACGACACGGCCTCGCGGATCTCCTCCAGCGTCGAGCCGGAGCCGCCGTGGAAGACCAGGTAGAACGGCTTTTCCTGACCGTACTTGGCGGCGACGGCCTCCTGGATCTCCTTGAGCACCTCGGGCCGCAGCTTGACGTGCCCCGGCTTGTAGACGCCGTGGACGTTGCCGAAGGTCGCGGCGAGCAGGTGCCGGCCGCGCTCGCCGAGCCCGAGCGCCTCGACGGTCGCCAGGGCGTCCTCGACGGTGCTGTACAGCTTCTCGTTGATCTCTCCGACGACGCCGTCCTCCTCACCGCCGACGACCCCGATCTCGACCTCGAGAACGATGTTGGCCTTGCGGGCCTCCTCGAGCAGCTCGGCGGCGATCGAGAGGTTCTCCTCCAGCGGCACCGCCGAGCCGTCCCACATGTGGGACTGGAACAGCGGGTTCTGACCGGCCGCGACACGCTCCTGCGAGATCTTCAACAGGGGGCGGACGAAACCGTCGAGCTTGTCCTTGGGGCAGTGGTCGGTGTGCAGGGCGATGTTGACGGGGTACTTCGCGGCGACCACGTGCGCGTACTCGGCGAGGGCGGTGGCGCCCGTGACCATGTCCTTGATCGTGCTGCCGGAGAGGTAATCCGCCCCGCCCGTCGACACTTGGACGATGCCGTCACTCTCGGCCTCGGCGAAGCCGCGCAGGGCGGCGTTGAGCGTCTGGCTCGACGTGACGTTGATCGCGGGGTAGGCGAAGCCCTCACGCTTAGCCCGGTCGAGCATCTCCGCGTAGACCTCAGGGGTCGCGATGGGCATGACTGTTCCTTCCTTAGGGCGTGGCTCCCGGCGGGCTCGCTTCCAGTATCCCGAAATCGTTGCCCGGCGGAGACCAGGGCACACCTACCGGTACGCTCGGCCCGTGGTCGCCGCAGTGAACGTTCTGGATCCCAAGTCCCTCATCGCCGCGTTCGGGCTCATCGGAGTCCTGGTCATCATCTTCGCCGAGACGGGGTTGCTCGTCGGGTTCTTCCTCCCCGGCGACACGCTGCTGGTCACCGCGGGGATCTACACCGCGGCGGGCACCGCGCATCCACTGCCGCTACCGGTCCTGATGATCGGCGCCCCGCTGTGCGCGATCGCCGGTGCGCAGCTCGGCCACTTCCTCGGCGCGCGGTACGGGCGGAAGCTGTTCGAGCGGCCGAACTCCCGGATCTTCCGCCACGACCACGTGGAGAAGGCCGAGCACTACTTCAACAAGTTCGGTCCCGCCAAGGCGGTGGTGCTGGCGAGGTTCGTCCCCGTCGTCCGTACGTTCCTCAATCCGCTCGCCGGGATGCTCGAGATGTCGGCGTTCAGATTTTTTGTATGGAATGTCGTGGGGGGCCTTGTCTGGACCGAAACGATCATCTTGATCGGCCGTTTTCTCGGCGAGCGAGTCAAGGGGATCGACAAGTTCGTGCTGCCAGTGGTCGCGGTGGCCGTCCTGGTGTCCGTGGTGCCGGTGGTACGCGAGGTGCTCCGTGGCCGACGCTCAGATACGGACAACACACCCAAGACGCGCCAACCAACTGGCCGTCACCGTCGCTGACGGTGCCTGGTTATCGCTAACCTCCCTCTGTGGGACGTCACCGGTCGGACCCTATGGGTCTCGCACGCATCGCCATTGCGGTCATCGCCGTAGTGGTGGCCTTCGGTCTATTGATCATCGGAGGCATCGCGCTCTGGGGTGCGCTCACGAGCAAGGACGGCGAGAAACCGAACGCCGCGTCGCCCACGCCCTCCAGCGTGGGCAGCAACACCAAGTCGAAGCCGCCCTCGAACCAGGTCGGCAACACCGTCGCCATCCACTGCCTCGCGGTGCAGTGCCAGGTCTTCGTCGCGGGCCCCGGCCCCACGGACGTCCAGTTCAACGGCAACCTCGGCCAGGACGAACGCCGCACCTTCAACGAGACCCGGCTGACCGTCGCCATACAGGACGCCAGCACGGTGACCGTGACGATCAACGGGAAGGTCCAGCCGCGCGGGACGCGCGGCGAGGCCAAGACGTACGAGATCCCCGCGACGCAGTAGCGGGAGTCAGCCGAGCCCGAGGTCGGTCAGGGTGAACACCGACCGGTAGTCCAACCCCGCCTCCGCGACGCGCGGCTGTGCGCCGCGCTCGACGATGGTGGCGACTCCGGCGATCTCCGCGCCCGCCTCACGGAGCGCCTCGACCGCGGTCAGCACCGAGTTGCCGGTCGTCGAGGTGTCCTCGACGGCGAGCACCCTGCGCCCGGCCACGTCCGGGCCCTCCACCCGCCGCTGCAACCCGTGCGCCTTGCCCTCCTTGCGCACGACGAAGGCGTCGAGGTGGCGCCCGCGCGCCGCCGCCGCGTGCAGCATCGCCGTGGCGACCGGATCGGCGCCGAGCGTCAGCCCGCCGACCGCGTCGTAGCGGAGGTCCTCGGTGAGGTCGAGCATCGCCCGGCCCACGAGCGGCGCGGCCCGCCCGTCGAGCGTCACCCGCCGCAGATCGACGTAGAAGTCGGCCTCCCGGCCGGACGACAGGACCACCCTGCCGTGCACGACCGCCTTGCTCTTGATCTCGGCGAGGAGATCGTCCCGGTCCGTCATGCCTGAAACTGTAGCCATGACACCGGGCACCCTCATCCTGCTGCACAGTCCGCTGACCACCGCGTCGGCGTGGGGCTCGCTGCCCGCGGAACTCGGCGCGTACGACGTCATGGTCCCCGAGATCGCCGATGACGACCGGCCGCCGTACGGGAGCCGGTACGTGGCGCGCGCCGCGCTGGAGATCATGGCGGGTGGAGCGAAGCCGCCGGTCGTCCTGGTCGCGCACGGCGGCGCGGGGCCGCTGCTGCCGCCGATCGGGGCGGCACAGCGCGCGGCGCACCGGCGCGTGGGCGCGTACGTCTTCCTCGACGCGCTGCTTCCCGGAAGCCGGGAGGCCGGCTACGCGCCGGACGACGTGCCCGCGGAGGTCACCGTCCGTGCTCGCGGCGCGGACTTCTTCGCCGAGGACCCTCCGCTTCCCCAGGACTGGCCGGACGCACCGTGCGGTTACCTGCGTACTTCGGTCCGCCACGAAGACCAGGTCAGACAGGCACGGATGCGTGGCTGGCCGGTCGCCGAGCACCCCTCCGGGCACTTCGCCGCGGTCGAGGACCCGGCCGGTACGGCGCGGGCGCTGAGCGTGCTGATGTCAACGCTCTGAGATATTCCGTCGCCCAAGAACCGGGTGATACCGTCGCCGAACGGACGTGAAGACCTTTCAGGCTTCGGAAGTCACGCTGTGTCGCCACGCGACTCGTCATACAGTTGCGAGCGAACGAGTCAACGGTGACACGCGGGAGAAGTCAGGTCAGCCCGAGCGTAGTAAGCCGCATTCGCCCCATACTCCTCAGGAGCTTCCAATTACTGGATCGGCACACGCCAGCGGCGGACTTCACTACGCTTTGGTTGCCCAAGGTCGCTCGCCGGCTCGAAAGCTCACCCGTGGGTCGCAAATATAGGGTCTCGTGCCGAGGAAGGGGCGGTGTCGCGTGGATCGCTGCGCGCTGTTCGTTGATGCCAGCTATCTCCTGGCGGACGGCGCCATGGCGGTGCACGGAACCCGCCGCCGTGAGTCGGTCTCCTGGGATTTCAGCGGCCTCCTGCAGCTTCTCGGCAACCTGGCGCGTGAGCGCACCGGCCTGCCGCTGCTGCGCTGCTACTGGTACGAGGCGACCGTCGAGGGCCGCCGCTCTCCCGAACACGACGCGCTGGCCGACCTTCCCGGCATCAAACTCCGGCTCTCTCGGATCCGCCCCGGCCGCCGCGAGGGCGTCGACACCGAGATCCACCGTGACCTGATGACGCTGGCCCGCAACGGCGGGGTCGCGGACGCCGTCGTCGTCAGCGGCGACGAGGACATCGCCCCGGTGATCGCGGACGCTCAGGACCACGGCGTACGCGTGACCGTGGTGCACGTGGCGGTCGACGGCAACTGGACCATCTCGCGGGTGCTCCGGCACGAGTGCGACGACCTCATCGAGATCGGCTCCGGGCATCTCCGGCCGTACGTCAACCTGCTCGCCGGCATGGACACCTCCGCGCCGCCGCTGTCGAACGGCCACTCCAGCGGACATTCCAGCGGCCACTCGGGCGGTGCGCTGACGCCGCTGCACTCGCCGGCGCAGCACGCGAGCCCGCCGCCGAGCACACCGATCACCGCGCACCCGCAGCTGGGCAGCCCGACCACCTCGTCGTCGAGCCTGGGCCAGCCGCCGAGCACCGGATCGTCGCTGCCGCCGCTGCGCTCGGCGCCCACGCACTCCGCGCCGACGCCGGCGCCGCCCATCATTCCGTCCAAGCCGATGAGCCCACCGCCTGGTTCACCGTCCGGCCGCGCCTCTGCGGGTTCCGGCCCGCCGCACAACAACACCGGCCAGCAGTACGTCCAGCAGCCCGTCGGGCCCTACACCGGCCCACAGCAGATTCCGCCGCCCCAGCCGCAGCAGTCCACGCCGACGCTCTCTGACGCGGTCAAGGCCGCACACCAGGAGGGTCAAGATTTCGGCGAGTCGGTCGCGCGCGACGCCCCGGCTCTGTGGCTCGAAGCGGTGCTCGCCCGCAAGCCCCGAATGCCGTCAGACCTTGAGGCACGGCTGCTTCAGGGATCGTCGCTGCCGATCGACTTTCTGCTGCATGACGAGGTGCGACACGCGTTGCGACGTGGGTTCTGGGACGCGCTCGAACGCTCACGCCGCGTATAGCCTTCTGGCGGCGGGGCCTTCCCGGCCGGCGAACCTCTGCGACGATGTCTCACCGATGATGCGAAATGACCAGATTCGCAGGAGGTCCGCCGGGTAGCGTCTAGAAGGTGACGCATGTGACCGAAGACGATCTCGATGACCTGGAGTTCGACACGCTCCGCACGGGCGATCACGCCTCGGCGGCGAGGCGTTTCGTCGAGCTCGCCGAGACGGTCTCAGGCGGCGTGTCCCGCGCCAGCCTGTTGCTGCGTGCGGGTGAGCAGTGGCAGCACGCGGGAGACCACGCACGAGCGGCGGAGACCTTCCGGAACGCCCTCGCCGACGGTGGCGACACCTACGGCGATCCGCGCATCTACCTCGCCGGCGCCCTGTTCGAGCTGGACGACAAGGACGAGGCGCGCCGGCTGATCGAGCAGGTGCGCGCGGAGTCGCCGCGCGACCCCGAGGTCTACCGCGCGGTGGCCGAACTCCTCTACGAGCAGGGCGAGCTGGTCGGCGCCCACGACTGGAGCACGGCAGGCGCCGACCTGGCACGGTCCGACGATCCGGACAGCCTCGAAGGGCTGCTGCGGATCCGTTACCGCTCCCGGCTCGACCTCCGCCGGCCCGAGGACGAGTACGACGAGCTCCTGGACCAGTTGCTGAAGAAGACCGACGAGGCTCCGGACCAGCAGTTCCGCTGAGTTCTGGCCCTCACAGGTGGGGGGTCTTGGACAAGGACGCGTGGTCGATCTCGTAAAGCGCCGTGCCCGGGTCGACCGCCTCCCAGCGCACCGACGCGGTGGAGCCGTCGACGTGCAACGTGGCCACGGCGTTGTGGAACCACGGGCCGTGGCTCAGCCGCCAGCGCATCGCCGTCTTGGGTACTCCTGCGAGCCGGGCCAGCGCCCGCGCGGGACCGTCGGTGAGCCGCCCGTACGCCGCCCGCTGGATCATGCGGTACTTCCACGGCAGGTGGTTGCGCATCGGCGAGCAGACGACCTGCGAGATCGGCGTCTCGGTGTCGGCGACCCGGGCGAGGTAGGAGTAGTGCACGTCGCCGGAGACGAGGGTGATGCTCTGCGGCCCGTCCTCGCGGCGCGCGACCTCCAGGAGCGTGTCGGACAGGGCGCTGAAGGACTCCTCGAACGCCGCCCAGTGCTCCAGGTCGGCGCCCTGCCGGATCTTCTCGCCGAGCCGGGCCAGCCGGCGGCCCCACGCTCCGCCGGCGAGAGCCTCGTCGAACGACTCCATGTGGTGGATGGTGGCCGGCAGCAGGAACGGCAGCGACGTCGCGATGATGAGGTGGTCGACGTCGCCGCGGCACTGCTCCTGGACCCAGGCGAGCTCGTCGTCGTCCAGCATGGCTCTCTTGCCGTCGCGCAGCACGCGTCCGCAGCGGCTGTCCACGACGATCAGCCGGGTGCGCCCGTAGTCGTGCGCGTAGCTCCAGCGGGTACCGTCCGCCTGCTCGTCGGCGCGTGCGGCGAACGCGTCGACGATGTCGGCGGCGTCGCCCTCGGCGTCCAGCACGGCGCGGTAGACCGGGTCCTTGGCGCGCTTGGCCGCCGACATGTTGCCCAGGTGCTGGTAGACCCAGTAGGAACCGAGGCCGCCGACGATCCGCTCGTGCCACCACGGCTTGGCGCGGATGTCGTTCACCCAGGTCTCGGAGGTGTTCCAGTCGTCTCGTATGTCGTGGTCGTCGAAGACCATCAGCGTGGGCACCGTGGAGAGCAGCCAGCGCACCATCGAGTCGTCGGTCCACGCCAGCTCGTAGAGCTTGGTGTACTCCTCGTAGCCGGCGATCTCCAGGCCCGGCGGCTCGCTCACGTCCCGGCGCGCCTTGATGAACTCCTGCATATCCGGGCCGGTCTCGTCCGCGTACACCTGGTCGCCGACCATCAGCAGCAGATCCGGCCACTCGTGCCCGGCCGCGAGCCGGCGGGCATAGGCCCCGAGGACGTCCGGACCGTGGACCTTGTCATCGCCGGGGGCGACCCGGCACGAGCCGAAGGTGATCCGGTGGGTCTGGTCGGGTCCGGGGATGCGGATCCGGCTGGGCGGCGTGCCGTGCTCCGGCCATACCGTCTCGCCGTCGAGCGCGACCTCATAGGTCGTGTCCGATCCGGGGGACAGACCGTCGATCTGGACGAGCGCGTAGTGGTGGCCGTGGACGGTGAACGTGGGCGTCGTGGTGTCGAGGATCCGCACGTCGCATGGCTGGTCCGTCTCTACCCAGAGCGCGGCCGCGTCGGGACCGACATGGCGGAGCAGGGGACCAACGACAAGTCGTGTCATATAGGTACCAATTACGCTAAAACCGCTCCCCCCGTCTACCTGGGTAGCAGGAACCGTCGCCGGACGGGCGAAAGATCGCCCGTCCGGCCGGGGATCAGCGGGCGGCGACGCTCGGCTTGACGGTCAGCGTGTCGGCCGCCTCGTCGACGTCCACGACGACCTCGTCACCGTCGCGGATCTCACCGCCCAGCAGCTCGCGGGCGAGCTGGTCGCCGATGG
>Ga0247774_1001242_pt1 | contig 12920 bp, 12 predicted proteins | sample UWRJL001104B6_FD_179933 | JGI IMG/M metagenome (GOLD analysis project Ga0247774, IMG submission 179933) | Plant litter microbial communities from Arlington Agricultural Research Station in Wisconsin, United States - UWRJ-L001-104B-6 | ecosystem: Environmental > Terrestrial > Plant litter >... | reverse complement strand
GGAACTGCTCGTCTGGTGACTCGATTGGTGTATCCTGTGCTGGCCAGGCGGGGCCGTAGGTGCTAGATCCAGACGTTTGACGCTTGGATAATGTCTTCTGCCTCTTTGATGCCCGTTCGAGAGAAGACTCGTCACTATGCTCGTACCAGGACTTGACATGTCCTTTCTCTTGCATCAAAATTCCCCCATGGTGGCCGGTGCGCCGATGAACGAGTCCCACACTGCCAGGCGATGGAACAGGCCAATAACCGGCATATTCCTGGAATGACTGCCACGGAGGCGCCACGGCTTCCCATAGCCGCCTCTTTGCACGCTCCTTCCCTTCCCCATAGAGAAGAGGCAGGCAAACACCCAAAATGCCAAAGAGTGAGTAGGCTACGTCCTCTCCCCATGCAGTCTCGCGATCTCCCATCCACGCCATCCGCTCCTCAGGACTGAAGTCGGACAAACCCTGTCCGCGCAGAACACCAACTGGGACCTTCGCAGCCTCAAGGACGTTCAGCTCCAGAGATTTCTTGCAGCCGATAAGCACGTAATCCTGGGAAAAGAACTCAACCTCTCCTGGGGCAATCAGCTCCTGGAGGGTCCAGCCGCGCTTGAACCATCTTGAGTTGCCAAATGACTCTTCCCAGTCACACGACCGGACGTCTTCAAGATAGGCATAGCACTTTCTTGCACTTTGATACCAGCGAAACATGCTGTTTATGGCCGTCGAAAGCTCCACCGCGTTGGTCCTGTCGATGCAGCAAGTATCTACCCAGCAGTACTCCAGTCCGTCGCGCTGCGCTTGCTCGATGCAGAACTGAATTTTGCAATATCCGTGTTTATTCCTAAACTCCCCATTTTGTATGTCTCGGAGCAGGACCTCTTCATCGGCCCATGTGTGGGAAAGGATCGCGTATGGTGGTGGAATTTTTTCGCCAACGAAGGTCTCTAGGGTAAAACTTCCGCTGTCGCCGCGCTTTAGCAAGCGCATCGTTCATCGCTGTGTTTATTAGGTGGTCTTCGGGTAGTACTGGGTATCGAGAGGCAGAGAGCCGAGTAATTAGCAAGCTAGCAAACTATCCATCAGAAGTTGATTCGAATCTTTGTTCCACAGATGCTTGACCGAGTTGCTGCAGGAGAAAGCGCGTTGCAGGCAGGCTCGCTGGCAAGGAAATATCCCTGGCGGGGTAGCGGTGCCTCACAGCCACCGCAAGAATAGCTGGCAGGCATCGACCATTCTGACTAGTTAACTCGCTGGGAAGTTCTGGGTTGGAAATTTTTGCAAAAGGGGTGTACGTCTGTTGTCAGAATCGCGGGACTTGTATCTACCGGGATTCAGGTGGAATTAAACGATTGCTCCACAACGAGAATATTGAGGATCATAATGGTCTCTGACCACTCTGATGATTCTTCGACCAGTCTCTGCGCTGACTAAGAGCATTACTAATGACGCCTAGACCATCTCGTACGTAGATTTGACAAGAAGAAAGCAGGCTGGCAGGGTCCCAATTCCGGGGTTTTGTCCCGTTAAGCACATACTGTACCTCTCTGGTACAAGTGAACTCCGCAGAGCCACACAGCCAACAGGTCTGTCCTGCAGGCCTTAAAAACGTTAAATAAAAATTTAGCGACACCCATTTCGCCTTCTACTGTACTAAGCTAATTTTAATATAAATTTTTAAAATAAATTTCGGACCCGTTTTTGGACCCGCTTCTACGGTAAAATAAACTCAAGCACAATTTTATATGTACATACATTTTTGCACTTAAAGGTTTTCCGAGAGGGCCCAATTTTGGGTCCCTGTACGTTTGTTTGTATCTCGGTGCGGGTACAGAACTCAGCATGCGATGTACACACCAATTCACCTACCGAATAGAAACACGAGAAGCATGATGCCAACGCCACGGGCATATGAAAATTTACGCAGATAGATACCCTACATGGTATGTAACGCTAGGCAAATCCGTCTCTTAGAGAGCGGCTAAAAGTGAGGGTGCTCCCGCTCTCCCCCCCCGCCATACCGCTACACAGCCTTGGTCTGGAATGGGCTCTGCGCCAGATACGGATACAGGGACCCAAAATTGGGCCCTCTCAGGAAAACTTTACATAGAAAATGTAGATACCGAACCCGAGCGCCACTGTACATATGTAACGTCTTAATTATCGTCTTTTAAAGGGCTTCGTATGTATTGGCTTCCGGGTCCAATTTCGGGTCAATAATGACTCGGCGACAGGGACGGAAATAGGGAACATTTTCTAGCGTGGTCACAGAAAGCCCGCAAAACAATACAATACTGTACGTACAGTACGTAGGGGCTAAGTTCAGCGTTGGTACTCAATGTGTAAATTTTCCAAAGAGGGTCCAATTTTAGTCCCTTGGTAGACAGGACCACATCAGGGTAAGCAGCCAGTTCTTTTTTAGCTAATATTGCGGTTCGTGCAAGTATCGCGGGAATCGAAAGAAAGGAGTGGAAAGAAGAGAATAACAGGGGAGGGGAAAAGGAATATTATTGTGGTGAAAGCCCGAAGCAGAGGTTTCCTCTGGCTAAGGCTGCTTAAGTATCTCACGAGAGTATTGGTCAACCTCAAGCTCGACATATAAAGATACCTTCACAATCAACCATATCATTTCATACACCCTTCCAATCTTAATTGCCGCTATGGATTGTATTAAGTCAACTCAGCGAAATGCTTGCAGATCTTTTTCTTTGCTGCCCCCCGAAATACGAGAAATCATCTGGAATTTTGCCTTCGCATACGATGAGCCAGATCCCCCTAACCCGGACGTACTCTTTTATGTTGGAAAGAGCATACGACTTCACGTCCCTATTCCGCAGATCGCTCAGACGTGCTCTGAGGCTTGGGAAATTGCATTAAGGCTTCGGACTACAGGAAAGTTTAATGCCAAGGTCAAGGTCAAGGTCAATTGGAAGTCTCGGATCCTAGGGGTCGATCGCGTATTTCCGGCTGACCTGATCGAGGTTCTCCAAGGGCATCTTGAAGCCGGCGGCTATACAGTCTTAAAACTCTCTCTCGGCCAAAAGAGGATAGCTAGCATACTCGATGATTTACTTACAGCTAGCTACCGTTGGATCAAGTTGAATGCCAGGTGTTTGATTTTTCGGGTGGAGCTAGACTCGGCCGTGCCCAACATACTTAGCGCCGTGAATGAATATACTTTTACCTCTTTAGCACAGGCATTATCCTGATTACAGTTTCGGTAACACACTCCAAATTCACACGAATCCGGAGAGGCTATTAGGGCGCAGCCGGAATCGGCCGAGACTAACAGATTTCAGAAGTGGTCAGATTACAAGTATCCAACACTATCTCGACTTACAAGACGACGTCGCTATCCAAGAGCTTGCCAAAGTAGCAGAGAGACACGGAGAGGATATTATGAAAGATATTTCATCAGTTAATTACGGCAAGGACATTATTACATATACGAAAATAAATCCAGGCCTCGTAGGAATCGTAGCATAGGTCCACGTCAGATACGTCGTCAATAATTGGAATAGGAACTCTCGCGGAGAAAGCCGGAATCAATCTCTTTCAACGGGCCAGAGACGGAGGTCGGATTTTACATTAAAATACACATTCTTTGGTGTCCAATATTTGAACAACTCATTTAACTGATCGGACTTCCTCAAATCCAAAACGGGATTCGATGCAAAAGAATAATCCTCATCTATATTGGATAGTTGAAAGAGAGCAGGCAGAAACGCCGAGCCATCATGTGCGGTCTACATCAGAGACAAGGGAGAGCCCTCTCCTCCCCCGTTTTTGTGTGGACCGATTTTTAGGAACCAGATGCGGCCCAGAACATGGCCTCTATTGGTGAGGCCCAGAGCTAGGCCTACATAATATGCCTCCATGCCGGCAGGACCTAGATCATAGGGTTGGCTCAATAAACATGAAGAGTTATGTTGCTTCTCCAGGCAATTACAGTAGCGGCCAGGTTCAGCGTCCGCAATTTTTGCATGTAAGGTTTTGTGGGTGCTATTTTTAGGCCCAGGTTTGAAACATTCTAACCACATAAAACAAAGTTGGAGCAATTGATGTGTAGGCAAATAACTTTAGTATATACAGTATAAGCTCTATAATGACGCCTAAGATACACCGCCCAGGGTCGCCAACACCACAGCGCAGGAGAGGCAACCGAGGCATATCCCGTATACATCGCCATATTGGACTTGAATCCAGGATGGCAGCTGGTTGCTCTTAGATCGTAGGATGTCCAAAACAGTGACTGAAATGAAGAAAGGGACGCAGGAAAGGAACCTGAAAATGAAGAGAATTGCAGTCCTTGGAAATTTGAATCCAATAGCCGGGAAAGACGCAAAGCCGTACAGGAAACAGTTGAAGACAATGACGTGGACCAGGGTCAAGAACAGTCCTAGGACCAAACAGCCTCTAACATATGGAGCGGAGATGTTCCTGAGGGCAGTATCCAAAGAATTCAACCCGTTAGGACTATCTTGCGAGAGTTCTACAAAGCCAAGCGGGATGATCTGCGAGAGATTTAGGGGTAAGTCGCTGCAAGTCAGATTCTTGGCGAACCCAACACAAAACTGCCCTGTTCCGAATGAGCAGGTCCTTGGCAGTATTGCTTCAAGGGCAGTTGGAATTGCAGTAGCAATTGTTCCAGCAGCGCTTTCTACCTTGCTTATCGCGCCTGGAATTGCGGTTGCGACCCGTTCATTAGAATTCCGCGCACCAGCCCCAGCTAATTGGGGAAAGTCAAAATCCGTAGAGTGAAGCTCTAGGGGGCCTGGATGAGCAAGGAGTCTGGAAAAATCGAACTGTAGCAAGTAATTTCGTTAATTCTCATATATATATCATTATTAGGGGACACTTACATGTAGTGTGACTATGCCTGCCTGCGCATTCTCCTCTTTGTATAAAGCCAAGGCGACTAGTATCGAGCAACATATGAAAGTTAAAGCTACGACAACTGATGCACCAGTCCTTGACCACTGTTGTGAGTACATTATGAATTCTTTAATATGGTCGATGAGCAATAGGAAATTTAAGTTCAAGTGTGATTTAAATCTGTAAGGGTTTGTCCAATAATTACTCTATACATACATTACAACAGAGCTCATCTTTTATATGCGGCCTACGAAGTTGCCCTTATCGATTTAAGATTTCAAGGGTCCAAATCTAGTCCACCACTTAGCCCAGTTACAAATTAGGACCCCAAGTTTTGGACCTCCAAGGAAACCAAGGTTCCCAAAACACGGCCTCTTTGCTCGCTACTAGTCCCTAAATACGTCCTTGCAGAGAGTCCCAAAATCAGGTCCTAATCAGTAGTGAAAGCTTAAATAGTCTCTCGATTCGGCCCACACACTTATCATCCTCACCTTTCATTTCCGTCGCCTATATAGGGTAGATATCAAATCAAAATATGAAGCTATTTGTATGCGGTTGTTTACCACTAAACTTCAGCTCTTCCCGAGCTTTATCGGAGGAAATAGGGCCACGTATTCTCGAGTCAATAGAGGAAGAAGTGCGAACCGCAAAATGCGGCTCGTTCTTCAAGCCAAGGCAGATTCATATCCGGAGATCTACAGCACCGTCTCCAGATAATCTAAGCCACTGCGGTCAGGAGGACGATATGCGCGACACCAAGTCTCAACATGTTGATTCTTCTTGCTAAGGCGCCTTTCCAGTTAATATAGCAGGAATTAGTGTTCATGGTTGAAGCAGGTCACTGCAGGACAGATTGATCGAAGCTTGGTCGGAGTATGATTACAGAATATCTATAAAGTCCGTCCCTGCGTGCCGAAAAACCCTCCGTGCCGAAAAAAATGACAGGTACTTTGACCTCAAACAAGCCAAAATTTCCACACATATCGATGTCTCACAAAATTTAGTATAAGGCGTATTCTCTAGCCACTTTTGAGCATTCTGAGCGCCTCTTAATCAAAAATTACCTTGTGGTTGCTGTCCTCGCGGCTGATTTGTAGAACGTCTCCGTTGACAGCAAAATAGAATTCCGTCGGCATACTTCCACCATCAAGCTCTTATCACCCCTAATACTTATAAAAAGGTCATATCCGAGCTTCAGGACCTTGCTACTTACGCTAGTAATTGTTATGAGCCTTGTGGCTGTTGTATTGTCCAGATCTTTACAAAATCGCCACGCAAATCTGTACTTCGGATCCAAGCGAGTGCTAATTTTAATTCATGCGAAACGACTCTCACACAGGCCTCGTTATGTGGCTGATTCTGGTGCCACGGTCTGCGATTACGTAATATCTATCACTGGTCATGTGATAAACTTTATTGACATTTCGGTTGGACCCGAGGTTTAGCCGGGTTAGCCCGCGTTCAGGTAAGGACATCATTCTAGCCTATCTAACATTGACCCAACAAGAACTACGGATAGTTCGGCATGGCTCGCCAGAAGATGCTGAAAATCTGCGCTCTTCCATAGCACTTCAATATTGCAGGTGGTATACTGTACGACGAGCGACCTTAGCAGGTCCGGTACTGCGTCTTCGTAGCAGTAACGCAGTAACGCGACAACATCTCCAACTCTTTCAGGGTGTAGTTGAAACACAATTAACGCTTGCTGAAGCTTGTGAAGTGAAAGTCCTATCAACCCAGAGATTCCGTAGCAATCGGCGAACACGTATAACCGTGCGTGGGAAAGAAAGATCTCGGTATGGTCCTCATGCGCTCCCTTATTCTTGCGCGATCGCTTATACTCTCGCGCTCGGGAATCAGCATTGGGATCAAGATAAGAGGTATTCTTGAATTCGTTCCACAGCCGCTCCTTCTTTGTCGGTTCCGGATCTGTTGCCGCTATGTCTTCGCCCCAGATGTTGCTTCGTTTTGACTTCTTTTTCTTCCGGGTTAATTGAAAAGTACCCTCGTCGGGCGAATCCTCCTTCAAGGAGTTATCGGCCGTAGTAGCAATGGGCTCGTCTAGTACAGCCGATTCGGGTAGGGTCTTTGGCTCTTCCTCGTTGTAGTCCCCAGTATATGCGTACTCGACGAAGCGAATGAAAGTCTGTTCGTCAACCGACTCCCATGTTGCCTCGTATTTTTGAGCCTCAGCAAATTCGCCACTGACAAGTTTATCAAGAGCAGGCGATTGGTGGGCAATAAGGGCGGAATGGATTGTAAATTCTCGCTTGTGCAGCCCAACAAAGAATCGGAACGGTTTGGACGCGGTAATACTGGTCACGGATATTAGTGTCACGTTTAATTAATGATATTGGGTGGGAAATATACTGTACCTTTCGTAGGAGATCCCTCCCATCTTCTCTTGGACAATTCCTCGCAAGGGGTTGGATCTGCCGCCATTCCCATAGCCGCCCAACCCGAAAAATAATACATGATGCTATGGTATGTGCCGTGCCACGTCATGTGATTCCATGTTCTATGTGGATTGATTTGTGACTCGTCAGCCTGAGGCGTATTCGCCTGTGGCTCGTCAGTCTGTTGTGCCTTGGTCTGTGGGGCTGTAATAAGGGCTTCTGAGCAAGTGGTGGACAAGTAAAACGGCGGTCATGGTCCCACTAGACCAAAAGTATTCTGTCACAAATACAAAGTAAGACTGCAATTAATTTTGACAGGGCAGGTTGTGGAACGCAGTTTTACTTGTCTACCGCATGCCGGGCTCTCATGAACAGGATGTCGCTGCTTATACTAGTTGCTTCGACAGTGATGCATCAATAATGCCGATACTTCGGCTCAATATATATCATTCTTTTGTACGGTTTTTTGTACACTAAAAGGCGAAATAGGTGTCGCTGAATTTTTTAACATTTTTAAGGACGGCGGGGTAGGTGTGCCTTCTCAGAACACAGTTGTACCTAACAGAGGCAGAAATGCTGCCCCACCCGGTTCGGACGGACCTGGATTTGGAAAGGTGCGTCATACGATAATTGGTGTGGTTCGACTACTCTCGCACCATTTGACTAGCCTTATGAGGCATGCCAACACAATGCAAACTGCCTCCCGTTTCAATCTCGAGAATAGTCTACAAAACTCCCAGTCCTCAAAAGACGAGCACAATATATACGAATTGGATGGCGAACATAATGGAGAACCACGGCAGGCCGGATTCACTTCCGGACATCTGTTCTAGTGGCGATGTTATCCTTGTAGTCGGGCCTCAGGAAGCACGATTTAGGGTTCATTCTCGCTGCCTCCGGTCCGCCTCAAACCCCGGTTCGAATTAACTTTACTAATATAATTGCTGGGCAGGAACGCGAGTGGTGCCGACGCGACGACGGTGACTCCGTATAAGGACTTTGAAGAATATTGGAGACCTCTTGACCTTACGATCTTGTTCCTCATCCATGGCCATTGAGCTGTTGGTATAGAAATGGCCGCAGCTCAGCCTTCTAGCTAATGAGATCTGTTCCTATTTAAGAAAGCGCTTCGCGCTTCCCTCTGTGCCTGTTCATCTGCGCCCGGAGCTGGCGGCCCAGATGGAAACCACACAAGTATGGTGTTGGCGTGCTGCCTCAACACCTTTGACCCGTCGGTCTGGACCCCAACCCATTCTCCAGTAAACGTGCGTTCATCGTCATCTACTCCAAAAGATCCCTTGACGAGGACGATCGTACACTTTCCAGGGAGTCCGAACCAGCCTTTTGCGCCGTGGCTGCTCTGGGCGAATCCAGGGTTCTCGTGTATCGTCATCTATATATGCTGTAAGATCTGAAGGGGTTGAGGAAGGGGTAAAAGACGAACAGAATCCTTTATGATTCGAGCAATGTCGTCTACATTTTGACGGCTAGTTGCAGACGCCGCCTCGTAGGCAACCCTGGCAGCGTCGACGCTGACGGTGCCTTTAATGGCCATTATTGCTTGAGACACTCGGAGCCGGATAAAATCTGATGGTTCGAGATACTCGCATTGGTTTGGGTCAAGTCGTGGGTTATCGTGGGGTAATGAGGAAAGGCCATCGCTGCCCAACGCCTTCAGGCATCAAGATGCATTTGTTCGGAGGTCAGCCGCAAGCTGCCTTAGGGGATAAGTGCCAATAAAGCCAGAACTAAGTTTGTTTAAAAAAAATAGGTCGAAAAAGAGGAGGGCAGAAAATAATAAAAAAGATGGTATTCCGGAGGACGAATCCAACTTCCGCTACTAAACAAACTCCGTGCAGCTGTGCCCGTTTCCATTTTGTATTATCTGCTGCCCTAGCATAATTTAAGCATTCAACCGCCCAAGAACAGTTAACCACGATGTGTGCACAATCGACAACTAGCCTCAAGACAACGATGAAACACCTGCATCTCTAGACTCAGGGCGTTATTTGCTCGCTGCACAAAACTGTCGCAGTCGCTACAGATTTGCCGACAGACCAAGATTGTAGCCTTCTTCAAGGAGGCACCGCGCTCTATGCTCTTGAGATCGCGGAGTTCCTCCCTATGCTTTCGGTCTCTCTCTAGCTGCTCGTAATCCTCATCCGACACCTCGCTCAGACCCAGCCGCGCCAAATCAGCATTCTCATCCGTCTCATAGGGTAGAAACAGGTGTTTGTGCACAAAGAATGCGATTAACTGCTTTTCCGCGTGGCAGGCGTGGTATCGTCCCGGTTCACCTTGATCGTACTGATGCGGTTCCAGATTATGTCCGATCACTTCGCAGAGGCGACGAACCTCATCTGTCCACGTTCTCCCGGCAATTTGGATGTTGGTTACACCGCCATCCCAGTGTGACCAACCGCTCATAGCAGCCACGGTGTGGAAATGGCTGCCACGATACAGAACACCGATGGTCTTCCACTTATTGGGAATATCGAAATGCGCAACGAGCGTCAGCAAACTTTTGTCGTTGAGCGACTGGGTAAAGGCGAACCCCCCTACGCTGTAACGATCCCGGTCTGGTTCTTCCACATCGTCTTCGAGCAAGCGAACAATCGCCTTACGATCAAGGTCTCGCTGGTATGTGTTCTCCTTGTAGACTTGGTGCTTACCGCCGGAGCGGTCGTACCGTTCCTCCGCATTTGCACGAAGCGGCCTCGCAAAGTCAATAGCCCGGAGCCATCGCCCATCACGCACGCATTCAAGCTCCTTCCTGGCTCCGTATTGGAGCAGAAATTTGACATTCTCCAATCGGCCCCACAAGGCGGCCTCTGCCAAAGGAACTCGACCGGTGGTGTCTGCGGCATTCGGATCGGCTCCCTTTTGTAGGAGAAGCTCGACGATTTGCGGATACATCTCGCAGGCAGCGAAATGAAGGGCTGTCTTGCCAGACGTTGGTACATCTTCGGTCGGAGAGACAGGGTCGTCGTCATCGTCGTCGTAGTGTCCAGAGTTATCAGGACAATAGATGTCCCAAGCCTCGACACCATGGAGGAAGATATCCGATTCAGTGGAAGACTCGAGATATTGACGCACGTCGTCAATATGCCCACGAACCATACTACTTACAACCCATGTAATCCTTCTATGACCACCAGGAATTCCTGACTCCTCTTCAGTGACCATCTCAGTCGCTTCTGTCCACTTGCGCCAATTCCTCGTGCCATGCGTATAGGAAGGATCTTCGCATTCCAGGAAATATTCAGTCGGGTCCGCTCCACCAGCTACGAAAGAGCTCTCTGTTTGTCGATTTCGTACCCGACATCGTCGGTGGATGGGAATCGAACCTCGTAGTCGCAACTGCCGACGCGGATGCAATCGGACCTGCGTGATTGCTTCACGTAATCGAAGAAGCTATGGTAATGGATTTCCTCGCAGTTGGGGCAGCGGACGTACACCGACGAGCGATTCCACCACTGAACCTTCGCTTGGGCGATTTTGTCGGCAGTCTGGGACTGGCTGGCCATTGCTTTGGAGTTTCGGTTTGTTCAAGCACGTTGCCGACGTTTCTGTAGGAGACGGGCAATGCTGCTATAAAGCAACAGCAACAATGCGGGCCAGACTGACACGATAATGCTCGGGGTTCGTTGACGGGCCTGTTCGAGCGGCATAAATGTGGGTTTAATGAAGCCGCACATCTCTAAGGCAATACGGAGGATGTAGATAGCGGCCGGAAGAGCGGGGTCGTCGAAGCACTTTGTAAAAACCTCCATTCTAACTTAGAGAAGTTGTTTATTTTTCAATCTGATAGGTGCGCGCAAAGCGCCGACTCTGGCGGTGGATGGAAGAAGGAAGCTAAAAGATAGGAGGACAGGTGGGCCAAGGCACCTTGTTACACTGCACTGTAGAGGTGATTTCTTGACTTACGTCCAGTATTGCTGGAATGCGCGTGCACGGGCCCCAACCACCCAAACGTGCCAGGAACCGGGCAATCTGGCCCCCAATTGTCAACAATTCTTGCCTAGAACCCGGGTTGCGGAACCCACCCCCGAATTTGGGCAAGCCCAAACTTTCGGCGTCACGGTGACTTTGCCCCCTCCCGAGAAAAAACTTTTGCGGGCCTGTGTCGGCGTGCGGAAAGGATAAAGTTGCCGTCGTCACGGGATCCACGCAAGTTGGACATGGCGCAGATGCGGTATGTTAGGCATTAGCCCCTTATGTATTTCCCTGGTACAAGTGTGACCTGCAAAGCCGCGGTCAACCCAGCGGTCCTTAAAAAAGTTTACTAAAATAAAAGCGACACCCACTTCGCCTTTTAGTGTAAGTTACAGCATTATACAATAATTTCATCCCATATACGCTACTGGGGCTCGCCATGGCGCCTCAATTATCTGCGGCGTTTCTGGCTCTAGCTCATCTACATCTTGCGCAGCGCTCTCACGCTTCCGACGGCGTTTCCCTCCGCCCTTGATGACCCCTTTCGCAACGCATGCCAATCCTGGCTCTGGATCCTCCTCCTCTACCTCTAGCGCAGCACTCCTACGCTTCCGACCACGCTTCCGACCACGCTTCCCCTTACCCTTGATGAACTCCTTCGCAGCACACGCCGCCCGCACCACCTCGATTTCCTCAAAGCTCATTACCTTCGCCTTGCCTAGTACGACTGACCTGATTGATCGGCGAACCTTGGCTTCGTTGTTCATTATGGTCAACATCTGATTTTGATCATAGAGGAGGGCACGTTCGGCGAAGGATATCTGGGCGGCATCAACAAGCTTCTGTACTTGACTCTCTAGACGCTGCGTACTTACTGTACAAGCATCTTGAGAACGAACCTGAAGATGGACAGATTCGGGATAGATTTGGGACGTGGGACAAGATTTAGGACATGGGACAAGATTTGGGGCGTTGGACAAGATTTGGGACGCTGGAAAAGATTTGGGGCGTTGGACAAGATTTGGGACGTGGGACAAATTTGGGACGTGGACAAATATGGGTGATGTCGCTTGGTACTATCAAGCCTGCAAAGGTGACCCCGCGTTTCTGCCAGCCTTCACCGCCTGCCTCCACCCTGGCAGCAAAATTGCAGTTTTCGCACAGCATACCTCCGAGCCAACCACCCACCGACCTCTGCAACCAAAGCAATCCCTACTGACACCTCTTCCAGCCAATTCGCGCGCGCGGCCCACCCGCCACCCATCTGATATTTTTCTCAACTCGGCTTATTACGTTTATGGCTCTCTTCTCCGTCAATATCTTGCGTACCAAGCTCTGGACTAACAAGGACTAGCATATCTCAGCATCGAGAGTAAGATCAATCGGGTTGTCTCTAGTGGAGCCTGGTCTTCCTTGTCTCGAATAGAGAGCATACTTTGTACGACCATATACCCTGGGTATTCGCACTTTCCTGGCGCCTTCCGGATAAGCAAGGGTTTTTCGTCTCTCTGCTTGTTTGTTTAGCATCTCGGGAGTCGGCACTGCCCGTTTCGTCTTCGTACTCGTGGCCGCTACGTCGACCTCGTGTTTCGATTCGGTAGAATATCCCATCCCGGTGACTTCCGACCGTGACCTGATCCCAGGCTTTCGCTTCATCAGATCGCGCACCCAGGCGTCACAATTCCATTCCACCCAATAGTCAATAACACTGTTCCACTGCTTCTCAG
>Ga0247774_1001241_pt1 | contig 12920 bp, 10 predicted proteins | sample UWRJL001104B6_FD_179933 | JGI IMG/M metagenome (GOLD analysis project Ga0247774, IMG submission 179933) | Plant litter microbial communities from Arlington Agricultural Research Station in Wisconsin, United States - UWRJ-L001-104B-6 | ecosystem: Environmental > Terrestrial > Plant litter >... | reverse complement strand
TGAGTTTTCGCAGCAGTTTGATGTCGTGATTTCCAGGCACGCACAAAGCTGTTTCTGCGAGTACCATGTTTCGCACGAGTTTGAGGGTGTCGAGAATGCGCGGGCCCCGATCGACCAAATCGCCCAAAAACACGGCTTTACGGCCCTCCGGGTGCGCGTAGGTGGGAAAATTCCCCAAATCGGATTCGCTGGATTTTTCGATAATTTGATAGCCCAACTGTTGCAGCAATTGTTCCAATTCGTCGCAGCATCCGTGAACGTCGCCGATGATGTCAAAAGGGCCGCAGTCGCCTTTGCGATTGTTCCACAGCGGTTGTCTTTCGACTTCTACGGCGTCGATTTCCTCTGGGGAACGGAGGACGTAAACGTAGCGAAATCCTTCGCGATCGAGTTTTCGGAGCGATTTCCGCAAACTTTGGACGTGCCGCCGAACTACGTGATTTCCAAAGTTGCGGTTTGGACGTTGTTGATTGCGATCGGCACACAATTTTTCTGGCAAATCTAGCACAATAGCAACCAAAAAGCAATGGTATTTTCGGGCTAATTCCACCAAAGATTTGCGGCTTTCCGGCTGAACGTTGGTGGCATCAATCACAGTTAGCTTACCTGCGGCCAGACGTTTAGCAGCGATTAAATGCAATACTTCAAAAGCATCAGCGGTGGCCGCTTGATTGTTTTCGTCATCGGAAACCAGACCCCGGCAGTAATCCGAGGAAATGATTTCTGTAGGTAGGAAATGCTGCCGCGCAAAGGTGGATTTGCCGGAACCGGATGCACCGATGAGAACGACTAAAGATAGTTCGGGAATCGTGATTTTCATTGTTTAATAATATAGATTTTTTACTCGTTTACTCGTTACCAGGCTGTGCCTGGTAACCAGTGAAGTCCGATCGAGACCCCAGCCTCGCTTACATGGGCTAAGGGGCACAGCGACAGGAACCAGTTAAAATGCGATCGGCTAAATCACAATTACACTGAGTCCTGCTCTGCGATCGCCATTTTTGCCATTCCAGCCAGAGAGCTTCACCTGCAAATTTTGCCCATATATGGTTTAAGTTGATATATAGCAATTCTAAATGAGCCGTAAATTTTTTACCCCACCCCAGCCCTCCCCTTAGTAAGGTCCGGGAGTAAGAAATTCACAAATGATTTAGGATCGCTATAGTAATGCCTCTACATTGCGTTTAGCTTCTGCTGTTAGGCGATATTTGGCGCGACACCAATCAATAAAGCGGGTGAAAGTTAATGGATCGGGCCGGTCAGTCATTGGGATAGTCCTACTTTTCTTCCAATCAGCAGCTCGGAATTTTAATAATTTAGGGATGTGTTGTACCCTTTACCTAAAAATCCCATGCACATCGAGAATTCAAATGTATCAAGTTTGGCAAGGTTGTCAGAGGACTGATATCAGTAATTCGGTTGTAGCTAACGTTTAGATTCTTCAGCGTCGTGAGTTGAGCTATAGTTTCTAAAGAGCGATCGCCAATCAAATTTCTGGATAGATCCAGAGATTGTAATTGAGTCAACGCTAGCAACGGGCTAAAATCCGTCTCCTCAGTCAGGTGGATTCCATCGAGATTCAGATATGTCAGGTTACTCAAGGCACTGAGGGGAGACAGATCCGTGATGGGATTATCTGAGATATCTAACACTCTTAACTCAGTCAAAGCAGCAAGAGGACTCAGATCTGTAATGCTATTTTGACCGAGATTGAGTTCAGTAAGGTTTGTGAAGTTCCCAAGAATGCTAATGTCGGACAGCTTGCCGTGGCTATAGTTATAAGGGCTAGGAATCAAGAGCCTCCCATAACCATCGGGATTGCTAGAAAAACCATTAAGATCCAAGCTAGTTAGCTGGGTGAACGATGCCAATGGACGCAGATCCGTAAGCTGGTAGGAATACCCCCAGGAGTAAAAAGACCCGCAAAAGAACCTCTGAAGACTTAATTTTGTACAGGCTAAAAAGATGCGTTCTGAACTCTCACTTTCTAGATCTGTCTTGAGATCGTCAGGTAACAAACTCCTTACATCCTTTAAAGGAAACTCGTTATAGTAGTCGCTAAGACCTAACTCTTTGCAGGCTGAAAAGATACGTTCTTTAATCTCATTCTTCAGTGCTGTCATGACTTGAGTAGGCATCCAACTCGAGACATAGTTCCATTCAACCAGTTCTAGCAACGCCTCGACAGTTCGCTTAGCTTCTGCAGGTAGGCTCACTTTGACGCGACACCAATCAGCAAAGGTCTTCAATTCGGACAGATCAATTTGGGCAGTCATAAGATTAGCGATCGCAACTATTGACAACTAATCAGACCAGATGGCTAAGATTTCGCAAATGGACTCAACCCTTTTACACATGGTAACCTCGTTCGATCGATTTTCAGGTTTCTACTACAAAAGCTTCCGGGTCAACATCCCAATTTACCCAGCGAATGGCTTCACGCGCACAGGTGAGGTCAGGAGGAACCCGCAAAACGTGAATATGATTCGTGCTAGGGCAGGTCATTTTCAGCAGATGAATTGGTTCAACATCTACCTCAGCATCCATTTTGAGCAAGGTATATTCGCGCCAACTGTCTAGTTCTACAGTTTGAAGTTCTTCACAGATGCGATCGTAGCCAATTTGTTGGATCAATACTCTACGCAATTCAGCGTTGTTTTCAGTAAGCAGCCATTCTGCTTTCCACTGGCTCAAATGAGTCCAGAATTGCTGAAGCTGAAAAAGTCCAGCCCCAAAAGCAAAAACTTGCAAATTTTGATTAGGATGGTTAGCTAGCGCTGATAAATCTTGAATCGGATTGTTCGATATAGAAATTTCTTGCAAGTTTTTTAATTCTCCGATCTCAGGTGGCAATGCTGTGAGCTGATTGTTCCCTAGAGAGAGTTCTTGCAAGTTTTTCAACCGCCCAATTTCCGGTGGCAATGCTGTGAGCTGATTGTGCTCTAGATTGATTTCTTTTAAGTTTTGCAGTTGTCCAATTTCGGGCGGCAATACTGTAAGCTGATTGTCCCGTAGGTAGAGCCTTTCTAAGTTTTGTAATTGTCCTATTTCGGGTGGCAATGTTGTGAGGGGATTTCCCCTTAATCCAAAATCTTCTGTAATTGAAGTTCCTAATGCCAGTGTTTTTAAATTTTTGAAATGACCAATTTCGGGTGGCAATTTTGTGGTTTTACTCTCATATAGTTCAAGGATTACTAAGTTTTTTATTTCTCCAATTTCGGCTGGCAATGTTGTGAGACTACCGCAAACTAGATCGAGGAGTTTTAATTTTTTTAGTTGTCCAATTTCAGGTGGCAATGCTGTGAGACTATAGCACTCTAGAGTGAGATTTTGTAAGTTTTGCAGTTGTCCGATTTCAGGTGGCAATACTGTGAGACTATAGCACCTTAGAGTGAGATTTTGTAAGTTTTGCAGTTGTCCGATTTCGGAGGGCAATACTGTGAGATTATGTCCCCTTAATTCGAGATATTGCAAGTTTTGCAGTTTTCCAATTTGGGGTGGTGCAATGCTGTGAGATGTTACTAATCCGAGTTTTTGTAAGTTTTCGAGCTGACAAATTTCAGGCGGTATTACTGTAAGCACATTGCCCATCAATAGAGTGAGTTCTTGCAAATTTTGCAATTGTCCGATTTCGGGGGGCATTTCTGTGAGGCAATTTTGGTTTAGATTGAGTTTTTGTAAATTTTGCAATTGTCCGATTTCGGGGGGCAGTGCTGTGAGTCGATTGTAATATAGATTGAGTTCCTGTAAATTTGGCAATTGTCTGATTTCAGGGGGCAGTGCTGTGAGGTTATTTTTTTCTAGATTGAGTTCTTGTAAATTTTGCAATTGTCCGATTTCGGGGGGCAATTCTGTAAGCCAATTGCTCTGTAGAGCAAGTTTTTGTAAGTGTTGTAGTTGTCCAATTTCTGGTGGTAATGTCTTGAGATGATTGGAACTTAGATTGAGTTTTTGTAAATTTTGCAGTTGTCCGACTTCGGAGGGCAATGTTTTGAGCTGATTTCCCCATAATTCGAGTTCTTTTAAATTTTTAAGCTGTCCAACTTCAGATATTAATGCTGGAAAATGATTGGCATCTACAGAGTTGAGGTAGAGTTTTTGTAAGTTTTTGATTTGACCAATTTCGGCGGGCAATTTTGTGAGCTGATTTACGTATAGATAGAGTTCTTGTAAGTTTGGCAGTTGTCCAAATTCGGGTGGTAATGTTGTGAGATAAGTGCAAGTCAAACTGAGTTGTTTTAATTTTTGCAGTTGTCCAATTTCGGGTGGCAATTTTGTGAAATTTTTTTCCGCAAATTAAGGTTTTGTAGATTTTTTAAATAACCTATTTGGAGCGGCAATTCTGTGAGCTTATTGTTTCCTAGATCGAGTTCTTTTAAGTTCTGCAGTTGACCAATCTCAGGTGGTAACGCTGTGAGCTTATTCTAACTTAGAATGAGCTTTTGTAAGCTTTGTAGTTCACCAATTTCAGGTGGCAATGTAACAAAATTATTAAGTTGCAGATTAAGTTCTTACAGGTCTTTATGCTTTTGAAAAAAATCAGATGGAAGTTCTTGAAGCCCTTGGCGCGATAGATCGAGTTTCATGAGATTCTCCAGTTGCTCAAATTTGTTTGGCGGACGATCGCAATCAAACCAGACAAGAGGAGGTTAGGCGATCGCCAAATCAGCAATTTTTAGGTTTCTACTGCAAAGTTTTCCGGGTCAACATCCCAATTTATCCAACGAATGGCTTCACGGGCAGAGGTAAGGTTAGGAGGAACCCGCAAAACGTGAATATGATTCGTGCTAGGGCAAGTCATTTTTAACAGATGGATCGGTTCGTCATCGATATCTGCCTGAATCTTCAACAGCGAGTATTCACGCCAAGCATCTAGTTCTACGGCTTCAAGCTCTTGCACAATGCGATCGTAACCAATTCCTTGAATCAAGACACGCCGAAGTTCTGCGTTTGGTTCTTCTAGTAGCCATTGCGATCGCCACTCCCTAGACAAGACTGCTCCGTACTTCTGTGGAATCTCGGTTCCATGCCAAAAATAATAGCCCTCCCAGTCTGACCATTGAACAGCAGGCTTACCATCTGCGTGAAGCTGATGAAGCCCATCATCTTCAATTCGCATCACCGGAAGGGTGAGGACAATGACTTTTGTTGTTGTCACCCAAAAACAAAACAACCCCGCTTCAATCGCATCTACAAATGGCATCCACACCGCACAAAATCGATCGTGTTGAGGGCTGCTAGTCGTACAATTGACGCTCCTAACAGCCATCTCAATAGCGCACTCAGTCTCCTTTGCAGTCCCTCTCACCACATTCCAATCACCATCGAATGCAGCCTCTATTGCAGCATTCCTCGCCCTATCCCTCACCGCAATATACGCAGACAAACTAGTATGGCTCACTGCCTCCAGTGCATACTTAAACGCCCGATCGCTGGCATAATCACTCCAAGCTTTCCACCCAGCCCTAAACGTAGCATTCCACGCCTCATCCCACCCAGTCCTAAGAGCAGCACCATTAGCAGCCTTCTTCACAGCGTCTGTCGCATCATCCCACGCCTTATAAAACACCACCTTAAACCCATCATTCCACGCAGCATTCCACAGACGATCGCTAGCGGTCTTATTCACAGCCCTAAATGCAGCATCACTCGCAGCTTTCTCCGCTGTCTCAAACGCAGAACTCCACGCAGCCTTAACCGCGCCAAAATGTGGAGCATCACTCGCGGCAGCACTCGCCACATCAAAGGCAGCCTGCCTTGCAGCTTCCATCGCCACATCACTCATGAAATTATTTGTAGCATCAGACGCAGCCTGACTCGCCGCCTCAAACGCCGCATCACTCACAGCCTTCTCTGCTGCCTCAATCGCTGCCTTCCACTCGGCATCAAACGTACTCTCCCATGCCACATCAAAGGCATCAAATAAAGAGTGATAAATTTCAATAAAGCGATCGCGCTGATTCAGTGCTATTAAATGCCGGGAAAACGCATCTCGAATTCGCTGTTCGCAAATCTGCGGGTTTTCGTAGTCGATCGCAGATAATCGATCGATTATCTGTTGAGCCTTGGGCAATAGATCGGTCGGCAACATAGTTTCATCCCTATTTGAGAAGAGGGTGATTACGACTCAACAGAAAACTGCTCTGGGTCGATATCCCAGTTGCACCAAGCGATCGCCTCTCGCGCCGAAGTAATATCAGGTGATGTCCGCAAAACGTGAATCCGATTCGTGCTAGGGCAAGTCATTTTCAGCAGATGGATCGGTTCGACATCGACATCTGCCTGAATCTTTAACAGCGAATATTCACGCCAAGCATCTAGTTCTACAGCTTCAAGCTCTTGCACGATGCGATCGTAGCCAATGCCTTGAATCAAAACGCGCCGAAATTCTGCGTTTGGTTCTTCCAGCAGCCATTGCGATGGCCAATTCTCAGACAAAACCGCTCCGTACTTTTGTGGAATCTGGAGTCCTCGCCAAAAATAGTAGTCATCTCTGTCTGACCATTGAATGGCAGGCTGACCATCTGCGTGAAGCCGATCGTCTTGAATTCGCATCACTGGAGCACTCAGGACAATGACTTTGGTTCGTGTCATCCAAAAACAAAACGTACCCGCCTCAAGCGCATCTATAAATGGCATCCACACAGCACAGAGTTCATCATGTCGATTGCTGCTAACCGTAAAATTGACGATCGCAGCAGCCGACTTAACGTAGTTCTCAACATCCTGTGTAGCCTCCCTTTCAGGGACCCAATAGTCACTACTACCAAATGCAGCATCCCACACAGTGTTCCATCCAACAGTCCTCATAGCTTTCGATGCGGCCCCTACCACATCCTGCCACGCAAGAGTCCTTTCTGCATTTTGGAACGTAAAACTATTCCCATACTCTTGGAACACACGACTATTCGCACAATCATCCGCCTCATCCCACGCAGTCTTAAACGCCGCCTTCCACGCCTCATTCCATGCAGCACCACTGACACCGTTACTCGCTGCCTCCAATGCTGCCTGCCTCGCAGCATCCGATGCCAGACGAAACGCCGCGTTCAACGGACTACACCACCAAGTACTCCAAAAAACGCCATCACGATCGTTACCCGCGATCTTCCTTTGAAACTCCCACCAAGCATAACCCGCAGCATTGCTCGCAGCAGGCCACAATTTATACTGCCCATCATCGCTCACAATATCACTCGCAGCCGCCGGGGTAGCCTTCAGCGCCGTCTCCAATGCAGCCTTCTTTACAACCTCCCACTCAACTTTCAACTCAGCTTCCCACGCTGCTTTCAGAGCAGCCTCTTTCACAGCGTGCAAGGCATCATTCCATGCAGCATCCGTTTTAGCCTTCCATGCAGTAGCCCACTTAGTCCGCAGCGCCCCCCACCTAGCCCGCAGCGTCTTGAATTCAGCCAGCCGAGCCGAAGGCTCAGCCTGCAACAAAAAATCCCACCACGCATTCCTGTTAGCCTTCAATTCCGCAGACCACTCAGCCTTCCACGGTGCTTTCCTGTTCTTGTCAGCCTTCCATGCAGCATCAAACGCAGCATCAAACGATCGATAAATCTCCACTGGGCGATCGGGCAGATTGAGTGCTTTAAGATGTTGGGCAAACGCATCTTGAATTCGCTGTTCGCAAACCTTCGGGTTTTCATAGTCGATCGCAGCCAGTCGATCGATTATCTGTTGAGCTTTGGGCAATAGATTAGTGGGCAACATAGACCCTCCTTTTTTGCAGCTACCAATAGATAGATTATGTGCGTAGTTGGTAAACCTGCCCCTACAAAAACATGACTTACGCAAAAATGTTTTAAAATATTACTTAATAGTAGTAAGGTGTGCACTGTGCACCCTACAGATAGAGTAGGTGCGTAAGTTTTGAGGAATTATACCTGTTGGGTAAATATTGCCATTTGGGTAGGCGAACCTACTTCTAAATTTTCTCTGCCAACCGATCGAAACTCTACCAGATATCCAAATCGTGCGGCAACTTCATTCGTCCGAGTCTGAAACTGCTTTCGAGTCCATTCAAAACGGCGATCGCGGTGGCGGAATTTGCCCGCCGGTAAGTTTTCAAAACTTACATTATATTCTACATTGGGAGTTGTGACGAGCGCAATTTTCTGCCGGATAAACTCAAACACAACCCGCTCAAAAGCAGATTTGCCGGAACCGGATGTACCGATGAGAACGACTAGGGATAGTTCGGGAAAAGGAATTTTCATTTAATAATATTATTCAGCAAACATCTGTACCAAAATATCTAAAACTGCTTTTTGTTCGTCAGCGCTGATTTGACCCAGATATTTAACTAATCAATTTTTGTCAACAGTCCGAATTTGATCGAGGACGATTTGCCCATCTTTGCCTTGAAAATGACCAACTATGCGGCTGGAATATGGTTGCCCCTTCGTTGTCATTGGAGCAATGATGACCGTGGCAATAGCCTTGTTCATCTCATCTGGTGAAATCACCAAACAAGGTCTAGTTTTCTGAATTTCACGGCTAACAGTGGGGTCAAGGTTAACTAAAAAAACATCAAAACGTTTGACTACCATTGCCACTCAAGCTCCTCCCACTCCGTCGTGGTGACATCATCAAGAAGGAGATCATCATGTTGCTCTGCCATTTTTGCGAACGCTTCGTCCCAGCCGGCACGCGGTTTTAGGGCTGCACGAATGACCATCCTATCGCCCTGAACTTCGATTTCTACTGCTTCGCTAATACCAATTTGCTCTAACAAAGATTTGGGAATGCGAATGCCCTGAGAATTGTCAATTTTAACGATCGGGGTTTGAATAGATTTACTCATAGCTGAAGCCTGCATTTTTCCAAGTTTAACTATATTGTAAGCACAAACAGACTGTCGGTATTATTTTCACTGGGCGAAAATTGCCATTTGCGTAGGCGAACCTACTTCTAAATCTTCAGTTCCCACAGGCCGAAACTCTACCCCACAGCCAAACCGCTTGGCAACCCCATTCGCCCAAGTCTGAAACTCTGCCCTTGTCCACTCAAAGCGGTGATCCCGGTGGCGAAATTTGCCCGCCGGCAAGTTTTCAAACCTAACGTTATATTCAATATTTGGAGTTGTGACGATCGCACTTTTGGGTCGGATAAATTCAAACAAAACCCGCTCAAAAGCAGCTAACCGTTCTAAATCCAGATGTTCGATCACTTCAATTACCGCCGCCGCATCAAAACCAGTCAAGCGGCTGTCCCGATAAATCAGCGAACTTTGAATTAGTTGAATCCGAGATTGTTGTGCGGGAGACAATCGATCGATTTGCAAACGTTCCCTGGCAATTTCCAATGCACGAAAAGACACATCGACGCCTGTAATTTGTTCGATCGAGCTTTCTTTCAAAAGCAATTTCAGCAGTTTTCCCTCACCGCAGCCCAAATCTACCACTCGCTTAGCACCACTTTGCTTGAAAACCTCCGTCACAGCTTCCAAACGCTGTTCGTTCAGGCTAATTCGCTGTTCTAAAACTTCCTCTTCTAAAGCCTGAGAAACTTCCCGATCCTCCGGGTCAATATTATCTTCTTCTACTAATTGTGCCACAGCAATTCGCGTCAGACGGCGCTGGCGTTTCAGATAGCGGTTGGCAATTTGTTCGCGGGCGGGATGCGCGTTCAACCAACCTTCGCCGTGACGCAATAACTTCTCGATTTCATCATCCCCCACCCAATAATGTTTGTCGTCATCCAACACGGGAATTAGCACGTAAAGATGGCTTAACAAATCCGCCAACCGAACTGTATTTTGCAGTTCCACAGAAAAGTAAGGACTCGCGCCCCACTCGGGAAATTGCTCGTCAAGAATCAGGGGTTTTGCTGCGACTTGATAGCCAAGCGGCTCAAACATTTGCCGCAGGAACTTCTCGCCACCGCGACAGGGCAAAACCGCCAGATTAACTGTCAAAGGAATAGCTATTTCTGCGAGATCTGGGCGGTCTTTGCAGCGACCGGATAGAGCTGTACCAAAGACTTTGGCGAGGGCGACAGACAGAAACGAAGAGGCAACGTAGGGGCGATCGTTCACGTATTGGTCGAGAGGGCGATCGCCCGATTTCGACTTGCCCCGCACCAAAGCAACCGGATCGACATCTAAGAGTAAAGCCGCCGTGCACCTTTCTGCATTTGCCTCTGGATAAAACACGCTGGCTTGCCCAAAAGTCATCGGAAAGGATTGATGGCGATCGGGATGTTTGTGCAGCAAATAACCCAAATCTGTAGCAGGGACGCGAGTTGTGGAAATAGTTAATAACACAGGACTTATGCAGGCAGACTTTATATAGTGTACAAAAAATCGCGAGAGGACTTACGCACAGCCTCAATATACGGTGCTGGCGGGGTGACAAGCAAGTTGAAAGACTTGATAGGCAAGGTTTTGAGTTTATCGACCTCAAGAAAGATGCTCGCGGACGATCGTCAATTAAAGAGGGTGGGTATCGTAGAGAAGGAGGTTCAAGGGCGATCGCTGCCCAGGATCGTTATCAATAAGCTTGTCAAGAAACCATCATCTTTTTCTAGGTCAATCCGCCTCAACGATTTACCGATCGAGTCGAGGTAAAAGAGGCGCTATCGCCCCGTCAGGAAATTTCCAGTTGAATTCTCATTAAAATCGGCGTATTTTTATTAAGATCGGTAAACAACCTGAAAAGTTTCAGTCTCATCACTCACATCGGGGTATTATACTGAAAAAGTCAGTCTAATTAATAGTTAGACCTCAGCATATTTGAAGCATAATATTTGAAGCATAAGATAAGGATAAAATTTGCTATGTCTGAAGTATGTTTTAATGTCAGTGGTCATAAAATACAATTAATTCTAAGCCTGTCGGGTAAACAAAGTATTGTTCATGATAACAAAACGATTTCCGAAAAAAATCCCTATCTCGCTCCGACCTCTAACCACTATTTTAAAGTCAGTGAAGATGGAAAACTGTCAAGCTATGAAGTGGTTTTCAAAGCCAAGTTTTCGGGTGTAATAGAATATAGTGTTAAACGAAATAATGTGATGGTTAAAAAGGGTAAATTAAGTACATTAACACCCGGATTAATGAGGATATTCTTTTTTTGCATTGGTCTGAATCTGTTCTTACAGACAATACTTGTAATTTTTATTCCACCATTTAGAGAATTTTTCCGTCCCTCGCTTTTAAGTTATCTTTATCTCGCAATAGATTTCCTGTATTCTATTGCTTTTTTGGGATTTGCAATCTCCTTAAAGAGAGTTGTTTTAAGAAACTTGCGCTTTGTCACCACAGTGCTCTGGATTCGTGTAGGTCTAATGATTTTGGGCTCCTTACCAATTATTTTCCGCTACCTACAAGAAGGAATTATTTTGAGTGAGATTTGGGTTATTGCTCTTAGGCTTGGATTGATCTGGCTGTTGTGGTGTCTTTTGAACAATTGTGAGGCGCTAGCTCAAGAATTTAAGTCCCAATCTTCCTAATGTGAGAGTTATCCGGCGATCGCCCAACCAGGGGGTAAAGTACGCAGTGCCAGCCTTGTCAAGGTCCGAGCGAGCGATTTGCGTCATCAAGGGCGATAGTAATAATTGGTAATTAGTAATTGGTAATTAATAATTGGTTGTTTATTATTTTTTTTATTTATTTCAGAGTTGCTCCTTCTTCCTTTTTGCTTTTTCTCACTGAAATTTCTGTTTTTCCACACTTCCCAAATCCAACTTAGCCCGCAACTCCTCCTTAATCCGATTTAAAATAGAATCCTCATCCAAAGAAGACAAAATCTTGCTCACAACAGCCTTTGGCCCATCATCTCCCCAAGAAGCACCATTAGCCAAATAAGCCTTAGTAACTTGACCGATTCCGTAGGAAGAAACCCCCGCGATCGCAGCTTGCGTCACCGCCACAGACAAATAAGGCCCTAAAGCCAAACCCCCCGTCGCCGGCGTCGCCAAACCCAACAATCCTTTCAAAGAACTCAAACCAAAATTAGCCAACAATTCGCCCGCAGTAATTCCCCCCATACTAATCGCAATCTTTTGCAGCAATTCCACCGCGCCCGCTTCCGTCATCGCAATGCCGTAAACTTTAGATAAAGTTAATATCATCACCACATCAATTACCGCACCGCTAAGAATATCAACTACAGTAATTGGATTAAGTGCGATCGCCACAGCTTTAGTCATTACCGCGTTCCAGATAATTCGATTAGCCGCCTCATCTCGAATTTCCATTTTTCGCTGCACCAACTGCTCGTTAATATCCCCCGCACAGAGCATCGTATTCAGCGCGACCAAAGATTTGCCTTCCCGGTCTAAAATCTCCAAAATCTTTAATTTTAAATCTTGCACTTGTGGCAAACTGCGAGTCATTTGCACGCCCATACTTCCGTCGGGACGGCGCACCGCCCTCGCCGTCAAAGGCGAAGCCGCCGCCATCACAATTTCATCGGGAGACAACAATTCTCTTACGCGCTCGTCTCGAATTTTATGATAAATTGCCAGCCTGTCTGCATCAGGATACTGGTCAATTTTATTAAACACTAATAACATCGGTTTTCCGGCTTCCCGCAACTGCGAAAGTGCTGCGTATTCCACCTTCGTAATGTCGCCAGCAACTACAAACAAAATCAAATCAGCTTGTTGAGCAACGCGGCGGGCTAAAAGTTCGCGAGTTTCGCCGTCAACTTCATCTATTCCCGGAGTATCGATTAATTCAACTTGCGACAAACGGTAAATAACTGGCGAAAGTCGTAGCGTAGCGGGGCGTAAGCCATCGGGCAAATTCTCATCAATTCCCTCTCCGACATCCCATTGGCCGATAGTCGTGGTGCGAGTCACCCCGTGAGTCGGGCCAGTTTCAAACACATTTTGACCTAGCAGCGCGTTCAAAACCGAAGATTTTCCCCTTCCCACCATCCCAAACACAGCTATTTGCACGCAAGCGC
>Ga0247774_1001240_pt1 | contig 12930 bp, 6 predicted proteins | sample UWRJL001104B6_FD_179933 | JGI IMG/M metagenome (GOLD analysis project Ga0247774, IMG submission 179933) | Plant litter microbial communities from Arlington Agricultural Research Station in Wisconsin, United States - UWRJ-L001-104B-6 | ecosystem: Environmental > Terrestrial > Plant litter >... | reverse complement strand
CTGATGCTGTGGTTCACTTCGGAATGCACGGCACTGTTGAATGGTTGCCCGGTTCTCCTCTGGGAAATACTGGCTATTCTTGGTCGGATATTTTGTTGGGAAGTTTGCCGAATCTTTATATCTATGCCGCCAACAATCCCTCGGAATCGATGTTAGCAAAACGGCGCGGTTACGGTGTTTTGATTTCTCACAACGTGCCGCCATACGGTCGCGCTGGCTTGTACAAGGAATTGATGGCTTTGCGGGATTTGATTGCGGAATATCGGGAAGATACGGCCAAAAATTATTTGCTGAAAGAGGCTATTTGTAAGAAAATTTTAGATAGCGGTTTGGAAACTGATTGTCCGTTTGATGAGGCTCGCAAGTTGGGTATTGCTTTTAGTTTTGAGACTGTGGGAATGTTCAGTCCTGATGCTTTTAACCGCTATCTGGTGAAGCTTTATGAGTATTTGCAGGTGGTGGAATGTCGCTTGTTTTCTTCTGGTTTGCACGTTCTCGGGGAACCGCCTAATCCTGAGGAAATGACCTCTTATCTTGAGGCTTATTTTGGGGAAAGGTTATCACAGGAACAGGTAAAAACAATTGTTTCGCAAGCAAGCACAGGCAAGATGCCTGTGCCACAAGAGGGATTGGCTGGGGTTTTTGAGGAGGGTTTGTTGGTGCGGGATTTGTTGTTGCAAACGACGGATGAGTTGACTAATCTTTTGCGGGGTTTGAATGGGGAATATATTCTGCCTGCACCTGGTGGTGATTTGTTGCGGGATGGGGCTGGGGTGTTGCCAACTGGCAGGAATATTCACGCTTTAGACCCTTATCGGATGCCTTCTCCGGCGGCTTATGAAAGGGGACGCGAAATTGCTCGGAAAATTATTGAGAAGCACCTTGAGGAACATGGGAATTATCCTGAGACTGTGGCGGTGATGTTGTGGGGTTTGGATGCTATTAAAACGCGGGGCGAATCTATTGGCATTTTGCTAGAATTGGTGGGGGCTGAACCTCTTAAAGAAGGTACTGGCCGCATTGTTCGCTATGAATTAAAACCGTTAGCTGATGTCGGTCATCCCCGGATTGATGTGTTGGGAAATCTTTCGGGTATTTTCCGAGATAGCTTTGTGAATATTATTGAATTGTTGGATGATTTGTTCGTGCGGGCGGCAGATGCTGATGAACCGGAATCGGAGAATTTTATTCGCAAACACGCTTTAATTTTGCAGGCAAAAGGTGTGCAAAATTATTCGGCAAGGTTGTTTTCTAATCCGGCTGGGGATTTTGGTTCTTTGGTTAACGATAGGGTTGTTGATGGTAGTTGGGAATCGGGGGATGAGTTGGGGAAAACTTGGGAAAGTCGCAATGTTTTTAGTTACGGGAGGAAGGATAAGGGGGAAGCGAGGCCGGAGGTTTTGACTCAGTTGTTGCAAGGGTGCGATCGCATAATTCAAGAAATTGATTCTGTTGAATACGGTTTGACTGATATTCAAGAGTATTATGCCAATACTGGCGGTTTGAAGAAAGCCGCAGAAAAGCAGCGCGGCAAAAAGGTTAACACGAGTTTTGTAGAAAGTTTTTCTCAGGATACCACTCCGCGCAATTTAGAAGATTTGCTGCGCTTGGAATATCGAACTAAGTTGCTAAATCCTAAGTGGGCTAACGCGATGGCAAATCAAGGTTCTGGCGGCGCTTATGAAATTTCGCAGCGCATGACGGCGTTAATTGGTTGGGGCGGAACGGCTGATTTTACTGATGGTTGGGTTTACGATCGGGCGGCTGATACTTATGCTTTAGATCGGGAAATGGCACAGAAGTTGCGGGAGGCAAATCCTGAAGCTTTTCGCAATATTGTCGGCAGAATGTTGGAGGCTAACGGGCGGGGTTTTTGGCTGCCGGATGCGGATAAGTTGCAGCAGTTGCGCGAGTTGTACGAGTTGACTGATGAAAAAATTGAAGGGGTGACAGTGTAGTTTTTTTAGTTAACTGGTTCCTAGGCTCTGCCTGGGAACAGATATCCAGAGGCTCTGCCTCGCTTCCATGTAACTGGTTCCTAGGCTCTGCCTGGGAACAGATATCCAGAGGCTCTGCCTCGCTTCCATGTAACTGGTTCCTAGGCTCTGCCTGGGAACCGCTATCCAGAGGCTCTGCCTCGCCAGCTTCCATGAAAATTGGAGGCAGAGCCTCCGGATATGCGTTACCAGGCACAGCCTGGTAACGAGTAGATAACCAGTAGAATGGGAGATTAAATACCTCGATCGCCCTGCGGTTTTGCTACAGGAAATGACGGTTTATTGTTGGGAGAATTAAGAGCTCGATCGACCATATCTCCAAAGGGAACAAACTGCGGTGCAGACGATTGAGTTCCGGTTCTGAACACTGTCGCGGACCCGCCGCCGTCTTGGGCAAAATTAATCAATCTCGTTAAAGCATCATCGGGATTTTTAGCATTTCGCTTGTCTAGGGTGAACAACAGATTTTGAGAGTTGCAGCGCCCCCACCCGTTCACGTAACAAACTACGGGCAAGTTATTAACAATTCCTGTTGTTAACTGCAAGTTGCTCAATCTTCCGCCCTTCTGGGCAACAGCTTTTGTCAGTCTATTGGAAACAATTTCACAGCGCTGCCAAGGTATATATTCGCGGTCGAACTAGGTAGATTTTTAAAGAATCTTGGATCTGTCGTGACATTTCCCCGCCCCACTTGTGACAAAATTGTGACCGGAAGTAACGCACTAAAATGTTGTTTTTGTGTTATTCCAAGAGTTGCTGATTGTAGCTGCTTGCACTTGGCTTGCAAAAGCCAAAGTACCTGCGAAAACTAAAGCGGATAGATTTTGCTGGTTGGCTGTGGCACCCGGATATTTTTCCAATATTAAATTAGGTTAGTTGCACCTCATATCTTTAGGTACAGGTCACTGCGGTGTCCTGGTTTTAAAACTTGGGAAGGCGGCTTTAGAGACACGGCACTGCGGTGTCCTTGTTTCACTACTTCCATATCACTGGAGCACAAACATCCTAGATAGTGTTTTTAGCTACATTCTTCAAAGCCAGGGCAGTCAACAATGGTAAGTAAAACTACAAGGACAGCTCCGAAATAGGCTGGCAAATAACTTTTTATGAAACCTCGAATCATTGTTTGCGGGTTGGGCCACACAGGACACAAGATTTTTTGTTTGTTGAGACAGCAAGGAGCGATTGTGGTTGGTATTAGCGATCGCCCAATTCGCGGCGAAACTTCTGATGTGGTTGTCGGCAATTTGCAAGCAGCTTCTACCTTGTTGGCGGCTGGCATTCAAAACGCCCACACTTTAGTAATTGCAGCAGACGATGATGCTGTGAATTTGGCAATTTTGATGCAGGCGAGGATTCTCAATCCTCAGATTCGCATCATCAACAGATTGTTCAATACTAGCTTGGGCGACAGAATTGACCACACTTTGGCAGATCACACTTCCATGAGCGTTTCATCATTGGCGGCTCCGGTTTTTGCCTTTGCGGCTCTCGGAAGTCAGGCGATCGGACAGTTGCGTTTGTTCGATCGCACTTGGCCGATTCACGAAGAATATATCGATGAAACACATCCTTGGAAAAATCGAAAACTGAGCGAGTTGTGGGACGATCGATCGCGAATGTTGATTTATTATCTGCCGGCTACTAACAAAACTGATTTAGTATCGGCGGTGCTTGCCGATCGGCCGTGTCAGCAGGGCGATCGGCTAATTGTTGCCACTCAGCCGACTCTCCACAGCCCCCAAAAAACTTTTACTCAAAAACTGCTCAAAACATTAACTAGGCTGCACAGATTTCAGCAGCACAGCCAAGCAGCAGTAATTGTTGTACTGACCCTGCTGTCAATGATTGCCGTTGCTACTGCTACCTATATTTGTGTTGACGATAATATCTCAATTGTCGATTCTCTCTATTTTTCAGTAGGGATGATTACCGGAGCCGGAGGCCATGAAAAAGTAGCCGAACAAGCTCCCGAAAGCATTAAACTATTTACAGTTGTCATGATGTTAGTTGGAGCCGGAATCATCGGCATCTGCTACGCACTGCTCAACGATTATGTATTGGGAACTCGCTTTACCGAATATTGGGATGTGGCGCGAGTTCCGCAGCGCAATCATTACATTATTTGCGGGCTCGGAGGAATGGGTATCCAAATTGCTAAAGAACTGCACACTAACGGTTACGATATTGTGGTGATCGAGCAAGATCCTAACAGCCGGTTTCTGAGCACGGCTCGCTCAATGAAAATTCCGGTAATTCAGGGAAGTGCTAGTTTGGCCGCAACTCTGGAAGCTGCTAATGTTAAGCAAGCGGCAGCACTTTTGGCTGTTACTAGCAGCGATATGTCTAATGTCGAAATTGCCTTGAGCGCTAAAGGATTGGCACCAAAACTATCAGTTATTGTCCGCAATCAAGACCCACATTTTGCTTTAATGGTGCAGCAAGTTTTTGAGTTTGAAGGAGTTTTGAACCCGACGGAATTGGCGGCTCCTGCTTTCGCGGCGGCGGCGATTGGAGGCAGAATTTTGGGCAACGGAATGACTGCTGATAGTCTATGGGTTTGCTTAGCCACATTGATTACACCAAAACATCCTTTCTGCGGCCACCGCATTCAAGATGCTGCTAAGTCTGCTGATTTTGTGCCTCTTTATGCGGAAACTAAGTGTCAAACTATTCACGGCTGGGATTTGCTGAATTGTTGTCTGAGTGCGGGGGATGTTTTGTATTTGACGATGCCGGCGAATCGGTTGGATCAACTGTGGAGAACGACCTCGGAATTAATTAAAACTTAATGGTTTTACGCGGGAATTTATGTGGCAGCTCGCTAAATTGCAACTACAAACCTGATAAAATGGGCCCTGTATAGTAAATAGGACTTACGGCTAATCCTCAGAAACCCGGTTTATTCCCGGATTTCTCCCGGGTTTCTTAGCGCAAGTCCTAGTATAAATAACCAACAGGCTCTCAATTAGTTGCGATTTAGAATGAGAAAATTTTTAGGATTAGTTGTGTTTGGGATGATCGTGGCGATCGCCTCTGTAGCTGTGGCGGCTCAACCTTTGTTCGTCGCTTATCCTCCCGCCAACCACAAAACTACAGCCGATCGCATCTTTTTAATCGGCACAGCGCCCCCACCGGGTGAGGTTTTGGTAAATAACAACCAAATTTCGCGCACCGCAGCCGGCCATTTCGCCCCGACTTTTCCCCTGCAACTCGGGGAAAATGTCTTTACCTTGCGTTACGAAAATCAGGAAGTCAAAATTAAGGTGACGCGCGAGTCGAATCAGCCGGAAGTCCCTGTGGGATTGGCTTTTGCTAAAGATTCTCTGACGCCAAAAGTCGATGTGGCGAGTTTGCCGGGGGAATATATTTGCTTTGGCGCGATCGCACCTGCGAATGCTCAAGTTTCGGTAAAATTGGCGGGCGTTACTATTCCTTTAAAAGCGCGATCGCAAGTCGAACTACCCGACAACAAATCTGTACTTTTAGGCGAAAACTCTCCCATCAAAAAAGGCGGCAGCGAACAGTATCAAGGCTGTGGGAAAACCCCCCCCAACCCCCCCTTGGTAAGGGGGGGCAATGAGTCTAATGCCGCCTTGGCAACGGGGAACAATCAGTCTAATGCCGCCTTGGCAACGGGCGGCAATGAGTCTAACTCCTCGCTACCAAAAGCTGAAAAAGTGGAGTTGGGAGTGCCTTTATTTGAGCTAACAATGAACGATCGAACTATCAGCCAACAAGGTACTGGCAAGATTTCTATTCTCTCTCCGGCGGATTTAGAAATAGCAGAAGTAACGGCAGATCCCGGTGTTGCCAGAACCGGGGCGAGTACGGATTTTTCTCGGATGACACCGCTGCCGAAGGGAACGCGAGCAACAGTTATCGGGCGCGAGGGAGAATGGATTCGGCTAGATTACGGTGCTTGGATTAAAGCATCGGAAGTGCAAATTGTCAAGGATGCAGTGCCTGCGCGATCGATTATTCGCAGCGCGCGATCGCGTCAAGTTGCCGGCTGGACAGAGGTCTTATTTCCCTTAGAAACACCCGTCCCAGTCACCGTGCAAGAAGGAGAACGCACCTTCACTTTAACGCTGTACAATACCACGGCTCAAACTGATATTATTCGCCTCGACGATGACCCCGTAATTTCGCGTTTGGCATGGCAACAAATATCGCCCCTGCAAGTACAATATACTTTTAATCTCAAATCTGCCCAGCAGTGGGGCTATAAATTGAGATACGATGGCACAACTTTAGTGCTGTCTTTAAAACACCCGCCTGCGAATACAAGCATGATGCCTGTGTCGCAAGCAAAGCCGCTGTCGGGAATTAAGATTCTCATCGATGCGGGACACGGCGGGCCGGAGGATTCAGGTGCGGTGGGTTCAGCGGGAATTAGGGAAAAAACAGTAGCTTTAATTGTGTCTAAATTGGTGCAACAGGAATTGGTAAATCGCGGCGCGAATGTGGTAATGACGCGGGTAGAAGATGTCGATTTGGATTTGCCGCCAAGGGTGGAAATGATTCAAAAAGAAGAACCTGCGATCGCAATTTCAATTCACTACAATGCTTTGCCAGATAACGGCGACGCGATTAATACTAAAGGCGTCGGCGCTTTCTGGTTTCACCCGCAAGCGCACAGTTTGGCAATGTTTTTGCACAATTATTTAGTTGCCAAGTTGAACCGTCCGAGCTATGGTGTATTCTGGAACAACTTAGCCATGACTCGTCCTGCCGTTGCTCCATCTGTTTTAATGGAATTGGGATTTATGATCAATCCCGAGGAGTTTGAATGGATTGTGAATCCGACAGAACAGAAAAAGTTAGCCGAGGCAATCGCGCAAGGTGTTACCGAATGGTTTGCCTCTGTCAAATAACAGTTAGTAGTAAGGACTGAAGCCATTCTCAAAAAGTTCATAGTCAGGACTTCAGTTCGGTTAATCCAAGGAAATGAAATAATGCTAATTTTTACTCAATCAAAAGCCTTTTTTATTGCAGCCGTCGTTGCAAGTTTTAGCTTCTCACTTTACAGTTTTCCTGTTTTCGGCAAGCAGCAAAGTCTTAATCCCGAAAAAGCAGAAGCTTTAAAAAAGCAAACTCAATGCTCGTTTATTACAGGTGAAGGTGGCGCTGTTAACATTCGCAAAGGCCCAGGCAATAAGTACCCGGTTGTAGCTAAACTCAAAAGAGGAGACGGAGTTAGGGCTGTCAGCAGACAAGGTAATTGGGTGAAAATTGCGGCTACATTTTCGGGAAATCCTCCTAATGAAACTTTGACAATCCTTGAAGGTTGGGTCAGCAATCAATTTATTAATGGCTGTTCCGAAGACCAATTTGACAGGTGGCGGAAATAGCGAGTTTCGTAGCGACGGGTTTCACAGACAATATATGTAGGGGCGGGTTTTACAGACAATATATAACGAGTACAAACAATCTATATAAACCCGCCCCCACACCACCAATAACCTACATGAACCTTGATTTTGCTCGCCGGATAAAAACATATATGGGGATTTACCGTTGGGCGGGGGCGGGTTTACTATATTGTCGATTATTGATAATTATTGTCTGTGAAACCCGCCCCTACGATCGTCCGGCGGTTGAAACCGCAACTACACTTGCCTTGCCTCGGCGCAACGCCAGACTTTAAAGAGAAAGAGATTTAAAACCGGATATGATCTAAAAAAAGACGATCGCCCTGATTCATTCTTGCATCCTCAACCCGCTAAACACCTGTTCGGCGGTGATATTCAGGGGAATCATTTCGGGCACGGGAAGGATATCGCTATAGCGGTTCTCAAGCGTGGTGAGGTATGGGGGCGAGTCCAATGCCCAATGCCCAATGCCCAATGCCCAATGCCCGCGAGAACACCTCATGTTACTGAGAAAGGCTATAATTAGCTTTTTGACTTACTTGATTTTTTTGGATTAGAAGCATTTAGAGAATCAAACACCCCTGCATCGATGGGAGGAGCTACGGGAACCTTTGGCTGGGCAACAATCACATTTGCTAGACTACTATTCGTCGGAGTCTCCCAGAAAGATAAATTCTCATATTGAGCGAATAAATCAGGGGGTAAAACTGTTGCACGAGGTTGAAACTCGACTTTTGAGCGTACCTGATGCAGTCCCTCTGTATTTAAGCGGCGATCGAATTCGTTGGCTTCGTACTGCACATTAGCAAAGTCATGATCGAAGGGTTCTTCTCCCAGAAATTGATAAATCAGGGATAAGGTTTTATCCGGAGCTTGGCTTAAAATGTCGTAGTCTACCAAGAGTAAAGTTTCACTATATTCGCTATAGAAAGCTTCCTTGAGAGCGTTATAAGCAAACCCGACTAACCTACCCGATTGACTTAAAGCTTCCGTGCGGGTATAAACGGTAGAACGTTCGCCAGAATTATTGAATAAACGCGACACATCAAAAGCATTTTTCCGAATCAATCGTTCGACACTATCCATAATCCAAGCAACATTCCGCACGCAGCAAATCACTTTCGCGTCCGGGAATAGCTGGTGGATTAAAGGCAATTTGCTACACCACAAGCGATTGGTATCAAAGATCACTGCTTTGTCTGCTTGCGGCTGATAGTAAGTAGAAAAAATTGTTTTAGTTAAAGCTTGTTTCTGTTCGGGTGTAATGAAAACTGAAAACTCATTATCTGCACTCATGGCTTCGAGCATACTGGTGACTAGACCCCCGACAGGACTGCTCATACTGGCGTGAAAGCGGGGATTTTGTCGCAGCAAAGCTCCGAGTAAGGTGGAACCTGAACGGGGTAATCCAGAGATGAAGTGTAATGAAGGCTGTGTCATTTCGATAATTTGTAATTCGTAATTATTACTTCATGCTGAAATAGGGAGTTAAATAATTCCTAGTTCGTAATTATTGCTTCATGTTGAAAAAGTGGACTTGTAGTAAGAATACAATAAAGCCGTTTCTTTGTCAGAATCTTATGTTAGTTATTCCAGATCCTGAAGGAATTTTTAATTACGAATTATATCATGTCCGATCGATTGACCATAATATCCCGGCCAGGCGGGTTTTTGAGATTGGAGATTGTTGGCAGATATTGGCAGGTTTACCCGCCCCTACCTGAGGTCGGGTAATCGACCGGACATGATATTATAAGTTAGAGCTTGTCTTTGAAACAACTTTTACAATTTCCTGTTTAAAAGCTTACTGAGAAAGCATTTCTCACTCAGAAAAGGCAAGTTGTTACATGACTTGCTCTAAGTCAAGCTAGGTAGTAATCACAAAATCGCTGGCAGTCGGTGTGAAATTGCCTTGAAGCGTAGCAAATTTGGTCGGGTTTCTTAGACCCCCCAAAAGACCGTCTTCGATGTAATACAAGCCTCGATCTTGGCTATTGTATATGATATTGGCGGCTCCCAGCCCCTCGAAAACGTTGTCCACCAGATTGATACTATTGACAACATCAAACTCACCAGGTTGACTAAATCCATTGCCCACTGCACTATCAATGCCAGTGAATGTGGATTTGGATAGAGCAATCTTGTCAGTACCAGTCGTGAAATCGCTGATTGTATCTACTTCCACACTTGCAGAATTAAACTTTTGTCCAGAATTGAAGATAAAGCGATCGCTCCCAGCACCGCCAATCAAGCTGTCATTACCTGCCCCACCGTTGAGATTATCACTGTCAAGCCCACCGTAGAGGATGTCAACCCCTGTACCACCGTTTATTGTGTCGTTGCCCTGACCTCCAATCAAAATGTCGCTGCTGCCTTGTCCATTGATAATGTCGTTGCCAGCACCGCCGTCAAGATTATCGCTGTTGTTAGTACCATCGATCGTATTATTACCAGCCTTGGAGTCAGTCACGGTGTTGACAGTGCCAAACGCATTGGCGTTATTATTGGCTGCGGAATTGCCTGAGTAGGTTGGCTGCGTCCCCTCAGATTTCACAGTCGGCAAAGTGGTGGGCATCCCTTGATTGTTACCGTTGGTATTGGTAGTGCGCTGCATGATGAACAATGCACCCCCTAAGCCTTTACCGTTCAATGGGGCTCGGCTTCCACTACCTCCACTCGCTGAGTTGTTATTGAGATTGACCGAATTGAGGGTGAGGTTGCCACTACGGATGAAAATAGCACCTCCCATCCCTGCGCCAGCTGTGCTGCCAAGCCTGAGAATGTTGGTACTGGTGCCGTAGCCGCCGTAGCCGTTGCTGCCGTCGTTGATGCCTTTGCGGCCGCCGCCACCGCCGTAGCCGCCGTTCCCGCCGTTGCTGCGTCGGCCACCGCCACCAGCACCGGCACCACCACCGAAACCGCCGTTCCCGCCATTCCCGTCGCTCACCCCCTGGTCGCTTTGGCCACCGCCGCCGCCAAAGCCACCGTTCCCGCCGCCGCCGCGGTAGCCGCCGTTCCCGCCGTTCCCAAAGTCGTCGCTGCCACTGCGGTAGTTTCCACTACCACCATAGGCACCAGAAGACCCAGTGCTAGAACCAAATAATCCGCCGCCGCCGCCGCCGCCGCCGCCGCCAGCGAAGCCGCCGTTGCCGAACATACCGCCGCCACCGGTGCTGCCGCTTTTGTTTTCGCTAGAGCCACCTTGCGCTCGGTTGTTACTAAAAGTTACATTGCTCACAGAGACGTTCCCATCGTAAATGAACATCCCTCCTCCCATTCCCGCACCGCCACCGCCAAAGCCACTATCCCCGCCTTTAGCAGTGCTGTTGGTAATCGTCAGGTCGGAGAAACTCACGTTTCCCGATTTGATGAAGAACGGACGCACATCTTTATCATCAGTTTGCCCATTGTTGTTGGCATCGCCACTGACAGTCTTGCCGTTGCCGATGACCACGATATCACTGTCGGGCAGCGCCTTCATCACGCTGATTATTCTGACGTTCGTTTTCAATTCGATCGCGTCAGTTCCTGCATTGACGTTAGCTTGGCGGATAGCATAGCTGAGAGTGCCTACCGTGTCTCCGTTTCCGTTATCAGTGCTTTGAGTGACTTGATACAGTGTCATTGATTTGATTTCTTTTTTTTTTAACTATTAGATAACCAGTCGATTAATTTCCCCTCGGGCCGATCTGACTGAAGTGAAGATGAATTTTGCACTGGGAAATTGGACTTGGCTAAACCTCTCCAAGACATACACAAAGCAAAATCTGCCACTACAGTTACCTGTAAAGGAATAAGCGGGAAGTTGATCGGTAAAAATACTTATGTCATTGTACTTAGTTGGCTGTTTAAAAGTCAACCCCTTTGATAATATTAATGATGCGTCCAGACACCTTCACCAGTTCGCACCCATTAGCAGGAGCTCGGGTTCTATCAATTGCGGTTTGCCTTAATACGTCGCCGTCAACGAAGAGGCACGGGGCAGAGGGCTATTTCCTGGGTCAAGCTACAAACAAAGCCCTTAGTCGTTGTGTTTTCTCCCTTGCTCTGCGATCCCTGCCCCAGGGCTTTTTGACTCGGCTGCTGTGCCTTCTTAACTTTAAAAACCTCGATAGCTGTCTTTTTCGCTTCTAGTTCTTCAGCAACATATCGTCTAGTTTGCCAGCGCTTTTGTGTGGCGCGGTCACACAAAAGACCTTGTGCAAGTTGCGTAATTTCTGAGATAATTTGGTTGGTAGTAAGGACTAGATTCCTGAGTTTTAATGAAGATTAAACTCCTCACTAGCAACCAAACGGGCAAAGTTTTAAAACTCGTACAAAAAAGACGATCGCCCTGATTCATTGTTGCATCCTCAACCAGCTAAACACCTGTTCGGCGGTGATATTCAGGGGAATCATTTCGGGCACGGGAAGGACATCGCTACCTTCGCAGAATTGCGATTGTTGGTTGGGCAAAAATGCTAAAATCGATCGATCTTCTGGATCGATTAGCCACCCCAACTGACAATTATGTTGCAGACAGTGAATAATTTTTCTAGTGACGCGATTTGAGCTTTGCTGTGGCGACAGGATTTCGATCGCCGAATACGGCGCAATTAGCACATCATCCAACGGTTCGCGCCACTGTCATCAAATTCAATTTCCACAATAGTACCGCAATATCTGGAACAATCGATCGACCGCCAAAGGTACACCGCAACTCGGGAAAAGCATAAGCTATCTTGGGAGTTTCCGTCACCTAATTAATTTCGTTGCAGGTTCTTGATTGCAATAGGCTGTGCTTTGTTTTCGGCAGCGGTTTTTGGATAATCTCCCCCTCAATAGACCTCTTGCAAAAATAATTATACTCGTTACCAGGCAGAGCCTGGTAACGCATATCCGGAGGCTCTGCCTCCATTGTAGCAGCCGAGGCAGAGCCTCTGGACATCGGTTCCCAGGCTCTGCCTGGGAACCAGTTAATCCAAAAAATATTTATCTTGCATTAAAATTGTGCTATATAGCCTAATTTTGCGGAACAATCTGCTGCTTAAACTCAAACAAATTAGGATTTTCCGGGTCATAAAAAGCCCGCAACCAATGCACGTTTGGAGAACCAAAAGTTTCAACTCTAGTAAAATTTTTCATTCTCGGTAATTGAGTCTCATCGGTAAAATATGGTAAAGGTTTATCGATGCGGAAATAGTGAGTATCGCCGTGGACGAATACCACCTGCCCTGGGAAATTGCCTGTTTCTGTTTCCAGAGTTGCGATAAAATCGTTGTAGCCACTTCTTCTTTTGTCCGTCGGATCGAATTCAAATCCCGGATTGGCCTGTGCAACTAACACAATTCCTTTGCTGTTGATGCGTTTGGCTAAAGCAAAACATTCTTCGATCCAGGCTAAGTTAGCTGAATTGCGATCGGCATATTCTGCATCTCCTTCCGGAGTGCGGCCAAAATTGTTGTTGCTTCCCGGCATATTAATCGCGAAAAACACAACGCCATGATAAATCCAGCGAACATTTTCGCGGAATTTAGCAAACTGCGGGTTTTCGCTTTGACGGGTGAGAGTTAAGGTGC